>Ga0209978_10000794_pt1 | contig 12510 bp, 10 predicted proteins | sample BentaG_FD_182805 | JGI IMG/M metagenome (GOLD analysis project Ga0209978, IMG submission 182805) | Deep subsurface microbial communities from South Atlantic Ocean to uncover new lineages of life (NeLLi) - Benguela_00093 metaG (SPAdes)... | ecosystem: Environmental > Aquatic > Marine > Oceanic >...
TGGTATTCTAGCCCAGTGTAGTGGTTGGGCAACAGCCGCCAGAGAGTGTGTGGAGGTAGCCAGGGGGATACCTATTATTAGCTTTGGCGCCCGCCATGTTCACCCTTCAGTGGCGGGAGTGATGGATTACTCAGCTATGATTGGGGGTTGTGTCGGTTGTTCCAGTGTGGCTGGTGCCAGGCTGACTGACATTGAACCGTCAGGGACTATGCCTCACGCTCTGATTATAATTATGGGTGATACGGTTAAGGCGACGGTAGCCTTTGATAAGTATATGCCGACTGAGGTGCCTCGGGTATCTCTGGTTGACACCTTTAAGGATGAGGCTGAGGAAAGCCTGCTGGTGGCTCAGGCACTGGGGGAGAGGCTTAATAGTGTGCGGCTTGATACCCCGGGCGAGCGGGGCAAGGTTACTGCTGACCTGGTCAAGGAGGTGAGAGCCAGGCTGGATTTGGCTGGTTTTAGGCATGTCAGGATTTTTGTCACTGGTGGTGTTAGCCTGGAGCGTATTAAGCAGTTTGTTGAGGAGGGGACTCCGGTCGATGGCTTTGGTGTCGGCAGCTATGTCACCGGGGCTAAGCCTATTGACTTTACTGCTGACCTCCATGAGATAGAAGGCAAGCCAATTGCCAAACGGGGCAGAATCCCCGGTATTACCCCTAACCCCAGGCTCAAGCGCATAATGTAATGAGATTATCTACCTCACCCCCTTTATCCCCCTCTCCATGATATGGAGATGTATTCTTTGCATGAGGGGGAAGAATAGTTTTTGAAGGGGCTTCGCCCCTTCAATCTACCCTTGATAAATGAGTTATAATGTGAGGCTGAGCCCAATAATCTTGACATCTATCTTAGTAATTACTTACAATCATTTGTTAATTAATCATTAAGGGGGTATGGTATGGGAGTAGATGAATGTGTAATCACCGCCTTCGAGCGGATGTGTGAGAAATATCCTGATAAACCAGTCATAATCTATCTGGGCAAGAAGTTCTCTTATGTTAGGATGAAGGAGTTAATCGATAGATTCGCCACTGCCTTACATGATTTAGGTGTCAGGGATAACGATAAGGTTATGATTTATATTCCAAATTGCCCGCAGTTCCTTATTGCCTATTTTGGAGCTCAGGAAGTTGGAGGTGTACCAGTACCGATTTCGCCTATTTATACCCCTTCTGAGATTACATATCTAATCAATGATTCTGGGGCTGAGACTATAGTTTGCCAGGACACAAATTTCGGCTATGTAAAGGAGGTTTTCCCCAAAACCTGCTTGAAGAGAGTTATCGTCACCAACCTTGTAGATTTACTCCCGTGGTGGAAGCGAGGGATTGGCGAGTTGTTTGACAAAGTTCCAAATGGAGTTGTTGAACGAAGTAAAGAGGTATATTTCTTTAGAGAGTTAATAGGCAAATACCCACCTCAGCCACCAGAGGTCAGCATAAATCCGAGGGAGCACCTGGCTTATTTGCTATATACTGGTGGCACAACTGGTCTTCCCAAAGGGGTGCCGGGTACCCACGTCACTATGGTATCTACTGTCAACGACCTTCGTGAGGTAACTGACGGCTACATTAAGCAGGGTGGGGATGATATACTCCTTATAGTGAGTCCTCTTTTCCATATAATGTCAAAGGAGGCGATGCTGGGCTGGGGTCCAACCAAAGGCACTACTACTGTGCTGATGCCGGCGCCTCAGGTGGATGCCATTCTAGAGGCGATACAGAGGTATAAAGCAACTGTGATGCTGAGCGTCCCCGCCCTTTACCGTATGATTCTGGAGAACGACAGGCTAGACCTATACGACTTAAGTTCGCTGAGATACTGCTTTAGCGGTGGTGATGTCCTTCCCTTTGAGGTATATAACCGGTGGCAACAAAAGTTCCAGGTGCCAATATACCAAAACTACGGTTCTACCGAGGTCGCTTGCGTTGCCCAGAGCCCATTAGACAAGGAACCTGTACCCGGGAGCATAGGGCTTCCAATGCTGACTAGACAGGTTAGAATTGTAGACCCTGATACCTTGGAAGCGGTGCCGTTAAATACGGTAGGTGAGCTATTGGTTACCTCTGAATATACAGTAAAGAGCTACTGGAATAAGCCTGAAGAAACGGCTGATTCGTATGTGGAAATAGACGGCAAGAAGTGGTACAAAACGAAGGACTATGTTCGAATGGATGAGGATGGGCTTCTATACTATGTAGATAGAAGTGCCGATATTATAAAGTATAAGGCATATAGGGTCTCCTGTTCGGAGATTGAGGCGGCATTGCAAGACCACCCGGCAGTAATCGGGGCATGTGTGGTCGGTGTGCCTGATGAGAGAGTCGGGGAGCGGATTAAAGCGATGGTGGTGCTTAAGGAAGGTACCAGAGGGGTAGGCTCATCTGACCTGATTAGATGGTGCCGGGACAGGCTTGCCCCCTATAAAATTCCGCAGTATATAGAGTTCAGGGATATGCTACCTAAATCTAAGGTAGGCAAGCTGCTACGGCGTGAGATAAGGGATGAGGAGCGGAGGCGAATGACTAAAGAAAAGAAGGAGTAATTCTTCCAAGCCGGTCTGTTAAATGGGGCAAGGCTACATTCCGAAGTAAGCTGCCTTCATATCCGGATTTTCCATCAGCTCCTGGGCGGTTCCTTCCAAGACCGCCCCTCCATTTTCCAGCACATAGCCGTAGTCTATTATCGGCAGGATTGGTCTGGCATATTGTTCGGTGATTAATATTGTAATTCCAGTTTGCCTATTAATCTCTTTGATGGCTCGGGCAAGCCTGGCTTCTATTTGAGGGCTTAGTCCCATCAGAGGTTCATCCAGCAAAAGCAACTTGGGCTGAGCCATCAGCGCCCGACCAATAGCCAGCATCTGCTGCTCGCCCCCGCTCAGGAAACCGCCATCCCTCCCCTTCAGCTCTTTTAGAGCTGGGAAGAGGTTGAACACGTATTCCAGCGTTTCCTTGGCTTGCGACCTGCTGGCCAGGTAGCCACCTATCTTCAGGTTCTCTAGGGTGCTGCTTTCGGGGAAAATCCGGCGTCTTTCCGGACAAAGGATAATCCCTTTCTTAGCTCTTTGGCTTGGTTTAACATTTATAATGTCCTCCCCATTAAACCGCATTTCCCCAAGCACAGTTATCCTTTCTCCCCCCCTCATCTCCTCCTTTTTCTTTATGTCCAGTATTATTCCTGAAATAGCATACATCAGCGTCGACTTGCCAGCGCTATTAGAGCCAAAAACGCCGGTAATTTTACCGGTTTCACATCTCATACTGACATTATTTATCGCCAGCGCATTTTCATAAAACACCATAAGATTTTTGATTTCTAGCATAGCTTTATACCACCGCCTCCATTCCGAGGTAAGCTTCCTTAACCGTCTCGTTTTCCATGACCTCCTCTGGGGTGCCTTCGGCGATCTTTTCACCAAAATTCATTACCATCACCCGATTAGCTACCCGGAAAAGCTCCCTTAACCGGTGCTCAATCATTATTAGGGTCATGCCATCCATCTGCAACCTCTCCACAATAGGAACCATAGTTGCTATCTCGCTCATACTTAACCCTGAGAAAAGTTCATCAGCGATAACTATCTCCGGTCTTAAGGCAAGACACCGAGCCAGCTCAAGGCGTTTGAGATAGCCTTGGGGAAGGGCGGATGCCAGTTTATACGGAACAAAGGCATCGCGCTCAAAGCCAATTTCCTCTAGGAGGTCTATAGCCACTGCGTCCCTATCCCCGAGCTTGCCTCCGCTGGCTCGCTTGACCCTGGGCGAGTATAAGGGCACGATAAGGTTTTTAAATGCCGACAAGGTATAATACGGTCTCATTATCTGGAAGGTTCTGGTAATTCCAAGGTCAGCAATCTTATGGGGTTCTAGCTTGGTGAGCTCCTTGCCCATAGCAAAGACCTTACCTGAGTCCGGCTTTACGAAGCCAGTGATGATGTTGACCAGCGTGGTTTTCCCTGAGCCATTGGGACCAATAATGCCCAGGATTTCACCCTTAACCAAGTCAAAGCTTATATTGTTTACCGCTTTAACCCCGCCGAACGACTTGCTAACCCCTCTAACCTGGACAAGAACTTCCTGGCTCATGCTTACACCTCTATCCAGTGCTCAAACTGGTGATATTTCCGTTGAAAGTAGTTCATTAATCCTTCCGGCTTAAACACGATGAAGGCTACTAAAATGAGAGAATAGAAGACCATCCTCAATGGACCGAAAGCACGTAGTATTTCGTTTAGTGGGGTTAGGAAGAACGCTCCCAGTACCGGACCGACAAGGGTGCCCATGCCGCCGAGCACAGTAGCGGCAATGGGGAGTATGGAAAAGTCCAGGGCGAATAGTGATAGACCAACCCAGCCGTAGAGGTGAGTAAGATAAGCACCGGCGAAGCTTCCTATCGCCGAGGCGATGAATACTGCCTGAGTCTTATACCAGGTTATGCTAATACCAGAAGCCCTAACCGCCTGGTCATTATCCTTTATGCCGCGTAACACCAGCCCAAAATCTTCATTAACCAGCCTTCTGAGGGCGAAGAGGGTGATAAGAACCACCGCTATAATAAGATACTGGTCGACCCATATATTGGGAAAGGTAGCAAGGGCACTTATGCCATCAGTGCCGCCGAAAATGTTCAGCGCCTCAATGATTCTATACAACATCAGTGGGTACATGAGGCTTACTATGGCAAAGTAGATGCCTCGTATCGGTAAGCAAGGCAACAGAAGTAGTGTACTGATAAGCGCTCCACCGAGTGTGGCAATAGGAATGGTCAGAACTAGCGGTAACCCAAAATATGAATTCAAAACCCCACTTATGTATCCGCCAGTCCCGATAAAGAGAGCCCCACCTAGGTTAACGATGCCAACAAAGTTGGTTAAGAAGTCAAAGATTAGAGCCAGCAGGGCGAAGATGCCCATTATACATATAACCCGTTGCCAGTACATGTTTGGCATAACTAAGGGGAGTATAAGCAATCCTAAAATCAAGGCTAGCCTTGGCGCCAGCAGATATGTTATCTCTCGTAATGAAGAGATAGCATATATGCTATCCGTCCGCACCTTTATCCCTCGGTCTAACCTCTCTTTGCGCCTAGCCTTCAACCTTAAACCCTTTCTTCAAGTTCTTTTTGCCTTCCGAGGAGTCCTGAGGGTCTGAGTATGAGCGTCAGGATAATAGCCAAAAAAACCACCACCATCTGCCACATAGGTGCGACATAGGCTACGGTAAGTATCTGGGCAAAGCCAAGCAGGAAGGCGGCGGCTATTGCCCCGGTCCAACTGCCCAGTCCGCCAATGATGCACACTGCTATAGCGTAGATTAGAACACTATATCCCGTCTCTGCGCTTATATTACCCAGAGGAAGTATAGCTATAGCTGCTACCCCGGCTAAAGCTGAGCCGAGTGCCAGGGCTATAACTGCGGTTAGGTCAGAATCTATGCCCAGCATCATGGCCGCCCGCTCATCCTGGGCTATGGCTCTAAGGGCTAATCCAATCCTGGTATAGTGAGTGAACAGCCATAAAAATGCCACCACCGCCAATCCTCCGCCGATGATGAGAAGTCGCTGCCAATCTATGGGCACACCGGCAATATCCACCGTGCCCTCAATAAGTGTCGGGATAATGTAGACTTCACCAACAGGGAATTTCCAGCGTAAGACCTCCATTATGACTAAGCCGATAGCAAATGAGGCAATAATCTCCGATGCCGGCATGCCTCTTACCCGGATAAGGATAAACTGATATATAGCACCCCCAACTAATGCCGTAATAATTAAGGCAAGGAGAATAGCCGCTGCGTAGTTTATCCCTACTTGGTTGAGAAAAATCCAGGTTATATATCCCATCAGAATATATAACGCACCGTGGGCAAAGTTAGGTAGCCGGCTAATCCCATAAACCAGGGTAAAACCAATAGCTATTAAGGCAAAGACAACGCTATTGACTATTCCGTAGATAAATATGTCCATCTTGCTCTTCAGTTAGGAGCTTAATATTAGCTTCAGAGAACGTTTACAAAGGATGGTTGAAGGGGCCTGGCTCACGAGAGGCGGCTCTGTCGACCCCTTCAACCACTTCCTTTTAGGGCTTCGCCGTGGGCGCTCAAGGACGAAGGATTGATAAGCAATGTCTAATTAGCTCACTTCATCCAAGGCGGGAGCTCTATCGTCCCGGTGGCTATTTTTGGCGGCCAGACCACCACTTGTTTTCCTTCCTGCCATTGGAAGATGGTTCCGACCACACCCTCGGCTGGGTCAAGGCTAGGGATGACTTGATGGCTCTTAGGGTCAAACATTACCCTGCCATAAACCCCCATCATATCGGTTTTCTCAAGGGCAGCTACTACGGCATCGGCATCAAGGCTTCCCGCTCTCTCAATAGCATCTTTTAAGGTATAAACAGCCTGATAGCTGGATGAGCTTCCATATCCCTCGGGTCCTACCCCCCACCTTTTGGTATAGGCATTGACGAACTTCATCGTCAACGGCGTGGCCTCAGAAGGGGCATTACCGGCATTTACCACATTGGCTAAAGTGTAAGCGCCTTTGCCTTCGGTCGCCTCCCAGAAGCCAGGCAGTTCACCAGGGCCTATGATAGAACCAAAGGGTAGCGCCGGTATCTGCAGGTCATACCACTGCTTAAGCAAAATGCTAACCTCCGGGTGGTCCATCCAGATGAGCAGAACTTGTGCCCCGGCCTTCTGGGCTTTAAGCAGTCCCACAGAATAATCTGTGCTTCCGGTGGGATATATCTCCGGACCCCAAACCGTCCAGCCCCTTTCCGCAGACAGCTTTGCAATCAGTCCACCACCCCCCCGAGCATGGGCAACATCTTGTATCATGATGAATATCTTATCAAGTCCATACCTGGCTTTGATGTCATCTAACAATGGCATTATCTCCCCCATCACCATCCAGGCTGCTTCACCGGTTATCCTAAAGAGATACTTATATTTATCATAATTCTCAGCTACCAATGCGTGGTATTTGGGGGTCAAAACTCCGGTAGATAATATAGATACCTTTTTGTGCTTAGCTATTAGGTCCATGGCTGCCAGGGCTGCCTCGGAGCGAACCGGACCGCCAATAAGAAAGTCGACCTTTTTCTCCAGAATCAGCTTCTCTACTACCATAAGGGCTTCACTTATCGGCACCCCGGGCTCCAGGTCACGGGTATCCATCATCTCGACCTTAAACGGACGCATCACCCCACCGACATTAACCCCACCCTCGGCATTAATTTCCTCAACGGCTAACCTTATCGCCCTGTCAGCGGTCCAGCTATGTTGGTAGGCTATGGAAAGGGGGAGACCGAGCACAATGGGTTCAACTGCAGGTTTTGGTGCGCAGGCAGCAAATATAGGCACTATCACCAGTATAATGGCTAGGAAAACAAATAACGTTTTGTTTCTCATTGATTTACCTCCATAGGATTAAAAACTCCCAATCGCCTTATACTTAATCTTCTCACATACTACCACCTCCTTTTGATTTACTCTGTTCACCTTGAGTTAATTTTAATAAGCTAATTTTACACTTTATCCGAACAATGTCAATAGTTTTTGGGGTGGGTGTCAAAAAACCAGTTTCCCAGCGATTTAATTTAGCCGCGCTCAAATTCCAAGCAGAGAATCTGTTTGGTATTTTCGGTAACCTTGACCCTATCATCTATGCGCCAGCCGACAACCCACAGGATATGTTTAGGTGAGCAGACAATAGGAATTCGCTGGCGCCAGGCATGAGGGATTTTGGTGTCAATCATAAACTCCCCTAGCTTCTTAGGCTGGCTCATACCCAGTGGCTGAAACCTATCACCGGGCTGGCGACTTCGTACTACCAATTTATCGCCAGTTTTATTAAGGTCAAAGTAGGCTTTATAAGATTGTTTACCAACCTCACCCCCTTTATCCCCCTCTCCATGATATGGATATATAATTCCTTGCATGAGGGGGAGGTGTAGGTTTTGAAGGGGCTTCGCCCCTTCAAGCTTCCCTCTTACTACTTTATCTGCCATCTGTTCTCGGTTTAAGATGGTTGCCTCTATGCGCCAGCCGGGTGGTAGTGTTTCGCCAGGGAGCTTTAATGGAAACTCAGCACCTAGAATGGGAAATGGGGATAAAGCCGCCGGGTCTGGACCTATCAGGTATTTATCATATTCTATGGAAAAGATTAAGCCCCCGGGCAGGCTGAGCCTTTTTCCGGCTGGCTTGGTTAGGGCATCCATTATTTGTTCAATGTGGTGCGCCTCAATATCCTTAACATAACCTAGCAAGCTTTCTATGGAGGTTCGAAGCAGGTTTCGCTTTAGGGCAGGAGGTAACTCAAGAAACCTTTCCTTATCTAGAATAACGGTGTTTTCCTGTTTTTGACCAATTTCACCCCATAATTTAGCGATTTCTTTATCAATGAAGGCAAGGTCATCACTAGCAATACGTCCAGTTCGGAGCAAGGCTTCAGCTATTCGTGGGTTATAGCTCTCAAGCAGGGGCAGGAGCTGATGACGGATTCTATTTCTTAGCGGTGAAAGCGACAGGTTGGAGGCATCAATCCGGGGCATAAGCTGGTGGTGGTGACAATAGCCGGCTGTCTCCTGGCGGCTTACCTGGAGTAGGGGTCTTATTATAGTCAGGCTATTCCCTGAAGATTGCCACCGGCTACATGGCTTTAGTCCACCAAGCCCCCTGGTTCCGGTGCCCCGGATTAGGTGCATCAGTATCGTCTCTATGTGGTCATCAACAGTATGCCCTACCGCCACTCGGCTGGCGCCAACCGACTTTGCCGTATTAGCTAGAAAGCGGTAGCGCACCTCTCTGGCTGCCTCTTCTAGTGAAATGTGTTGCTGGACTTGGTAGGCTTTTACATCACGTTGTTCTATAGTAGCTGGGATACCCAGGCGGTGAGCCAAATCGGAAACATACCTGGCATCAGCCTCAGCCTCAGCGCCTCGCAGTTGGTGGTTAAGGTGAGCCAGGTGTAGCCTTATATCCAGCTCTGCCTGGAGCTTAACCAGGATATGGAGCAGGCACACTGAATCTGGTCCACCGGATACCGCTACCAGTAGGCGGTGCTGGCTTGATACCAGGTGATGTCGTTGGATGAAGTGAAGCACCCGCTGCTCTAGGGTTGGTTGTTGCTTCCCCATGCTCCCCTCCCTCTGATGCCACGATCTGGTTTTGCCATTGCCCCATTATAGATGACAATTATCATTAAATAATACCAAGCGCATGGCTTGCTCATCGAATACGATAGTGCTGATACTGCCTGGGCCTAACCTGAGCCTGCCTATTTGAGACAGGGGTAGGTTAAGCACAGTGCAGATAATGGTCAAGATAGCGAAGTAGTGGCTGACTACCACTATCACCCCGTCATGATGCTTATTAACAAGGCGTTGGATAGTACTCCACGCCCTTTGTTGCACCTCGGCTAATGATTCCCCACCATGCCTTTTAAAAATTGACCCATCTGGGTCCCCCTTAATCAAAAGCTGGTCAAGGTGGCTACCTATCTTGTCTATAGGTGTTCCCTCCATTTCGCCGGCATCAATCTCGTTTAGGGATGGCTCACTGGCTACGTCTAGCTGATGGTAGCGAGCAATAGCTAGGGCTGTGTCCAGGGCACGCTGTAGCCGGCTGGAATAGATAGCCTGAACCCTTTCCTGCTTCAGCTTCAAGGCTAGGCTTTGTGCTTGTTGCCCCCCCTTCTCGTTTAGCGGCGTGTCGCTACCACCACCTTGAATGCGCCTCAACTTATTCCACTCGGTCTCACCGTGTCTGACTAATATAATCTTTACCAATTATTCTCCCTTCACCGTTTATTTATACCTGGCTTTGTTGATTGGGCTTATGAGCTGAGTAATAGCCGGCATGCTCTACTCGCTTGTTGTAGCTGGGGTGGTCATAGATTAGAAGTTCTACCCAGCGGCTGGGCTGTGCCTCAGATAGATTCTGGTCAGTAAGCTTGGTCATAGTATTAATAAATGATTTTGGGTTATCAGTCAACCTCAAGGCATAGTCATCAGCCGCTACTTCTAGGTGACGGCGGTAAGTATTGGTCACCGGTGCTACCAGCAGGCTGAAGGTAGCCAATATGAGCATCAGCAGGGGAAGAGCGGCAATATCTGATATACCATTGAAGCCTAAAGGGAGCACGCTGGCTTTCAGGGCAAGGTCGGTGACATAAAATCCAACCAGCCATATAGCTGACTGTATTACAAAGAGCCTGAAGGTATCACTGTGGTGGTGATGTCCTAGCTCGTGGGCGGTGATTATCTCAATCTCTGGTGGTGAGTATCGCTGGAGCAGGGTATCGCTGAGAACAATTCGTTTGGTATTGCCCAGCCCCATCAAAGCGGCATTAGCTGTAGTCCCTTTACTGCTCAGGTCTATGGCATAGACACCCCGAACCCCGGCTTTGGCTCGCTGTGCCAGTTGCTCCAGCCTTAGCTTAAGGTCAGCATCGTCTAGTGGCTTCATCTTAAAGAAGAGGGGTACGATGATAATCGGGGCTAGATTGGTCAGTATTAAACTGAGCGAAACTACTATACCCCAGCTGAGTAGCCACCACACTTGCGGGAAGCTGGTGATAAACCAGTAGATGGCGGCTACAATTCCAGCACAAAACACCAGGCTTAGTCCCCCGGCCTTGATTTCATCACCTAACCAGCCAGTGAATTTTTGGATAGACAGACCATAGCCGTGGGGCAGGACAAAGCCACGGTAGTAGCTTAGCGGTGCTGACAGCACCCCGTAGGTCACCATTACAGCAACAAAATAAATAGTAGCTGCTGGAACTACCGGTAAAGTAAGCAGTCCGGCTAGCCTTACCGAAAGACCACTGAATACCAGGAGCAGCAGTAGAATACCACCTAGCGCTAAATCACCGAAGGCTAGGTACAGTCTGGCTTTAGCGTATTTTCTTGCCTTCGCCTGCCTTACCTGGTTCAGGGCTGGCTCTTCTATAGCCTTTTCGTTAGGCTGGGACATATCTAACTCCAAGAAAAATCGGCGACTTTTCTGGGTAAATTTCAGCAGTCTTTTAACTTGTTTTCAGGATAAGTTTGGTGCGGTGTATGGACTGGGGATGATGGGTAAAGCCTAGAGCGGCGGTAACCTGCTCAGGTCTTCCTGAACCGCTACTGTCACAACGCAACCTCATACCTATAGTGCAATACGGGTGATGCCAATCAATGAGCCATAGGTCATCAATTAAACGTCTTAGGTCGTAGCTTCGCCGGCCGGTATCCCTCTGGTGTTGCCATGGCAGGTGCTCTACCGAGAGCAAAGAGGTAAGGGCTGATTCTATATCTTTTTGTTCATTTTCGGTTTTTACTTCAACCTTATATTCAGCATAACCAACCTGTGATTGTAGAGATGGCATATTTGGGGCTATTTGATACACCTGTAGTATTTCAATACCCGGCGGCAGTTGTTGGCTGACGGCGGTGGTGAAGAAATGTGGGGAGACCGGTCGGGTACAAAGGATATCCATTAGCTCAGCTTGGCTGGTTACCCCCACCGGCAGGGGGGCAGCTAATGATATTCGGGGGTGGGGGCTAAATCCTTCAGAGTAGGTCAGCGATATCCCAGCCCGATGAAACGCCCTTTGCCATAAGCGCATTATATCCAGGTGGGAAATAAACTTTACCTCTTGTCCTCGGCAAAACCTAATGCGCAGACGCTGCATGTCCTTCCTTGGTCAGTAGAATCTTCTCAATTTTTACCCCCCTCATTTCGGTTATCACCAGCTTCAAGCCCTTATACCTTAGCTGTTCGCCCGGCTTGGGTATATGCCCTAAAAGGTCGAGAACAAAGCCAGCTACAGTTTCATATTCGCCCGAGGGCAACTCCAAGTCCATCTCTTCATTGGCTTCCTCAATACGCATACCGCCGTCAATTTGGAAGGTATATTCATTGATTACTTCGTATTCCTTTTCGGCTGCAGCCAGCTCATCACCTACCGGACCTACAATTTCCTCCATTAACCGGCTGAGGCTGACGATGCCAGCGGTGCCGCCGAACTCGTCGACAACCACCGCCATCCGGTAGTTCTTATCACGCATCTCGGCAAAGAGTTGGCTGATGCGCTTGGTCTCAGGGGTAAAGTAAGCCGGGCGAACCAGGTCATCAATGACACTCTGGTTATTGATAGCGCCCTTGGCTTGAGCCATAAGCACATCCTTTACCGAAAGAATACCAACTACATTATCCATATTATCCTGATATACCGGGAAGCGTGATAGCGGGGATTTCTCATACAGGCTAAGGAAATCGGCTAGTTTGGTGCCTTGTTCTATACATACCACCTCCGGGCGTGGCACCATAGCCACCCGAACTGGTCGGTTGCCAAACTCAAATACCTTGTGTAACATCTCAGCCTCATCTTCGTCTACTGTCCCTTCTTTGTGCCCTACCGATATCATGGTGCGGATTTCCTCCTCGCTGACCAGAGACCTGGGCACCGGTGCCCCGCCGGCTAGCTTACTAAATCCTGAGGCTATCCAGCTTAGCACTA
>Ga0209978_10000796_pt1 | contig 12496 bp, 15 predicted proteins | sample BentaG_FD_182805 | JGI IMG/M metagenome (GOLD analysis project Ga0209978, IMG submission 182805) | Deep subsurface microbial communities from South Atlantic Ocean to uncover new lineages of life (NeLLi) - Benguela_00093 metaG (SPAdes)... | ecosystem: Environmental > Aquatic > Marine > Oceanic >...
AATGCTACCCTTAGGTGATAGCCAGGCGCGCTTTAGTCGACCCCTCCCTGCAGTCTGCTCATCAGCAATAATAATAGTTCCCTCTACTGCTCCCTGTTGAGCCTCTCGCTTGGCTACATCCATTGTTGAAGTCAATCGAGAATAGTAAATAACCCTTTGCCCAATAAAATGGGTGTCTAAATTATTAGTAATAGAAGCCGGCGATAAACTATCTTCCACCATTCCCACACTACCTTACTGAATTAGACTAACATTGTTAAAATAATATATCATAATTCAAGCACCGGTATCGACCAACGGTCAAATATCGTTGACAAACCTTCTGCTTTGTGATATTCTATTCTTTGTTGATTATATTAGTCAACAAAGAGGTGCTGCCAATGAAGCTTTCTACCAAAGGACAGTATGGAACCAGGGCACTGCTAGATTTAGCTCTTCACCGGGGTGAGGGGCCGGTGCCACTGAAAGACATCGCTCAAAGGCAGGATATTTCACTTCAGTACTTGGAGCATTTAATCACCCCCCTCATAGCTGCGGGAATAGTAAGAAGTACCCGTGGTGCTCGGGGCGGGGTCTGGTTAGTTAAACCGCCTCAGGAGATAAAGCTGAGTGAGGTGATTCAACTTCTTGAGGGGCAAATTGCTCCGGTAGAGTGTATCAATAACCCAGAGAGCTGTCCCCGTTCCGACCTTTGTGCTACCCGCGATGTCTGGAGTGAACTAAAAAAGGCAATGGATGGGGTTTTGGAGTCTACAACGTTGCAGGACTTGGTCGAGCGGCAAAAAAGCAAAGAACAGCCTCAAGAAGCCATGTATTACATCTAAGCGGAGTCATCACCTTAGCCCAAGGCTATGACAGAGGGGTGATAACTGTATAGGGAGGAAGGTGATTAGACGGTGAAGATTACCCTAAAATCTAGCTTTAATCTGAACGAGACAGACCTGGAGACAGAAAGCGCTACATTAGGTGCTCTATTAGACGAATTATCAAAAAACCACAAGCTGACGCAGATTGAGTTTTTTGATACCGAAAAATGGGGAGTATATCCTGATTGCGAAGTGCTGGTTAATCGACGGTCATACCAAGTTCTTGCTGACGGCTTGGATACTAGGTTGAAGGATGGTGATAAAGTAGAGATTATCCTGTTTACGCTGGCGGGAGGCTAAACTTTTCGCTAAAAAGTGAAGAGCCACTATTATGATTGATAGGTATTCAAGGCAGATCCTTTTCCCAGGTATAGGTGAAGAAGGACAAAGAAGATTGGGCAATAGCTGTGTATTAATCATTGGCTGTGGAGCTCTGGGAACTATTATTGCCACTTCTTTGGTGCGTGCTGGTGTCGGCAAAGTAAGGATTATAGATAGAGATTTCATAGAGTACCATAACCTGCACCGGCAAGTCTTGTTTGATGAAGATGACATACGGAACGGGCTGCCAAAGGCGATAGCCGCTGAACGGCATCTGAAGAAGGTAAATTCATCGGTTGAAGTTGAAGGAATAGTCGCCGATGTGAACTACACGAATATTGAGAGGTTTGTCGGCGATGCCGATTTAGTTCTGGATGGATTAGATAACTTTGAAACCCGATTTCTTATAAATGATGTCTCCTTAAAGCATAAAATCCCGTGGGTTTATGGAGGGGCTATCTCTTCTTCTGGAATGACGATGAGCATAATTCCGGGTGACACCCCTTGCTTTCGATGTATGTTCGCCAGCCCGCCTCATGGGGGAATGGTCCTTACCTGTGACACAGCCGGGGTAATCAGTCCTGCCCCGTTCATTATCGGCTCACTAGAATCCACCGAGGCAATGAAGATATTGGTTGGAGCAAACAATATTAATCGGGATTTAATCTACATCAATGTTTGGGAGGGAACTTTCAAGCACCTTAAGATTAGTCCTCGTCCAGATTGCCCGGCTTGCCGAGGCATATACGAGTTCTTGAAGGGGCAGTTTGAAGTAGAATGTAACTTGCTTTGTGGTCAAACTGCAGTGCAGGTCATGAATCCACACGTAGAGCAAGTTTCCTTAGAACAGCTGGCAGCGCGCCTCAAACCAGTGGGAAAGGTTAGCTACAACCAGTTCATGCTTAACTTCATAGTTGATGGTTATGAAATGGTTGTTTTCCCCGATGGGCGGGCTATTGTTAAAAACACCACCGATAAATCATTAGCCAGAGGACTTTATGCCAAATATATCGGAATATGAGGAGGAGAAGCCATATGGCAGAAATAACTCAAAAAGTAGAGATGCTTCAGTATAAGACGATAGACATACCAAAGCTAACTAGAGGGATAGCCAAGGACTCTACTGAGCTAATTGGAAATACACCCCTGGTCAGGTTGAACCGAGTAACTGAGGGAGTGAAGGCAGAGGTAGTGGCCAAGCTTGAGTCGTTTAATCCCATAGGGAGCGTGAAGGATAGGATAGGCACATCAATGATTTTGGATGCAGAAGAGAAGGGGCTCATCAATAAGGATACGGTTATCGTCGAGCCCACCAGCGGTAATACCGGCATTGCCCTTGCCTTCGTCTGTGCTGCTAGGGGATATAAGCTTGTCCTCACCATGCCTGACCACATGTCCCTGGAGCGGAGGCAGCTCCTGTCTGTTTTTGGTGCTGAGCTGGTGTTAACCCCGGGGGCTGAAGAGATGCCGGGGGCAGTGAGGAAAGCGGAACAATTGGTGGCAGAAAACCCTAACTACTTTATGCTCCAGCAGTTTAAGAACCCGGCAAACCCAGAGGTGCACCGACTGACTACCGCCGAAGAAATCTGGAGGGATACCGATGGCAGGGTGGATATTCTAGTCTCCGGGGTGGGAACCGGGGGGACAATTACTGGGGTGGCTGAGGTTATAAAGGAGAGGAAGCCTGGATTTAAAGCCATTGCCGTTGAGCCGGTTGATTCGGCGGTTCTTTCCGGAGGAAAGCCGGGAAGCCATAAGATTCAAGGTATCGGGGCTGGCTTTGTCCCCAATGTTTTGAGGATGGATTTAGTTGACGAAATTATTACGGTTACCAATGAAGCTGCCGGAATAATGGCCAGAAGATTAGCCAAAGAGGAAGGAATATTGGCCGGTATATCCTCGGGTGCCGCCACCTGGGCAGCATTAGAGGTAGCCAAAAGACAGGAAAACGAGTCTAAGCTTATAGTGGTAGTCCTACCTGACACTGGTGAGCGCTACCTAACTACCTGGCTTTTCCAGGGGCTTTACCGGCCTGCACCCGGTATCTAAATGCTCTCAAACCAATAACCAAAGGAGAAAGGAGGTAGAAGAAGATGGCGCTGGTCGATACCTTGAAAAGCTCTGAGTCCTTTGGGGGGTTGGAGACAGGTTACCTGGAAAAGGTGGCGAATCTATGCCGGGGGGGCTCCTACCGAGAGGGGGAGATGATCTTCAAAGAGGGGGACGAAGCCAAGGAGATATATGTTCTGGTAGATGGTAAGGTGGCGCTGGAGATGGAGGTGCGCCCGGTGCCCAACCGCCCGGGCATACCTACTGCGGTGGAGGTAGTCACCAACAGTGAGACCCTCGGCTGGTCGGCGCTAGTTGAGCCTTACCTATATACCTTGTCGGCACGGTGCATGACCCACTGCAATGTGCTGGCCATCAATGGTAACTTGCTCCACAAAGTTATGGCTGATGATGCTGGTTTTGGCTATGAATTGATGAAACGCTTGACCAAAATTATCTCCTCGCGGCTTGCGTATACCCGGCTTCGCCTCACCAGCGGGATGGGTCTGGTTCTGCTGAGCAAGGAGCTGGGGGCATCCGAGTAATCGGTTCCCCGAATCTAAAGTGGGCAGCACTGGAGGTAGCCAAGAGACCGGAAAATGAAGGCAAGTTTATAGTGGTAGTTTTACCTGATACTGGTGAGCGCTACCTAACTACCTGGCTTTTCCAAGAACAGTCTCCTGCACCCAGGAGCACGGGTAGGTAAGAGGTGTTAGTCCCAGTACAAAATAGCTGTGTGAACCAGGCTCGTATGAAGGAGGAGAACTTGAGGCGATGGTAGATGGGAAGATACTAGCAAATAAAGAATTAGACCATCAATTAAGGGTTTATTCTGATATAACCCAGCTAATAGCCAACCCACAGAATCCAACACCATTAGTTAGGTTAAATAGAATCAACCCAAATAAGGACTTCCAGATTTATCTTAAGCTGGAAAGATACAATCCATTTGGTTCGGTCAAAGATAGAATTATTTATGAAATGTTAAATGCACTGGAAATAGGAGATAGAACAATTGTTGAACCATCATCGGGCAATACCGGGATTGCGTTAGTTTGCGTAGCCAATGCTTTGGGGATAGCGGTAGAGGTAGTTGTTCCCGAAGGAATTCCTGACGAAAAGAAGATACTATTAAGATTCTTAGGCGCTAAAGTGAGGGAAGCTGATGATTCGCTATGCCCTTTATTCCCCACTGAAGGGGCAAGAGGCCTAGTTAACGCCTTAATAAAGAGTCCGGCTACCAAAGATAGCTATACTAGCCCCAATCAATACGAGAACGAATTAAATGTTCAGGCACATTACCGAACAACCGGGCCAGAAATATGGAGGCAAACAAAAGGTAAAGTTGACTATTTCTTTGCTGGATTTGGTACTTGTGGCACAATAACTGGTGTTGCCAGATACCTTAAAGAGCAAAACCCAGCGATAAAAATTATCGGAGTAGAGCCTTCTACGCCGTATCATACCCTGCCGGGTATGAAGAGAATCACCGGCTTAGATGAAAAGTATATACCAAAAATTCTAGATAAAACAGTTATTGATGATACCGTAGAAGTTACCGACGAAAATGCGTATGCAACTGCAATAGAATTAGCTAGAAAAGACGGGATTCCGGTTGGTCCGACAACGGGGGCTATACTTTATGTTGCCTTACATTATGCTAAGTTAAATGGAGGTTTAGCTGTTGTCATATCACCTGATGATGCCTTCAAATATGCCAGTTTCTACAAGGATATCCTGGAAACCAGGGAAGTTAGGAAAGGAGAATACGATTTGAGTGGTTTTGTTTGCCCGGCGTCAAAGGTAATGGCGACAGAATTAATAGATAATCTGGTTGAGGGAGAAACTATAAAAATAATACTGGGTGATAGTGAGTCTCTTAAAAGTGTAACGCGAGAATTAAAGATCAGAGACTTAAGAGCAGGCTTTGAACAAGAGGATGAAAACAGATTTATATTAACAATTACCGGAGAGAGGGGGTTCAGCCGAGGAGAAGGAATATAAGGCTGGGAATGATTGCTAGCGGGGAGGAAGGATGCGGAAACTGTCTGAGCTTATTGTGTTAATTAAAGGTGGCGGAGAGGTAGCTAGCGGCATAGCTCACCAGCTGCACCGCAGCCATTTCCGAGTTTGCCTTACCGAGATAGCTAATCCACTGGCAGTCAGCCGTGGCACCACCTTCTCAGAAGCTGTTTTTGATGGGGTAAAAACAATCATGGGAGTGAAGGCAGAACTCGTCCCCGCCTCACCTGAAGAGATTTACCGGGTCTGGCAGCAAGAAAACATACCGATAGTAATAGACCCTGAAGCATCCATAAAAGACAAATTAAAGCCAGATGTATTAGTTGATGCCATCATGGCCAAGCGAAATACTGGTACTAAGATTACTGATGCTCCTTTGGTAATTGGTGTCGGACCTGGCTTTTATGCCGGCAGGGATGTGGATATTGTGGTGGAGACCAATCACAGCCACAACCTGGGTAGGGTGATAGTTGAAGGAGAGGCTGAGCGGAATACGGGAATCCCGCTAGCCATAGGTGGGCTTACTAAAGAAAGGGTAGTCTGGGCACCCCAGGCAGGCATCTTTACCACCGACAAGGAGCTGGGAGACTCGGTAGTGGCTCACCAGATTGTAGGTCAGGTTGGTGATGTGCCATTGCAGGCGCCAATAGGCGGTATGCTGCGTGGTCTTCTGAGGGACGGAGTAAGGGTATCAAAAGGCAGCAAGCTTATTGAAATTGACCCGGTAAATGATAGGGCTATTTGCAATTTTATTGCCGATAAAATGAGAAAAATAGGCGAGGGGGTTGTTGAAGCAATAATGCTGAAGTTCAATATTGGTGGCTGATTCTTGAGGGAGGGTCTAGGATGTTGGAGATTTATCAACAGTTAGTCAATCTAATATCAAGAGGGGAGCGGGCAGTGCTAGCTACTGTTATTTCCAGCCGTGGCTCCACCCCGAGGAGAGCCGGGGCCAAGATGCTAATCAAGGAAGATGACACTTTTATCGGTAGTGTAGGCGGTGGGGGTGTGGAACATCGAATCCGTCACAAGGCTATTGAAGTAATGAAATCAGGTGAGCCACAAATAGTGCACTTCGACCTTTCCGGTAAAGAATGCGTGGCACAAATGATTTGCGGGGGGCAGATGGATATCTTCCTTGAACCGATTCTGCTTCCAGAAACGCTCTACCTCTGCGGTGCTGGGCATATATCGCAAAGCACCGCATTGATGGGCAAAATGCTTGGATTCCGGGTAGTAGTGATAGACCCCCGCCCTGAGTTTAATAATACTGACCGATTCCCCGATGCTGATTCACTAATAGTAGAAGACTATGCCATTGCCATACCCAAATTAGACATAAATGAAGACAGTTACATCATAATTTATACCCCGGGACATATCCTTGATGAACAGTGCCTTTACTTTGCTGCTGTCACCAAAGCAAAGTACATTGGGATGATTGGCAGCAAAAAGAAGGTCAAAGAGGTTAAAGAGCGCCTACTACAAAAAGGGGTGTCGCAGCAGCAACTGGATAGGGTCTATGCCCCAATCGGTCTAGAAATCGGGGCTGAAACCCCCGAGGAGATTGTGATAAGCATCCTCGCCGAGATAATCAAGGTCAAAAGAACTAGACGGAATTGAGCCAAGGGGAGGGAGTATGAGATTTGAAACAGTAGCTATTCACGCCGGGGAGAGGCCAGATACCGCATTCGGCGCCGTCTCAATGCCCATCTACCAGACAGCAACCTATGCCTGGGAGGATGTAGATAAAAAAAGGAAGGGTTACTGGTATTCTCGTATGGGAAACCCAACGAGAAAGGCTCTGGAGGACACCATGGCCAAGCTAGAGGGAGGAAAAGCCGGGTTTGCCTTCGCCACCGGAATGGCAGCGGAAACCACCATAATGTTCCTGCTTAAAACGGGCGACCATGTAATCTCGACAGATGATGTCTATGGGGGAACTTATAGACTATTCCAGGATGTGATGCAGAACTTTGGGCTGGAGTTTACCTTCCTGAGAATGGATAGCCGGCAAACGATTGAGGAGGCGATAAAACCCAATACCAGGATGCTGTGGATAGAGACACCTTCTAACCCGTTGCTGAATGTTGTTGATATTGAGATGGCAATTGACACTGCTAAAAAGCACAATCTGATGACAGTGGTAGACAACACCTTCGCCACCCCTTATCTCTTAAAACCCATTGAATATGGAGCTGACCTTGTTTTCCATTCCACAACCAAGTACCTCAATGGACACAGTGATGTTAGCGGCGGAGTCATAGTAACTACTACCGATGAGCTAACCGAAAGGTTTGATTTTCTCACCAGTACCCTGGGAACCTGCGCCTCTCCCTTTGACTGCTGGCTGGTACTTCGAGGCATCGAGACTCTCTCGGTGAGAATGAAACAACATGAGAAGAATGCCACAGCTATAGCCAATTATCTCAGGGGGCATCCCGCAGTAAAGATGGTCTTTTACCCCGGGCTCGAGTCCCATCCAGGACATGAAATAGCCAAGAGGCAGATGAAGGGGTTCGGAGGAATGGTATCATTTGAAATAAAGGGAGGAACCGAGCAGGTCAATAACTTCCTAAGAAGAATCAAGGTCTTTACCCTAGCAGTTTCACTTGGTAGCGTTGTTTCTCTTACTGAGCATCCGGCTACCATGAGCCACCAATCAATGCCAGAAGAGCACCGGTTAAAAGCAGGAATTACCAATGAACTAATCAGGCTGTCGGTTGGATTGGAAAATGTTGATGATTTGATTGATGATTTAGGCCAGGCGTTGGAGCCTGAATGAAGGAGTGGGGACATGTCATACGCCAGAGCTTTGCGTTGCCGAAAATGTGGGCAAGAGTGGTCATTGGGGAGGAGTTTAGCCGAGGAGAGGGAATTTGAAATTTGAAACCATAGCTATTCACGCTGGGGAGAGGCCAGATGTGACATTTGGTGCCATCTCAGTACCTATTTACCAAACATCAACCTTCGTCTTCGAGGATGTAGGCAAAACAAGAGGCTATGATTACTCCCGCACTGCGAATCCGACGAGGAAGGTTCTGGAGGATACTATTGCCCAACTTGAGGGGGGGAAGGCAGGGTTTGCCTTTGCCACCGAAGGTTCTGGAGGATACTATTGCCCAACTTGAGGGGGGGAAGGCAGGGTTTGCCTTTGCCACCGGGATGGCTGCCGAAACCACAGTCATGCACCTGCTTAAGGCAGGTGACCACGTAATTTCAGGGGATGATGTCTATGGGGGAACCTATAGGCTATTTCAGAAGGTGATGCCGGACTTCGGGCTGGACTTCACCTTCTTAAGAATGGATACTAGGCAAACGATTGAGGAGGCGATAAAGCCTAATACCAGGATGCTGTGGCTGGAAACCCCTTCCAACCCGTTACTGAATATCGTTGATGTTGAGATGGTGGTTGATATTGCTAAACAGCACAAGCTGATGACGGTGATGGACAACACCTTCGCCACCCCCTATTTCTTAAGACCAATTGAATATGGAATTGACCTGGTTGTCCACTCCACAACCAAGTATCTTAATGGGCACTGTGATGTTGTCGGCGGGGCTGTGGTAACCACCACCGATGAGCTAACCGAGAGGGTTCAATTTCTGCTCAATGCCATGGGCACCGGCGCCTCTCCGTTTGATTGCTGGCTGGTGCTTCGGGGAATCCAGACCCTTCCGGTGCGGATGAGACAACACGAGCAGAGTGCCATCGCCGTGGCGAATTATCTCAAGGGGCAACCTGCGGTAAACAGGGTGTTCTATCCTGGGCTCGAGTCCCATCCTGGGCATAAAATCGCCAAAAGGCAGATGAAGGGGTTTGGTGGGATGGTGTCATTTGAATTAAACGAGGGGATTGAGGCAGTCAATAGCTTTCTAAAAAGAATCAAGGTCTTTTCCCTAGCAGAGTCACTGGGCGGTGTCGCTTCCCTGGCTGAACACCCGGCGACAATGAGCCATGCCTCAATGCCCGAGGATTATAGAGAAAAGGTGGGAATCAGCGACCAATTAATCAGGTTGTCGGTTGGATTGGAAAATGTTGATGATTTGATTGAGGATTTACGCCAGGCGCTAGAGCCTAGCTGAAGGAGGGGGACGTGTCTTATGCCAGAGCTTTGCGTTGTCGAAAATGCGGGCAGGAGTATCCTGTGCAGCCTCTCAGCCTGTGTGATTTCTGCCTTAGCCCGTTGGAGGTCAGCTATGACTACAAGGCTATGGCTAAAGCCGTAACTCGAGAGAGGCTTGCTGGGGGACCGATGAGTATGTGGCGCTATCAAGACCTACTCTCGGTAGAAGGGGAGGTAGTGGATATTGGCACCGGCTTTACCCCTCTGGTCAAGGCAGATAACCTGGGGCGGGAACTGGGACTGCATGAGCTCTACATCAAGAACGAGTGCCTTAATCCCACATACTCGTTCAAGGATAGGCCAGTCTCGGTAGCCGTCACCAAGGCGCGGGAATTCGGGTTTGACACTGTAGCCTGTGCCTCAACTGGGAACCTGGCGGCTAGTGTCGCCGCCCACGCCGCCAAGGCGAATATGAAGGCTTATGTTTTTATTCCCTCTAATATAGAACCGGGCAAGCTGGTGGGGATAACAATCTATAACCCGGTTCTGGTGACAGTTGATGGAGGCTATGACGATGTCAACCGCCTCTGCGCTCGGCTGGTGGAAAGATATAACTGGGGTTTCATCAACATCAATCTCCGACCCTACTATGCCGAGGGAAGCAAGACCTTGGGCTATGAGGTGGCAGAGCAACTGGGGTGGCGTGCCCCTGACTGTGTGGTGGCTCCGGCTGCCTCGGGGCTCAGCTTTACCCGAATATGGCAGGGGCTGGACGAACTGTCCATGCTAGGTTTAATTGAGCCGGTTAATACCCATATGTATCTTACTCAGGCTGCTGGCAGTTCGCCCATTGTCAATGCCTTTGAGGCGGGTACCGTCCATGTGCACCCGGTAGAGCCAGACACCATTGCCAAGTCCATAGCCATCGGGAACCCGGCTGATGGCTACTATGCGTTGAGGGTCGCCAGGCAGTCAGGGGGTGGCGCCTGCGCCGTCACCGATGAGGAACTCGTCGCCGGGATGAAGCTGCTGGCTCAAACTGAGGGCATCTTTGCTGAGGCAGTAGGCGGGGTGGTGATAGCTGGACTAAAGAAGCTGGTGGCTTCAGGGGTAATTAAAAGAAATGAGCTTACGGTGGCGTTTATCACTGGGGCAGGACCCAAGACACAGGAAATAGTGTTAGACACCGTTCAGCCCTTTACTGTCCAGCCTAGCCTAGAATCATTTGAGGAAGTACTCGGTGCGCTAGTTTGAGCCCGTCATACTTCACCCGTGCTATACTAATGCCAAGAAAGATAAAGGGGGCTAAGATGGTCAAAAGACAGGTAATGTTTACCTTTCCCCAGCAGCTAATCAGGGAGCCCATTATTTATACCCTCAGTCATCAGTTTAAGGTAGTAACCAATATTCGCCGTGCTGATATATCCGAAAATAAGGGTTGGGTGGTGTTAGAACTGGAGGGGGAAGAGAGAGAAATCGAGCAGGGCATCGCCTGGGTGATAGGCAAGGGGGTAAGGGTTGACCCGGTCATTGGAGATATTGTGGAGGGTTAAGAAATGAGAAGGATATATCTTGATTATGCTGCCACCACACCGACACACCCTGAGGTGGTGAAGGCAATGCTCCCCTACTTTACTGATGCCTTCGGTAACCCGTCAAGCATCTATTCCTACGGGCAGGAGGCAAAGGGGGCTATTGAAGAGGCAAGGTCTAAGGTTGCTGACCTCATTGGTGCCCGGAGTAGCGAGCTCGTCTTTACTAGCGGGGGAACCGAAGCAGATAACTTCGCCATAATGGGTGTGGCTTATGCTAATGAGGGCAAAGGCAATCACATCGTCACCACTCTTATCGAGCACGCTGCAGTGATAAACACGTGCAAGTTTCTGGAAAGAAGGGGATTCAGTGTAACCTATCTTCCGGTAGATAAGTATGGACTGGTTGACCCCGATAATGTCAAAAAGGCAATTACCGATAAAACCATCCTCATCTCGGTAATGCACGCCAGTAATGAAGTGGGCACCATAGAGCCGATAGCCGAGATAGGCAGGATTGCCAAAGAAGCCGGAATCTATTTCCACACTGACGCAGTGCAGACGCCAGGGCATATCCCGGTAGATGTGAATGAACTCGGGGTGGATTTGCTCTCAATGTCAGCCCACAGGTTGTATGGTCCCAAGGGGGTTGGAGCGCTGTATATCAGAAAGGGTACCAAACTGGTCCCATTTATGCACGGGGGTGAGCAGGAGAGATGGCGGCGGGCGACCACGGAGAATGTCCCCGGGATTGTAGGCTTCGGTAAGGCAGCAGAGGTTGCCCAGCAGGAAATTGGTGATGATGCAAGACGGCTGACCTATCTTCGTGACCAGCTCATTAACGGTCTCCTGCAGCGGATTGACCACACCCAGTTAAACGGTCATCCCCGAAAGAGACTACCCAACAATGTCAATGTGAGTATTGATTTTGTAGAAGGGGAGTCAATGCTCCTTAATCTTGACCTGGAGGGCATTTGTGCTGCTACCGGTTCAGCCTGTGCCTCATCAAGCCTTGAGCCATCCCATGTCCTCCGGGCAATGGGGCTCTCCCATGAACAGGCACATGGCTCACTAAGGTTTAGTCTGGGGAAGTGGACTAGCGAGGAGGAGATAGTCCGAGTTCTAGAGGTTCTGCCCCAAATTGTAGCCAAACTCAGAGCTATGTCACCGCTTTTGAAAAGCTATGGTTAGGAGGTGAGAAATGCGTGACGCCTGGTCATTTTATAGTGATAAGGTAATAGAACACTTCAAGAACCCGAGGAATGTGGGAGAGATAGAAAATCCCGATGGCATCGGACATGTGGGGAACCCGGTATGCGGTGATATAATGGAGCTTTACATCAAGGTAAGTAATAGCACTATTGTCGACGCCAAATTTAAGACTTTCGGCTGTGGAGCTGCCATTGCCACCAGCTCTATGGTCACCGAGATGGTGAAAGGGAAGAGCATAGGAGAGGCACTGGAAATCTCCAATCGGGCGGTAGCTGAAGCCCTGGATGGGCTGCCCCCGATTAAGATGCACTGCTCAGTTCTAGCTGAGGAAGCGCTTAAATTAGCTATTGAAGACTACCTTGCCAAAAGCAAGAGGAAGGATAGTTAAGGTGAGTAAAATCCCTGAAATTGGTAAAATCTCCCCCCA
>Ga0209978_10000797_pt1 | contig 12489 bp, 11 predicted proteins | sample BentaG_FD_182805 | JGI IMG/M metagenome (GOLD analysis project Ga0209978, IMG submission 182805) | Deep subsurface microbial communities from South Atlantic Ocean to uncover new lineages of life (NeLLi) - Benguela_00093 metaG (SPAdes)... | ecosystem: Environmental > Aquatic > Marine > Oceanic >...
CATCAGGTACACCGGAGGGCTGGAGCATAACCTTTAATCCTAGCGAAGTGAGGTCCCTGGAACCCGGGCTGGCCCAGGAGGTAAATGTAGCTATAAAGCCACCCCGCAAAACGATTGCCGGTGACTACGCAATTACTCTATTTGCTGACAGCGAAATATTTTCCCCCGACTCACTGAGAATGAGGATAACCGTGCTAACGCCTACCATCTGGGGGTGGGTTGGCATTCTAATTGTGCTGGCGGTTATCGCTGGTTTAGGGGTGATTTTTAGACGTTTAGGCAGGCGGTAAGTGATTTGAGCGGACAATCGGTAATAGAGACGGTTGACCTGACGAAAACCTATGACGGCACTACGGTTGTTGATAGGTTAAACCTTCATATAGAAGAGGGGCAGACTTTTGGCTTCCTCGGTCCCAATGGTGCCGGGAAGACTACAACCATATTGATGTTACTTGGGCTTACCGAGCCGACATCAGGTGTGGCGCGCATAGGCGGGTATAACTCCACCAGGGAGCCGATCAAGGTTAAGCAAATTTCAGGCTATATCCCGGAAAAAATAGGTTTTTATGAGGATTTGACGGCGACTCAGAACTTAGCCTATACCGCCAGGCTAAATGACCTTTCCGAAGAGCTTGTTGCCAAGAGAATAGGTGAGTCACTGGGTGAAGTTGGTCTATCAGAGGTAGCTGGGCAGAAGGTAGGGGAGTTCTCGAGGGGGATGGTGCAGCGGCTGGCAATCGCTGACATACTTATTAAGATGCCTAAGGTTGCCTTCATGGATGAGCCAACCCTTGGCATAGACCCCGAGGGCGTGAACCAAATGCTCGACCTGATAGGCAGGATAGCTAAAGAGCAGAAGATGACCATTGTCATGTCCTCACATCAACTATACCAGGTTCAGAGAATTTGCAGTCATGTCGGGATAATAGTGAAGGGGCGGATGCTGGTTGAGGGCTCACTAGACCAGCTAATGGGAGAGGCTTTTGGTGGTGGGCGATTTAAGGTTGAGGTTCAACTAGCTGAAATCACCTCAGGGATTGTTGACCGTATCAAGCGGATTGACGGCGTAGTCAGTGTGGAGAGGTCTGGGGATTCACTTGTTGTTGGCTGCTCGGAGGACTTGAGACCGCAGATAGCCAAGGCAATCGTGGATGGAAATGGCTTAATGATTCAGATGCAAATTCAAAGCTACGCTTTGGAAGACATATATATGAAGTATTTTCACGAGGCTGAGGTCTAGTATGCGTGGACTGATGACTGTCTTCCGTAAAGAACTGGCTGATGATTTCACCAGCTGGCGGTTTTTAATATTGTTTGCTCTGGTCTTCCTTGCCGGGGCGTTTACCCTATATGTGGACGGTCAGAATATAGGGAGAGAAGTAACTGGCACCACCCAATTTATTTTCCTCAAGCTTTATACTACCTCCGACCAGACTCTGCCCGGCATTCTCCAGTTCCTCAACCTCGTCGCTGTCTTTTTTGTGCCGATAGTAGGCATAGCCCTCGGCTTTGATGCTATTAATGAAGAAAGGAACAACGGGACAATGAGTCGCCTCCTGTCCCAACCTATCTACCGCGATGCGGTTATCAATGGGAAGTTCCTGGCTGGTGTGGTTACCATAGCTATTATGATAACCAGCATAGTCTTGCTGGTGGCTGGGGTGGGACTCAGGATGCTCGGAGTACCGCCAAGCTCGGAAGAGGTTATCAGGCTGATAATTTTCCTGGTGGTAACTATTTTTTACGGGGCGTTCTGGCTAGGCTTGGCCATATTATTCTCTATATTCTTTCGTCGGGTGGCTACCTCAGCCTTGGCTTCGATAGCAGTATGGATATTCCTTTTCTTTTTCATGCCAATGCTTGCTGGGCTCATCGCTAACACAGTGGTGCCGCTTGACCGGGCAGCAACTGCGGAAGAGTACTTCAGCAATCTAGGGGTACAAAGCACGGTTCTTCAACTCTCCCCGATCAGACTCTACCAGGAGGCGATATCGGTTATCTTGGTTCCCGGATACAGGACTCTGGGACAGATGATTCAGCTTATGGGTGCTGGGAGTGTCAGCCTATTGCCAAATCCTCTTTCCTTAGGGCAGAGTCTGTTGATGGTGTGGCCTCATCTGGTGAGTATTGTCGCCCTAACTGCGGTGTGCTTTGCTGTCTCCTATGTCAAATTTATGCGTGAGGAGATAAGAGCTTAAACCCAGCTAGATATTAAACAGGAAGGTGATTACATCACCATCTTGAACTATGTAGCTCTTGCCCTCCAGTCGGATAAGCCCTTTCTTGCGGGCTTCAGGGAGGCTACCACACTTCGTCAGGTCATTATAACTAATTACCTCGGCTCGGATAAAACCCCTTTCCATATCAGAGTGGATTTTCCCGGCGGCTTTATGAGCATCAGTGCCCTTTCTAATGGACCAGGCTTTAACTTCAGCCGAAGCTGTGGTAAAAAACGAGATTAACCCTAATAGCTCGTAGGACAGCTTGATAATACGGTCAACCCCGGATTCTTTTATCCCGAACTCGGCGCGGAACCCTTCAACAGCGTTATTATCTAACTGAGTCAGCTCCATTTCTAATTCACCGCAGAGGGTAATAAGACGGCATTTTGGCTGTGAATACTTTGCGCCTAGTTCCGCTTCCAAGGATGCCGCCCGGGGTAGCTGGTCTTCGCCAATATTGACCACTATTAATAACGGCTTGGCAGTAAGAAACTGGTAGTTAGCCATAGTTCTGGCTTCGTCGGTAGTCAGTTCGAGTTCCCGGATGGGCTTATCTTTTTCCAGATCAGCCTTAAGCTTCGTTAGCATCTCTTGCTCTTGGAGAAGATGCTGGCGTTCCGGTTGTTTAGCCCCTTTTAGGGATATCTCTATTTTCTCCTGTCTTTTTTCAATGATGGCTAAGTCGGAAAAGGCAAGCTCTAGATTCATAGTGGCGATATCCCGGTCTACATCTAAGCTGCCTTCAATATGGGGTATGCTTTCATCGGCAAAGGCTCGGGCTACATTAATTATGACATCTGCATTACTAAGCTGAGTTAGCCATTGCCCACTTACTATCTTGCCTTTAACCAGATCCTTAACCGAAGCACCTATGTCAATATAGGTTACTTCAGCAGGGACTACTCTCTTGGGGTGAAGCATATCGGCTAACGCTTTGAGGCGCGGCTCTGGAACCTTGGTTACTCCGACGTGAGGGACTCCTTCATGGGCATAACTTCCGGTGTCGGCTTTACCCTTGGTTAAAGCGTTGAAAACGGTTGTCCTGCCGCTTTTAGCCAGCCCTATGATGCCAATACCAACACTCATTAGTCGGCTTTAATATCCTGATTTTATTACTTTTCTGGCGTGCTTAAGGGCACGGTCTCTTTCACCTTTGATTAACGATTCATTAGCGGCTAAGTCCAGTAAGGCGAGAAGTGCATCATGGGTACCAATGTTGCCAATCGCATCGACAGCTTTAATCCTCACTCCCGAAGAAAGTCCCATGTCATTGGCAATAGCAAGTAACTTCTTTACTTCGTCAACTTCGTCAGGTTTTTCTGTCATCTTGTCTCTCCTCTTAGTTTGGTAATGCTGGAAAGCATTGTTACTATTTATTCTACTCTTTGTGCAAGCATTCTTACAATAGGGGCTGGTTAATCAGTCTCCTTTACTCTTCTAAAGCTGCCAAAGGGAGATTGTCTAGCAACCTATCCCCCTGCCCCCTTCCCTTATTAAGGGAGGGGGGAGTGTGGGTAAAAGAGGGGCTCCGCCCCTCTCTAAAATCTCTTCCCCCTCTCCTTTTAAGGAGAGGGGGATAAAGGGGGTGAGGTTAGTAAACAATCTCCGAAGACAGAGTTACTCGGTAAATAGGCGGTATGGTAAAATGGGGAGACCGGCAAACGAGGAAGGCACGCTTTGTTATATATTCTATTCGGTGATAATGATTTTTCCCTTTACCAGTCGCTTGAGGAGATAAAAAGAGGTATTGGTGACCCGACAACTTTGGCGACTAATACCACCATGCTTGAGGGCCAACAAGTAACCTTAAGCCAATTAAGGACTGTTTGTGAGACGCTGCCCTTTTTGGCGGAGAGACGCTTAGTCATTGTCAAGGGGCTGCTGGAGCGCTTTGAACCCAAGGGCAAGCCCGGCCGAAAAAAGACCCCCCATATGCCTGACCAACGAAATGAGTATAAATTATTAGCCGAGCATATAAATAAGATGCCCGATAGCACAATATTGGTATTAATCGACAGTGGAATAAAAGGCAATAATCCTCTGTTAAGGGAACTTTCGGATAAGGCAGAGGTAAAGTCTTTTCCTCTGCTAAAAGATACCGAGCTGCGGCAGTGGATTCAGAACCGTGTGGCGGAGGAAGGTGGCAGTATATCTTCCCCAGCGGTAACCTTATTGACAAAACTGGTGGGCAGCAACCTGTGGGTTATGGCAAGTGAGATTAACAAACTCGTCCTTTTCACTTCAGGTCGCCGTATTGAAGAAGCGGATGTTGAGAGAGTGGTAAGCCACGCCCAGCAGGCTAGTGTTTTTGCCATGGTTGACGCTATCCTCGAATTCAAAGCTGATGTTGCCGAACAGGCGCTACAGCAGTTACTAAACAGGGGAGCTGCCCCTGCCTATCTTCTGGTTATGCTGTCACGACAGGTTCGGATGATAGTTCGGATAAAGGAGCTTAGAAATCAGAGGAAGACTAGAGTGGAGATTCAGAATAAGCTGGGCTTGACTTCAGAGTTTGCTTTGCGTAAGACATTAGAGCAGGCGGGCAGGTATTCGTTGAAGCGGCTTAAGGGAGTATATCATAAACTTCTAGAAACTGACCTCTCTATTAAGACCGGTAAATATGACGCTGAGCTTGCCCTGAGTATTCTGGTTGCTGAACTGTGCCAGCGAGGAAAGGCATAGGGGCTGACCGGTGCCCCCAAACTTGACAGGCTTGTTCTCGCCGTGTTAGACTTCTTACTTACTAACCTCAGTATAATGCTATTAAGACCCGCTTGTTTATCACTGAATCCCCCTTTTTGAAGCCGAAACGGGCAGGGAGGCTGGATGGCAACAGAGAGTAGTACCGCCCGACTCGAAGAGTTATGTAGTAAAAGCTTATCACGAAGGCGGCTTATTTTTGCCAGTAATCGGGGACCTATTGAATATCACCGTTCTCAGGATGGACAACTTCGAGCCCAGCGCGGTAGCGGTGGTGTGGTCACTGCCCTTAGCAGTCTCAGAAAATATGTAGATATTGACTGGATTGCTAGTGCTATGGGCGAGGGAGATAGACAGGCGGCACGGGAGGCTCAGGAAGAAGGCTTTAAAATAGCCCTAGCTGGTGAGAGATTATACCTCCATTTTGTGGTTAGCCCCAGAAATACATATCACAAGTTTTATAGTATCTTTTGTAATCCGCTGCTTTGGTTTCTACAGCACTATATGTGGAACTCACCTCGCACCCCCAATATAGACCATGTAGTCTATGACGCCTGGGAGAATGGTTATGTCCCGGTGAATAAAGCCTTTGCTCAGGCAGTTATTGATGAGGCGAGGCGGAGTGAACTACCCCCGATAGTAATGCTACACGACTACCATCTCTATTTAGCCAGCGCCTATATTCGGGAACAATTACCAAACCTGATAATTCAACACTTTATTCATATTCCCTGGCCGGCACCTTGTTACTGGCAGTTATTGCCAAAGCATATGCGGCAGGCAATCCACCGGAGTTTATGCACTACTGATATTGTCGGCTTGCAAACGCAGCGAGATGTGCACAGTTTCCTCCACTGTTGTCAATCATTTATTGACGAGGCTGAGATAGATTATAAACAACAGACGATTCAGGTAAATAACCATGTTGTCTTGGTTAAAGCTTACCCGATATCTGTTGACGTCGGCGGTCTTAAGAAGATAACTTCTTCAGCTAAATGCCGGGAGTATGAGGAGAAGTTACGTCCTCTCTGTGGGGAACAGACTATAGTCCGTGTGGATAGATGTGAACCCAGTAAGAACATCATTCGTGGCTTTAGAGCCTTTGATACTCTGCTGGAGCGCTATCCCGAGTTCCAGGGAAAGGTAAAATTCATCGCCTTTCTGGTGCCTACTAGAACCCATATCAAGGCCTATCAGCGGTACGTAGAGGAGCTCACTCAGCTAATAGAGACGATAAATAATAAATACGGAACTGAAGGGTGGTATCCCATCGACTTCTTTTATGAGAACAATTACCTCCAGGCTATTGCTGGAATGCGCCTGTATGATGTTCTGCTGGTAAACGCAGTTATTGATGGCATGAACCTAGTAGCCAAGGAAGGTCCCACCGTTAATAATCGTGATGGGGTGCTGATACTATCGGAGACGGTTGGGGCGTGTGAACAGTTAGGGCAGAATGCTCTAACTATGGCACCGGCTGACCTGGAGGGGACAACTCAGGCCCTATATACCGCACTGACCATGCCACCCAATGAGAGGAGTAAGCGTGCCGCTGAACTTAAGAGGTCAATTGAAGAAGCGGATATGACTGATTGGCTCCTGCACTTACTTGGGGATGCGGTCAACTTGATTGAGGAGCGGTCTGAGATAACCATTTGAGAAAGCGTTCTACATCATTTACCCCGTTCAAGGTAAAATCTGCTTCGGCTACCAGCTCCTTAGGCATTTCCTGACTTGTGATGCCAATGGCGAAACCCTGAAAATCTAAAGCATGGCAAGCGGTATGTATTGCTCTGAAGGCATCAATATCGGTAATCTCATCGCCCAGATAGATCCCACCCTGTAAACTATATCCCTGAATTAATTCCAATACTGGCGTGCCCTTGTTTACCGCCACCGGCGGTAGCAGATTAATTGACATCTTTCCGGGTGTGATTTGTAAGCTCTTAGCCCGGGTTGAATCCCCCAACGTTAACAAGATGTCCCTCTCAGCCAATTCGGGATTAGGGCAAAGACGATAGTGTATCGTAGCTGTTATTCCCTTATCCTCTATCCGAATGCCTTCTATGGAGAGTAGCGGAGTTAAGTCCTCGATTGCAGCTTTAATCACTTTAGAATAAGCCTTAGCACCCTTTGTCAATTCAGAATGACCCTCAGTCCATCGCTCCAGACCATGATTACCTATATAGACCATCCTATCAATTTTTATCATATTTTTAGCTTCAATGGCTGGTCTTCCTGAGATAGCGGCTACCAGAGCGAGGTGATTGCAGAGGGTGGATAGATATTGGCGGCAGATTGGGGAAACCACAGCCGCCTGCGGAGTCGGGGCAGTCTCACTTATAGTACCATCAACATCGGTAATAAGCCCAAACGGAGACCGCCCGAGGGCTTTTTCAATTAGGTCCAGGTGGTTAAAGAGATATGACACAAATTAAATTTAACAGGGTGAGTGTCTCATCGTCAAATCGCTGGTTAGCGTCTCGACAAATTGACCGAGATAGGATAAAGTGATACGTGTAATGAAGGAAGCTGAGAAGCCAGTTTTAGCTATGGACCTGGGCGGCACCAAAATAATTGCCGCTATTATTTCTAGTAAGGTGATAGCTAAGGAATACCAGCTCACCCTGGCTGATGAGGGACCGCAATCGGTTATCAGAAGGATACTGTCTACGATAGACCACCTCCTTGGTTTAAGAAATCTGGACCCGTCTCAGCTGGACAGCATAAGCATTGCTGCTGCCGGGGCGATAGACTCTGAGAAAGGCTTGGTAACCTCGTCCCCGAACCTTCCCGGCTGGTGTGACATACCCCTGAGAGACACGGTAGGAGGGAAATACGGGGTTAATACCTTCCTGATTAATGATGCTAGTGCTGCTGCCTTAGGCGAGCACCACTTTGGTGTCGGCAAAGGGATAAATAATCTTATCATGCTTACCGTGGGCACTGGTATTGGCGGTGGCATTATCATCGATGACAGGTTATACCCTGGACCATCTGGTAGTGCTGGAGAGATAGGGCATATGACCATTGACGTCAATGGGCCGGAGTGTAATTGTGGCAATATTGGTTGTTTGGAAATGCTAGCCTCCGGTACCGCAGTGGCTAAAGAAGCAATAAGGCGGCTAAGTCAAGGGGAAAGGTCTTCTCTCACCGAGATTGTGGAGGGCAAGATAGAAAATATCACTGCTGAGACGGTGTCACTTGCTGCCCAGAATGGAGACTCCCTAGCCCTGGAGGTTATCTCAAAGGCAGCAACCTATCTAGGGATAGGCTTGGTAAACTTGGTTAATATCTTTAATCCGGAGATGATTATTATTGGCGGTGGGTTAGCCAAGATGGGAGACCTTTTACTTGAGCCGGCTAGACGGGTAGTAAGAGAAAGAGCCTTCCAGTTATCGGCTCGTTTAGTGCGTATAGTTCCGTCTCAGCTTGGTGATGATGCCGCAGTATTCGGGGCGGCTATCTTTGCCCGTCAACAAAAATAAGACTGGGGGAGCAAGATGAAGATTCGTAAAGCAGTTATCACCGCCGGTGGCTGGGGAACAAGGTTCTTACCGGTTACCAAGGCTCAACCTAAGGAGATGATGCCACTGGTAAATAAGCCGCTAATCCAGTATGCAGTGGAAGAGGCGATCAGTTCTGGTATTGAGCAGATTATTTTAGTAACCGCTCTGGGTAAGCGAGCTATTGAGGATTACTTTGACCGTTCCTTTGAGTTGGAGTATTTTCTGGCGCAAAAGGGGGAAACAAAGCTGCTGCGGGAAATGCAGGAGCTATCTGACTTGATTAATGTCTGCTACATTAGGCAGAAGGAGCAACTGGGCCTCGGTCATGCCGTCTTGGCAACCCGAGATATTATTGCTGATGAACCGTTCGCTGTCCTACTCCCGGATGACATTATTGAGAGTAAGGTGCCGGTATTGAAGCAAATGATGGGAGTCTATGAGCAATACGGGACCGGTATCCTTGCTGTTCATCGTATTAGTGCTGAGGATACTACGAAGTACGGCGTCATTGAACCGAAGGAGATCTCGCGTCATACCTACCAGGTGTTGAGTCTTGTTGAAAAGCCAAAGCCGGTGGAAGCACCCTCTAATTTAGGAATAGTGGGCAGGTATATCCTTACCCCCCAAATATTTGATACCCTTGAGGTCACCCCACCGGGTAAAGACCGGGAAATTCAGCTTACTGATGCCCTGCAGTTATTGCTCAAACAACAGGCAATATATGCCTGCGAGTTTGAAGGGGTATGCTATGATACCGGCACGCCTTTAGGTTGGCTGAAGGCAACAGTTGCTTTTGCCCTAAAACATCCTGATTTTGGGCACGAGCTAAGGGAACATCTGCGTCAATTCCTCTAAGTTGAACTGCTTATTCATTGACAGCCAGAAAGCCTTACACTAAAATCGTAGGTGAATGTTTGTTTTATTCTTAGAGAGTAACAAATGAAAAGCGACGAAGTTCGGTCGGCATTTCTGGCCTTCTTTGAGGAAAAGGGTCATAAGGTAATTCCCAGCTCCCCCTTAATACCTCAAGGTGACCCCACTCTATTACTCACTAGCGCTGGCATGGTGCAGTTTAAGCCTTACTTCTTGGGTCAGGCCCTGCCGCCTAGTCCCCGCCTGGCATCATGTCAGAAGTGTTTTCGCATTACCGATATTGATACGGTAGGCGACCCCAGTCACCTCACCTTTTTTGAGATGCTGGGCAACTTCAGTATCGGTGATTACTTTAAGCAGGAAGCTATTGACTGGGCGTGGGAATTTGTTACCCGGCGCCTGGGACTTCCGCCACAGCGCCTATGGATAACTATCTTTCTGGATGATGACGAGGCTTTTCACTATTGGCGGAAAGTGGGTGTTCCCGAGCAAAGAATATTAAGGTTTGGTGAGAAGGACAACTTCTGGGGACCGGCCGGTGATTCTGGACCCTGCGGACCGTGCAGTGAAATTCACTACGATTTTGGGGAAGAGGTGGGGTGCGGGAAGCCTACCTGTGCGCCGAATTGCGGATGCAGTCGTTTTTCCGAGATATGGAATCTGGTATTTACTCAATATAATCAGGATAAAGAAGGACACCGCACTCTATTGCCCAAGCCTAATATCGATACCGGTATGGGGTTGGAGAGGACAGCGGCGGCGGTAGCAGGTAAAACCTCTGTCTATGAAACTGACCTGTTTGCTTCACTGCTGGATAATATCTCCAAGTATATAGGGAAGAAGTATGGTTCCGACGATGATGTAGATCATGCCATGCGGGTGGTCATTGAGCATGGTCGTGGCCTAGCTTTTCTTATCGCCGATGGGGTCATGCCCAGCAATGAGGGGCAGGGCTATGTGCTGCGCCGGCTTCTGCGCCGAGCAGTACTCTTCGGCAGGAGGCTGGGACTGGACAGGCCGTTCCTTAACCAGATAGCTGGTGCAACGGTTGGTAGTATGACTAAAGTTTATCCTGAGTTACAGCAGAGGCAGGATTCCATTTATCAATTTATAGAACTTGAGGAGACCAGATTTAATGAGACGCTTAATACCGGGCTGGAGTTGCTGGATGGTGTTGTGGAGAAGGCTGCCAGCAAAGGGAAAAATAAAATCTCAGGCAAAGAGGCATTCAAGCTATACGATACCTATGGCTTCCCAATAGAGCTAACCGCTGAGATTGCCGCCGACCGCGGCTTTTCCGTAGATATGGAGGGCTTTGAGAAAGAAATGGAGAAACAGCGGGAGAGAGCAAAGGCAGCTCGGAAACTTGCCCCTATGGTTACACCTGCAGCTGCGACTATGGTTGCCCCTATGATTACACCTGCAGCTGCGATTATGGTTGGTGATTTTAAGCTCGAGCACAAATCTGTTATCAGTTCTCTTGTGGTTGGCGACAAATCCACAAACACAATAGAAAAGGGACAGAAAGCATTCGTGATTTTAGAAAAGACCCCTTTCTACGGAGAGATGGGAGGGCAGGTAGGCGATACCGGTGAGATATTTAGCCGGTCCGGGCGTTTCTCGGTGACCAATGCTATTCGGGTTCCAACCGATATTATTGTTCACCAGGGACGAATTACTAAGGGGAGCTTGAGTGTGGGGGATGAAGTCACCGCTGAGGTAAACGGGGAGCGGCGTCTTGATATTGCCCGCAATCATACCGCCACCCATTTGCTTCAGTCGGCTCTCCGTCAGGTATTGGGCAAGCATGTTCAACAGAGGGGTTCACTGGTAGCCCCCGACCGGCTGAGATTTGACTTCTCCCACCTGACCGCAATGACCGAAGAAGAAATACAGAAAGTAAACCATATTGTTAATGAGAGAATCCGTCAGAACTTGAGGGTATACGATGAGGAGATTCCATATAAAAAGGCGATAGAGGAAGGGGCGATAGCCCTGTTTGATGAAAAGTATGGTGATAAAGTACGGGTAATGAAAATCGGTGAACCGTTTATTAGTGCTGAGTTATGTGGCGGCACCCATGTCGCCTCAACCGGGGAGATAGGCCTCTTTCACATTATTGGCGAAAGTAGTATTGGCGCTGGACTGCGCCGCATTGAAGCGGTTACCGGTGAAGGGGCTGAGACACTTATTGAAAGGTTATCTTCTGAGTGGCAAGAGAAGGTTTCCAGTACCACCAGCACACTGGATATGGAACGCAAGCGGGTTCAGGCTCTGGAGAGGGAACTGGCTAAGCTAAGAGCTGAATCTTTATTGAATCAGGCAGAAGTAATTAACGGAGTAAGGGTGTTAGCCGCCAAGGTGCCACCTTCCCGAATGGAGACACTGCGGGAGATGAGCGACCTGCTCAGGGAGCAATTAGGTAGCGTGGTGGTGGTGCTGGGCACGGTTTATGAAGATAAACCGGCTTTTCTGGCGGCGGTAACCCAGGACTTAGTTGACCGAGGTTATAATGCCGGGGAAATAGTAAAACAGGTGGCCAGAGTGGCTGGGGGTAGCGGTGGTGGCAAAGCCAGCCTGGCTCAGGCCGGGGGCAAGTATAAAGATAAATTGGATGAAGCCCTTCAGCTGGTAAGAAGCTTGATATAGAATCCTATGTCCACGGCAAGCAATCTGTAAGGCATATTGATGCGTAGCTTGGGTCTTGATATCGGCGATAAGAGGATTGGGGTAGCTCTCAGTGACCCGCAGGGCATATTAGCTAGCCCATTGGCTATTATTAACTGCCGGGATGAGAGGGCAGATGTAGAGGCTATTATTGCTATTATTAATCAGCATCAGGCTGAGCAAATTATAGTTGGCCTACCTCGCTCTATGGATGGGAGTATAGGTAAGCAAGCGGAGAAGGTAAAAGCCTTTACCCAGGAACTATGTAACCATACTAAGGTTCCTGTCGAATTCAGGGACGAACGTTTATCAACGGTATTAGCTAACCGCTTGATGCGAGAAGTCAAAAAAACCAGGGAAAAAGTCGGGCGGGATGCTATAGCCGCCGCCCTCATCTTGCAGTGTTATCTGGATGAGGCACGATTACAATAAGGAGTCGATTGAAGGGGCAAAGCCCATTCAAAAGTAATCCTTCTCCCCACTTTATTGGCAGGGACATTGTAAATCACTACTTTCCG
>Ga0209978_10000799_pt1 | contig 12483 bp, 15 predicted proteins | sample BentaG_FD_182805 | JGI IMG/M metagenome (GOLD analysis project Ga0209978, IMG submission 182805) | Deep subsurface microbial communities from South Atlantic Ocean to uncover new lineages of life (NeLLi) - Benguela_00093 metaG (SPAdes)... | ecosystem: Environmental > Aquatic > Marine > Oceanic >...
CATTTTCACCTTTCCCGCATATTCCTTCGCCAACTCCTCTACCACCGGCGCGATAACATGGCATGGCCCGCACCACGGGGCCCAAAAATCTACCATCGTGGGAATATCGGATTTCAGAATTTCGGGCTCGAAATTCCCATCCGTTGCGTGAAATAACACTTCCTCAGTCATAGAAACAGCCCCCTTTCATGGTTTTGTTCTTTTTCATTACCTATATGCAGAAAACCCCGACCCAGCAAACTGCCGGGAATTCTCAACTTCACGTAAAAGGTCCCGGACGACAGGATGGCGCAGAGCCAGCAGAGCTACTATCGGAGGTCGGACAGGAGCTAAATACGGACATCAACCTTTTGGCGTTTGGGCTCTTACAGATGGGACAATGCAACTCTTGGTCGCTTTGCGAAACGCTTCGGATCATTTCGAAGGCATGTCCACACTCATCACATCGATATTCGTATATCGGCATAGAACCCTCCGATATCTATTTTTCCTTTTTTTGTCGATACTCGACATCACATAGGCTCGATAGTCAGGTCCTGATGCCGAGCTTGGGAAAAATGTAGATATTAACGAGAAGCCACACCCCAATGATGGAAAGGATGAGAATCAATTTGAGCACAATAACTGAACCTCGGCCTATTATATTTCGGTTATTTCATTATAATATAGGTATTACCCCCTCTTTTTCAAGGGAAGAGGTTCGAAAGTTTCCCCAGTTTCTCGAGAACATCATTGTCCATGAGCTAAATTTGTTGAAGAAATGGGGTACCCATCAAGGGTTAGCAGGCCTCGGCCTGAGCTCGGCCGAACGGCTTCGTCGTGAGTCTTCGACCCTGAGCTCCATTCGGCCCGAGCTCATGGCCGAGGGCAGACCGAAGGGCTCACCCGAACGGGAGGGGAAGGATTTGAAATTGGAAGGAGTCGTCAATGGGAAAAAATGATTGACTTAATCCAATCCAAATAGTACTAAGGTTGCATAGACGTTTCAGGAGAACAGAGATGTCTGAATTGATTCGATTCGGTGTTTCCATGGATGGTCGGCTCCTCTCCCGTTTCGATCAGATGATCGCCGAGAAGGGGTATTCCAACCGCTCAGAGGCAATTCGGGATCTTATCCGGGACGAATTGGTCGAGGAATCCTGGGAGGAAGAGGAGGGGGAAGCGGTGGGAACCATCACCTTGGTCTATAACCATGAGATACGCGATCTCACGGAAAAGCTCATTGACTACCAACACCAAGTTCACGGTGCGGTGATATCGTCGCTTCATGTCCACCTGGATAAGCACAACTGCCTCGAGGTCTTGGTGGTTAAGGGGAAGAGGCGGGAGATTAAGGAGGTGGCCGACAGGTTAATCGGAACAAGAGGGGTTAAACACGGGAAGTTGGTCACAACCACAACGGGAAGGGATATCTACTGAAAGCGTTTGGAATAATTGCCCACCGGTGGTGCTTCCTCTGAGGCATCAGGAACGTAGTAAAGTCTCCAGTTTCCCGTTCGCCATCCTGTATATGCGTCGCGTGGTCCTTGCCAAAACTTCTCTGTCTTGGGAAATGATCATGTATGAAGTAGAGGAACGGTTGAGCACCTGGATGATCCTTTCCGTTGTCTCCTCATCGAGTCCGGATGTTGGTTCATCCAGCAGCAAGATGTGGGGTTTCATGGCGAGGACCGTTGCAAGGGAAACGAGCTTTTTTTCGCCGCCCGAGAGTTTATAGGTCACCCTATCTTCGAACCCGACAAGCCCCAGGATCTCCAACGTTTCCCTCACGATTTTTAATGCCTCCTCATGCCGTTTTCCCAGGTTGAGCGGCCCAAAGGCGATGTCTTCAGCTACCGTTGGGCAGAACAATTGATCGTTTGCATCCTGAAAGAGGAGGCCGATCCTTTCTCGGGCTTCCCGGTAATCGGCTTCATCGTGCATCCTTTTCCCGAATATCTCAATATCCCCCTCCCTCGGTTTCAGAAGGCCGAGCATAATATGAAAAAGGGTTGTCTTTCCGGACCCGTTTGGCCCCGTAAGCCCAACCCTATCTCCCTGCGAGAAGGTCAAACTCAATTTTCTCAGGACATCTTGGGTAGAGTTATAGCCAAAGGTGATGTCCTGCAGCCTTATGAGAATAGCCCTTTCCCCCATTGAAGGAAGCCCAATCCCGTTATAGAGAGGAGCATGATAATGAATAGAATGAGATCGCTTCTTTTCAAGCTAAAATGATCCAGCATCCAGAATTTTCCCTTAAACCCCCTGCAGAGCATGGCATCATAGACCCTTTCGGAACGATCATAACTCTTAAGCAGCATCATTCCCACCAGGTGCGCATAAGCCTTGTAAGTATGTAAGTCGCTTCTAGGACGAAAACACCTAATCTTCATGGCGTTGACCAGTCTGACATATTCGAAATAGATCACATGTATGTAGCGATAGGAAAAAAAGAGCAACTGGACCAGCTTATCGGGAACGTAGAGATGTCGTAAGGCGTGTGCCAACGTGAATATGGGCGTCGTTCCCAGAAGTGCGATACAGGCAAGGATGATGGTGTTGGATTTTATGGTGATTGAAAGAGCGTATCGAATCCCTTCCACGGTAGCGTCCAGTGGACCTAATGAGAAAAGGGTTTTTCCCGGATAGGTGAAGGGGAGTAATATCCATAATAAGAGGATGAACCCGTTGACCAGAAGCAAGCGCTTTATAACCTTTATCAATGGCAGGTTGGAGACTATGACGCAGCATGCTGAAAACAAGAGGGCCAAGAGAAGCACCTCCGTCCGATCCGCAACGGCTACGATAATCGAGAATAATGTGGCCACGATTATCTTGATCCTTGGGTCAAGATCATGAATAAGGGAATTGCCCGATGAAAACTCCTCAGCTACCATATATGGTTCCTCCATCTACCTTCCTTTTCTACTTCTAAAATACAGGATGATACCCATGATGCCGAAGATAAAGCCGATTCCCCCCATCACCCCGATGAATGAAATTCCCTCGTTTTGCCGTTTTACAAGGAGCCTCATGATGGGCTTCAATTTTTCATCCAGGGTCTCCTCAACCACCGTACGGATCTGTTCCATTTCAAGACGGGTCAACTGGCCGGCGGGTGCGCCTTTTTCCTCTCCCTTTCTCGCTCGGAAGACCTTTTCTCCGGCCCCGTGAGCATCGGATTGCCAAGCCTTTCCCTCAGCTCCATCCGGTAAGTCCCCTGCGGGGATAATGTATTCGTCTTTATGCCCCATGCTTGCGGTGAGCACGATCCTCAAATCCGTCTTTTTTGGGGGTTTGAAGGAAAATTCGCCGTTTTTATCGGTTTGCCCCTCCAGCAATTTATTCCCGGAACTGTCGAACACCTCAATCCTCGAATTTTGGCATTTCTTCCCATCGCTGAAATAGCTTTCCGTAAAGACCATATTTCCTTCTACGTAAGCGAAAAGCACGACTCTATGCGCCAATGTATCAGAGGCGGCGGCAAATATGACCAGGATAACAAAAATCACGGAGGGCCAGGTAGTTCGAGATAGCCGTTTTTTTCTCAATGGGCTATCTTTTGGCATGGACGACCTCCAAGAGCTCTGGCTTGAGTTTTCTTAAAAATCCCGCCGAAAAGAGGGTTATAAGGCCTTCGATGATCATCACGGGCAGGTGGGCGATGACCACGACCTTTGCTATCCCTATGAAGGGATCCCCCGTAAAGACCAGTGAGATGGCGACCATGAGGCTGCCCACCAGTATTCCGAAAAACCCACAGGCAAAAGCGGCTCCCATTGAGATCAGGTTATTTTTCCCTTTGACCCCATAAGCGAAAAGATAAAAACAGATGATCGCGGGAAAGGCCATGTTGAAGGTATTTACCCCAAGAGTGGTTATGCCGCCGAACTGAAAGAGCAGTGCTTGGAGGAAAAGGGCGATGAGTATTGCTGGAAAGGCCGGCCATCCCAGCAACAATCCCATCAGTCCATTAAGAACCAGATGGACACTTGATGGTCCTATGGGTATATGAATCAATGAGGCCACAAAGAATGCGGAGGTGAGTATTGCGACCTGGGGGACCCTGTCATAATCCAATTTCTTCAGGCCGATGCCACAACCCGCGGCAGTGATGGCCGCACCCGTGACCAGCACGGGTGCGGATAAAACGCCCTCTGAAATGTGCATTCCCCATCCTCCTATTTCATGCCTTCAAAGGGATGGAAGAAAACTACATCTAGGGAAATGGGTCTATTATCCGATTTGGTAACCATATCATCGGACGGAACCAAACCCTGAAAATGGGCCTTGTAATCGGGACCCACAATAAAACCGCCGAAATCACCGGAGCCACAAAGAAAGTTACCCTCTTCGTCGCCTCCTTCCTGCCATTAAATAGCACGTTATTTCAAATAGTATATGACTAGTATTACTTTTTAACCAATCGTACCTCCCTTTATAGGTGAATGTCAAGGGAGTCCATTGTGCCATGAATCCATAATTTTCCCTTAAAGAGTTAGGTTCGGCAAAGAATGGGGAATTTTGATGAACTTTTCTTGACTGACTTAGTAAATAATGCTAGATTTTAATTCATGAGATTATCGACTCAAAGCCGTTATGGTGTGAGGGCTGTTTTTGATATTGCTTACCATGGAGGGGGAGAGGGGGTACAGATTAAGGATATCGCCAGAAGGCAAGAAATATCCCCCCGGTATCTGGAGCAGATTTTTCAGAAACTGAGAGACGCAGGCATCGTTACCAGTAAAAGGGGCCCACGGGGGGGTTATTCATTGGCTAAAAGCCCTGAGGAGATCAGGGTGGTGGATATCATACGGGTGACAGAGGGGGGATTGGAGCCCGTGTTTTGCGTTCACCCGGAGAAGTCGGGAAAGGATTGCGACCGTATGGCCGGGTGCGTGACCCGGCTCATCTGGAAGGAGGCGGGGGAAAAGTTGGAGGATTTCTTCGGCTCCGTCACCATCCAAGACCTGTGCGAGAAATCGGAGCTTCTGGGGGTTCAAAAGGAGCGCGGCCAGAGCTTAATGTATTACATTTAGGAGGATCTCCCTGGAATGGAGATTTTTGGCATGCGTCAGGGCGAGGTAAAGGCAGATATTCATTCGCCATAAGTCCGTTTAAGATCCTGGTTGGGAAGGTTGGGGGATGGTTTCATCCCCTTGATTTTTCAGTTAATTCTTTATTAAATTAGTAAAGAATATTTGATTGGCCAAGGGAATCCGGGATGCCGGGGCGTTTATATTCTGGCCAAACCTCCTTCCAAAATTAGGCCAAGCGAAATTCTGGAGATATTGGAGGAATTGAAGGTGGTATATGTCCTCAATCGTGGCGGAAGATATGAGTCCTTTGGAAAGGCTCACAAGGGGAAATACTTGGGGCATAAGCTCAAGAATATTTTCCACATTTATGTGGAAAGAGTCTCCACAACAAAAAATAGCATCACTGGGAAAAGGTTCATCGGGGTCCCAATCCATGAGCCGATCATGGACATTAAGGGGAATCCCGTCGATGATAAGGAATATCCGTTCCACCTCATCACTTTCAAGGAGATATTTGCTGGACACTCCAGAACCGCCGAACACTACCTGTCGCATCTCTCCCTTTTGCCGGAAAACAAGGTGCTGATAAATAGCAGAAATGCGCAAGAGCTCGGATTAAAAGAGGATGACCGAGTGTGGCTCACGTCCAAAAGTAATCCCAAGGGGTCATCGACCTGGGAAACGGCAGGGTAGAAAAATTGAAGGAGATGCCATACGAGGAAGGCCAAAACGGTTAAGGGGGTATAATCATGACCAAAGCGAGGGATTTGATGACTAAGGAAGTGAAGTATATTCAAGAGGAGGCCACTATCAAAGAGACTCTTACCAGGATGAAGGGCGAAAGGGTTTCTAGTTTCATCGTTGAGCGGAGGGATCATGACGATGCCTACGGCATAATCACCCGGAAGGACGTGATTATCAAGGTGGTGGAGACAGGAAGGGATCTGGAATATACCAAGGTGGAAGACATCATGACCAAACCTCTGTTGATGATCTCGCCTGGGCTCGACATAAAATACGTAGCCCGTTTTATGAAGATGGCAAATATCAGAAGGGCGCCCGTTTTCGACGGCGAGAAGATAGTGGGCATCGTTAGCAACACGGACATCCTAAATGCCTTAGTAAAATAGCTGCCAGAAAATAAATGGAGCAATTTTGATTAAACCATAGATAATTCGTAAAGAGAGATAGGCGATGGTAACAAAAGAGAGAATCGCATCAGTAGACATATTTAAGGGGTTGAGTCAGAAGGAGGTTAAAGAGATAGCAGGGCTCTGCGAGGAGGTCATTTTTCAAGATGGAGATAGAGTCCTTTCCGAGGGAGAAAGGGCTGAATACTTCTTTATATTAGAGCAGGGAAGCGTTGATCTCCGGTTTGAACTCCCTTATCGCGAGACCTCAAAGGAGATGACGGTAACCACCATAATACCCGGAGAGTGCTTCGGTTGGTCCGCCATGGTCAGCCCTTATAAAGCTACCCTCTCATGTTATAGCACTGGAAATTCCAAAGCTATTAGGATTCGGGGGGATGAGATTCTGGGTTTGTGCGAGAAGAATAATCACATAGGCTTTATCTTCATGCAGAACTTGACAACGATGATAGGCGACAGACTCACCAAACAACGGGCACAGTTTATAAAAGAGGTAGGGGACAGCATTCGTTTTAAGTGGTAGTAGTTCTCTATAGATTAATCCGCTTCTTAAATTCGGCCTCCACGAATTTCTCTTAAAGGAATGGGCGCGTAAAGTAGTCCCCTGTAGTGATTTGGCGATACGAGAAGTTGCCGTCAGTGGAGTTAAATCAGCATATTATGATTACTCAGAAAAAGTTATATTCTCTGAACAGTATTAATGGATGAGGTGATGAAAATGGTAGAAAAAAATGGAAATGAATCTTGCTACATGACAATGGATGGCGGAATGAGCTCCTGTAAAGTTGAATCGGTAATCAGCATAGATAATAGGGGACAGATGGTGTTTCCTAAAAGTATTAGAGATGTGGCAAAAATTCGCGCTGGGGATAAATTAGCCGTCATAAGTTGGGCAAAAGATAGTGAGGTGTGCTGTGTTTCCTTAATTGAAGTAGGCAATCTTTCGGATATGGTAAAAGGAATGCTTGGGCCACTCATGAAAGAGATACTGACAAAATAAAACAGGAGGGGATCGAAATGAAAGAAGAGGAAATAAAGAAAGTGGTAAGGGAAGGCTATGCTGAAATAGCCAAAAGGGAGAACTCTTGCTGTGGGCCTGTGAGTTCCTGTTGTGGAAGCCCTGATGCAGTAGAGGATATAAGCAAGAGCATAGGGTACACTGAGGAAGAAATTAAAACGGTTCCTGAAGGGGCAAATTTAGGTCTCGGCTGTGGCAACCCCGTTGCTCTCGCTTCTCTCAAGGAGGGTGATGTTGTTCTTGATCTTGGGTCGGGTGCTGGCTTCGATTGTTTCATTGCAGCAAGCGAGGTCGGGAAGGGAGGAAAGGTCATCGGCGTGGATATGACGCCGGAGATGATCGATAAAGCTAGGGAAAATGCAAAAAAGGGCAATTACGAAAATGTAGAATTTAGGGTTGGAGAGATTGAAAATATACCTGCTGGCGATAATTCCGTTGATGTCGTCATCTCAAACTGTGTCATCAACCTCTCGCCCGACAAAAAAAGGGTCTTCAAAGAGGCGTTCAGGGTGCTCAAACCCGGTGGAAGGCTGATGGTATCGGATATTGTCTTGATAAAAGAGCTTCCCGATTTCATAAAAAATTCGGTCGAGGCATATGTCGGTTGCATTTCAGGTGCGGTAATGAAGGAAGAGTATATAGAAGCGGTAAGAAAGGCTGGTTTTCGCGAAGTCAAGGTAAGAGATGAGACATCTTTTCCGATTGAGAATATGGCCAATGATCCAACTGCAAAGGCAATTACTAACAAGATGAACGCGCCAAAAGAGAATTTAGAAGAGATTGGCAATTCGGTCGTTAGCATAAAGGTTGAGGGGAAAAAGGCAAGCTAAGGGTCCCTAAAAAACCGATAGTTAGCCCAGGCCTCAAGACTTTGTCACGGGGAAGGAATGGCAAAACCACTCGACCAAAAAAATCGTCACCACCCAAGAATTAACCATCTCCAACATGCTTGAAGTTGAGGCATTGATTGAACTGCTGGTGGAGAAGGGAATTGTCAGCAAAGACGAGTTGATGGCTAAGTTTAAGAAGCTTAATAGGGAGATAAATAAAGGAGGAGAATTTTTTTTGAAATCTCCCAGGTATGCCTACATTGTTACAGGTTTATGTAGGAGAAAAATCGGTGGTGATGCTCCTTTGCTTCGATGCCAAGCAGGAGATGTCAGTCCACCAACACCTGGCGATAGTGGAAATGGTTATCTATGGCCTCTAGGGGCAGGGGAAACTCCTTAAGGGGAATGAGGAAAGGGAATTCAAAGAAGGGTCCATCTCCTTCTGTAAAGGGGATATCCCCATTAGCCCCCGGAATCCGGGTGACGGTCAATTTGCGGTGCTGGTAACGATGGGTTTAAGAAGGGAAAGGGCTTGATTGAGAGATCATTTTGAAAGGAAGGATTGAAATGGAAGAGGAAAAACCAACCAACGCCTGCCTTCTCTGTGGGGCCACGAGCGATTGGGTGCTCCTTCTCCAATGCGAGTATAAGGGTAAACTCCAATGGGTCGTGTCAGATGCCTCCCCATCCTCATCCATGGGGGCCATTGAGATCCTGTCCTGTGGCTGGCCCTGGCCAATGACAGGGAATAAAACAGCCCTTGCGATCCAAGGGCCTAAGATGTTTAAAGGGTTTTCGTTAAGGATTCCTTTGATAGAAAAACAATACTAGCCAGGAGGGAAAAGCCATGAGACAAGAAGTGGAGAAAGCGTTGGAGAAGATCAGACCTGCGCTTCAAGCCGATGGGGGCGATATCGAGCTCGTCAACGTGGCGGAAGATGGAACAGTCCAGGTAAGGCTTACGGGAGCCTGCGGAGGATGTCCCATGTCTCAGATCACTTTAAAGATGGGCGTAGAGAAGACCCTCAAGAAAATCGTCCCCCAGGTGAAGAGTGTTATAATGGTCTAATCACACTTCATCTAGAAGGAATTCCAAGGGCCATTGCTCCGTCTTATGGAATCTTGTTTGGCCTCGATAGCTGATGGATTCTGGTTTCAGTTACAATCCGAATAACCGCAATGACATTTGACGCATCCTTCTTCATAACGAAGCGGGCCTCCGCAGTCGGGACAGGCACCTCGAAGCTGGATCTCCCTCTAATGCTTGTGGGTGCGTATCGTGTACTTTGGCCAGCTTCCAGCCGAGCTCTGCCTTTGAAGGGTGTAGGATGCGATTGCCTTGGCGATGGCATCCGAGCAGGAGAGAATTTTACCCCCTTGATGCCATACTGGAAGATGGCAGCTTATGCCTCTCAGCTAACGAATCACAGATGAGGGCTTAATCCCCGAGCGCAACTCCAGAGACACGAGGAGACGGATGGCCTCCAATTGTGACGCACCGCAGCTCCCCGCCTGCCCCTATTGGGCCGTCGAGGTTCTCTTCTGGGGGGAAAAGGGAAGGGAGAACTGAAGGAGAACTGGTGAAGATCTATTTGGACCACAATGCCACAACCCCCATCCATCCGGATGTCCTCGCAGCGATGTTGCCTTACCTCCGCCAGGCATTCGGAAACCCTTCGAGCATTCACCGCTTCGGTCGGGAGGCGAGGCAAGCAGTGGATGAGGCAAGGGAAAAGGTGGCCCGGTTAATCGGCGCCAAACCCTCTGAAATCATCTTCACCAGCGGGGGGACTGAGGCGAACAATTTAGCCATAAGGGGAGCCGCATTAGTGAGGGAGGGGAAAGGTGGGCATATCATAACATCAGCCATAGAACACCATGCGGTTTTGGTTCCCTGTCAATATCTGGAAAGAAAGGGATTCGAGGTATCCTTTCTTCCAGTGGATCACAATGGGCTATTGGACCCCGATGACGTAAGGAGGGCCATCACGGACAAAACGGTCTTGATTAGCATCATGCATGCTAATCACGAGGTGGGAACCATTGAACCCCTTGAGGAGATCTGTAAGCTTACCATGGAAAGGGATATCCCCTTCCACACCGATGCGGTCCAATCCGTGGGTAAGGTCCCCATTGATGTTGGTGCATTGGAGGTGAATCTGCTTTCCCTATCGGCCCATAAACTCTATGGGCCAAAGGGGGTCGGGGCATTGTATATCCGAAAGGGGACGAAGATCTTGCCCCAGGTATATGGTGGTCATCAGGAATTGAACTTTCGGGGGGGAACGGAGAACGTTGCCGGGATCGTCGGATTGGGGAAGGCGGCTGAGATCGCCCTTCATAATATTGATGTGGAAGGAAAGAGATTATGCCGGCTCCGAGATGGGCTCTGGAAGAGGATACTTGAGCGCATAGGGCCGGTTAAGCTCAATGGGCATCCCACCAGGCGACTTCCCAACACGTTGAACGTGGCCTTCGATCTCGTAGAAGGGGAATCCCTCGTGATCAATCTAGATCTGAGGGGGATCGCGGTATCAACGGGTTCCGCGTGTACTTCTGGCTCCCTTGAGCCCTCCCATGTGTTGCTGGCTATGGGGCTCTCCCCGACCATAGCCAGGGGAAGCGTCCGATTTTCCCTGGGCATGGAGAATATCCAAGAGGAGATAGAGTACACGGCCAATACCCTCGAAAAGGTGGTGAGGAGGTTGAGGTCGACCTCACCGCTCAATAAAAACGGGAGGGTAACATCGAGCTATAGGGAAGGTATCGGTCGGGAAGCATGACAGAGTTGCTTTAGGGCTCAAAGCATCATCTATTCCAGTGAGGAGTAAAATTTGATCAAAGCCATTGCACTGCTCTCGGGTGGGCTGGACAGCACATTGGCGATAAAGGTCGTTTTAGAGCAGGGAATTGAGGTAGAAGCCCTCAATTTTATTACCCTCTTCTGTCGATGCACGACCAAGGGGAGCACTTGCTTGGCATCTCAAAAGGCCGCCAAGAGGCTGGGCATCGGGCTGCGAGTTGTTAACATCTCCGAAGAGTTCTTGGAGGTAGTAAAGCGTCCCAAGCACGGGTACGGTAAGAATGTGAACCCCTGCTTGGATTGTCGCGTCCTCATGTTTAGAAAGGGACGGGAGTACATGAAACAAAATGGCGCCTCTTTCATCGTCACCGGAGAGGTATTGGGGGAAAGGCCCATGTCACAACGAAGGGATGCCATGCAGATAATTGAGCGGGAATCAGGGCTTCAAGGCCTGATTCTGAGGCCCCTCTCGGCAAAGCTCCTTCCCTTAACCGTGCCGGAGAGAAAGGGGTGGGTCTCGAGGGAAAGGATGCTCGCCATTGCCGGCCGATCCAGAAAACCCCAGATCAAACTGGCCTCGGATTACGGCATCAAGGATTATCCATGCCCGGCGGGGGGTTGCCTCCTCACTGATCCCGGCTTTGCATTGAGGATGAAAGACTTGATGAAAAACAGGCCCGATTTTTCGCTGAACGATGTCCACCTCCTCAAATTGGGGAGGCACTTCCGCCTTACTTCCCTGGCAAAGGTGGTGGTTGGCAGGAATGAGGGGGAAAACGATAAAATTCTGTCCCTTGCCAAGGAGGGGGATACTATTCTGAGGGTCAAGAACTTTCCCGGACCCCTTGCCCTTGCAAGGGGAGAGGTAAGCCGCCAAGAGATCCTTCAATCGGCCATCATTACGGCCAAATACAGTAAGGCCAAGTTACTGCCGGAGGTTGAGGTGGAGTATCAGGTGATCCACATGCCTCCGAAGGAAATTTTGGTTCCCCCCTCTATGACCGAGGATGACCTGAAACTATTGAGGATCAATTGAACAAAAGTTAGCCGTAGCATTCAACAAACATGGAGGTGTTCAATGGAAGAAAAGAAACTATTTTCGCAGGTTGGAGAGAAGGAAGTCACCAGGGCCATTGTAGGGGAGTTCGCAAAACAATTCATGGACTATGTCGAAAGCGATTGCCTCATCATTGGAGGCGGCCCCAGCGGCCTTATGGCCGGAAAGGAACTGGCCTCCAAAGGGGTAAAGACCCTGATCGTGGAGCGAAACAACTACCTGGGCGGAGGATTTTGGATCGGAGGCTATCTCATGAACAAGGTTACCGTAAGGGATCCCGCACAGGCGGTACTAGGGGAATTGGGTGTCCCCTATGAGGGGGTAAACAGCGGCCTTTACGTTGCCGATGGCCCTCATGCCTGTTCCAAACTCATCGCCGCCGCCTGCGACGCGGGGGTGAAATTCGCCAACATGTCCATCTTCGACGACGTGGTCTTGCGTGAGGGAAACCGCGTCAGCGGTGCAGTCATCAACTGGACACCCATTAGCGCGCTCCCCAGGGAGATCACCTGCGTCGATCCCATCGCTTTGGAGTCGACATTTGTGATTGACTCCACGGGGCACGATGCCTGCGTCGTAAGCAAACTGGAGGAAAGGGGCATAGTA
>Ga0209978_10000800_pt1 | contig 12482 bp, 11 predicted proteins | sample BentaG_FD_182805 | JGI IMG/M metagenome (GOLD analysis project Ga0209978, IMG submission 182805) | Deep subsurface microbial communities from South Atlantic Ocean to uncover new lineages of life (NeLLi) - Benguela_00093 metaG (SPAdes)... | ecosystem: Environmental > Aquatic > Marine > Oceanic >...
TCTGTTGTCATGATTATGCAGGCGGCTCCATCTGCATTCGCGCAGCAGTCAAAGACATTAAGAGGGTAAGCTACTTCATCTGATGAGAGACATCGTTCTATTGTCACCTCTTTTTGGAACAATGCCTTTGGATTCATTGCGCCATAATGATGGTTTTTAACAGCTACCATCGCCATCTGCTCTTTTGTAGTTCCAAATTCATGCATATGTCGTGTCGCATACAATGCATAGTAACCTGGAAAGGTTGTACCAAAGATAGACTCCCACTGTACGTCTCCTACTCTCCCCATAAGTGCAAGTATTTCTGGGGTTGTGAGCTCTGTCATTTTCTGCAGACCTATTACTGCGACAACTTCATGCATCCCAGATTTAATCGCCATATATGCAGTGCGTATCGCTGCACTACCAGAGGCACATGCAGCTTCAGTAAGCCATGTTGCTTGTGGATTCATACCTAAATATTCTGCCACTACACCTGGTAGAGATCGTTGTTTATGGTATTCCGGAGATGATCCTATTATCATGGCGTCGATATCTTTTCTTGATATGCCACCAGCATCTGTTAATGCCTCTCTGAAGGGCTCAAAGGCAAGCTCCTGAACTGTCGCATCGCTCCTTCGCCCAAACTTGCCATGTCCTATGCCAACGATACCCACCCTCATTCTTAAACCTCTTTAGATATACTGACCGCCATCTACTTGGATGATCTCTCCAGTAATATGCCTAGCTTTCTCACTGCAAAGGAAGCATACAACGTTTGCGATATCCTCCGGAGTTGCGAGTCTTCCAAGAACAGTTTCATCTATAGCCTTTTTTATAAATTCAGGTGGAATAGATTTTGCCATCTCTGTCATCACCATGCCTGGTGCGACTGCATTTACGTTGACGTTGAACTTACCTAGCTCCTTTGCTAGAGCTTTTGTTAGCGCAATCTCACCGCCTTTAGAAGCTGAATAGTTTGTTTGTCCGAATTTACCACGTAATCCATTTATAGATGTAATATTGACTATCTTCCCATACTTCTGATCCTTAAAACATTGTGCTGCAAACTTATTATATATGAAATATCCTTTCAAATTAACTGCTATGACTTGATCCCAATCTTTTTCATTCATCTTCCAAATTACCCTATCACGGGTGACACCTGCATTGCATACAAGAATATCGAGACGACCAAAGGTATCGATAACCTTAGAAAACATCTTCTCTGCATCAGTATAGCTAGTTACATCTGCCTTAACAACCAATGCCTTCCTCCCTAGTTTTTCGATCTTTTTTGCTACATCTTTTGCCTCTTTGTCATGTTTACGATAGTTAATCGCCACGTTTGCCCCATTTTCAGCTAGTTTGAATGCAATAATAGCACCTATACCTAGACTGCCGCCTGTCACTATAGCATTTTTTCCATCTAATTCCAAGATACTCGCCTCCAATAAGTTTTAGCTCAAGTAAATGGTATATGATATTTTAAGATTGGGGTTTCTATTTTTTAGATATCCCAAGCACTTTCTTTGCATTTTTATAAAATATCTTCTCGAGTGTTGTCTCTTTAAGAGGTAGGGTGCTTAGCGCATCAATGTTCTCTTTAATTCCTTTGACCCCAGGCCAGTCTGAGCCAAAGATGACTTTATCTGCATTCTTCTCCAATTCCGGAAAATAATGCAAAAGCTTCTGAGGCGGTAGGCCAGAAATCTCCATATATAGGTTCTTATGAAGTCTTGAAAGAAAAAACGCTCTATCGTACCAGAAGCCGCGTCCGCTATGAGCCATAACAATCTTTAGTTCTGGGAAATCTGTTGCTACATCATCAAGATGCAAAGGGTCTCCATATTTCAGCTTTGAGTTTCTGTATATCGATGAGCCTGTGTGGAACATTATTGGTACATTGAGCTCTAAAGCTTTTTCATATAGGGGATAAATCTCTTGCTGGTTCGGAAAAAAATGTTGGTATGTTGGGTAGAGCTTCAACCCCCTAAATCCCATTTCCTTTACGTATTTCTCCAGATGTTCCTCTAGGTTTGATGTTGTAACTGGATTTATTGAGGCAAATGGGATAAACCTTTTCCGTTCTTTACAGAAGTTGTGAACATAGTTGTTTGTCACAACACCAGTGGTGAGAGGGGAATCTTCTGCTAGGACAACAGCATATGTCACACCTTCTCCATCTAGGTATTTTTCCAGCCCATTAGGATTCATAATCTCCTTGAAGTTCTGAAAAAGATAAGGGTTCATCTCTTTAAGATACTCTATCACCCACGGATGCCAGTCCTCTTTTCTTCCAATGTGAAGATGAAAATCGATGACCGTTCTTGCATACACGGAGATAGCTCCATTTTTACTTGATCTTCTTTGGTTTTGGGAGAACTGCTTCAATAAGCTCATCATCAAATGGATGACCTTCCACAAGTAACCTTCGATATTTCACAAAATCTATGACATCGCTACCAGTTAGTTTTCTATTGTTAAAAGCATGAAATCCAAGGAATGCCTCAGTTGCCATGTTAGTGGCAAGCCAATGACGATTCGCAAGCTTTGTTTGATCCCAAAAGAACTTCTTTTTTAAACGTATCCCATCAATGGATTTGATCAGGCAGCCAGGCATGAGATTGGTATATGTCCAAACCATATCGTTTACTGCTTTATCCAAGAGTTCAAAATCTGTAGGAGTATTTTTCACAAACTCCCTAGCCTTTTTGAACTCCTTCCCCTTAAGGAATTCTCCATAAACAATCTCACCATCCTCTACATACCTGTCAGTTATAACAGTTGGGTTTCTCACAAAATTATTACCCTTCTTGAGCACAGGTACCACTTTGCTGATGAGACCAACCCTTTTCATCTTATAAGCAGACCACAGCTCACAAGAGATACAGTTCCACATTGCATCTTCAATCCCTAGATACCACGGAAGAAAATCTGTAGAACCACCATCAGGAGCGGAGCCATGTCGAGGACCAGCCTGACCAAATAATGCTATATCTGAAGAAATAGTGAGATCACAAGCCATACCGATTTCCTGTCCACCAGCGACCCGCATGCCATTCACACGACATATTGTTGGTTTTTTACAACCAAGTATCGCATCCACCATACTGTTGAACAGATCCATGTATTCTCCATATTCATTCGGTTTCCCACTGTAATATTCAGCATATTCTTTTGTATTTCCTCCTGTACAGAATGCTTTATCACCACTTCCAGTAAATATCGCTGCCACAACGCTACGATCCATTGATGCCCGATGGAAGCCAGCAATGACACCTTTCACCATATCTGTAGTATACGAGTTGTACTGTCCTGGGTTATTTAGAATAATCCAAGCTGTATTCAGACCTTTAACCACCTTTCCCTCTTGATCAATCACAGGTCGCAGTTCATACGTTGTACAAGGCGGCTCAGTACCAAAATGCTCATCTCCCCACAAATCATGATCTTTCAATTTATTATCCTTCGGTAACCATTCTAAAGTCATTTCTTTCCTCCCGTTATGTTAAATTTTCGTCTCAGAAGAGAATGATATAACCTTATTTATACCTTTTTTAGCACGCAACCATTCAAAAATTGTACAACCTAAACAAATAAAATTATATACCCCCTTATCATACCACTGACCCAGAGGGAGAGGCATGAAAGCCGCAGTTTTATATGGAAAGGAAGAGTTGAACATTGATTCTGATTTTGACGAGCCTATAATGAAGGAATCAGATGTTCTTATACAGTCAAAATACGCAGGATTATGCAGTACAGATCGCAGTCTCTATCGCGGTTTTGTACCGTTCAGACCACCGTTGATCTTAGGACATGAAATCGCAGGTGTAATTAAAGACATTGGGAAATCTGCTAAGGGTTTGGATATTGGTGATCACGTCATTATTCCTCCTGTTTATCCAGGATGTGAGGATGAAACCTGCAGCTCATGTAGAGAGGGACTGACAAACAGATGCAAAAAATCAGTGTTTATTGGTCATGGCGTACATGGTGGTGATGCAGAATTAATCGCTGTTCCATCAAGATACACATTTAAAATCAATGAGGATGTTCCTTTAGATGAGGCATGTATCATTCCAGATGCTGTCTCAACACCGTTTCATGCGTTAAAAAGTAGATCCATCCCTACACATATACTACAGCACACATCAAACCATAATAAGTTATTTGAACGTATGGTCCATTGGCTACAAGGAAAGAACGTCGTTATCTTTGGTGTTGGAGGTGTTGGAGGTCCAGCCGTTAATCTTGCTGCACGATATTTCCAAGCTAAACGTGTTGTTGCTGTAGATATTTTTGACAAAAAACTCGAGTTCGCTAAAAAACTTGGTGCGACCCATACGATAAATTCCCAAGCATATTATGAAGAGAATAGTATCGTAATAAACAAACTCACTGGCAGGGATAAAGCAAAGGTAGTATCAGAATTAGCAAAACACATCACTTCTCACTTAGCAGAAGACAAATACCAGGTTGATTTAGTTGTTGACTGCTCCGGCGTTCCTGATACATTTCCAGTAGCAGTTGAAACAGCAAGTAAAAACCGAACCATTATCCAAGTTGGATGGCCTCCAAAACCTGTCAGTGAGTTCTTGAACCAAAAAATCATGGACAAATATCTGACAATCAATGGAGCATGGGCATGCCCCATGAATGAGATGAAGGAAATCGTACAAGCAGTAGAAAACAAAATAGTTGATTTGAATTTACTAGTAACCAACAAAGAATATACATTGAACAGATTAGAAAACGCGATACATGACCTCGAAGCAGGTAAAATCCTTGGCAGAGCAACCATTTCTATTACATGATTATAGGAGATAATATTATGAAATACAAAACAATAATTGTAGAAGAAAAAGATATGATTGGTAGAATTACATTTAATAAACCACCATTAAACATCCTCAACATTGAGATGATGCAGGAAATCAACCATGCATTAAAGGCTTTTCAGAAACAATCATTGAAGGTTCTCATATTTAATGCAACCGGTAAGGCATTCTCAGCAGGTGTTGATGTATCAGAGCATACAAAAGAAAAAGTCAAAGAGATGATCCAAGCCTTCCATGACATCTTTACCAACCTCTACAAGATTAAAGCGCCCACCGTTGCACTCGTCAATGGAGCCGCACTTGGAGGAGGATGTGAAGTTGCAACATTCTGCGACATGGTAATTGCATCAGAGAAATCCAAATTTGGACAACCAGAAATCAAAGTCGGTGTACTTCCACCTGTAGCCGCTGCTATTTTTCCAAAGCTTATATGGAGCAAAAAGGCACTTGAGCTCATACTGACAGGGGAAACGATAAGTGCAAATGAGGCAAAAGAACTTGGCCTTGTCAATCATATTTTTCCAGTTGAGAATTTTGAATCTGAAGCCGACAACTTCATCACAGAGAAACTAGCCAGCAACAGCGCAATCGTTCTTCAGCTGACAAAAAGAGCATTTATAGAGGGTGCTACAAAGAACTATTCAGAGTCAATCAAAAAAATTGAAGACATCTACCTAAATGAACTTATGAAAACAAATGATGCAAATGAAGGACTCGCCGCGTTTTTAGAAAGACGGCAACCTATCTGGAAGAATGAATAAATTAATCATTTACCTGTAAATGTTGGCCTTCGTCTCATTACCACAGAGTTTAAGCCTTCTAAGGCATCCTGAGTTGAAAATATCTCTAAAAGATGACTAAGCTCAAGTTCTAATCCATCATTTAAATTAAGGTGACTACCTTCATCTATAATCTGATTTGCAAGTTTTATTGCAATTGGAGCTTTGTATGATATTGTCTTCGAAATCTTTTTTCCAAGTTCGTTTAACTCTCCCCCACCAGACAAGACATCTTGAAGATTATTGTCCGAGAAATACTCCTTGATTTTTTCAAACTCTTCTGGTAGTTTAACCATCTGTTTACCTGATTTCTTTAAAAGTTTTCCAGTGTTAACAAGCTCTGATATTTTACTGTCTATCTCCTCAGGTGACACAACATACTCAACTAACCCTATTGATTGAGCGTTTTCCGCGTCAAGAATCTTACCCGTAAATATCAAATATTTTGCTAATTCCTTTCCAATATATTGTGTGGTTCTCTGAGTACCACCAAGTCCAGGATAGATGCCAATTCCGGTCTCAGGAAAACCAATACTACCCTTTTTAGTAGCAATTATTATATCTGCAGCAAGTGCAATCTCGGCACCACCACCTAATGCTAGGCCATCAAGCTTTGCTATAACTGGTTTCTCAGATGCATCGATCTTATTGAGAACAGTATGGCCATACCTTGTGAACCGGCAGATATCATCAATCTTGTTTTCTTTTATCTTTTTGATGAAGTATTGTATATCTGCACCTGCTATAAACGCCTTACCCGCACCTTCTAGAACGATTGCTTTGACATTAGGGTTTTTATCTGCGATTGTGAACTGTCTATCCAGCTGACTTATGACCTCCTCGTTTATCGCATTCATAGCCTCAGGCCGATTGATCGTAATTCTTGCAATGTTGTCTTTAATTTTAAGGTCGACATAGTTGAAACTCCACTCTTTTTTACTTTCATATTGTTTTTTCAATAAAGAAGGTATCTTTAGCTTGGGATATTTTTCTACGAAATCTGTGACAATCTCATATGAATGTTTGATTCCATACTTATTCATTATTTCAAACGGACCCAACGCCCATCTAAGACCAACCTTTGCGCCTCTATCAATATCCTCAATACTTGCTACATCCTCTTCCAGGAGTGTGCAGGCGACTGTGAAAACTGTGGCAAGGAGGCGTTCCTCTACCATCTTGGCTTTTGTAGCATCAACCTCTCCACTTACATCCCAGTTCTCACGTTTTTCAAACTGATTCTTAAGACAATTGCTATGAAGGTAAAAATCATCCAGTTTTTCTGCCAAACCTATAGTGGAGTGATACGCTATAGGAATACCAGTTACATTCATCAACTCAAACGGTCCCATTCCTATTTTGAATACCTTTTTCGCGGTATCATCAATTGTGGGGACATTAGCTACACCTTCCTCAAGAAGTCTTGTAGCTTCATTCAGCCATGGAACAAAAAAACGATTCACAGCAAATCCTGGGGCATCTTTCACATGTATAGCAATTTTACCAGTCAACCGGGAAAACAATTCAGCTAAGGATATTGTATCTTGACTTGTATCCCTGCCAGGTATGATTTCCAAAAGACGGTTCATTGCAGGATGGTAAAAGAAATGAAGCCCAAGAAATCTATCACCACGGTTAATAGAAGAAGCCAACTCTGTTATAGAAAACGATGATGTATTAGAAGCAAAGACAGTCTCCTCCTCACATATCTTATCTAAATCCTTGAAAAGGTTTTTTTTGACATTCATATCTTCAAAAACTGCTTCTATGACAAGATCAGTGTCTTTTACGTCTTTAATTTCTGTCGTGCCTTTAATACGACCTAGAATCTCTTTTGTTTGTTCTTGAGTAAATATGCCTCGTTCGACAGCTTTTGACAGTGTTTTTTTGATGTTTTCCATTCCTTTTTGAACGAATTCTTCCTTAACATCCACCATTACCGCAGTTATGCCTTCTTGGGCAATCTTCTGAACGATGCCGCTTCCCATGCTTCCTGCACCAATAACACCTACTTTCCGTATCTTCATATTACATCACCTATTTTCTAAAACAATAACATAAATTATAATTAGTCAACTCTAACCTCTAAAATAACAGCTGCACCTGTGTCACCAGCAGCACATCCATCAAATAAACCATATCCTCCACCCTTCAACACTAGTTCCTCAATGAGTTCAATTATTAGTCTTGCACCAGTTGGTCCTTGCGGATGACCGTAAATAAGAGAAGAACCATAGTTGTTCATATCCTTCCAATCAATATCCATTTCTCTGCAAAAGTAGATGTCGTTGACAGCAAATGGATTATGAGTTTTGATGGCATTTATATCTGCAATAGATATTCCTGCCTGTTTAAGAGCCATCTTTGCAGCTGGAATGGTAGCTTTAGCCATATAACCCTTCTTTGCTCTGCCTTCGCCATAGGATAACACCTGGATTTCTATGTTTTTCTTTTTACTCAACTGTTTTGCCTTATCTTTAGTAGTTACAATGATGCCACAGTTGCCATCTGCTGGATGAGTTTGAGTCCCATAAGTAACAGAACCTTCTGGCAATACTGGTTTAAGCTTTTGAAGTCCCTCTAATGTAGTTGGGTATATGCCTTCATCTCCATCCACTGTAGCTAATACTTTACGGCCTGATCTGTCCTTAATTCCAATAGGTGTGATCATATATTTCTTCTGGAATGCTCTGTTGTCTTTCATGGAATCTTGATACTGCTGATATCGCATAAGCGTGATTTTATCTTGCTCCTGCCTAGTGATGCCCGCCTCTTTTGCTACATTTTCAGCTGTTTCAACCATCGCATTCTTAGCAAATGGATCATTACCGAAATTGTCCAACACCCAGCTCTCCTTATTAACCGTACCACCAGGAGCTAGTGGGTTTGGATACACGAGATGTGGACCATTCGAACATCGATCTGCACATACTATAAGTACATTCCTATGTACTCCTGCATCTACGCTTAATGCAGCTACCTCAACACATTTTGCTCCAGTAGCACATGCCTGTCCAATCATAGGACCTGTGATATGCTCCGCGCCAAGCATACCTGCAAGCCAAGGTGTCCCATAGAAACTAGAAAGCTGAGGTATGGTTATACCAAATACTAGCTCGTCGAATTCCTTAGGAGAGATATCTTTCTCCTGAAAAAACCTCTTCCCAATATCAGCTGCAAACTTAATAGCATGGAGGTTTTGAAAGCTTTTTTGCCATGTGCAAAATGGTGTACTCCAATAGCTGCTATAGGGTATATATACATCTTTAAAGGTCATTACTAATCCTCCTATATCCATTATTTTTCATAATATCATTTAATTTATTGTTAACCGGATTGTTCATGGTAAAATTCTCCCAGCCCGGTAATAGATTAATTATATAAATCTCTATCTCTAGGTACGGACTAATCTCTCATTTTTATATTCCGGAGTAGAATTTCATTAATGCATGTATTATCACATAATTATGGAAGAGAAAACTAGGATTTTTTTATAGCTTTTAGGCTATCATTGAAAACTTTCTTATTTATTTCCCTATATTTTTCCGGAACATTATCAAGAATGGTTTCAAGTAGAACATCTGGTTTAAATGGTAAGATATCAACTGCCGCAAGAGCACCCAGCATTACTATATTTTTTGCGGTAATGGCACCAGCGTCTTTCGCTATCTTCAATGCATCTATTTTGTACAAAATCGCTCTGGAACGTATCTCTTTAAATACATCATCAAGATTCGGGTATTCTTCGCCACATACAGCAACAGTAAATGGAACAACTGGATTAATATCAGTAATAACCTTTGTTTTTTTGTTAGCATATGTTATATTACGCAAAGCTTCCACAGGCTCTGTGCTTATAATACTATTAGCTTCACCAGATGCGAGTAGTGGACCTGAAACATCTCCCATTCTTGCAGTACATATAACTGCTCCACCTCGTTGTGCCATTCCATGAACCTCAGAAACATAGACATTAATTTTTCCGTTAACTGCTGCTTTTCCAAGGATGTTGGCTGCCGTGACGACTCTTTGCCCACCAACGCCGGTAAGCACAATACTTGTTTTACTGCTCATTTATCCCCCCTCCTTTTTATAGATTGCATCAAAAGGACAAATTTGTACACAATTTCCACATCCATTGCATTGCGTTCCATCTATATGTACGCTCCCGTTTTCTGCATAGTAAAACGCAGGGCATCCAAACTGTCCGATGCATATTTTACACTGATTGCATTTTTCTTGATTAATAAAGTAAATAAGTTTTTCCTCCCCTGCTATTCGTTTTCTCTGGAGTTCTAAAAGAATACAGGGAGATTTGCTTACTACAACTGCAGGTCCTTTGAATTCTAATGCTCTCTTAAAGGCTGCTGTTGTCTCTTCAATATTGTTTGGATCAACAATTTCAATTTGTTCCACACCCAGCCCTTTTATGACATCTTCTACTTTAATTAGTTTTGCTGGTCTCCCCATTCCATCATACTCTGTTCCGGGGTGTGGTTGGTGGCCAGTCATAGCTGTTGTCCGATTGTCTAAAACCGTGATTACACAGTCGTGATTGTGGTGCACAGCATCAATAATGGGAGGAATTCCAGAGTGGAAGAAAGTTGAGTCTCCCATAAACGAAACAATTTTTTGATCAGTAGAAACAGAAAGACCACAAGCAGTACCCGCATTTGAACCCATACATAACAGAAGATCGACAGCCCTTAGTGGAGGTGCTTTACCAAGGACATAGCACCCAATGTCTGATGGATAGACAGTATCTTTCGGTGCTGCCTTTTTGACTGCATAATAGGTTGCGCGGTGCGGACATCCTGGACAGAGAGCAGGTGGACGACTTGGAAGCTTTAATTTTGGTGGAGTTGGTTTTAGATACGGATTTTTAACGTTGAAAATTTTTGAAAAACCTTCTGCAACAATATCTGGTGTGTACTCGTACAATCTGGAGAAATGTCCTGTTGTTTTTCCATATATTTTTACATCAGATCTTATATCGTAGGCAATTGCTTTGAATTGTTGCTCAAGTATTGGTTCAAGTTCTTCTACAACTACCGTAGTCTCGCATGATTTAATGAATTTTTCACACATTTTCCGTGGGATAGGATGAGTCATCCCTAGCTTTAAAATTTTAACATTAAGATTCAGCGTTTCTGCGATTTCTTTAACGTAATTAACTGACACACCTGACGTTACAATTCCAATATCTTTAGGTTTTCCAATGGTAATAATTTCATTAAAGGGTGATTTTTCTGAAATTTTTTCTGCTTGTTTTATCCTCTTTAATAGAATAAGATGTCTTGCTCTAGCTGTGGATAGAACAGTATAAAGCAACGGATCTTTTTCAAAATGTCCTTTTCCTCTGGATTTTTGTAGCTTTTTGAGCGTAATGGGACCTCGGGCATGGTTTAATCGAGTGGTTGTTCTGAGAAGAATCGGAAGCTTTAGTTCTTCAGATATTTCAAAACCAATCCTTGTCATTTCTTTTGCTTCTTGCGGCGTTGTTGGTTCAAGCATAGGTGCACTGCCAAATATCGCAAAATATCTGTTGTCCTGTTCGTTTTGAGAGGAGTGGCAATATGGGTCGTCTGCTGAGACAATAATATGTCCTCCTCGGCAACCCACATAGAGATACGTCATAAATGCATCACTTGCAACATTGAGACCAACATGTTTCATGCAGGTAAGTGCTCTTAAACCAGAGAAGGATGCAGCTGCAGCAATCTCCAAAGCAACTTTTTCGTTTGTTGAATATTCAAAATAAAACCCAGGATCTTTGTTTTGTTTTGTAGCTTGCTTTGCAATTTTTGAGAATGTGTCTGCTATTTCTGAAGATGGTGTTCCGGGATAGGCTGTTGCAACATCAACTCCTGCTTCAAGTGCTCCTCTCGCAATAGCTTCGTTTCCTGACAGCAGAATTTTCTTTCCTACGTTATCTTCTGTTATTTCTATCATTATAAACACAACTCATAAACAGAGCATAATACCTATTTTTTCAATTTTTCCCCAGAAAAGAGGGTAAATGAGGGTAGAATATAAATCTAACTAATCTGGGAGGGTAAGCTGCTAATATTCCCAACTCCCCCTTGTCTCTATGCTAAGTTCCCTGACCGTTCTCAATATTATTTGTGCATTCTCACTAGAGTCAATAATAACACACACTTTTACGTTAGCATCACACACTATGCAGCAGTTCGAAGACAACGGCCCAACAACCGATTGTTCTACCTGAAGTCTAGAAGAGGTCATCTGGTCCTCCTGGTGCATGATATTAGTCATATAAATCTCTATCTCCAGGTGGAACATTACAGCATTGGCTTAAATGATTTACCGATTCATTATAATAATTTCGACAAACTTATTAAACTGGGCTAAATATACCCTAAACCCCCTATACTAATCAAAGCGGAGGAGGAATAAATACATGGATTTTAGCTGGACTGAAGAACAAGAAATTTGGGGTATTGTTATGCCAAATACTAGCTCGTCGAATCCCTTAGGGGAGATGTTTTTTTTCTGCAGAAATTTCTTTCCAATCTCAGCTGCAAATTTAATAGCATGGAGGTTTTGAAAGCTTTTTTGCCATGCGCAAAACGGTGTACTCCAATAGCCGCCATAAGGTATATATACATCTTTGAAAGCCATAACTACCCCCTCTTTTTTTCTTGTTTATTGTTTTCCATAATCTTATTTAGTTTGTTTGTAAACAACCTTTTCATGGTAAAATTCTCCCATCCCCGTAATAAACTAATTATATAAATCTCTATCTCAAGGAATCTGGAGTTTTTTCTTAAGTTCCTCATTCAATAAGGGTACAATCTCAAAGAGATCTCCGACAATCCCACAATCTGCAATGTCAAAGATCGGTGCCTCCGTATCTGTA
>Ga0209978_10000802_pt1 | contig 12460 bp, 14 predicted proteins | sample BentaG_FD_182805 | JGI IMG/M metagenome (GOLD analysis project Ga0209978, IMG submission 182805) | Deep subsurface microbial communities from South Atlantic Ocean to uncover new lineages of life (NeLLi) - Benguela_00093 metaG (SPAdes)... | ecosystem: Environmental > Aquatic > Marine > Oceanic >...
CTTATAGTAAACCCAAAGTAGTTATACTACTCTTACAGTATTATAACATACCTTGTCAATACTCTGTATAAAACTACCCTCCACCTCGAAGAGTCTTCGACCTCTCTCTGCTCCAGGTGGATAGCTCATTTGCTTGAATCACTATACGATTATACTATAATTGTTTGCCAGATGTCAAATTTAAACTATTATGTTTACTATAGCACGATATATTTATTTGTCAAGCCCCTGTACTCGTTCAGTACCTTGGTAACACATTATCTCCTTGCCTTGTCATTCTGAGGAGCGTCAGCTTGTTATCCCCATGTCATTGCGAGGAGCGTAAGCGACGAAGCAGTCCCGTACACAGTTTCAGATTGCCACGTCCTTCAAGGGAAGGAACAAAGGGGGATTGTTAAACACCCTCATCTATTTATAACGAGAAAGTAGCCGATTGGTTAGTGGCAAACGGAAGAAATCCGGACTAACCATATAGTCTCCCTGTGAGCTATAGCCAAACTCAGTGCGGTAGTATTCCTTGGCTCCAGTCCCGCTCAAGACCACCATTGGCTGCGCTTGAAATTCTTCCCGGGCAATCCTCTCGGCTTCGGTTAGTAATGCCTTACCCAGGCCCTTATGCTGGGCTTCTTTTACTGATGCCGTGCCTGAAATCTTATACCGGGCTTCTTTTGGCTCTTGCTGCCTTAGCGGAACTTCAGGACCATATATATGTAGCTCTCTGATTAAGGCCAGATTTTTATTGACCTCCTGTTCCAAATTGGCTACAGGTTTAGATTGAATCCTCATCCGCAGCAGGCCAAATAGCGTTTCCCTTTCATCCTCAAAGGATAAAAAGATTTCCTTACCCCCCGAAGCTTCGTAGTCCATTCTTACCATCCGTGGTTCGCCTATTTCCCAGCCCCCACGGGCCCGGTGACCATATTCCCGGCACCGGATACACTTACATTCAGTTGCCAGTTGCTTCATTCGCTCTTTAACCACATCCCGTAGCGAGTCCTTTAAACCACCGACAATAAATTTTGAGGGGATATCACGCAGTACTCGCGAGATTCTGACATACCTGGGCACAATAGACTTAATATCAGCCACCAGATTAATCATCGTGTCATCAGCGTATGGCTGGTAGCGCCCGTCCTGATACCATTTCTCCAGTTCGGTGCCCTCCACCACCATGGTGGGATATAGCTTCAAGCCATCTGGTCTGAAGCGGGCATCGCTAAATAGCTGTTTGGATAGCTCAAGGTCCTCTTCTGGAGTTGAGCCGGGCAGTCCCGGCATCCAGTGGTAGTGCACCTTGAAGCCGTGCTCCTTGAGCAATGCGGTGGCTCTAACCACATCTTCCACCTTATGTCCTCTTCTTACCAGTTGGTAGGTTTCATCATTTAAGGTTTGAACCCCAAGCTCTACACGGGTGGTGCCGAATTCGAGCATTCTGTCTATTTGCTCCTGCTGGCACCAATCCGGTCTGGTTTCTATGCACAGGCCGGTGCAGCGGTGGCTGGCCGTTTCGTTAAGTCGCTTTGCCTCTTCCAGGCTGGCCGACTCTTCGCCATTCAGGGCATCAAAGCAACCCTTAATAAACTGATATTGATAGTCCTCGGGGCAAGCCAGGAAGGTGCCGCCCATTACTATCAGCTCAACCTTATCGGTGTGGTGCCCCATTTCAGATAGAATTTTTAGCCTCAGCCTGACCTGTTTCCGGGCATCATAGCCACACTGCTTGGCTCGCAATACTGCTGGCGACTCCGGGGTATAGCTCTGGGGTGTAGTCGGGTAGGTAGGGCAATAGATGCATTGCCCGGGGCACTTCATAGGCAGGGTCATAACCGCTACCGGGGTAACTCCAGATATTGTCCTGGCGAATTTTTTCATAGTATACTTCCTTGAAAGGACACAAGTAGTTTAGCAGATTCAGCTTATGGCAACAATCAAAAATTATTCCCTGTTTTCAAAAAAGCCCAGGGTCTTTTATGGCTACTGGATAGTGGTAGTTGCATTTGTCTGCGTTTTCATTAACTCCGGATGTGGGTTTTATGCCTTTAGTCTCTTTGTTAAGCCCCTTCAGGCAGACTTTGGCTGGGGCAGAGGCGGGATAATGGTTGCCCTCACCATTCTCTTCTTAGTTATGGGTGCGGCTGCGCCCCCTATTGGCCGGGTGGTTGACCGCTATGGAGCAGGGAAGGTTATGGCTGGTGGTGCTTTTATCGCCGGTCTTGGCTTTGTCTTGCTAAGTCTGGTGCATACCCTGTGGCATTTTTATGGTGGCTATGTCATCGTCGGGGTGGGAATGGCGGCAGCGGGGATGGTGCCGGCAACTGCTGTAGTTTCAAATTGGTTTAAAAAACGGAGAGGCACGGCTATAGGCATGATGTCAAGCGGGATAGGGGCTGGTGGGCTTGCTCTGGCACCACTTATTGGCGGCTACCTTATCCCCAATTTTGGCTGGAGAGTCTCCTATTTAGTCTTGGCTGTCCTTACTTGGGTGCTCGTTATGCCTTTAGCGTTATTAGTGATAAAGACAAAACCAGCGGACATGGGGCTTTACCCTGATGGCAGGCAGGCCCCTGAGGCGGAGGCGGTGCCTGAAGCCTCACTCTCAGCTACTGGGGGGCTAACTCTAAAAATGGCACTAGCCACCTCGGGTTTCTGGCTAATTGCCGCCACTTTTCTCGCCAATGGTTTCAGTCAGGTCGGTATTCTCCAGACTCTGGTTCCTCATCTTGAGGATATTGGTTTTCCGGCAGCCATGGCGGCTGGCGTTCTGGGCGGTATTGGTCTTTGGAGCCTTATCGGCAAATTCGGCTTTGGCTGGCTTTGCGACCGAATACCGGCAAAATACGCTTGCGCTATTGGCCTTGGTCTTCAGGTAGTGGGCACTATTATACTTCTGAGTGTGCGACCAGCATCACCTCTGGCGATAATGTGGCTATATGTTGTCGTTATGGGGTTGGGTGTAGGTGGTTGGTTGCCGACAATGTCAATGCTCACCAGCACCAACTTCGGATTGGCTGCCTACGGCGCCATCTTCGGTGCGATAAACTTTGTTCAGAGCGCTGGTGCTGCTACCGGCCCTCTTATGGCAGGGTATATGTATGATATTATAGGTAACTATCACCTTGCCTTTATTATCTTCCTTGTTTTATTCGTAGTAGCTATACCTATTATTTTGGCAATGCGCTATCCCAAATCACCTTAAAATTTCAAAGGGGGTGAGGTGGTTACCAATTCAAAAGATGTCTTTGAGCAGATAGCACCGGGTTGGTATAACTTCAGGCACTGGTCGATATTCCGCAGTGAACTGGAGGCGCTGGCACGCCGGTGGCAAAAGGGTAGTCTGGTTAATATCGGCTGTGCCCACGGTCCTGATTTTCTGCCGTTCAGGCAAAACTTTGCCTTATACGGCGTGGACTTTTCTACCCAGATGCTAAGGTTTGCCCGAAAATACTCGCAGAAATTCAATTTCGCCGTCAACCTGTTAGTAGCCGATGTTAGCCATTTTCCCTTTGCTGACGGAGTCTTTGACTGGGCAATCTCAGTCGCTACCTACCACCATATCAAGGGTAAAAGGGAGAGGCAAGCAACACTGAACGAGCTGAGGCGGGTATTAAAGCCGGGTGGTGAGGCCTTTATCACGGTGTGGAACCGCTGGCAACCCAGGTTCTGGTTCAGTGGTAAGGAGGTAGCCGTGCCCTGGCGGACAAAAGGCAAGACCCTGGAGCGCTACTACTACCTGTTCTCCTACCCTGAGCTGGAAGGACTGGTGAAACGGGCAGGCTTTCAGGTGCTAAAATCCTTCCCTGAAAGCTCCCACCGCTTCCCGCTCAAGTTCTTTTCCCGGAATATATGTCTTTTGGTGAGGAAGGGGGATTAGAGCCGCTTTATTCCAGCATCTGCCTCAATTTCATGGTACATACTGAGAGGGTGAGCGTGATAACGGCCAGTACCCAAGCGGTATCGAAGACACCCCATGGCTCTAGTGCCTCTGGCTCAAAGGGTAGTGTAACCATGAATACAACTACAAACACCAGCATTAGCCAGCCAAGAATAAACAGGGTCCAAGCAGTTATTGTCGTTAGAGCTTTGAAAATAGGTGGCATTTCTCACCTCCGCCTTTGCCGGTCTTATTCTAAGGCCTATTAATTCAATATTATACTACTGGTCGACAAGTATTTGCCAGTATTTGCCTATTATGGGATTATTTATCTACCTCACCCCTCGAAGACTCTTCGAGGGATAGGGTTACCTAACAATCTCTTTGTGGCTATATTGACAATATTGCCCTCTCGTAACTATGATAAGCAGACAGCAAACTAATTGAGAAATAAACACGTGGTGGGAAACAGAATGCAAGACGAAACAGTGATTAGAAGAAGGGGGTTCCGACAAATGCTTATCCCAACGATAATAATGGGCGTGCTTGCCATTGTCTTTGTCTTTCTCGCCTATCAAAAAGGGGGAGGGGAACATATTCTGGGATTCAAAGCGGCCGGCACTATGCTGATGCAAGTGCTTCCTCTGTTGATTTTTGCCTTTATTATAGCTGGCATGATTCCGCTTCTGATTCCGCAGGAAGCAATAGCTCGATGGGTAGGAGCAGAATCTGGCTGGCGAGGTATCTTTATTGGCACAGTTGTTGGTGGTCTTATGCCTGGCGGTCCCTTCGTCAGTTTACCTATGGCAGCCGGACTGCTGCGGGTAGGAGCGAGTGTAGGAACCATGGTAGCACTTCTAACCGGATGGTCGTTACTGGCATTTACACGATTGCCGATGGAAATAGGCATAATGGGCTGGAAATTTACACTGATTCGTTTGGCATGCACCTTTTTCTTCCCGCCAATAGCTGGATTTATAGCTGACAAACTCTTTTCGGGTGTCAGCGTTACTTGAGTTAAGATGAAGAGATAATTAAAAGTTAAGGAGGCTGGTATGCCAGTAGTTACCGTTGAAATGTGGGAAGGACGCACCATCGAACAGAAGAAGAAGCTCGTGGAGGGTATAACTTCGGTGATGACGAACATGGGTATTCCTCCTCAGGCAGTTCATATCATCATCAAGGATAACCCCAAGCACAACTGGGCAACTGGGGGGAAACTTGCTTCGGAGTAATTCACAGAAGTATAATGTAGACTACTGTTGGTTAGAGAGGGGCTGGTAAGCAGTCCTATAGACGGGGTGTTGGGGGATATGGTTTAATTGAGCCTTAGAACCGGAGTAAGGAGAGAGCTATGGATTTTGGTGATATAGGGGATAATCTTCCAATTATCGTGATGGTAATTGCGCTTATATTATTGCAGTTTTTCCTCAGGCGGAGACGCAAACCGGAGGCAACGCAAGGGGAAATTGTTCAGAGCCTGCTGTCTGAAGTAAGAATGAATCTCAGTCTTATCGAAGCCTTTCGCTTCCGCTCGCAGGTCAAAAAGTTTGAGGCAGGTAGCTGGCAGAGGAATAAGACCAAGCTTGATTTTCTAGACCAGTCGTTACAGGCTGTTCTATCTGATGCTTTTATGAAGGTTGAAGATTTTAACCAGCAGATAGAGGCGGCTAAAAAGTATAAGTCAGCTAGCTATATGGTTAATATCGATGTGGATAAGCTAACAGCGCCACTGACCAAGAGCAAGGAGGGACTCGAGGAATGGCTCCTGGCAGAGACAGGGACAAAAGAGCCCCCTCCGCGATACCCTGGTATGTTTGATGCTTTGTTTGGCTCGAGAAGGTAAAGACTTTGCCTACCTTTGTTAGTGGATTATTAACCTGGTCAAAAGAGCCGGGGTCTTTTTATCTATACTCAGAGTTATCGATTGTCTGGCTGAGCTGGGTAGTTACCGGGCAATTTGAAAGGAGGCTGTCCCCCATTTTCTGGAGTGACCTTGCTTTAGCTGCTCAAGTTGTGCCTGAAATGCGGCTAAGGTAATATCCTGGGTGGACATCAATACGGCGTCTTCTCTATTATCAATGAGGTAACCTCTATCGGTGTAGTAACCTCGGCGCCTGCCTACTTGGGTGAAGCCATACTTGGCATAGAGACTCTGGGCGGCAGCGTTGGAGGAGCGAACCTCCAGAGTAATGAGGCGGGCATTTAGTTCTAGAGCCAGGTTGATAACGGATATGAGTAATACCTCTCCTATCCCCTGCCGGCGATAGGCTTCCCACACTGCAATGTTGGTGATGTGAGCTTCATCAGCCATAACCCAGAAGCCAGCAAAACCGATAATGTAATGTCTGTCTGCTGGGAGTAGTTCCTTGCTGGAGAAACGGTTGCGGCTAAATAACCGCCTCAATCTGGAGGCCAGCCCGGTCAAGTCCTTATCTGAAGGAGCTTGCACTTCGGGCGTATCAACAGTTTTCTCTTCATCGCAGGCCACGATATAGTGGGCTAACCGATTTCGCAGTTCGTGCTGATAGTTAGGCGGTGGCCATTGATTGGGGAAGGCTTCACGGTCAATCTCTGTGACCTGGGTAACATCTTCCTTACGCATCAGGCGCACATAGTAAGGCAAGTTTTCATCCCCTTAAAGAAAGTTTGATTTTGGCATTATTGTAACACATTCCATTTATCATCAACATACTATGTTTAAATTTACTGACCTGGCTTGGAGAGGCTATCTTTTTGGCGTTCCCTTCGTTATACTATATGCACAGGGTAACACCGCGATTGCTGGCTAGGCCGAGGCTTGATACGAAATAAGCTGGGGTTTAGCTAACGGGGGTTGTCAGGTGCAAGATGAGGAGAGCCTCGTCCAGCGAGCCAAGCAGCGAGACCAGAAGGCTTTCGCCCAGTTATACGAGGAACACTTCGATAAGATTTATCGCTATGTGGCTCTCAGAATAGGAGACAGGACAGAGGCGGAGGATATGACTCAGCAGGTCTTTCTCAACGCCCTCAAGTCTATTTCTTCCTTCAAGTGGAAGGGGGTACCCTTTGCCGCCTGGCTATTCCGTATTGCTCATAACCAGGTAGTTGACTATCTGAGAAAGAAGAGCAAGCAGGCGGCTGCCCCCCTTGATGAGTCGCTGGTTAGTAGTGATAGTAATCCCCAGCTAATGGCTGAACACAGCCTAGATGTTGAGCAGCTACTATTAGCTACCAGGCGACTGACCGAGGCACAGCGCCAAGTGATTTCTCTTCGTTTTGCTGGTGAGCTATCAATTAATCAGGTAGCTAATATTATGGGTAAGAGCCAGGGGGCAGTAAAAGCCTTGCAGCATAGCGCAATAGTAGCTCTGCGCAAGATATTATTGGCGGGAAACAATGAGGAAGTCCAGAGAATTTGATAATGTCCTGGATGAGTGCTTGGAGCGACTGCTGGCTAAGGGCGGGACCGTAGAGCAGTGCCTTCGGAGCTTCCCGGAGCACGCAGATGAGCTTGAGCCATTGCTTGAGACGGCTCTGGCTGCTAAGAAGGCGTCAGCCATCCAGCCTCGCCCTGAGTTCAGGGACAGAGCCAGATACCAGTTCTACGCGGCACTTCAGGAGAGGGAGCGTAAGAGGAGTCGTCCCTTCTTTAGCTGGGGCTGGCAGCCACAGTGGGTAGCGGCAGTGGCTATCGTCCTTGTCCTCTTGCTGGCTGGCAGTGGCACAGTAGCTGCGGCTAGCGGCAGTATGCCCGATGAGCCCCTTTATCCGGTGAAGCTGGCAACCGAGCAGGTGCAGCTGGTGTTAACCCCCTCCGCGCTGGGCAAGGCGGAGCTTTACGCCAAGCTGGCAGATAAGAGAGTGCTTGAGATAGCTAGCATGGCTGGTAAAAATAAGCCAAAACAAATAGAGCGTGCTGCCCGGCGCCTCAATGATTACCTGACCAAGATAGCAGCTTTAGCCTCGACTCAGGAGGTAACGGCTGGTGTAGTTATGGCTCCGGCAGCTGAAGAGGCGCTGGTAGTTGAAGAAGCACCGGCGGTTAGGGAAGCGCCGTTATTACCTGAGCAGGCCAGGGGTGGCAAGGAGGCACGCATTAAGGTTGACCGTCGAGCTAGACTCAAGGCGACTGTGGTGCGTCATGCTGCCAATCACCCTGCTCGTCTTCGGGCTCTGCTGAAAACAGTCCCAGAATCGACCAAGCCGGCCCTACTGCGGGCTATTGCCGTCTCAGAAGCTGGCTATGAGAAAGCTCTTGAGTCCTTAGACTAGCCACAAACTATTTTCAAAAATACTCCGGGTCGTTACTAACCAACTGGCAATTTTTTCGTTATATATTTTAGTGGAAGGAAATTCAAGCACAGGAGCTGGGTGATGACAAAGACCTGGTTATTAGTTATAAGCCTGGTATTAGTGCTAGCCATAATTGTCTGGGCAGCAGTCCAGTTAATAATACAGTCCTGAGAAAGGTGTCAAATGGTTTAAGTGGTAAATAGTTATGCCTAATTTTCAACCAGTTGAAAGGAGGTTTAGGGTGAAAAAGAATCTGTTATTAGCCATAAGTTTAGCATTGGTGCTAGCCATAGTCGGCCTGGCTGGCTGCAGCCCGGGCAGTACTGCCCTGGGGGAGATAGCAGGCATAAATATAAGTAGCCAGCAGGCAGGGATTTGGGTCACCGGACAGGGTAAGGTAACTGCTGTTCCTGATATTGCCACCCTGAGGTTAGGCATTGAAGCTCAGGAGGCAAGCGTAGCCGAGGCTCAGACTCAAGCGGCTGAAGCTATGGATAATGTGATGACAGCCCTGACCGAGAACGGGGTGGCTAAAAAGGATATCCAGACTCAGTACTTCAGTATTCATCAGGTAACCACATGGGACAGGGTAAAGGAAGAGCAGACGGTGGTTGGCTACCGGGTAACCAATATGGTAACGGCTAAGATAAGGGATATAGATAAGGTTGGCTCCATCATTGATGCTGTAGCTGAGGCTGGGGGAGACCTCACCCGAATAAATAGTATAGGTTTTTCTGTGGATGACCCGTCAGCCTACTATGAAGAAGCCAGGCAGAAGGCGATGGCTGATGCTAAAGCCAAAGGCGAACAACTGGCTGAGCTGGCTGAGGTCACCCTGGGCAAGCCAACCTATATCTCCGAGGGCATCTCATATCCTATCTACCCCCGCGGTGTCGTATATGAAGAAGCAGTAGCAGCACCAGCACCAGAGACACCAATCAGTCCCGGCGAGATGGAGATTAGCCTCAGCCTTCAGGTAGTCTATGCCATCCTGAAATAACAGAGCAAATCTAAACAGAGGCTGAGAGCAAAACGTTCTTTTTATAAATTGGGTGAGGATAGTATAAATGAAAGAAGGTGAAGAGTAATGTCCAAAAAAGTAAAGGTTCTCGTTTCAGTATTGGTGGCGGTAATTTTGCTGACAGTGGGTGGCATGGCAACAGTGCTGGCACAGGAAAATGATGAGGAAGTGGCAGCAACCGCAAACGAAACAGGGACAAATGGTCTTCTAGCCCGGGTTGCCGGGATTTTAGGCGTTCCTCAGGAGGAGCTGGTCAATGCCTTCAGGCAGGCGCAGCAGGAGATGAGGGAAGAGGCTTTTATCAGGTATCTTGATAAAGCCGTGGAAAAGGAGCTCATTACTCAAGGGGAGGCTGATGAAATCAAAGGGTGGTGGGGTGAGAGACCAGAGGCTCTAGACCGCTCGGTTCTGCGTGCCCGCATCTCCCAGGCCGTGCGTAGCCGGCAGATGATTGCTGTCCCCAGTGGATGGGCTAGGCTGAGAACACACCGACTGGCTGACTAGGTTATCATATAGACAGCGTAAACAGTAAATGGGGAGCCTTATTGAGGCTGCCCATTTATTTTGCCCACATCCCCCGGCCGGCCTCCCTGGCTTCTGCTTGCATTTGCTCCAGGTAGTCCTGGTATTTGGTATCAGGGGGGTAGGCTTTAGCCCGGGCAAGTCCCTGTCTTACCAGCTCGGCTTCGACCAATATGTCATCAACCCAGACATAGCGAAGCAGCCTGCCGTATTTATCTTTTTCGGACACGTCCTGTTCCAGACGAACCTCTTTACCTTCTACCAATTTGCGGTTAGCCTGCCATGCTTCAATGCCGAAGGCCTCCACTTCTGGGCGAATCTCCGGCGCATCAATACCGATATACCTCACCCGGTAGCTGCCTTCTATGGTGATGGTATCGCCATCAATCACCTGGATAACCCGGGCGGTATCAGGTGGTGAGCTGCAACCGAGCAGGGGCAGAAGAAGGAAAACAGCAATGGTGAGAAGACAGGTTTTCTTGGTCATTCTACCTCACCCCTCGAAGAGTCTTCGACCTTAATCCCCCTCTCCTTCAAAGGAGAGGGGGAGGATTTAAAAGAGGGGCTATCGCCCCTCTTAAACGCCCTTACGCATGCGGAATATAGTTACGACTTTGGAGAGAGGGAAGTCGTGTTGACTCAGAATATTCGTTAAATATGGCTTACCAAAGTGTCGGCTGGGGAGGTTTTTCTTTATCGTAGGGTAAGCCGAGGTGCTGATAGGCCAGTTGGGTGGCTACTCGACCGCGGGGGGTTCTCTCCAGAAAGCCCAGTTGCAGAAGATAAGGCTCGTAGACATCCATAATAGTATCTGCCTCCTCGCTGATGGCGGCAGCAATGGTATCCAGTCCCACCGGACCACCACTGAACTTGTCAATGATAGTATGTAGCACCTTGTGGTCTATCTCATCCAGACCTATAGGGTCAACTTCAAGCTTGGATAGTGCCTCAACGGCTACGGCCTGGGTGGCTATACCATCTGCCACCACCTGAGCATAGTCTCTGACCCGCTTGAGTAGTCGGTTAGCCACGCGAGGTGTGCCTCTAGCCCGGCGGGCTATTTCCTCCAGCCCTCCGGCTTCGGCTTTTATCCTAAGAATGCGGGCTGAGCGTTTGAGGATTGTCTCTATAGATGCTTGGTCGTAGAAATCAAGACGATATACGGCACCGAACCGGTCTCGCAGGGGTGGACTCAGCATGGCAAAGCGGGTGGTAGCACCAGTCAGGGTGAAGGCGGGCAGGTTTAGTCGCAGGCTTTTGGCACCGGGTCCCTTGCCGATAATGAGGTTCAAAGCAAAATCTTCCATAGCCGGGTATAATATCTCCTCTATTGCCCGGTTGAGGCGGTGGATTTCATCGATAAAGAGTATATCCTGACTATGGAGGTTGGTTAAGATAGCTGCCAGGTCTCCGGTGCGCTCTATGGCTGGGCCTGAGGTAATCCTGATGCTAACCCCCATCTCAGCAGCGATGATATAAGCCAGGGTGGTCTTGCCCAGGCCAGGTGGACCATAAAGTAGTAGATGGTCCAGCGGCTCGCCCCTGCCTTTGGCAGCGGCGATAGCTATGTTCAGGTTGTCCTTGACCTTGCTCTGCCCGATGAAATCATCAAGACACCGTGGCCGCAGGCTGGCATCAAGTGGTATGTCCTCAGTGCTGGGTTTACCCGATATAATGCGAGCTATTTTAACCTCCCCCCTTTTAAAAAACCTATGAGTTATTATACCATATCTTTACCCGGGCCAGGATAAATCGACAATAAAAATAGAGCCGTCCTGGTTTAATCAGGACGGCTCCCCATTACTCACAGTAATCAAGCGGTGATACAGCGAAGTCTTTAGGTAGCTAGCTCCGCTTCATCGGCTTCATTTGTTCTGATAGCTATAAGGCTTGGTTCTTGGTCCCCGAACTCTTCGCCAGCTGGTAAGCTTGGCACCTCTTCAGAGACCGGGGCGCGGCTGGGGATTAGTCTACCAATAATTACATTTTCCTTAAGCCCGACCAGCCTATCTGTCGCCCCCTTGATGGCGGCATCGGTCAGCACTTTGGTAGTCTCCTGGAAAGAAGCAGCTGCCAGCCAGCTATTGGTGCTCAGCGAGGCTCTAGTTATACCCAGTAATACAGTGTGGGCGGTGGCTGGTTCACCCCCTTCAGCCAGTACCTCAGCATTAATGTCCTCGTACTGGAACCTGTCTATCAGCTCTCCGGGTACCATCTCAGTGTCGCCTGAGGAATCAATACGAACCTTGGACAACATCTGATGGATGATAATTTCAATATGCTTATCGCTTATGTTTACTCCCTGGGAGCGGTATACCCTTTGCACCTCGTCTACCAGGTATTGCTGGACTGCATCCCTGCCCAAAATGTGCAGCATCTCTTGTGGGTTAATAGAGCCATCGGTAAGTTGCTGCCCTGCCTTTATCACATCTCCGGTTTGAACACGAAGGTGGGCGGCAGCCGGAATAATATACTCTCGCTCCTCTGTCTCCTCATATACGATTGAGAGTTGCCCATCTTCAATGGCTACCTGACCGGCGACACCAGCCAGAACAGGTTGAGTCTCACTGCTCAGGGCTACTGGTGGTGGTATGGCTTTAGCTCGCCGAGTCGAGCCTTTGGTCTTAGGGGTGGGACGGGCTAGCACGGTGCCTATGTCTACCCATTGACCGTCGTCCACCATAACTTGCCAACCGGGAGGCAGTGAATATTCATCACGGAATACCTCAGAGCTAGTAATCTTGCTCTTTTCACCCTCATCGCTCTGAATC
>Ga0209978_10000803_pt1 | contig 12459 bp, 11 predicted proteins | sample BentaG_FD_182805 | JGI IMG/M metagenome (GOLD analysis project Ga0209978, IMG submission 182805) | Deep subsurface microbial communities from South Atlantic Ocean to uncover new lineages of life (NeLLi) - Benguela_00093 metaG (SPAdes)... | ecosystem: Environmental > Aquatic > Marine > Oceanic >...
AGTCAAATCAGCTAAAACCGGATTAACTTTAAAAGAGATCCGCCAACTATAGTTTTCCTCCAAGAAAACCCGTCTTAAAGACTTTTATGATGACCTGTTATTTAGTGTCCTTCCTGTTTTGGATGGTTGGAAGTGCTATCTTTTACTCTCAAAATAGATGTTTGGAGGGAGTAAACACGAACTTCCGGCAGTTGACGAGAATTTGTTAGATTGTCATTCAGTTGAAGCTGTCAAGTCAGATTCTGGCCAATAGTTTCACTAATTCAAGCTCACATATCGAATTGCGATTCTAACACAAAAAGAACCTCACTAGAGCCCTCCAAACAGATTGACAATAGCTGAACTTTAACTTAATCTGTCCCCAGAGGAGCTATTAGGTAGTTTTTGAGTGAGTGGTAGATAAATCTAATTTTGATTTTTGGCTTATTTAAGCTAAAATAGGGGCGGGTTCGTATATAATCAGTTAGGCGCGAGCTCTTAGGAGCGAAAGATGAAATTATTTACAAAACTTCTTTGGGTAGTGATTTTATGTTGGGTTATCACTCCACCAGTATGGGCAAAAGGACATGTAAAGGAGGCTGTGGTAAAAATATACACTGTGTATAATAGACATGATTACTATGAACCATGGCAAATGTGGGGTCAGCAAAGGCGTAACGGGTCTGGATGTATTATAAGTGGAAGAAGAATTTTAACAAATGCGCATGTGGTAGCCGACCAGACATTTATTCAGGTAAGACGAGCAGGAAAGGCAAAGAGATATACCGCAGAAGTGGAAATAGTGGCTCACGAATGTGACCTCGCTATTCTGAGAGTTAATGATGATTCATTCTTTTCTGGTGTCGAGCCCGTCGAAATCGGAGCCCTAGCAGAAGTTAGAGACAGAGTTGCCGTTTATGGTTTTCCCGAAGGTGGCGATAAATTAAGTATTACGGAAGGGGTAGTTTCCAGAGTCGAGCACCAGACGTATACTCACAGCAATTCTTATTTACTAACTTGCCAGATTGATGCTGCCATTAATCCAGGCAGCAGTGGCGGGCCGGTAATCAAGGGTGATGAACTAGTGGGAGTAGCATTTCAGGCCGGGTCAGGGGAAAATATTGGTTATATGGTTCCAGTCCCGATCATTAATCATTTCCTGGAAGATATAAAAGATGGTAGATATGAGGGAATCCCGGGTCTGGGAATATCCTGGCAAGAAATGGAGAATCCCGACATTAGACTTAAGTTTAATATGGTCGCAGAACAGACCGGGGTTTTGGTAAATAAAATTTATCCTGATTCTCCCGCAAGAGGGATATTGAAATCAGGAGACGTAATCCTTTCAATTGATGGCAAGAATGTTGAGAACGATGGGACAATCGAGTTTAGAGAAGGCCAGAGGACATTTTTTGGACACTTGGTGCAAGAGAAATATATCAATGATACAGTTAAATTTGAAATCCTGAGAGAGAATAAAATTATGGATATTGAAATTAAGCTATCTACCCCTATGAATTTTTTGCGATTAGTGCCACATGAGCAGTATGATGTGGCTCCGAGATATTATATTTCAGGCGGGCTGGTATTTGAACCACTAACGCTAAACTTTTTAAGAGAATGGGGTAAAAATTGGTATGATGATGCTCCGAGGAATCTGGTAAACTACTATTACCGGGGAGAACCAGCAGATGACCGAAGAGAAGTAGTTGTGCTGGTTAAAGTCCTTGCTGATGAAATTAATGTAGGTTATCATGACTTAAGATATAATGTAATTTCTTATGTTAATGGCAAGAAAATCTCTAATACAAAAGATTTAATAAGCGCCTTTGAAGAACAGGAAGGGAAATACCACATCATAGTGGATGAGGGGGGCTATAAAATAGTTTTGGACAAAAGTAAAGTTGATAAAAACAGTCAGAGAATTCTGGAAAAGTATAAAATTAATTCTGATAGATCAAAAGATTTAGAGGGGTGGTAAAAGGTTTTAACACGGCATCTGTGGCTCCACTTTATTTCGCCTAATTTTGGTAAGCAAAGTTCAGGTATGCCGAAATTGTTCAACCAAAGACCCACCGGCCAATGAATTCAAAAGATGGGCTTGAATAGGGTGTTACGCACCCAGAAATAATGCTTGCCAGATCCAACGCTCTGTCTTCTCATTCAAAGAAACCATTCTGGCCAGGCTCATCAAAAACCAAACAGGGGAGTAGCTCAATTAGCTCTATGGTTGCATCGGTATAGTTCACTAACTTCTCCTAGCATAGGTTTTTGGCAAAATCTCTAATACAATCTTTTACTTCATCACTGAACGGTCTGGTGGAGTCAATACCCAAAGAACCAGTAACCTTTGCTCCTTTTTCTTCAAGCTGTGCCCTTAACTTTTCCAGGGTACTTCTTGCACTCCCTCCACCATAGGTTGCAAAACAGGCGGCTTTCTTACTCTTAAGCCCAGAACAAGTAGCAAGGTAGCCATTGACAGGTGGGGCCGGAGAAGATGACCAAACAGGTGTGCCCACGCAAACCAAATCATAAGCTAAGACATCGGTTAGAGTAAGCTTTATCTTGGCTGCCACGCCTTTCCATGCCTCTGTTATATTGGTATGGTAATCTTTTTCTTCTTCGGGTTCTATCCGAGCTTGTTTTACTTCTGCTCCTCGACTCTTAAGTATATCAGCCAGTTCCTTTGCCGCTCTCTCTGTTTTTCCAGTTTGAGAATAATAGATTACCAATATCTTCATTTCACCCACTTCACTCTAATCTGGCAAGTTCAAATTCTGGTTTTAACGCTCACTTTCTTTGAAGAATAGCTTATTCAGACAATCCTCACAAAACTCCTTTCCCTTATAATCAGTATCAGCCAAACTGTTAGAGAAATACATCACGCATTCTCTTTTCTTGCAGTGGCCCAATCCAAAGGTATGACCCAGCTCATGCACCGCTTCCTTGATAGCTCGAGAATAGTAGAGCTTTTCATCTTCAGGTAATCCGTAGAATTCCTGTCTTAATCGAGGCAGGGTAATCAGAGCAACTCTACCTCCTATTGAAGCCTGCCCGAAAACAAAGTTCAACCCAGGAGTATACAGGTCTAAATCAACCGCTCCTAAAATTTTCTCTGCTTCTTGTAGGTCCAGCTTTTGTAATCTTCCTAAAATGAGATCGGATTTGTACTGACCTCTCCTTTTATTATAGGCATAATCAGGGTGGGGAAGGGCCTCATCTACCTTGACTGAAAAAGGAAATATCTCCTCTATTAGGCTAGAAAGATGAGCCAGCAGGTCCTGCTCTATTTTCCCCACTGGAATTAAATAGATTGGTCTCATTTCTGCCTTTCTACCAGCAGAAGATCTTGGCATGCAAACTAAGAAAAGAACCATCATAAAACTGAGAAGACAGAGTATTCTTGTCCTCTCCTCCTGCTTACTTAATTGCCTAGTTGTGATACTAAGTTTTTCTCCATCTCTGATATTCTCCCTATCCTGAATCTTGCTACATTCTTTGCAGGGATATCTAACTTTCCTTTGTTTGGGGATTAGCTCCTTTCCGTGTCTTTCTTGCCACTCATTCATCTCCAAGATCCAAAACAATCGGAATATGGTCAGATGCTCCAAGTACGTCGGGAAATTCTTCTGGGTAGATATGATCTAGCTCAAGAAATTCATTATTCGCACCTTGTGTGAGAAAGAAATAGTCAAATTGAATTGGAGCATGTCCCTTACTTTTTTCCGTCCACAATTGGCCATTTATATCTAAATCCCTATTCTCAGAGGTGGGACTGTAAATTGCACTTGTGTCCCATTTTCCAAACATAATCTAATTATCTGGCTAGATCCTCACAAATGCCTCTACGATACCGTTCTCGTGAACGAAGTTGAATGGGGATTAGGAAAATTACCTTGAGGAGATTGAGTGGATCCGGATAAAATCGAGGAGCCAGGTTCTCAAATGGACAAGGCTCTGGTCGAACCCTTTTCTTCAGATGTTTAGCCATTGCTTTCTGCCAATTCCGTGACCCAGATATAATAAAATACTTCTTCCAAAAATCATTGATATGAAGAGCTCCACCTCTCAAATGGTGGCAGGTGTGATAGTTGTCCGGACCAAGAAGTGAGTGTCAAAACGTAAGAGGATCTAGCTGAGACAGGGTTGAGTTGAGGCGTAGAACGAGCCTGTGGCGAATTCATTTGAGTAAATGCGAAAAGACATTTAGTACTCAAAACTCTTTCCTGACATTCAAAAACAAAATCAAAAGTTTTTCAAAAACACCTTGATAATCAGCATGATCAGTGCAATAACAGCGAGCATCATAAGGCTAATTGCAATATAAATGTAAATCTTTGGAATAAAACTCATGCCAGCGGTGCCACTCATGATTATAAAACTCCATAAAATACCCACCACACAGAAAGTCACTAGCCACAAACTAAGCGTCCTCAGCGTTTTCCTTCCCTGAGATGTTACAAAAGGAGAAAGTTCCGAGATAGCATCTTCGACTTGGCTGATTTGCTCTCCGATTTCCTTTGATTTTAATCTGGAGTCTTCATAAGTGTGTTTTACCTCTTGAAGTTCTTTCCGAGACTGGATTGCCAAGCAGTTAGCTTTGGCCTTGTTGAATGCCGTGCGGTCCATTTCTGGATAAGTCTTTAGGACCTTAGGGGGAAGTTTGCCTTTTTCAATTTTTAATTGTTCGTCAAGTGAGGACCTAAAGAAGAGGGGGAACAGAAATTGATTTGGGAAAAAATCAATGAATTCGTGAAGCACGGCCCACTTGACAATATCGTTTCTGAAGGCTTTATGTCTGCCGAGATCGACTTCTTTGACGACCTCAAATTTCCGCCTACCAATTTCCACAAATTCCCTGCGATGGGGTAAGCCCCATACAGGAGGTAGAGCTCTGGCAACAGCTGTTACAAAAAGGCCTCCGGATATTAAAGAAATGAAGGACCCTTTATTCACCACGGCTTGATCATAGGCCTGAAAGAGAAGACACATCATGATCGTTAATGCCGCGGTGGGTTCTCGATCTTGGAATAATATCTTTATCTGTTCAATCCTTTTTGCAATAGGACCTCGAGGGCTTATTATTCTTAGTCTTGCCATTACGTACAGCGCTACCCCAATTATAGAAGATGTAAAAAGATATATTAGAAAATATCGGCGGACACGAAGTATGAAAGCGTGCGAGAAAACAAGATTATCAAAAAATTTTTTGATGTTACTCGGACTCTGAGAAAACCATGATTCATAGATTTTCCTTACCTTCTCCTCATAGTCACTGCGTACTTCTTCTATAATAGATTTTGCCTGTTTCTTCAATTCTCGCTTTTCACCCTCTAACGCCCTACATTTATCTCGGTGTTGCCAGGTAAAAGCAAGGATGAACGTGATAAACACACCAGTGATACTTAGAATAACAACACTGCCTTGGATGACTGCGTTCAGAATCCACAATGCTGTCTGGGGCTCCATTGGTGACTCCCTTTCCCCTAACTGGATGTTTACGTCTCATAAGGCCCGTGCGGGCGAATTTTGTTTTTTTTCGCTTTTTTCTACCCTATTCGCCTTCTTCCACCGGTAAAGAGAAGTTGAGATTTTTTGGGACTACGATTTCTGTTGGTTTTTGAATCGCTGGGTTGACAAATACTTATGAATGTGGCGTCGCTCGGTCCTTAGATTCTCTTGGCTGTGTAATGGTCTATTGGAGAGCTTATTTGACTGCCCTTTAACGAGGTTAAGGGGCAAGCAACAAGGTGCTAACTGCAGGTTTGCTGTGGTTGATGTAAGTCTTTACTTATTTAACTTGAATTGGGGCCTCCTATTATTAATCTAAGACAAGCGTTAACATATAACTTTTGTTGGGCTTGTCAATTTGGATGGTTAGAAAAGTGTGTTTTGAGAGATTTTGATGTGCCTATTTTTTAATTAGAGTGATGGAAGTCTTTAGTAATGCGGGTTTTGAAGGAATGTCACGCGCGACATTGGGTTTTTGGCCAGAATCGGGGTAAAATTAAAGACCCGACTTAGCCCCGCCAGGGTCATGGTCTGCCCGGCCCAAGGAGCCCGCCTTATTAGAGCTAAGGTGCGATTCCAGAGATGTTTGGGGATATATAAGTTAGTGTATATGTAATCTTGGCCAGTCTTTTAGTGGGGAGTGAAGTCTCACCCCAACACCAAGATTTTCCGTCTCTTCTGGTACAGCAATACTGCATAGCTTGAGAAAATGAAGGAAGGTTAAGCTAGCAGAATTTGCAGGCCGGCTGCATCGTTATCTTATCATAAGGATCGGAGATCAAGCCTACCTAATATTCTTCAATTACCTTAGCTAATTTCTTTCGAAAGATTTCAAGTCCATCGGTTAGAGCATCAAAAGACGACTGCAACTTGTCTTTCAGCTGTGCCATTTCTTTACTTTGCCAACTAAAACTTACGCCGCACTCCACCCGTCCACTTAATTATGTTCACGTAAGCCATAAGAACAGCTAATACGATAGCTACTATGAGGGGCACTGCAATTATTACGGCTGATACCCGGCTTCGTCTTTCCTTTTTCATTTCTTAAAACTGTTTGTGTGGAAGAATTTTCCTAGCCCGAAGGTTTTGCTCTCTTCTCCCAGAGAAATGCTGCGCGGACACTAACATTTCCCATATTCATAGGCAGCTTTAAGCATAGCAATTACATTCTCGGGAGGAACGTTGGCAAGAATATTGTGAATTTGATTATATACAAATCCTCCATTTTTAGCAAATATATCAATTCTTTTCTTAACATCTTCTCTCACTTCTTTTGGCGAGGCAGTCGATAAAATATACTGTGTATCACATCCTCCACCCCAAAATGTAATGTCCTTACCGAACTCCTTTTTTAATCTTTCAGGTTCCATATTTCTTGCCGTTGTTTGAACTGGATTTAGTATATCTAATCCTGCATCTATTAGATCTGGAATTAACTCATAATTAGAACCGCAGGAATGCAAAAATACTTTACAATTGCTGTTGTTATGAATAAAGTCCCACATTTTTTTATATCTTGGTTTGAATACTTCTCTAAACACATCTGGAGACATAAAAGGCCCGGTTTGCGAACCAAGATCATCCCCAAGTTGGAGAATATCTACATATTCTCCAACTCCCTTTAGTACCCTATCAAGTAACCTAAGGTATCTTTCAACAAGAAAATCAAGTAATCTTTTTGTTCCTTTTTTGTCTATATAAATATCACACAAGAAGTTCTCCATTCCCCTTAAAAATGTCCCCGTTTCAAACAAATTACATCCAACAGCTAACATAATTGAGTAATCTGTTACCTCGTAAAGCTCTTTTATATTATTGATAAACAGCTTGTATTGTTTATCATCAAATATATCAAGATGCCAGGGGGGTGATGGAGTTGCCCACATATTTTTAGATATATCTTCCTCATCAAAATTATCTGGAATTACAGGAAGATTTTTATAAACCCAGTATATCTGATCTACATATAGAGAAGTTTTAGGCTTTTTGCCCACAACAAGATTATTTTTATTCTTAACCAGAACAGTTAAGTCTTTATCTATCTCTATGTTTAAGTATTTTGGTATCAAACATTTTGAATTATTATTAAGTATCCACTCTCTCCAGTTATCATCTGATTCCAAAAATGCCTGTCCTGCATCTATTGTATCTATATGAAACATATCCATAATTTCTTTTTCTGGATAAGCAAGTTGTTGCACAAAATCATACATTTTAACAAGTCCTTTCGTTATGCCTAATTTTTTGCGCAACTCATTATAGGCAATTGTAGCAATACCAGTGGAGCGCATTGCTCCAAGGTCAATTGGAACTCTATCTACCTCTTTATGATTAATTGCTATTTTGACTCTTTCACGTGAAGTCATTATAGCCTCCTTTAATCGCGACTACCATGATTGCTTCGCTCATAGCCAAAGGGGTTCACTGACTATTTTCTTATTATTTAAAATTGGAGCAAACCCTATGTTATTTCAGGGCTTGAAATGAAACTAAGGCATATCTAGCGAGGGATGTATGTTGACCAAATTTCAACTTTAATCAAAAATTAACGTTCAGATGGAGCTACAAACCCTTGAGTAAATTTCTTTTGGAAAACCAAAACTATTATCACTGGCACGATTATAGACATAACTGACCCTGCTGCCATCACTCCAAATGAAGTTATGTAAGAGCCCTTCAACATCGCAAGTTGAGTCATTAGAGGCCTAGTAGAATAACTATGGGTTAGTACCATTCCAAAGAGCATCTCATTCCAAACCCAAATAAACTGAAAGAGAAAAGCTACGACTAACGCTGGTGCAGAAAGAGGCAATATTACTTTTCTATAAATCCCGAAATATGAAAGCCCATCTAATTTTGCAGCATCCAATAGCCAGTCTGGAAGCGTCAACATATAATTTCTTATGAGAATGGTAGCAAATGGAATACATATTGATGTATAGACAAGCATTAAACCTATCTTGGTGTTGAAAAGTCTAAGACTAGACAAGATCTTCAAATCTGGAACCAAGTACATCTGGAAAGGAAGAAAAGTTCCTATCAATGCAAGGTAAAAAACTGCATTCTTTCTCCTAAATTTCATCTTCGCAAGTGGAAATGCGATCAGACTTGCGAGGAATACAGCGACCGTTGGAGATATAGAAGAATAAATTAAAGTATTAAGAAATGATTTGCTCAGTTTCAATGTCACCCATGCAGTGGTGACATTTTCCAAAAAATGGATTTCTGAAAGGGGTGGAAGGGACCAAAACGGTAGATATAGAATCTGCTTTTCACTTTTTAAACACGTGAGTATAACTGATAGGAGTGGAAGCATCCAAATAGCAAAGAACATTATCAAAATAAAATACACCAAAATTCTTCTTATTCTCAATTTTCGCTCACCTCTCAATTATTGAATAACGCGAGGTACCTATGACAACCCCCAAGACAATGACCATCGAAAAGAAGGCCAACATACTTGCACATCCTATGTTTGATGCAACAAATGCTTCCTTATACATTGTAATACTCAAAACTTCAGAGGAGCGGTATGGTCCACCTTCGGTCATTACCCAAATCAAGCCAAAATTATCTTGAAAGGCGTACAGTACACTCCAAATAAGTATCAATATGGTGAATGGTCTAAGTAGAGGGAAGATTATCTTTCTAAGCCGATGAAAGCCCGTGGATCCATCCAGGTTTGATGCATCTATAATCCCCTGTGGAATGGAAGTCATACCTGCTAAGTAAACAATTGCGCAAAAGGGAATCCTTACCCACCAAGATGAAATAACTAAGGAAATCGTATTTAATGGCCAGCTAGAGAGCCAGGGTCTTTGTAAAGACCCTAAGCCTATTGTGCTCAAAAATAGATTCAAAAGACCAAGTTTAAAATCAAGGACAAAAGTAAATATATAGCCCAATGCTACTGGCGCAACAGCAAAAGGTATCCAAAGTAGGCCAGTAAAAATCCACTTTCCCTTCAGTTCGCCACTCAACAGGTAAGCGAGCCCCAGCCCAATGAACATCGGTGCAAGAGTCACTCCCGCAATCCATATCACGTTATTTAGTAGGGCCTTTTGATACCTGCTTATAGTGAAAATCTTTATAAAATTGTCCATGCCTACAAACCTAATTGGTCCATGAAGATCCCAGCTACAAAAACTTAGATAAGTAGAAAAAAATATCGGCCCAAGAAGAAAAATTGAAATAAAAAGAAAAGGCACGAATAAAAAAGAAAAAATCGACTTAGACTCACCCCTCACTTAAGCTCCTTCCTTTAAAGTTATGTGATAGAAATCATTTTATCCACTTAACAATAGATAAAAAATGAAATTCATATCCCTACGTCTCTTTACACCCGCCTCCAGGTTAGCTGGAGACAGGTGTAAAGTCATCACATAATTTACAACAATCCTATCATTTACTTAGAACCGTACTTCTCCCAATATGATTTATTAGCTTCTTCAACTCCTGCCAGTAGAGTATCCCGTTTCTCTGGGTGAACTAATATTTCCTGTGCCACACTAATAAGCTTACCTCTAACGTCAAATTCTTTTATTGGTGCAGCTTCCCAGTAACGCAACAAAAATCTGTATCCTTTTGCCTCTAAATCGTCCCACAATTCCCGGGTTGCCAAAGGTAAATATTCCTTGGAGCATTCTTCATTCCAAGGTACCCAGCCTTGCATCCTGCACAGCCTGTCAATTGCTTCAGGAGATAACATCCACACTAAGAGTGTTTTTACTTCTTCGGGATGCATAGTGCCCTTATTTCCTAATAAGGGACCAATCTCCAAAGTACACGATTGTTTTTCTATTGTTGGATCGATATTGGGTAACATAAACATTCCCCAGTCCTCGTAACCTTCGGCTTTCAAGAATCCGGTGATCCACTCACCATAATATAACATCGCTGCCTCGTGAGTGGCCAACATGCGAATTGATGTTGGAACTTCAGTTGGAGAGTCGAGTGTGAGCACGTAATTTGGATCACCAAAGTATCCCTTCTTGTTCAGATCAATTATTATCTGAAAAACCTCTTTCATTTCAGGGTCAGTATACTTTGCTTCGCCAGCATTTAACTTTTCATACCAATCTGGATATAGGCGGATTGCAATCTCATTAGGAAAAATAAAACCTTGCCAACTCGCCCATCCGTTGGCAAAGGGTGTTATCCCTGCTGTTTTTAGTTTTTCGCATACATCTAAGAACTCATCCCAAGTCTTGGGCGGCTCGGCACCAATTTCTGCGAAGCACCCTTTGTCATAAACTATAGGCCATGTCATAACACCCATAAACGGAATAGCCCATGCTCCTCCCTTATAGGTTAATACATCCCTTGCACTCTTCGGGACTCCGGGATTTGCTCCGTACGCAAAACCCACATCCATTAATCCTCCAGTGTCAGCGAGCTCCTCCATAGTTTTACCTGACCACCATGTAAAAACATCCGGACAATCTGGTCCCCCTATTAAAGTTTTTATCGTAGCTATGTAACCTTCAATATCATAAAAACCGGTTACCTCGACTTTAATCCCCGTTTCTTCTGTAAAATCTTTAAACAATTCTTCATATACTGAAGTCCATCCTATTTTATCGTTCCAAAACTTCAGGGTAACAGGTTTTTTTGCATATGAAGGTGTAGTTCCATATCCTACGCTTAGTCCAACTACAATTGTTACTGCAATAACGATCGTAACAATAACTGAACCACAGACACCCTGTACATTTTTTATCATATTCATTATTCTTGTCATGGTTTACCCTCCTGAGGAATATCGTTCATTTTTGTTGGAAAGCCTTCCTTTCCCAAGCTAATGGCCTATTTATTTTGCTAATTCTCACCTCCTCCTGGCCTATTTTTTTCTTTTCCTACAAGAAAAAGGTCTAACTTCATTGTTAGCATATTTTATTTTTTGCAAGTGTGGGCTTTCAGAATAGAAGAAGTCATCGGACAAACAGTATTCACTCTAAAATCTAATCTTTGCGGTAGATCTTTTCCTAAGATAAGTGTATACAAGAACCGATGAGAAGTCAATTACGAATCATCCTTGTCTCGGATAGAAATAGTGGGGCGGAAAAAACTAGCTTAAAGAAATATCTCTAACTTCAGTATCTGCTTATCGCTTCGGATACTAAATCGATGACAGGACGATTGGTTTGAGAGGATAGGTACTTTAATTTGTTGATTTGCTCTTCAAATAGGTAAAGACTCCGCTGTCTACAGGATCTCTCCTTTAACGCAGTTTGAGGAAATATATTTACTCGCCAGCTTTTGTTTTGAAAGTAGCTATCTACGGCTTTTCGGACTGTAGCCGGTATTGATTGTTTGTTTCTTCTCGAGAGCTTTGTTAGCAGACTCAACTCATCCTTGGAAGGATATAACGTTAGACACTTTAAATTATCCGCCCTAACGAAATTATCCTGCCAGCCATCAGTAAGGTTCACCATTAAGGAAGGAATGAGGAAGAAGTTATTTTTGTTAAACTTGCCTTCCGATGACCACCACTTACCTCTTCTATTAACTCTACTTTGTTCCTCTTTTTTGTCCTTCCTATTACTCTGTCTATCCACCTTACCCGACGTAAAGTTGGCTTACTTGTAAGACTGGGTCAAAGTACCGGTCTTTCCTCTTAAGACAAACCCACTGGTTATGCCTGCTTGGCAATACTTCTAGCAATTGTTATAGTCGCAATAACCGCTATAATGGTTACCACTATCGCATAAGTAAGCATCCCCACAACAGTGTCAGCAGTTCCGAAAATCCTGGTGAAAATGGCCCGGATAGCCCCATTCCAGGCCAAAGCTGCTACCAAACCGAAAGCTGCTGTAAGTAAGGCTGCTATCCTTTCGCGAACCTGCTTACCTATATCGTTTTTCACCTTGCTCCTCCTTTGTTAATTTGATGAAGCTCATCCGCAAAAGCTACTCTTTCTCTGCTAAAATAGTTCGAACTTTATTTATCACCTCCTCCAATTGCCTGACT
>Ga0209978_10000804_pt1 | contig 12457 bp, 10 predicted proteins | sample BentaG_FD_182805 | JGI IMG/M metagenome (GOLD analysis project Ga0209978, IMG submission 182805) | Deep subsurface microbial communities from South Atlantic Ocean to uncover new lineages of life (NeLLi) - Benguela_00093 metaG (SPAdes)... | ecosystem: Environmental > Aquatic > Marine > Oceanic >...
AGATAGAAGCCAAAAGACAGAATCCAGTATTCAGAATTATTTTAAATTATAAGATTATATTATTTGTTAAGTAATTTTATATTCTTCTGACTACTGACTCTAGAATTCTTAAATAACAATTATAGTTCTTCACTTTTAGCTCTAAGTTATAGTTTAATTAAGACAATCATCTTGCTAATCTAAAGCTATACGCTATACTATTCACTAACGACTAAATAAACCGGAAGACCGGTGGACTGGTAGACTGGGTGACTGGCAGACTGGAAGATTAAAGGGAGGTGATAAAGGAATATAGATTAAAAAAATTGAATATAAGCGCCAGAACTTACTCAAACTGAAGGACTGAGTGTTTTGATAAAGTAAGTTGACGAGGAAGGAGTTTATCGAAAATTCGGCGGATGCTCCTGGGTTGGCCAGATCCTTAGAAAACCTGTAAAACTTGCGAGTAATTGCAAGCACAGAGAGGTTTTTATGGTTAGGATCCATTTAGGGATTCCTGAAAAATATCTTTTAGAATAATAAGCGACAGATAATTTTTTTCTATTTTGTACCAACATTAGAATATTTTATGTTTATTACCCTATTATCTTCCTTGATGGATTAGTAATGGGGTTTTTGTTTTTTAAAAATAAATATTTAATTTAAGAAAGGATTAAAAAATGTGTGGAATAATTGGATACATTGGTTCAAAAGAAGCAGTACCCATTTTGTTAGATGGATTAAAGAAATTAGAATATCGAGGATACGATTCTGCAGGTATTGCTGTATTAAAAAATAATAAAATTCAAATAAAAAAGTGTAAAGGGAAGATAGCCAAATTAGAAAACTTATTAGAAAAAGGTGTCCCAAAAGGCAATATAGGATTAGGACATACCAGGTGGGCGACTCATGGAAAACCTAACAATATAAATGCGCATCCTCATAATGGATGTAATTCGGAGATAGTGGTAGTGCACAACGGCATTATAGAGAACTATATGCCTTTAAGAGAAAGATTACTTTCGGAAGGGCACAACTTTATATCTGAAACAGATACTGAGGTTCTCCCCCATTTAATAGAAAGCAATTATCAGAATGATTTAACTTTAGCAGTAAAAGAATCTATAAAAGAAATAGAAGGATCTTACGCTATCGGAGTTATTTCTACTCATGATCCGGGAAAAGTTGTCGCTTCACGTTGCGGGAGCCCCTTGATTATCGGAATAGGAGAAGGAGAAATGTTTTTAGCTTCTGATATCCCCGCTTTGCTTAGTTATACCAATAGAGTAATCTTTTTAGAAGAAAGCGAGATTGCTACTATAACTAAAGATGGAGTAGAGATAATCAATTCCGAAGGTAAAATTTTACAGAAAGAAGTAGTAAATATTGATTGGGATGAAGAGATGACAGAAAAGAGTGGATATAAACATTTTATGTTAAAAGAAATTTTTCAAGAAACTATGGTTATTCGTAATAATTTAGAAGGTAGAATTAATCTGTCTACAAAAGCGCTGGAACTTGACAACCTATCTCTTCCTTTAGATAGAATAAAAGGAATAGAAAGGATATTTATTTTAGCTTGTGGGTCTTCTTATTATACAGCTTTAGTAGGTAAATATATTTTTGAGGAATTGACCGGTATTCCGGTAGAGGTAGATTATGGTTCTGAATTTAGATACAGAAAAATATTGCTGGGTAAAAAAGATTTAACTATTCTGATATCCCAGTCAGGAGAAACTACGGACACTATAGCTGCTCTAAGAGCTTGCCGGGAAGCTGGCTCTTATATTTTGGCTCTTACCAATGTAAGGGGGAGTACTATAAGCCGGGAAGCAGATAGTGTAATGTATATAAAGGCAGGTCCGGAGATAGGTGTGGCTACCACGAAAGCTTTTGTTGGCCAATTAATGTGCCTTTATATACTATCTCTATATTTTGCTCAAGTTAGGGGGACTCTTGATTCATCGGAGATTAAGAAAATAATTTCCGAGTTAATGAAAATTCCTCAAATGGTTGAAATTATCTTGCTGAAGGAACCAGAAATTGTCAAATTGAGCGAAGAATTTCTTAATTATCATAATTTTCTTTATCTGGGGCGGGAGATCAACTATCCCATCTCTTTGGAGGGAGCTTTAAAGCTTAAGGAAATATCTTATATCCACGCTGAAGGTTGTGCAGCAGGAGAGATGAAACACGGTCCCATTGCTCTTCTGGATAAGACTTTCCCGGTCGTGGTAATAGTACCCCAGGATAAGGTTTATACTAAAGTGATTAACAATATAAAAGAAGTTAAAGCTCGAGACACCCTGGTATTAGCCATTGCTACAGAAGGCGATAAAGAGATTGTTGATATAGTAGATAAGGTATTTTATATCCCTAAAACTTTGGATATACTGTATCCTATTTTATCGGTTATACCTTTACAATTGTTTGCTTACCACATTGCTGACAGATTGGGATGTGATGTAGATAAACCGAGAAATTTAGCTAAAAGTGTTACCGTAGAATAAAAATAGGAAAGAATGGTTATCGTTCTTGGTTATTATTTTTTATATCTTGATCTTTCTCTTTACGAAATACGAGATATGATTCACGAGATACGAGATATGAATAATAATCTATTTTGAAAATTAAAACGAGAAAGAGTATAATTGTGAAAATATATTGAGTAAAACTTTGAGGAGGAAGCTATAAATGAAAAAATTGACCAAAGAAATGATTTTAAATAAGGCTAAAGAGCTAAATATAAAATTTGTAAGATTGAGATTTACCGACATTTTGGGAATGCCCAAGAATGTAGAAATTCCGGTAAGAGAACTGAAAAAAGCCCTTAATGGAGAGATTATGTTCGATGGCTCTTCTATCCAGGGTTTTGTCCGGATTGAAGAATCAGATATGTATTTAAAACCAGATTACTCTACCTTTACAGTAAATCCCTGGGAAGAAGAAAAAGATGTAGCCCGAATTACCTGTGATGTGTATAATCCTGATGGTTTGCCCTTTGATGGTTGTCCCAGAAATAATTTAAAGAGAGTGTTAAAAGAAGTGGAAGAGATGGGATATTCTACCAATCTTGGACCAGAAGTGGAATTCTTTTTATTTTTTAGAGATCAGGAAGGAGAAGCTACTATTAAAACTCATGATCGAGGAGGGTACTTCGATCTTTTGCCCGTTGATTTAGGGGAAGAAGCGAGGAGAGACATGGTAATTGCTTTGGAAAAATTGGGCTTTGAGATTGAAGCCTCACATCACGAAGTTGCTCCCGGTCAGCATGAGATTGATTTTAAGTATTGTGATGCCCTAACTGCTGCCGATAGAATAATGACTTTGAAACTAACCGGTAAGACTATCGCTCTAAAACATAATTTACACGTTACCTTTATGCCTAAGCCTGTTTTCGGAATAAATGGTTCTGGTATGCACACTCATATTTCACTATTTAAAAATGGTAAGAATGTCTTTTATGACCCAAAGGGAAAATATGAACTGAGCAAAGAAGCCTTATATTTTATCGGTGGATTATTAAGACATGCCAAAGGTTTTACGGCTATTACCAATCCTTTAGTAAATTCTTATAAGAGATTAACTCCTGGTTATGAAGCACCGGTTTATATTGCCTGGTCAGAGAGAAATCGCAGCCCTTTAGTCAGGGTGCCCGCAGCCAGAGGAGAAGGTGCCAGGGCGGAACTGAGAAGTCCTGATCCATCCTGTAATCCTTATTTGGCTTTTACAGTAGTGCTAAAAGCAGGAATAGATGGAATTAAAAATCAGATTGACCCGGGAGAACCGGTAAGTCAAAATATTTATACTATGAGCAAAAACGATAAAAAATCTCTGGGTATTGAAAGTTTGCCTTCTACCCTAAATGAAGCTTTGTTAGAATTAGATAAGGACGAATTAGTAAAATCTGCTTTAACCGGTCATATTTTAGAAAATTATATCGAGGCCAAGAAAGAAGAATGGGAAAACTATCGTATTCAAGTTCACCAGTGGGAATTGGATAGATACCTGACGATTTATTGATTATTAAAGAGAAAGGAATTTAGGAGCCATAAGTCAGAATCCAGAATAAGAATAGATATAGCAAATAACAAAGAATGAAAAATTAAAAACGATAAAGTCTATTTCAAAATTTGAAACTTTTATTTCCTATTGCGTGGCGCGCATTGAATGTCGTGTTAAATATTATTATTTGTTCTTCTATCTTTTGCTCATCTTTTTCGCGATACGCGATATATAATATTCGATACGATTTCATTCTAACTTCTGACTCCTGAATACTTAATATTTTTTGGAGGTGGATAATTATCAGTACCTTTAAAGAAAAAATTAGTTTAAAAAAAATTGATTTAAGAAGTGATACAGTTACCTTGCCAACAGATGAGATGCGAGAAGCTATGAATAATGCTGAAGTGGGAGATGATGTTTACCAAGAGGATCCAACAGTTAATCAACTGGAAGAATTAGCTGCTAATAAATTGGGGAAAGAGGCGGCATTATTTGTGCCCAGTGGAACTATGGGTAATCTTATTGCGGTATTGACTCATTGCCAAAGAGGAGATGAAGTAATTTTAGAGACGGATTCCCATATATATTATTACGAAGTGGGTGGTATGTCGGCAGTAGCAGGAGTGATACCCTGGTTGATTGTCGGAGATAAAGGAATTCCTGATCCTCAGGGAATTAAGAGGGCATTGAGAGATAAAAATCTTCATTACCCTAAGACGACATTAATCTGTTTGGAAAATACTCATAATCGAGCAGGTGGAACAATTATCCCACCTAAAGTAACCGAGGAAATCTGTCAGTTAGCTCATCAACGAAATATTGCTGTTCATTTAGATGGAGCTCGGATATTTAATGCAGCCATAGCTTTAGATGTCGAACCCGCTCTCCTCACTAAAAATGTTGACTCAGTTATGTTCTGTCTTTCCAAAGGTTTAAGTGCTCCGGTAGGATCAATTTTAGCTGGTTCAAAGGAATTTATTCAAAGAGCCCGTAAAAATAGAAAGATGCTGGGGGGAGGAATGAGACAGGCAGGTATTTTAGCAGCAGCTGGAATAATTGCCATTGAAAATATGGTAGAAAGATTAGAAGAAGACCATAAAAATGCCCAAATTTTAGGAGAGGGCTTGACTGATATGAATGGAATAAAAGTTGATTTAGAGACAATTCCAACTAATATGGTCTATTTTGACCTTCAGGGATCAGGTATGGACACTTACCAATTTTTACCTAAGTTAGCAGAGTATAATATACTGGGTTCACCGCGACCACCTTCCAAAGTTCGTTTGGTAACTCATTATGGAATTAGCGAAGATGATATTTATACCACCATAAAGGCAATAAAAGAGATAGTCAGTTAATGAGTATTTAGTATATCGTATATCGTATATAGTATTTAGTTAACGTAGAGCGGGTAGCGTATAGGAAGATAGCGTGGAGCGTCTAGCGTGTAGCGTATAGTATATAGTAGATAGTGAAAAACGAAAAGCGTAAAATGTAAAGCCATAGCTCAAAATTTAAAATTTAAATATACTATTTTATCTATTAAATTTCATCTTTCTTATCTCGTACACTATATAACAAAAACGAAAAGATAAATAAGCAAAAAAAAGAACTTAAAATTTAGTACTAAGAGAAAAAGTTTTGAGTTTTGAATTATGGTTTTACGCTTTTAGCTTTAACTTTTTAGCTTTATCCTAAACTGAAAACCAAAAAGCGTAAACTGAAAACTATGAACTTGCATCTTGCAACTTGTATTTAACACTAACGACTATTCACTATTCACTAACGACTAATTACAGGGAGGTTTTACTTTTGCAAGCTTTGCCAGGATACAAAAACTGTTTTGTCTGTGGGAAAGATAATCCCATCGGTTTAAATATCACTTTTTTCGGGGATCAAGATAAAATTAGGGCGGAGTTTATTCCTGAATCAAAACATCAAGGCTTTAAAGGAATCGTTCATGGGGGAATATTATTTTCTATTTTAGATGAAATAATGGGTAGAACTGCAATCATAACTAAGGATGTTATGACTATGACCGTTGAAATAAACATCAAATACAGAAAAAAAGTTCTGGTAGGTGAAAAAATTATCTTTACCGCACAGATGACTAAAGATTTAGGCAGAATGATTGAGGCTCAAGCGGAAGCTCGTTCAGAAGATGGCAACTTATTAACGGAGGCAAAGGGGAAGTTTATAGTTGTATCTAAAGAGATGCAGAAAGAAGTAGAAGAATATATGTGTCCTTGATTTTTATTTTAGACCTTATATAAATCAGTATATTGGATTGAAGAGTAATGAATTTACCAAAGTTAGATTTTAGTATTTAATAAGGTTAATTACTAAACTTTCTTAAAATAATCAGATTAATAATAGATGGGAGCAAACGATGCTTTTTACTAAACTATTAATATTATTTGTAATAGTTCCAGTAACAGAACTATATATTCTAATTGAAGTGGGGAAGAAGATAGGGAGTCTAACTACAATTGGCATAATCATCTTAACTGGGATAATTGGAGCATACCTGGTAAAAAGTCAAGGTTTTATGATTTTAAAGAAGATTCAGAATGATTTAAATGAGGGAATCATGCCGGGTGATAGCTTAATTCAAGGGGTGATTATTCTGGCTGGAGGGATATTACTTCTTACCCCTGGTTTTGTTACAGATATTATTGGTTTTATTTTTTTAATACCTGTTAGCAGGAGAGTAGTTAAAAAATATTTATTGAAATGGCTAAAAGGGAAGATAAAAGAAGGCAATTTTTATTATAGAGAATTTTAACTGCTTATTTATTAATAGTCAGAAAATAGAAAATAATAAAGAGGAATTATATTCTTGATAATAGGTTGTGGAATTGATTTAGTTAAAATAGAAAGAATGGAAAAAATAATTAAAAGGTGGGGAGATAATTTTATCTTCAGGATATTTACCCCCTTAGAGATAGAATATTGTGAAAAAAAGAAGGGTAACAAATATCAATCTTATGCCGGAAGATTTGCAGCCAAAGAAGCCCTGTTAAAATCATTGGGTTTAGGCTTGAGGGGGGCTAACTGGAAAGAGATTGAGATAAAAAATGATGAACTAGGACAACCTACCATAGACACATCTGGAAAATTAAAAAATATCGCTTCAGCAAAAGGAGTTAGAAAGTATTTTATTAGCATTTCTCACACCAAAGAATATGCTGCTACCCAAGTAATTCTGGAGGGTCTATTTGATAAGTGAAAATCAATACTGATTTATATCTCGTATTAAGTATAGCGTTTAGCGTATAGATATAGCAAAAAACGAAAAGCACAAAACTTAAAGCCATAGCTTAAAATTTAAAATTTAAATATGTTGTTTTATATATTGAGTTCCATCTTTCTTATCTCGTATACTGTATAGTAAAAACAAAAAGATAAAGAAGTAAAAACTAAAACTTAAAATTTACTATTGAGAGAAAAAGTTTTAAGTTTTGAATTATGGTTTTTCGTTTTTAGCTTTAACTTTTTAGCTATATCCTGAACTGATAACCCTAAACCGTAAACTGAAAACTATGGACTTGCATCTCGCCCCTTGAAACTTGTATTTAAAACTAACGACTATTCACTATTCACTAACGACTAATTTAAGAGGAGTTATCTTATGAAGGTAGTTACCAGTAAACAAATGAAAGAAATTGATCGTAAAGCAATAGAGGAAAATAATCTATCTGGTCTTGCTTTAATGGAAAACGCCGGATTAAAAATATTTCAAAGCCTGAAAAATATTTATCCTAACTTAAGATTAAAAAAGATTATCATCTTTTCTGGATCGGGTAATAATGGTGGAGATGGCTTTGTAGTCGCCCGCCGCCTTTATGACTATGGAGTGAAAGCAAAAGTATTTCTCCTCGCCCCTTTTAATAAAATTAAAGGTGAAGCAGGAGAAAATTTAAATATAATTGATAAAATGGGAGTTGAGTTAATCGAATTGGATGCAGAAAAACTTGAAGAAATAGAAGGGACCATACAAAATTCTGATTTAATTATCGATGCTATATTAGGAACCGGATTACAAGGAAAGGTGACTGGTTTAAAAGCTAAGATAATAGATTTGATTAATGTTGCTGGCAAGGAAGTAGTTGCAATTGATGTACCTTCTGGTTTAAATGCAGATACCGGAAAGATTGAAGTACCATGCATAAAGGCAACTCATACTATTACTTTAGCCCTGCCAAAAATTGGTTTACTGCTCTTTCCTGGAGCAAGCTACGCAGGAAAGGTAACGGTGGAAGACATTGGTATACCCTCTTATCTTCTAAAAAATAAAAAATTAAAAACTAATATTGTAACCAAAGAGATAATCAAATTACTTCTACCGTCTCGTGCAGTTTATACTCATAAAGGTTCTTTCGGTAAAGTTTTAATCTTGGCTGGTTCGGTTGGCATGACTGGAGCAGCATATTTAGCCAGTGAAGCAGCCATGAGAAGTGGAACAGGTATTGTAATATTAGGAATTCCCAGAAGTTTAAATCCAATAATGGAAGCAAAATTAACTGAAGTTATGACCCTCCCTCTTGCCGAAACGGAAAAGCAGTCTTTAGGAGAAGATGCAGAAGAAACAATTTTAAAATTAATGAAAGATTTTTCCGTATTAGGGATAGGTCCTGGCATTTCTCGACAATTAGAGACCCAACGATTTGTAAGAAAAATTATAGAAAAGTCTAATATCCCTTTGGTTATTGATGCCGATGCAATATACGCCTTAAGCAAGGATACTACCATATTGAAAAAGGTTAAAGCTCCTCTGGTGATTACACCTCATCCAGGAGAAATGGCTAAACTAATAAATAAGGACATAGATTATATTTTAGATAATCAATTAGATATTGCCAGAGAAATTGCTCAAGAATTTGGAATTGTAGTACTTTTAAAGGGAGCCAGAACAATTGTGGCTAATAAAGAGGGAGAAGTCTATATCAATATTGGCGATAATTCGGGAATGGCTACCGGGGGGACAGGAGATGTTCTAACTGGAATAATTTGCAGCTTAATAGCTCAAGGGGCCGATAGTTTTTCGGCAGCAATAGCTGGAGTTTACATCCATAGCCTGGCTGGTAATTTAGCCCGAGACATTAAAGGAGAAAGAGGCATGATAGCCGGTGATATATTATCTCAAGTACCTCAAGCTTTTTTGAGTTTAGAAGGCACAGTAACAAGTAATGTGTGATGAGTAATGTGTATAAAATACAAGATAAAGATACAAGATACGGGTTGCTAGGTGAGTATTGAATACATCCCTACTTCTTTTTATAAACTTGAACCTGGTAACTCGTAATTTATTGCATACTACATACCACTCATCACTTGTTACTATACCCTATACGCAATACGAGAAAAAGAAGGGAAAATTAAACTATGAAAAAGTTATTAGGACCTACCTGGACAGAGATAAATCTTGATGCCATTGCAAACAATGTGAAAAATATTAAACAATTAATAGGTGAAAAAATAGAATTAATGGCGGTAGTTAAGGGGAACGCCTATGGACATGATATCTTGGAGGTTTCGTCAGTAGTTTTAAAAAATGGAGCTAGCAGACTAGCAGTCGCTCGTTTAGAAGAAGGTATCTTTCTCCGCAAAGCCGGCATTACTATTCCCATTTTAGTCCTTGGTTTAACCTTAGAACAACAAGTGGAATTGTTGGTATCATATAATATAACTCCTACAGTGTGTAAGTATGAAATGATAGAAAAGCTTTCTAAGTTTGCAGTTAAAAAAGACAAGACGGTAAAGGTTCATATCAAAGTGGATACCGGTATGGGAAGAATAGGAATTTTTCCTAACCATGTTTTAGACTTTGTTAAAAAAGTAAAGGCTTTGAAAAATATAGAAATAGAGGGAATTTTTACCCATTTTTCAGTTGCGGACGAGAAAGACAAGACCTATACTGAAGAACAATTTAGAAAATTTATGGGAGTTTTATCTACTTTAGAAAGAGAAGGAATAAAAATTCCGATAAAACATGTAGGAAACAGTGCTACCCTTCTTGATTTTCCTCATATGTGGTTAGATTTGGTAAGAACGGGAATTTCTGTATACGGACTATACCCCTCTACAGAGGTGCAGAAGACTGTAAAACTGATTCCGGCCCATAGTTTTAAAACTCAAATAGTTTTTTTAAAAGAATTATCGGCGGGAGAATATATCAGCTATGGCCGAATATATACTACTACCAAAAGAAGAACAAAAGTTGCTTCCTTGCCAGTAGGTTATGCTGATGGTTACAAACGGCTTCTTTCTAATCAAGGAGAGGTTTTAGTGAGAGGAAGGCGTTTTCCTGTAATCGGGCGGGTGTGCATGGATCAATGTATGATAGATGTTACCAATTTTCCACAGGTGGAAGTAGGTGACGAAGTGGTGCTTTGGGGGAGACAAGGACAGGAAGAAATAACCGTAGAAGAAATAGCAGAAAAAATTGGAACTATTAATTACGAAATTATCCATATGCCTGATAAAAAGCGAGTACCTAAATTATTTATTAAGGATGGAAGGCCTTATAAAATCAAGAGTATGTTGGGAGAAAAATTACTATAGCGGATAGTAAAAAATAGCGTATAGCGTTTAGCGTATAGGATAACTAGTATCGAGTATATAGCATATAGTGAAGAAAATATAAGTTAGAAGCCTAATTCGTATCTCGTATCTCGTATCTCGTGAATCGTATCTAACAAAAAAACAAATAGTTAAAATATTTAAAAATTAAAAAAGTTGTGTGCTTGAATTTATTTTTCTTTCAAGATACTAGATACTAGATACGAACAACGAAATTGTATCTCGTGAATCGTATCTCGTAAAGAAGGAAGAAAAAATCCAGGAACCAAAAGTCAAAATAAATTCGTATCGCGTATTGTGTGAAGAAGAAGAAGGAGTTAGAATTCAGGAGCCAGAAGCCAAATTAGTATATAGTATGTAGTAAAGAAAATAAAGGAAAAGAATAGAGATGTATTGTAACACACCCACGCAGCTATCTATTTCTCTGTCATTCCCACGAAAGTGGGAATCCAGGAGTGAAGGATAAGAAAAAAAGATAGATTCCCGTTTCCACAGGAATGACAAAAGGCGAGTCGAATAAATTCAGCACAAAAGTTAATTGTCAAAGAAAAGGCTGGGCGTATTGAATATGCCCAAGAAATAACTCTAATTGATAAATTAATTAATTGGTTAATTGGAGAATTGGTAAATAGGTCAAAATGAATTTAACTATCATTACTAAAAGTCCTGAAGAAACGAAAAATTTAGGGAAAGAGGTAAGTAAATTAGCTAAACCGGGAGATTTATTAGCTTTCTATGGTGAACTGGGTGCTGGTAAAACCTGTTTCATTCAAGGGATAGCTCGGGGACTAAAAGTAAAAGATTATGTCACCAGCCCTTCTTTTACTATTATAAATGAATATCAAGGCAAAATTCCCATCTATCATTTTGACCTGTTCCGACTTAATAATGCGGAAGAAATTTTGGAATTTAGTTACGAGGAATATTTTTACGGAGAAGGTTTGACAGTTATTGAGTGGGCTGAGAAGATTGAACAATTTTTACCCAAAGAACATTTAAAGATAGATATCAAATTTAAAGATCGCTATATAAGAACAATTTCTTTTATTCCCCAAGGGGATAAATTTAATAATTTTGTAGAGGGGCTAAACAAAATTGAAAATTTTAGGGATTGATACTTCTACCAAATTTTGTAATTTAGGTTTAATTGAAGATGAGGACATTCTTATAGAGTATACTATTAATGGTTTAAAAAAGAAACACTCTTCTATTTTAGTACCTGCCATAAAAGACTTGTTAAAAACAATAGACTTGAAAATGGAAGAAATTAACGGTATTGCAGTTTCTATAGGTCCAGGTTCTTTTACGGGACTCCGTATTGGTTTAAGTGTAGCAAAGGGGTTATGTTACGCCCGCTCATTACCTTTATTAGGAATTCCTACTTTGGATGCTATGGCATTTTTCTTAAAAGAAATTCCCTATTTAATATGCCCAGTTTTAGAAGCCAAGAAAGATGAGATATATGATGTGGTATTTCGAGGAGGGGATAGCTTACATAGGATTACGGATTATAAATGTGAAGACATTCATAATCTGCTTACCCGGCTCTCTCTCTTAAGAGAAAAGATAATTTTCTTAGGAGATGGAATAAAAAAATATCGAGATATTATTAAAGAAAAAATAGGTAAGGATGCTTTATTTATCGATTCCCAATTAAATTTACCAGTATCTTCAAATATTGCCTTTTTAGGTTTAAAAAAACTTAAAAAAGGAGAAGAAGACGATATTTCTACGCTTTCTCCTTTTTATCTGAGGAAATCTGCGGCTGAAATTATTTGGGAGAAAAAATATAAGTGATTAACCATGATTGACAGAAGTTTTAGCGGAATAGTTATCAGACCTATGGGAATAGATGATTTAAAAAAAGTATTGGAGATTGAAAAGCAAT
>Ga0209978_10000806_pt1 | contig 12444 bp, 14 predicted proteins | sample BentaG_FD_182805 | JGI IMG/M metagenome (GOLD analysis project Ga0209978, IMG submission 182805) | Deep subsurface microbial communities from South Atlantic Ocean to uncover new lineages of life (NeLLi) - Benguela_00093 metaG (SPAdes)... | ecosystem: Environmental > Aquatic > Marine > Oceanic >...
AACAACTATGCACAATCATTCCTATCAAATACGCAGTGGTAGAGGATATTAAAGCCGTTACAAAGAAACATCAGAAGAGATGGAACACCAATTTTAGCCCATTAGAAGTGGGTAAGTCGTATTTCTATACTGAACTAAAAAAACTGGATCTAACCTTAATACTAGCACAAGGCAACGACACAAAGAAGTTGAGAGAACTATTCGGATTAAAAAAGAAGAAAAGTAAGTCAAAACCGATATTTGAGACACATTGTATAGACGCCTGGGTACTGGCCGCCGCCATCACCGGGGCACCATATCCTACCACACAAAGTCTGTACTATGTAACACCGTTACAATTTCACAGACGCCAATTACACAGATTTAACTATTCACCAGGCGGCATACGAAAGAGGTACGGCGGAACAATCTCATTAGGGCTAAAACGCGGCACATTAGTAACACACAGCAACTACGGGTTATGCTATATCGGCGGGTATACCCACAACAAGCGATTAAGTCTACATAGCGTAGAGACAGGGAAACGTCTGACACAAAACGGTAAAAAAGAAGATTTTAAAATCTTAACACGCATATCGTTTAGAACGCAATTCATCTCCCCCGTAAACAGGGGAGTTTCCTTGCGGTGAATTATATGAGTCACAAGAAAAACAAACTTCCTGCGCACCTAAAAATTTTAAAAGCTTTTATCGAAGGGCGTTCTTTTAAGGAGATCTCAGAAGAATTTGAGGAAGTTAAATATAGATCAACAGCTCAATGGATAGTCCGTAAGTGTCAGGGAAAGATCAATGATTCAATAGAGGTTATCTCTGAAGCATTACAGAAGGATGTATTAACTCAAGAACAAATTCAGTTGCTTATGGAAGTACTTATGGGAACACTCCTAAGAAAGGGCATTAGAGAGATGGAAAATCTGTTTAATGCTGAAGAAATCCGTCGAGAAATTTCACCTTTCGAAGTTGAAATAGAGTTTTTTGATGAGTTTTTCGAAAGAATTCGAAAATACTTCGAAAAGATGATGTTATCGGAATAATGATTGTCTTAAACAGTAGTTAATGCCTCTTCTACAACTCTTTTGCCTATTTCTAATAATTTTTCTGCTTGTGTTTGTTCTTTTGCCTCTGTCGTGACGCGCATCAGTGGCTCAGTACCAGATGGTCTAATCAAAATCCATCCATCCTTTAGATCAATACGAATGCCATCAAGATGTAAAATGTTTTCAGTAACATCAAACTGACTTGGTAGCGTTTTTTTAACATACTCCATTACGCTAGGTTTTCGTTCATTTTTGCACTTAATTTTGAGACTTACCTTACACCTATCAGGCACGTTCTTGATCAATTCTGAAATGGGAGAATCCATTTCATCAAGAAACTTTAGGAGTAACAGCGAAGACAAAATCCCATCTGGACAAAGGTGGTATTGAGGATGAATCCAGGCTCCGATAGGTTCTCCTCCGAAGATACCATTGTGTTCAAGCAAGGCCTGGGAAATGTATACGTCACCAACTTTTGTTCGAATGACTTTACCGCCTGATTCACGAACATATTCATCTGTAGCATCAGAAGTATTAATAGGGAGCGCAATTATTTTTTCCTTATTCGGATCCTCCTCTTGCGTAATCATGAAAAGTGCAAAAAGCGCCAAAAGTTTGTCGGATGGTACAAAATTACCTTGTTCATCAATTGCAACCATTCGATCAGCGTCGCCATCATATGCGATGCCAATATCAGCACCTAATCCAGATACTGCTTCCATCAAACCTTGAAGATTTTCTTTTATTGGTTCAGAGCTTCGTGCAGGAAAATGTCCATCAACTTGAGAGTTCAGAGCGATTACATCACAGCCTACATTACGAAAAACTAAGGGAGCAACAACTGATGCCGCACCACAACCTGGATCAAGTACTACACGCCATTTTTTCTTAAATGAGAAGTCATATAGCATAGAAAAATAAGGAGAAGTTGAGTTGCTCTTTTTTACAGAGCCTATTCTTTCCCAATTTGCATAATTAAACGCATTCGAAATAAGGATCTCTTCTAATCTTTGCTCCATCTCTGGCAGGAACGCGACACCATGTTTGCTAAAGAACTTAAATCCATTATAAGGTGGGGGATTATGAGACGCAGTTATCATAATTCCAGCATCTTTATTCAATGCTTTAGTAAGATATGCAACACCCGGGGTTGGAAAAATCCCAATAAGTTCAGCATTGCAGCCTCCAGATAACAAACCTGAAACAAATGCACGTTCAAGCATTTCTCCAGAAGTTCTTGTATCTCGTCCAAAAAGTACTGATGAGTCTTCGCCAAGATACGATGCAAGACTTAGGCCAAGTTTCATTGCCAAATCAGTAGTTATGAAATCTCCAACAACACCCCTAACACCTGAAGAACCAAAGTATCTTTTCATGGAGGTATCACCTTTTTCATCCTTTGCGAGTCATCCATCCCCATCAATACTTGAGGCATGGGATCTCTAAGATGGTTCAGTCTCATGCGCAAGAACGTGCTACCAGCTGTGTGCGGGTAACATTCCGCCTTGTATCTTATATAAAACTTGCTACAGTTCAAATAGACCGGGGTGGTATGATTCATGACTATTCTTATTTGGCGAGTTATTTAGGACATGATGTATTCGATCCAGAAGAAGCGAAAAATTAGATGCGGAGAAATTGAGTTGATTTAGATGAGTGTGCAATCTTTTGACGAATTGGCAAGCATACTCGATCCCGATGAGTGTGAAACGATTAAAAATCTGCCCGAAAAAGCCTTGGTAAAACGGGGATACCCTCTAGATGCGGAAATAATAGAAATAACTCAAAGAATGTATCTCTGGTCACCAACAAAATATTCTTGTGCGGGTCATCCAAAAAAGGTTTTTGGACGACTTAACGCCCAAATAGTTGTTGAATACAATCCGTTGTTCAAGGAAGTCGTAAACCGTTATTTCGAAAAACTAGAAACAACGCCATTTTACCAAGTGACCCTGTTTTCGGCGATAACGGAAGTCATTCCTTATGAATATAAAGAAAACACCTTTGCTCTACAAATAGTTTTCAGAAAATTCCGCGGTGGCTCATGGGACGTAGGCATTCATATAAGATGGGCGGATGATCCAATATACAAAAAATCGCCAGCCGATTCAAATGTCGTCCCGCGTTACAAAAGACCTGTGCCAGAGGAAACATGGAGGGAGTGCCGAGAAAAAGGTTTTGAAAGGCTTTTTCAAATGATGCGAGAAACGACAAATGAGCAATATACCAGCGGGAATTTTGAATTTTTGAAAAAAATCGGCGGAAAGGAACTGTCTGATGGATCGTGGTTATGTGGAGATTCTCTGTTTGAAGGATAAGAGGGGGAGTGTGGTCATCAACCTCATACCGTCTCCTCTTTTTACATATCGGCAAAGCATCATACTAAAAAATAGTATTTAATCAGGTAAAAACTTCATTGTTGGATCTTCTTTGAGGACATATTCCAGCTCTGAAAGTGTAAATCCCTTGACTATATCACCGAAGATTTCGCATGTCTCGTGTATACCTTGTTCTTCTGGAGGTCGTATAACAATCTCCACATTTATTCCCAAGGGAGATACGAAAATCAAATGAACATAGGATTTGCTACTTGATCCATTATGTCTTGTGGTATACTGAACTTCCGGACGGATCTTATGCTCATTTAGAACTGCTAAAGGTTGAGAAAAATCAGATGAATAGATTACAATGTCAATATCACTACGTTTTGTGATTGTTCCACGCCATACACTACCTTTTAAAACCGGCTTAAACTGCTCTAAAAGTTTCATATAGGTAAGGGCTTCCTTTCTCAGGTTAATAAGACGTCTTTTTCGTTCTTTTTCGCCTTCTAAAGAGTCTGTCAAATTGTCTAATTCAAGAGCGACTTCCTTATTACTGGGAAGGGAACGTATACGAAGCGAACGTGAAGCACGTTTTTTTGCAAATATATATTCTGTAGCTAAGCCATAATATAGCAAGCGTGCTGCTTCTTTTGCAACTTCCAGACGTTTCTCCGATCTTGTCAAGTCAATCACTTCGTAAGTGTACAACAGCGTCAACTAATGTTCTTACTTTGTTTGCGTCAATTGGTCCAGCTATATTTTGTTTTAAAGAACTGCCAACAATCGCTCCGTCTGCTACTTTAAGTAGTTCTTGTACGTTATTCGAATTAATTCCACTTCCCACAATTATCGGAACATCGGGAACAGCATTTTTTACGCGTTTTACGGTCTCAAGTTGCGGAGGGGATCCTGTTTCTTCACCGGTCACGATTAATCCATCTGCTTTACCACGACAAGCGGTTTCCCTTGCTTCACGCTTAATGGGAATTCTCACAAGAGGAATAGCGTGTTTGACGGAAATATCTGCAAAAATTTTCACATCAGAACGAAGTTTATTTCTGTATCGTAGTAACTCTGCAGCGCATCCTTGTACAATCCCAGCGCCAACCACTGCGGCACCTATATATACATTAACACGAATAAATTTCCCACCTATAGCATGGGCGATAGCCAATCCAGCAAACGGATCGTTACGCAATGCATTTATACCTATGGGCAAGGAAACGTTCTGCTTAATTTCACATGCTATTTTTGTCACATAAGCAACCGTTTCAACTGCAATTTTTTCAAGAAATGGTTGATCCCAATAATTTTCGATGATGAGACCATCACAGCCTCCTTCCTCCATTGAACGAGCATCAGTTATAGCAAATTTGCTTATTTCATCAAGATTTTTCGAATGATGTGGTGAACCTGGAAGTGCAGGTAAATGCACTACACCAATTATTGGCTTTTTTTGAGAGAATATTTCCGCAAGCAATCTAATCCACTGCGAGAACTTTGGAAAATTGTCTTCATAAGATAATCTATTGGGAATTATCTAATTATTTTGATTAGGGAAATTAAAAAGTTGTGCAGCAGATCGCATAATTATCTAGTCAGGAACTCGCTGCCGATTCCTAAATGAATTTTTAAGACTTAAGAGTGAAAAGGTCGTCATTAAATCATTTTTCATCGAAATATTAGACCAAATTGCAGATTATCATTAATCGTTTGAAATCTCAACTTTTCTAGTGGTTTTTACACCAAAGGTTTATATATGCCTCTGTCATATAGATAGATGGCGATATAATAATGTTTAAATAGGAGGTGTATAGATGTCAGCTGTTGAAGAAATGGATGTTTCCAGAGAATTTAGACCAATTACAGAAGAAAAGAAGATACCCCCGAGTGCAAGAGTTGTTTATGATTTGCTTAAAAAGGATGGACCATTAACTGCCAAAGATATTTTGCGTCAATGTAATCTTGCGCCCAGAACGGTGCGTTACGCTCTTAAAAAATTGTTAGACGCAAGAATGATTAAAAGATTGCCAAACCTGAACGATATGAGACAAAATATCTATCAACTTCGTAAAATAAATTAACCCATTTTTTTGAGGTTTTGATACCATGGGAGTTGTTCCTTTCCCATTTCTCTTGTTGTGTTAATAAGAAAATAGTATTATTTTTCATATAATCCCTGGATACCCCATTTAGGTTGCTTTGGTTTATTCTTCTTTTCTTCATAGTCCATCATTGATTTCAACAACCAAATGCGTCTGTACCACTGTATTCTATCGCGATCATGCCTGTTTAAAAAGCAATGCAAACAATAGTGAGTTATGTCGTCTTTATCGTCATGAAATCTCATTTCTGCGCTAGCACCACATTCATCGCAAGAGATAGCAGATTCGGCTTCATCTATTTTCTCTAATTTCAAACTCTAGTCACCTACCTTATCTAAAAACAACAGAAATACTTTTTAAGTGAAACTGAGACGGCAATAAAGTAACATACGTGAACTACTCCATCCTGACGGATGAAGTTTCCTGCGAGTCCTCCCAACCCTTGCGGGAAACTTTCGTTTTACGTTCGGCTGTATGTCGCAGATCATCCCCTTTTGAGGATGGCCCGTCCACCTGGCATTCTGTGATAGGAATCTTCAATTCCAGCATCACACCATAGGAATTCGTCAAATGCTATCCTACTGTTACCTTCGCGGCTACCCGCGCTGGTTAGCAACTGTACGAATCCTCGCTCACAGGGCCGCCTCTTATGGCATCCTACCGGGAGTCTTGTATCCCTGCTTTCCTCCCGATATTCATCACACCTCTTCTGTGCAGAAAGCTATATAAAGCTAGCGGCTTTCATCCCCCACCTGTCGGAAGGGGACTTCCCGCCGATAATGTTAAACTTTTGAGAATGAAATGATATTCCATAGTGAAATGGTTTTTATGGATGAATTACTGACACAAGTCCAAATGGTGAAAGTAGATGGAAGTACCAACGGTTTATATTGCAGACGCTAGAGCAAGGAGTTCTGCGGAGAGCCTTATCTCCAAATTTGACACTTTGATCGAAATAGAGCTGAAAGATAAAATTTCTAAGGGTGATCTAGTAGCCGTAAAGACTCATATGGGCGCACCTTTATCAACAAGATATATCCGTCCATTTTACGTCCGACGATTGGTAGAACACCTAAAAAACTGGGGTGCCAAGCCATTCGTCACAGATACTACTGGATTAGGGCTCACAAACCCACGAGGTACAGCCCAGAAATACTTAGAGATAGCGACATCGCATGGATTTACTCAAGAAACTATGGGAGGAGCGCCAATAATCATTGCCGATGGCCAATTTGGCACGGATATAACAACTATAAATTTTGAGGGAAACCTCTTCAAAGAAGTCACTTTTGCAAAAATGCTCACGAAGGTCGATTTTCTTATAAGTGTCGCACATTTCACAGGCCATGTGTTCGCTGGACCAGCTGGTGCTATCAAAAACATCGGTATGGGTTGTGCAGGCAAGACAAGTAAAGGATTAGTCCATTTTACGCGCAAACCACAAGTAAATCCAACCATCTGTGACGGTTCTCCAGAGTATTCGATCGCTCCTTGCATTGCGGCATGCCCAGTTGATGTAGTTAAAAAAGAAAATAATAAGGCTGTAATTGACGAAGAGAAATGCATATTCTGCTATGCATGCGTTGTAAAATGCCCAAAAAAGGCTATCGAAACAGAGAGAACTGATAATACAGTATTACAAAGAGGCATCGCTGATCTAGCAACGGCTTTTGTCAACACCATTGGTGGTAAAATCTACAATTTTAACTTCCTTCTCGAAATTGACTGGAACTGCGATTGCGAGCACCTCCAAAAGGGCTGGAACGATCTCCCTATAGTCCCTGATATCGGTATACTAGGTTCTTCAGATCCATTAGCAATTGATCAAGCCTCTTGTGATTTAATTAACGCAGCAACAGGCATACCAGGTTCAATGGCAGAGGAATGTGGCGTATTGGAATCCGGGGCAGATAAGCTAGAAGGTATATTGAAAGAAATTGACTATCGAAATCTCTTGATCGCTGCAGAAAAAATAGGACTGGGAAGTCGAGAATATAAACTTGAGAAAATACAGCCATCACAGTCCTAGCCCAAGTCATCATAGCTCGCTGCTAAACAACAATTTAAGGATAAACCTTTGCCCCTTTAAGGAACGTAGACTATCTACAGTTTTAGGGAGGGAACTTCTCGCCAGCAAGCTAATTATAAATTACAAACCCTGAAGCAAAAAAGTTATAATGTAATTATTACTCTGTTGGCGATGTATCGTTTATCATATAATTATTGAGGTAGAATTCTTATGGCAGAATCTAAGACTGACGTTTTCGGCATGATGAAAGAAGAGATCTTAGCAAATGCAGAAGAAAAAGCAAAAGAGATTTTAAATCGTGCAAATCAAATAGACAACGAAATTTCAGAAGATGCGAAAAAAAGAGCAGAAAGATTATCTAAAAACATCATAGAACAAACTCAAAAAGAAGCAGACCTCAGATTGAGAAGGGAAATCGCAAAAGCTAAACTTACTACTAGGACGAATTTACTAGAAAGTAAGGAAGAACTGATTAATCAGGCTTTCGATCAAGCATGGGAGAAATTAAAAGAAATAGCGAACTCAACGAAATACATCAGCATACTTAATGATTTATTAATTGAGGCTGCTTGTGGTTTAGGTGGGGGAGATCTCAAAGTAAAGATTCAAACAGGTCATGGGAAACATATGAATACACAGCAAGTTCAGCAATCCGTAACACAGAAAACAAATACTCCAACAGCACTACAAGTGATGGAAGAAGATTTACGAAGCATTGGAGGACCAATCGTAACCAATACTGATGAAACGATAATAATAGATAACACTTTCGAAGCGAGACTCAGACGAATGAGAGAAGATATAAGAACTGAAATAGCCAAGATATTATTCTAATCGAGAAATACTTCTTTTTAAAAAATAAGAGGAAGCATCAACTCTTTTGCACTTTCGATTCAGAATTGGTACAGAAGATACTTCATAGATTGTAAAAATATAGAAAGCAAAAATGCAAAAACAAAAGATATAAAACTTTAACTTTGAAGAAATGAACTGTTAAACAAAACAAATCTCTCGCATAGATACATCTGCCCTCTTATCTAGACATTCAGGAGGTCTAAAGAATTAGCGAAATGGAACCAACTGAAGAGGATTTACTAGTCCCGTTAGACCAATACCTTGCGTGCGGAATCCATATTGGTACACAAATTGCTACAAAAAGTATGAAGCCTTTTATTTACAGGGTTCGAAATGATGGGCTTTATGTTCTTGATGTAAGGACTACAGATCTGCGAATTAGGGCTGCAGCAAAGTTCTTATCAAGGTATGAATCCGATAAAATCCTTGTAGTATCAGCCAGGGCTTACGGTTTTAAACCTATTGAGGCCCTTTGCGATGCGATCAAATGTAAAGCCATGTCGAGGCGGTTCATTCCGGGAACATTAACCAATCCAAATATTGAAGAATATATAGAGCCCGATGTGATCCTGATTACGGATCCACGTGCAGATAGGCAGGCTTTAAAGGAAGGTTTACGCGTAGGTATTCCGGTAGTTGCGCTCTGTGATACTGATAACGGTACTAAGAATGTAGATGTTGTCATCCCGGCTAATAACAAAGGAAGACGTGCACTTTCATTGATATTTTGGCTTCTTGCACGAGAGATTCTTAAAGAAAGAGGGGAAATTGTAACTAACGAAGAGTTTAAAGTACCTATTTCTGAATTTGAAAGCAGAATTAGACGAGAGCAATAAAGCGTGATGTCATCCCTTTTATTGGTAATATGTTTGTCAAAAGCAGTTTTAGTAAAAATAGTCTAAATCAAGGATATTCTATTAAACCTAATCTTTCTTTTGTGATTCTACTAACCTATACTACTAATTGACTTGTTTGGTAACTTAGACAACGAAGGTGTAGTTGGGATATTATGAGCACATATCTCAAAAATTTGACAATATTGAAGCTCGGCGGTAGCGTGATCACAGACAAATCAAAACAAAATCATATAAATATGCAAACAATTCAACGGATAGCGGAGGAGGTTTCAACAGCAACCTCTACTGTAAGTCTGCTTCTAGTTCATGGAGGAGGATCATTCGGTCACCCAATAGCAAAAAAATACCAGATCCATAAGGGATGGTACTCCCCTGAGCAAAAAATCGGCTTTTCAGAAACAAGAAGAGCAATGATGACATTAAATAAAACGGTTATTGATATATTTCTGGCAGAAGGCATCCCTGTTGTTTCTGTACAGCCTTCCGCATGCACCCTTACTAATAGTGGACGCATCACGCATATGGATCTTGAGCCAACAAGAAGTTTACTTAAATTTGGTTTTGTTCCAGTCTTGTTTGGAGATGCTGTAATGGATATTTCACAAGGAATTGCAATATTATCGGGTGATCAAATAGTTACTTACTTAGCAAAAGAACTCGCTGTAAAAAAAGTGATATTTGGAACAAATGTGGACGGTTTACTTAATTCTGACAATGAAGTAATACCTGAAATCAATCATCAGAATTTTGAAACTTTACTTAAATTAGCTAAAGAGTCAGTTGCCTCAGACGTTACAGGCGGAATGTTTGGTAAATTACAGGAAATCGAACCCTTGACGAAAGAAGGCAAAGAGGTCATAATAGTCAATGCAAAGAAGCCAGGTATCATTGAAGAAGTTTTAAAAGGTAGAAAAGTAGTGGGCACCTATTTCACAGGGAAATGATATAACCAGATGGAGGTCTTGATGTTGAAAAATCAAGCTACAGTAGCAAGAAAATTAGATCATATCAAGATATGTCTAAATAAAGATGTCAAAGCGAAAAAAACTCCGGGATTCGAAGATGTTGAACTTGTTCACTGTGCACTTCCAGAATCAAATTTAGTCAATATTAACACCAAAACCAAAATATTTGGGCATGAATTTGCTGTTCCAATAATAATTAGCGCTATGACAGGTGGACATCCAGTTGCTGAAAAGATCAACAAAACTCTTGCAATTGCGTGCCAAGAGCTTGGAATAGGTCTTGGCCTGGGAAGCCAAAGAGCTGCACTTGAAAATCCTCAATTAGAAAGAACATATTCAATTGCCAGAGAATATGCACCTGATGCCTTCTTAATTGGAAATATTGGTGCACCGCAACTGGCAGACGGTACTATTAAACTAAAGGAAGCAAAAAAACTTATAGAAATTATTGACGGAAACGCTTTGGCGATCCATCTAAATGCATTACAGGAAGCCATTCAACCTGAAGGAGATTCAGACTATTTCGGAGTGATTCAAGCAATTGATAAACTTACTGACGAACTAGATATTCCAATAATAGCAAAAGAGACTGGAGCAGGTATCTCAAAAGAAACTGCTACTTTGCTTGAAAAAGCGGGTGTAGCAGGAATAGATGTCCAAGGAGCAGGAGGAACAAGTTTTTCTGCGGTTGAAGTATATCGAGCTGAGGAACAGGGTTTAGAGCGTTTAAAGAGGCTTGGAACAATATTCTGGGACTGGGGTTTGCCTACAGTGGTAAGCACGGTTGAAGTAGCACATGCAACTTCTCAAGTAGAAATAATTGCTTCCGGTGGAATTAGAAATGGCCTGGACATAGCTAAAGCGCTAGCACTAGGCGCAGATGGTATAGGAATAGCCGCGCCATTGCTTGCCCCCGCTTTCAGTGGAGATGTTGAGGCAGTTAAATCTGCTATAGATATTCTTGTCACTGAGATGAAATGCGCGATGTTTCTCACTGGCGCACGTGCAATTAAAGATCTTAAAAATGCGCCCTGCATAATTTCAGGAAAAAGTGCGGAGTGGCTGGCAGCTCGCGGAATAGACATTTCAATGTTTGGGAAACGTTCACTGACGAAAAAGTAAATTCGTGTTAATTTATAGAGTATATTTTAATTTGCCTCATAACTTGGCTGAGATTTTTTAAAAGAAAAAAGTACCGATTGCATGATAAAAACAAAAGTTTTAAAACATTCAATAACTATGTTCACCGGTAAATTCAACTAATATGATCACTTATGAAGGATGAAAGCGTTGTATTTCTTCTCGGAAAGCGACGCAGGAAGCGAGGTGTGATAATATGAGTAAACCGTTTTATGTTAAGTTTAATGTGCCAAAAGAATTAGCAGATTCTGCCCTTGAGGTACTGGCAGCATCAAGAGACACTGGAAAGATTTCTAAAGGAACAAACGAAACTACAAAAGTCGTGGAACGTGGAACAGCTAAACTTGTTCTTATTGCAGAGGATGTAGATCCTCCTGAGATTGTGGCACATTTGCCCTTACTTTGTGAGGAGAAAAATGTCCCGTATATCTATGTAATTTCAAAGATGGGAATAGGATCAGCATCAGGAATAGAAGTTCCTTCTGCAGCCGCTGCGATCACAGATGCTGGGGATGCTGATAAACTACTTAAAGACATCATTGGAAAAATAAAGGCTTTGTAAGGCGAAGAGCCGTTTAAAACGGAGGAAAGCACATGAGCGAAGATATGGGATATCCTGCAGAAGTTATTCAAGTGATTGGAAGAACCGGTGTTACAGGAGAGATCAACCAAGTGAAAGTCAGAATTCTAGAGGGTCGAGATCAAGGTAGAATTCTCACGCGGAATGTAAAAGGACCAGTGCGTATGGGCGATATTTTAGTGCTCAGAGAAGTTGAACGAGAAGCGAGAAAACTAAAGACACCATGACCTTTTACCTTTCATTTTAAAGAACTCATGGAGTCTATTGGACATACCATTCTGCAAATTGTTTTAAAGCTTGCATTCTATGTGAAAATTGATTTTTTTGAGAGATACTCATTTCTGCAAATGTCTTGTTGCTCCCATTCGGTTTAAAAATAGGATCGAAACCGAAACCACCGCTTCCACGAACAGAATATACAATTTGACCTTTTATCTCTCCTAAAAAAGAAATAACCTCGTTTTTGGGTCGTCCGTAACTTAAAACTGCCTTAAACGATGCCGTTCGTTTTGTTTCACTTTTTAGTAGGTTAAGAATTCCCTCACATCTTATT
>Ga0209978_10000807_pt1 | contig 12443 bp, 12 predicted proteins | sample BentaG_FD_182805 | JGI IMG/M metagenome (GOLD analysis project Ga0209978, IMG submission 182805) | Deep subsurface microbial communities from South Atlantic Ocean to uncover new lineages of life (NeLLi) - Benguela_00093 metaG (SPAdes)... | ecosystem: Environmental > Aquatic > Marine > Oceanic >...
TTAGGAGATCAATTCAGGAAACTTATTTACGATTTCAGAGTATTTCTTAATTTCTTCTTTCCATTGATCTGTTTTATCTAATTCTAGAAACAGATTTTGTGATTTTATTGTCTTATCTGTAGGTACATAGATAAAAGCAGATGCTTTTTGATCGTTTTTTAGGTAAATTTCAGTATTTACACGCTTAAACAACCCTTCAAAAACTCCTTCGATTCGATCTAAACTTTCTAATTCTTGCTCGTTTACATCAAACTTTAAAGCTTTAAATGAACCCTTTGATCGTAAAACATAAGGAAACCAGTTGTTTTTAGGGTAAATTCTTGCAAAATTTTTTACAGTGCAAACCTCAACATTTTTTTTATCTTTCCATAGATTTCGGGTTATAAAAGTTCCATAACCAATAATTGAAATGAGTTTAAAACCTGTTGAATTATTAACAATCAATATGAGTTCTCAATTTACATGATTTGAGAAGCATCAGGTTTTATAAACAGTAAATTATTACCACGAATAAAGATTTCATTATATTTAGCTACAGGACTACCATCCATAATTTCTGTAGCATTTTCTAAAATCATATTCATGTATGCGTCAATTTCTTTTAACAAACCTTTATATTCCGTCCCATCCTTTAGTCTAAGCAATATCTCGCTGTTTTGTGCGGCTTGCAGAATGTGTAATGGGTTTTTATTTCTATTGTTCTGACTTGACATATTATTACCTTTTTCAAAAAAACATATATAGTATAATTATTAAAAAGATAATTTAAAGAAAAACTTTTTTCAATTAAAACCTTTCTAAGAATATTGAAACCTTTAAATGAAGAGTCAGACAAGAAAAAAATAATTATTGAGAAATATAATTCGACCTCAAGCTTCTACGATGATAGATATAGGAAAATCCAAAATGAGAAGTTTGAGCTTCATTTTAAAAATACCAACTTTAATTGTAAAACTCTTTTAGATGCGGGATGTGGCACCGGTCTTTTATTTGAGGATATTTCTAGCTTGAATGATAATAATTTAGGTTTAACATTAAGATATATAGGAATCGATATTTCTTGGAAAATGCTTAAGCATTTCTATAACAAAACTAAAAAAATAAAGAATAAAGTAAATACTAATTTAATTTTGGGAGATATAGAAAATTTACCTTTTAGAGTTGACAAATTTAATCTGATTTTTTCAATCACCTCCCTCCAAAATTTACATGATTTAAAAAAGGGGTTAAAAGAAATAATTAGGGTAGGTAAAGAGAACACTACTTTGAAACTATCAATTTTGCGCAAACAATTAAAGTTAGAGGAAGTGATTACTTATTTGAAATCACATACAATCAATCTGAGGACAGAGAATTTAGAAGAAGTAGAAGATGTAATAATTCATGGAAGTCTAATAAAGGATTAATTTTATAGCTTTTTTTTGTAAAACGCCTGAATGATCTCATTTGGGTTGCTTTCAACATGATATTTTTTTTTAAAGAAATTACACACATTTACTATATCTCTTTCTAACAAGGATTTAGCGTTTGGGTGATCTGAAGGAACCCACTGTAGCCAATCAATAATTAAGATATTATCTTTATGATCTAATACAATATTAAACTCTCCTAGATCTCCATGAATAATATTAGCTTTCTGATAAACAATTTTCATTTGTTTAATAATCCTATTAAAAACCTTACTAGGATTTTTAATATTTTGGGAATATGCTAATTCTTTTCCTCTCAGGTACGACATCACTATCATGTGTCTATTATAACCAATTGGTTTAGGAGTATTTAATTTAAGTTTATATATCTTATTTAAAGCTTCAAATTCCTTTTTAGCGGCAAGTCTGTTTACGTACAACCAAGAGATGTGCTTTCGATCCCCTTGAAAACTTCTTAGCTTTTTGACATTCTTAAAACTGGTTCTACCTATCCTATATATTTTTAAAGCGAATATGTTCTTTTTACTATCCATACACCCATAAACATCTGATTCTTTCCCTTTGCCGATTAATGGTCCTAATTGATCTATTATTTCCTTCTGAACCAAAGTGTGAAGTCCTAACATATCATAACCAATTGAATTGAGTGTATAACCAACTTCGCTTTTAGAAGAATCTCTTACTATCAAATTTATTTTATGTACTTTTTTAAGACGAAACAGGGTTTCTTCCATAGGATATCTGGAATAAAATTTTATGTTGTTTACTGTAACATATTCAGATCTTTTCATTCCTATTTCAATTGCCATTAAAATTCTTAAATCTTCTTTTTCCAGAATTGGAAGAATTTTTGCCGCTTCAGCCATATTGATATCTTGAAAATATTTCTTATTTAAATTTTTTAAAAAGTATTATTTCAAAAAACGAATTTTCTGTAAGTCTTTATGAATGTGATAAGTTTTATCATATTTGGTATTTCAAAAACTATTATTCCCAGAACAATTACAATTAAAGCCTTAACCATATCATTTTGTCTGATATAATAAATTGGAGTAGAAGGAGAACCTCCTTGAAACAAAAATAAGAATATTCCTTGTTGAAAATAAATAATTAAACCACTACAAACTAACACACCTAACAAAGAAAAAACTATAACTTGATATTCAATTTCAATTGCTCCTATAATTATCATAATACTAAAGGAAATTAAAGATATGATAATTAATATAAAGGAAATTAATAACCAATTATTATACACTTCTGCTCCAATTTCAAAATTTCCGTCTATTTTTGTCCACGATAATGAAGAAACGAGATTTAAAAAAGATAAAAAGGGTAAAATTATCGAAACTAACAATAAAATTAAATAGAGCCTTAGAGTTGTAAATCGGGTAAAATTATAATGGTCTTTTTTGTCTTTATATTTTATTGCATTTAACATTATATCTATTCTATCTTGAATATAACTTGGTACTTCTTTCGACAATTGAAAATTTATGGTGGGATACTTGGACATTAGGTTCTCTAAAAGACCATATCCTTTTTTAAGTCTTTCTTTAGAGCTTTTTGGTCCGTTCCATAAATAAATAATATTGCGCTCTTCATCCAAAATAGCGCACAAATCGTGGTACAATAAACTTTTATCTTCTTCAATCCATTTTTTGTTAGCTTCGTCAAAAATGTATGCTTTTAGCATAGATATTCAAGTATTTTTAACTCTAATTAATTTATATTTTTTTCTATATCTAAATTATATTGTTAGAGAAAACAGAAAATAAATAATCAGATTTTAATAATGTTTTATGAAAAAATTGAATTAATCGTTCTCAATTCTTTTTTTAATCTGTTTCCATTGTTCTTCGACATAATTCTGATGATTCTTAATATCTTCATCAGAAATATTTTTAAACCTTTTTTGGATGTTTAAATACTCGCTGATAGGTTTGCGTTTGGTGGGATCTAAAAACCTTTGACTATCCTTTGATAAAATGAATTTACCATCAATCACTTCGTACAATGGCCAAAAACCGGTCTGAACTGCTAATCTCCCAATCTCAATTGAATCTTTGGGATTATATCCCCAACCTGGTGGGCATGGAGCAAGAATGTGAATATATTTTGGACCTTTAATTTTCATAGCGTTTTTAAATTTCTCGTATAAATCAAGAGGGTAGGAAGAAATGGCCGTCGCAACATAAGGAATTCCATGAGCCTCCATAATTTTAGCCATATTTTTCTTATATCCTATTTTACCGTTAGGAGTAGTAGTACTATAAGCACCAGGTGGCGTGCTTCCACTTCTTTGAACTCCTGTATTCATGTAAGCCTCATTATCGTAACAAGCGTAAATGAAATTCGTACCTCTTTCAACAGCTCCACTTAAACTCTGGATTCCTATATCAACGGTTCCGCCATCTCCTGCGAACGCAAGTACATTCACTTCGTCAGCTAGTCCCTTATCTTCAAGTGAAGCGACGATTCCCGAGGCTGAAGCACCTGTAGTGGCAAACGGAGTGTGAAGGACCGAAACTTTAGTAGTACAAAATCCTTGCATTCCGTGTAGAACAGTTAAGCAGGATGCCGGAACAGTAATTATCGTTTTTGGTCCTAAAGCTTTAAGAGCGATCCGATAGATTAGTGCCATTGAACATCCCGCACACGCTCTAGTACCAGGATATATAAATTCCTCGTCAGGGATTTCCATTAGTTTAACCATTTTTTATCCTCCTTTAAAATATTCTTTTTGGTCATAATCACCTAGATCATCTAATTTTAAACCAAGAAAATCAGTTTTAGTAGAAATAATTTCTTCGTCTGATTCTTTAATTGCTTTGGTCACTCCTTTAGTAATATGTTGATCGGTTACATCCCGACCTCCTAATCCTACAATGAAACCTTTAATAAACGGAGCTTGTTTTAAACCGTATAACGCTGCTTTTAATTCATACGATAGAACACCTTCATAACCATAACCAATATCCCTATCAAAAACTACCACGAGGTTGGTATTTTTAAATAATTCACGCAATTGTGAAGAGGGGAATGGTCTAAATAATTTTAAACTAACTAGGCCAACGTTTAAACCGTCTTTGCGAAGCTTACTGATGACATTCCGCGCTTGAGAAGCGACTGACCCCATCGCAAAAATTAATATATCTGCGTCTTCAGCTAAGTATGTTTTATAAATGCCATTCCCATAAGATCGTCCAAATTTTTCTGAAAATTCGTCATGTACATCCATTATGATTTCAATTGAATTCTCAAGTGCTTTTTGCATTGCATATCTATATTCAAAATATCCCGGGACAGTACCCTCATTTCCTCTATCTCTTATATGGGGTGTAGTTACTGGATCAATCCCTTTTACTACAGAAACATCAGAGAGATTTATATGATGCTTTAATGGAGGCAAAAATTCGTCAATTTTGTCTTGTTTTTCTATAGAAACAGGCATCATCGTATGAGACAAGATATAACCATCATACGCGACTATCGCTGGAAGAAAAACCCGAGGATCTTCTGCGATTTTAAACGCTTGTATGTTGGTGTCGTAAATTTCTTGATTATCCATACAAAACATCTGAATCCAGCCTACATCTCGTATCGTAATAAAATCTTGGTGATCTGTCCAGACAGACCATGGCGCACCAGTAGCTCTGGTTGCTAAATTTATTATAATTGGTAACCTATTGCCAGAAGCCCATGGCAAAAGCTCATACATATACATCAAACCATGTGAAGAGGTTGCTGTACCCACTCTGGAACCTGTTGCTGAAGCGGCACAGCACACAGCAAGGGCGGAATGTTCTGATTCGACTTTAACAAACCTTGCTTTTAGTTTCCCTTCTGAAATAAATTCTGCGATTTTCTCCACAACAGGACTCTGTGGAGTTATTGGATAAGCTGCTATGACTCCAACTCTCGCTTGCCTAAGAGCATGTGCTGCAGCGTGATTTCCAGTAAGAATTCTTGTTTTTCTTTTAGTTAAGTCAGGGATTTTTTTTGTAATTGTCACTCAATTGTCACCTCTTCCATTGAAATTGCTTTTACAGGGCATTCCTCCTGACAAATTCCGCATCCCTTGCAATACTCCAAATCTATTTCTGGAGGTATAGTTCTAGTTACTACCGCTTCTGGACAATACAACCAACAATTGAAACAACTAGGCTTTCCAGATTTTGCGGGAATACATTTTTCTAGATCTATTATGGGTTTCTTAGGACTCCATGTTCCAGTTTTTCCTGCTTCTCCTTTAACAGGTTTTTGAACAGATCCCAAGATTTTTTGATAATCTTTTTTCGTATCAACCATAGATATCACACAATTTAATGAATAATTATCGATATAGAAATTAGTATCTATAGTAATAAAACTCTTCCTATTAATTGAAATAGGGTTTTAACTCAATAATTAAATAAAATATCAATTTTTCTTTTTAATGAGAGAGAAACTGAATATATGATTCCCAAGTAGAAGAAGTTAGAATTTTAATGTTTGGAAATCGAAAGAAATTTATATTCAACACTTTCATTATCTCTTTAGAAAAACATCAGTTATGAATAAATATCACATTTTTAGGTGATAGAGATAGAGTATAATAAAGAAGAAGTTAGAGAAAAATACAAAGAACTATTTGAACACTCGTTAGATTTAATTTATGTGAACGATTTGAATGGCAATTTCCTTGATGCTAGTGATTTAACATTAATTACTCTTGGTATGGATAAAGATGATATCCCAAATGTTTCATTTATTGATTTACTAGACAGAGATAATTTGATCAAAGCGTACAAAGTAACAAAGGAAATAAAAAAAACGGGAAAACAATCTGCCCAAAGCGAGTATAAACTTAAAACAAAAATGGGTGATTATATTTACATAGAAACTTACGGGATTCCTCTTAAGGAAGACGGTGAGATATATGCCATATTAGGAGTAGCTAAAAATATAACGGAACGTAAAAAAGCAGAAAAAAAATTAAAGGAATCAGGAGATATGTTCAAGGCATTGTTTAAAGAAGGATCTATACCTGCTTACACTTGGAAAAATGTTGACGGTGATTTTGTTTTGATTGACTTCAACAACGCTGCGGCAAAAATAACACAAGGAAACGCAGAAAACTTTTTAGGAAATAAAGCATCTGAGATGTATAAAGATCGCTTAGACATTTTTAATGATTTACAATTATGTTTGAAGAATAAAACCCATGTTAGGCGTGATATTAATTATCGATTTCAATTCTCTAATGAAGAAAAATATCTCCTTGTAAATTATAGTTATGTCGATCCAGATTTAATAGTTGTACGTACCGAAGACATAACGGAAAGAAAAAAAGCAGAAGAGCGGTTAAAAGAATCCGAGCTTAAATATCGTAACATGATTAATAATCTTGATGTTGGATTTTATCAAGTTACTTTAGATGGAATAATGTTGAATCATAATCCCGCACATAATAAGATTTTAGAGTACGACCTTTCAGAGAGTTTAATCGGTAAAAAAGTGACAGATTTCTGGCAATATCCTGAAGATCGAGAGCAATATTTAGAACAGATATTAAGAGATAATTACACTAAGAATTACATATGCCCGTCTTTAACAAAAGACGGTAAGAAAGTTATCGTTCAATTAAACTCTCATTTAATGCTAGATAAACTAGGAAACCCGTATGGAATTGAAGGAACCTTTATTGATATCACAGAAAGATACAACTTAGAAGAAAAATTAAGAGAATCAGAGAGAAAATATCGTAATCTCTATGATAACACGCCATTTTCTGTAGTACTAATCAACACTCAAGGAGTTGTTGTAGATATAAACCCAAAAGCAGAAGAAATGTTTGGATACCCCCCTGAAGAAGTAGTTGGTCGCAAATTTATGGGTCTTTCAGTTATTCATCCAGACCATTTATCTTCAATTCTAACCGTTTTTAAAAAGTTTATAAAAGGAGAAAAAATGCATAGAATAGATGTAAAAGTGCAAATGAAAGATGGAACAGTGTTTTGGACAAATTTACAAGCAGCTTTAATGAAAATTAATGATAACACATTTGTCCAAGCGTTATTTACAGATATCACCGCGAAAAAAGAGGCTGAGTTCTTAATTAACAAGGAAGTTAAAAAATTAAAAGAACTTGATAAAATTCGAAAAAATTTAATTTCCAGAGTTTCTCATGAATTGAAAACTCCTCTCGTTTCCGTTAGTGGAGGTTGTGAACTACTTTTGACAATTTATGGTGGTACATTAAAAAAGGAAGAACTAGAAATAGTAGAACTTATTGAGAAAGGAGGTAAAAGATTAAAACATTTAGTTGATAATTTAATTGATATTTCTCGAATCGAATACGAAAAGTTCAAACTTGTAAAAGAACCAACTAATTTTAGTGCGTTAATACGAGAGATATCTAATGAACTGATATATTCAATAAGAGAAAGAAATATTAATTTAAATCTTGTACTTCCAGAATCTCTTTACATTGAATTGGACAAAGTTAGGATCGAGCAAGTAATCATGAATTTACTGTCAAATGCCATAAAAAATACACCTCCAAATGGGGAGATATATGTAAATTTGAAGAAAAAAGAAAATTCAGTAGAATTATCTATAAGAGACACTGGAATAGGTATATCTCAAGAGGAGATGGATATGTTATTTACACGATTTGGCAAACTAGAGCGTTACGGTGAAGGTTATGAATATATCGATATACAGGGAACGGGATTAGGATTATACATCTCAAAAGAGATCGTTGACTCGCACGAAGGGGAAATCAGAGCTGAATCAGGGGGAAGAAATAAAGGAAGCACATTTATCGTAAAATTACCAATATCATGATATCAATGGTAAAAAACTTAAAGTTAGAGTAGTTTTGCTATATTATAACCTTTCTCGATCAAATCGTAGTTAAGGTTTCCTAATTTTTCTCCCATTTTGTCAACCACAACATCTTTAAGATTCTCTAAATGTAGATCTGGGAGTGCTTTTGAAAGCAAACCTAAAATTGGAGTATTAATAACTGGATTTCCGTCTATGGTTAAATTTTTTTCAAGAGCTAAGTAACTAATGTCCGCAACAACAACTTTAATTTTATCACTAAGATTGTATTCGTTGATAAAATGTTCAGGGCTTTTATTTGAATTTACTATAAACACTCCATTTTTCTCTAAAGATAGAACAACTTCTTTGGTTAATACACTATCATCAAACACGATTAAAATATTAGGATTTTCAATTTGAGCACGATCGTATACTTTTTCGGTTCTAGATAATTTTACGTATGCTTGAACAGGAGCACCTCTTCTTTCTGCACCGAAGGAAGGATATGCTTGGACGTCAATAAAATTCCCACTTAAATATGCGGCTTCTGCTATTATTTCACACGCTGTTACTATACCCATACCCCCCCTACCAAGTAATACTATTTTTATCAATTCCAACTCGCTCAGATCAAAAACCTACTTTAAAATAATGTTGTTTTTAAGAATGAACCCTATTTTTAAAGAGTTTATCAAAAAATTAAAAACTTTTGTTATTTTTGGTTTTAAGGCTCAATGATTTATTAAATTACTTCAATAATGATGAAAAGTATAAAGAGCATATATCATAAATAAAAATATTCAATCGAAAATTATTTTGGGAACCATAAATTATGATTAACAAAAAAGGTTATTTTGAAGGGAGAGAGACCAAAAGGTTGTTCTATCAATATTGGTTACCTGATTCGGGAGATATAAAATCGTATATAATAGCTCTACATGGTTGGGGGACTCATTCCGATAGAATGGAAGTGCCCGCGGAAAATTTAACGGAGAACGGGTATGCTATCTACTCATTTGATATAAGAGGTCATTGGAGAAATGCGGGCAACAATCCCGGGCATATTGATAGCATGGATCATATACAGAAAGATATTGTATTATTTATAGATTTGATAAGAAAAAGCGCTGAAAATAAGAAAATCTTTTTAATGGGTCAATCGTTTGGGGCTTTAATTTCCTTAATTTTTGCAATTAATCATCCAGCTATACCTGGCGTTATAGCATCGTCCCCATTGTTAAGATTTTCAAAAAATCTGTCGCTAAGTAAAAGTTTTGGTAAGAAAATTGCTGGTCCTATTTCTAAAATTTCTCCAAATAAAACTATAGATATGACAATAGAACAAAACCTTTTAACAAGCGATATTAAAATTCTGCGTAAACATATTTCAGATACAAAAAAAATCGAAAAAATTTCCTTGAGATCTGCTGCCGAAATGGAAAGGTCTATGAAATGGGCTATGGAAAACGCTGCAAACTTATTATGTCCAACATTAGTGTTACAAGCTGGAAAGGATAAAATGGTGGATAAGGAAACGACTAAAGAATTCTTTGAAAACATTAAAACTAAAGATAAAACATACAGGGAATACGACGGACTTCTTCATGAATTATGGAATGAAAAAAGTAGAGCACAAGTTTTTCAAGATATGTTTGTATGGCTAGAAAAACATCAAAAAAATTAAAAGTTATGAAGCGGAAAAAGATAATATCCAATTAAGGATATTTCTTGTATAGTTCTTTTATAAAATCGTCTAATTCTTTCATAGATTTTTTCTGAAAAGCTAATTTTCCACACTCATCTTCTAAATCGAAGCAGGATTTAATGTAAGCTTTGTTCATAATTGTTAACATGGATTTTATGAAGAATAGGAATTCTGTTTGGTGTTTAGTTAAAATTTTTAGGAATTTTTTTGTTTCCAGATCGATAGAATCAAGAGGAAAAATGCGGGTTGGAAAATTAATATTTTTAAGCTCCTCTAATCCAGCTTTATCGGCAGTAAATAACATATTTTTGGCATATGTTAATCCAAAACCTAATAATGGCAAAAGTGTTGCTCCAGTTTGTGGAAATGCTGAAATAGCAATCTCAGGAAGTCTTAAATATAATTCCTCCTTTGGTCTATCTGCAAAAATTCTTAGGTCAGATGCTAAAATCATCAAAACTCCAAAACCCACGGCTATCCCTCTAACTTGCGTGATAATTGGTTTCTTTATCAGAAGCATTGTTTCATTTACTTTTCTACCCCATTCTGTAATTTTAGAAGTCTTTTCAGGGTCCTCTTGGATTTCTTTTAAGTCATACCCTGCGGAAAAGAAACGTTGTCCAGTGCTCTTGATTAAAATACATTTTGCCAATTCATCCTCATCTGCTTCTAATAACCTACTATGCATCATCTGGAGCATATTGATACTGAAAGCGTGTGCTTTTTCTGGTCGATTTATAGTAATTGTAGCTATACGATCCTTAACTTCGTATAAGATTAATTCTTGATTATTCATAGTATCTTAAACTCATTTTAATAATTATTAATTTTATCATGTTTAAGAAATAAAAATTTTTAGAGAATTGCTTAATTTGGAATTAATGAAACTAATATTATTAATTTTCTAATAAATATTATAAATTTCTTTTAAAAACTTATAGTCTTGTAATATTTAATTCCAAAAATTGATTCCTTTCTAATAATGCCTAATAAAGATTCCATAGAGGATAGGAGATTTAAAGACTTAACTCCTATGATGAAACATTGGTACAGTGTAAAGCAAACTCATAAAAAAAATTACCCAAACCATATTATAGCTTATCGAATGGGGGATTTCTATGAGTTTTTCTATGACGATGCTGTAAGAGTTTCTAAACTATTAGGGATCACCTTAACAAAACGAAAAGTAGGAGGTGATGCATACCCACTTGCGGGGATTCCTCATCATGCGGGTAACTATCTTAAAAATTTAGTTAACTTGGGTCAAACTGTAGTCGTTGTTGATCAGTTAGAGGATCCTTCTACTGTAAAAGGCAGGATAGTTAAACGAGGAGTAGTGCGAATACTTTCTCCCGGAACTATTACTGAATTGGATATGCTGAAGTCTAACGAGAACAACTACATTTGCTCAATTGTTAAGGAAAGAAAGGGTTTTGGCATTGCATTCGTAGACCTCTCAACAGGTGAATTTTCTACTACGGAATTCTTAAAGAGCGATCAAGATCCTTTAGAAAAAATATTAACTGTTTTTTCGCAATACGATCCAGTTGAAGTGATCATACCTACTCAATTAAAAAAAGATGAACGCCTCTTTATGTTATTATCCGATTTAAACGACGCCCTAATTAAAACTTTTGAGGATTTAATTTTTGATTACGATGAATCGTATAATTTAATTAAAAGACACTTCAAAATCTCAAATTTAAATAGCTTTGGTTTAGAACATAGTGAAATGGCGGTCCAAGCTTCTGGAGGATTATTAGCTTTTTTAAAAGAAACCCAGAGGGATGTATTACCTAACCTTTTTAAGATTAGATTTATTAGAGAAGAAAAAGTTTTACATATAGACTATATTACGCAGAGAAATTTGGAATTGGTTAATTCCCTTTGGGAAAAAGGGAAAGATACCACCTTGTACTCAATATTTAATCAGACTCATACACCAATGGGGGCTCGATTATTAAAAAAAATCATTCTTCAACCATTAACAGATTTAAATGAGATAAACCAAAGAATTAATATAGTTCAGAAGTTTAAAGATGATATTTTTTTAAGGGAAGAATTAAGGGAAGAATTAAAAGTCATAGGCGACCTTGAAAGATTTATTAACCGAATCAATTATTCTAGAAATAGTAATGCTCGTGACTTAATTAACGTAAAGAGTGCTTTAGAGAGAATACCTAAAATTAAAAAATTATTAAAAGAGACTAATATTCCAGAAGTCTCAGATTTTAATAAGAAAATCGATGATTTTAGAGAGATTCAAGGGATTATTGATGTTTCTATAAAAGAAAATCCTCCGACCACAATTAGAGAGGGAAATTTGATTAAAACGGGTTTTAATGATAGGATCGACGATTTGAGAGACATACTTCAAAATGGCAAAAGTTATGTTCTTAAATATGAGAAGGAACAAAGGAAAAGATGGAAAATAAATTCTGGTTTAAAAGTGGGACATAATAACATACTTGGTTACTACATCCAAATTACTTTAA
>Ga0209978_10000809_pt1 | contig 12443 bp, 10 predicted proteins | sample BentaG_FD_182805 | JGI IMG/M metagenome (GOLD analysis project Ga0209978, IMG submission 182805) | Deep subsurface microbial communities from South Atlantic Ocean to uncover new lineages of life (NeLLi) - Benguela_00093 metaG (SPAdes)... | ecosystem: Environmental > Aquatic > Marine > Oceanic >...
GCTGGCCTGGGTCAGCTTCGGCTACTTTCGCAATTGGTCAGAAGTGGTCGGGGGCGACTGCGGCTTTCAAGGCACTGGCTTCCTGCGCATCGTGCCGCGGGAGCTAGCGGACAGCCTGCGAGCCAATGTCGCCATGCAACAGCGCCTCGGCATCCAGACCGAGCTGATCTCGGCGGAAGAGGTGGCCCGGTTGGTGCCCTCCATGTGCACCGATGATTTCGATATCGCCGCCTACGAGCCTAATTCCGGCTACGCCGACCCGACCACAACCGCGACCGCCTTCCTAGAGCGCGCCCGAGGGATGGGCGTACGCCTCCTCCAGGAGACCACGGTCACTGGCATCCACACGCAAGCCGGACGCGTTAGCCAGGTGGTAACGGACGGTGGTGTGATTACCACCCCCATTGTGGTGAACGCGGCCGGGGCGTGGGGTGCCCGCATCGGCGCCATGGTGGGGGTCGAGCTGCCTATCCAGGGGTGGCGCCACCAAGTGATCTACCTGCAACGGCCGGCGGAGCTGGCGGAGCCCCATCCAGCCGTGATTGACGACATCACCGCGCAGTACTTTCGCCCGGAGACCGGGCAACTCACCCTAGTGGGGTTGGAGGATGGTAACGAGGTAGGCGTGGAGCCGGATAGCTATCGGGAGGGCATGGACGTGGAATTCGTTCCGACGGTGGCCCAGCGCATCTGCCGGCGGATACCAGCCATGAGCGGGGCTGGTGTGGTCAGCGGCCAGGCCGGCTGCGACGGGCTGACCCCGGACCAGCGAGCCATCATGGACCAGGCGGGGCCAGAAGGTTTCTACATGGCGGTGGGGTTCTCCGGTACGGGCTTCAAGATTAGCCCAGCTGTTGGGGCCGGCATGGCTGAACTCATCACCAAAGGAGCGGCCGAGACGGTGGACATCACCCCTTTCCGCCTGAGCCGCTACGCCGAAGGGAAGCCTCTGGTGGGCAAGCACCCCTATGGCGGGATCTGGAAGGATGAGGCAGCGGGTAAACCAGGGTAGAGATTCGGGACCTATTGTTGGTTCTCTCAAGGAGGCCACGACAGCCCAAGGTCAACTCTCACAGCGAGCCGCGAGTGCTCTCCATCAGACGGACAGTTGCGGCCCAAAGGACATAGGAATCGGGTGAGAGGCCCTGTACCTAGTGCTAAGGCCCCTCGTCAGGTGGTCCATGCATTCGCATCCTGAGGATGCTCAGATCCGAAGGAGATGGATACAGTGGAATTTAGATGGCTTTACGCCTACACGGCAGTGGATATACACACCCGCCAAGCCCAGGTCATGCTACTTCCAGGCTTGACCAGCCAAGACGGACGCAAAGCACTGGAGTTAGCGAGGGCCTATTTCGGCTCCTGTGAGGTATTGCAGACCGATGGAGGTAAGGAGTTCAGGGGCGAGTTCTACCAGAGGAGAAGGTGGGTTGTTACGCTTAGCGCCATCGTCTCGGTGAGACCTTGAGGCAAGCACGTCAAGTGTGCCTGCGGGAAACGAGCAAGCCTTTGAGGAAGTATAGGCTCAGTGAGATGGAAGAACTACAGGAGGAGGTCCGAGATTCGTTCAACCTCTTCCCTCCCCCATAGCGTTTCCGGTTGACTGTCTGACATTATCTTAGGCGTTTTTTGCGCCTTATCTAGTCCATTGTAGCAGTATGTGTCAATACAGTCAAGGGCACTTTTCCTCAGATAAGCATACTTATCTGAGGACATCTGCCCCTAGCGGTTTGAACTTACCTATCAATGACTAGTCGGTCCTATCGGCCACGAACCGGTCTTGGTTGCACGAGAAAAGGAAGTAAACCACTACCCACAAGGCAGACTATGCCAAGCCTCGGGCTTCCCTTATCGCCGTTACGAATTTGCGCGCCGTGTCGGTTAGGCGAGCGAAGTCCCTCTCAGCCACAGCGCTTTTGTCCACTAGGCTGCCCCCGGCGGCCACGGCCGTGGCGCCAGCCTTGATGAATTGGGCCACATTGTCCAGACTCACCCCACCGGTGGGCAATAGCTTCACCTGGGGCAGGGGTGCGAGGATATCCTTTATGTAGCCTGGACCCATGGCTGCAGCAGGGAAGACCTTCACGAGATCAGCTCCTAGTTCCCAAGCGGTGAGAATCTCCGTCGGTGTCAAGGCTCCGGGGACCACAATCGCACTGTAGCGATGGCAAAGCTCGATGAGTTTGGGGTTCAAAGTGGGCGAGACAATGAACCTGGCGCCAGAGAGAATCGCTGCCCTAGCCGTCTCTGGATCCAGCACCGTCCCTGCGCCCAAGAGCACCTCCTCACCGAACTCCTTGGCGCTAGCCTCAATCATCCTAAGTGCGTTGGGCGTTGTCATGGTGAACTCGATAACATCCACTCCACCAGCCTTTATGGCCTGTGCCGCCCCAACAAGTTCCTGCGAATGATGGAAGCGCACGATCGCCACTACCCCGCAATCAACAATCCTTTGCAGGTCTTTCTCCTTGTGCATTTTACCTCCTTAGCGAGTTATGCGAACAACGGCTCCCTTGAGCCTGGCTCCACCTCCTATAGGGTGGCCCAATACATGTCATCCCACATGGTCGGCTTGAGAGCGGAGGAGGCATTGACGCAGTGCGCACGCTTCTCCGCACCTCTGTCAGATACCCATAGACGAGGCCAGCATCGCAGACATCTCCCGGTAGCGGACGACCCATCACGTCGATGTCATAGATGGACATCATAAGAAGTACCATCCGGGAAGGTAGAAGCAGTCCAGCTGTTGCGCCATCACTATGGTGCGCGTATGAGGGTATGAGAGTCGCGGTCATCGCTTGGAAGCTGCCGGAAGAGCTCAGAGGCTATGGCATGCGCGCCAGCTTGTCGAAAGGTTCCTGCATACGGTCGTGGACCTCCTTGAAAAGCCCATACAGGTAGTCGTAGCGCGCAGCCGTGGACGGGTCAGGGGCAAACTCCTTGTCCACTCGGAGACACTGCTCAGCCCCAGCACGCGCGTCGGTGTAGACGCCCGCCCCTACACCGGCAAGGATGGCCGACCCCACGATGCCGCCTTCCGAGGCCTCGAAGGTGTAGACCGGCTTCTTGTAGATATCCGCCTTTATCTGCGACCACACGTCGCTCCGTGCGCCTCCGCCGATGGTGTAGACTTGGCGTACCGTATTTCCTGCGTCCTCGACGATTTCGAGCGTACGGCGCAGTTCATAGGTGACCCCCTCCATAATAGCACGCACCATTGCCCCTGTTCCGATCCGCGGCGTAAGCCCGAAAAACACGCCACGCGCGAAGGGCGTGCCCAGTGATCGCTCACCCATCAGGTAGGGGAAAAAGAGCAACCCTTCGCTGCCTGGCTCGACAGCAGCCGCCTTCGGGTTCAGGATGTCGTACACGTCCTTGCCACTCCGCTCGGCTTCCACCACCTCGGCTTGGCACAATTTGTCTTTGAACCACTTCAGAGCGCCACCACCCGAGTCGGTGATGCCGAACGGTATCCAGCCAGGCATCGCATGGTGCAGGTTCATCAAACGCGGGTCCAAGACCGGCTCCTCGACGTACACCGCCATGATCGACGCTGTGCCCGTGATGTCCGATGCACGCCCGGGTTCGGTCAGACCGGACGAGATCAACATGCACAACATGTCGCCGGCGCCTACCACGACGGGCGTCCCCTCGGCCAAGCCGGTGAGCTCGGCGGCCTCAGCGGTGATCCTACCCACCACCTCCGAGGACGCGCGCACCTCGGGCAGCTTGACTACATCGAGCTCCAGGTACCCGGCCAGTTCCGGTGACCAAGTCTTGGTCTTGGCGTCCATCAGGAACGAGCCAGAGGCCTCGGACCAGTCCGTGGCGAGCTCGCCGGTCAGGCGATAGTTGATGTAATCCTTGGATAGGACGAACTTCCAGGTCTTCTCATATAGATCCGGGTCGTGGACCTTCAGCCACTTGATATTGAAACCCAGCCAGTTGGCGACCGGGGGACTACCAGCCAACCGCATGGCCTCCTCGATATGCGGCCTGGCCTTGAACTCGTTCACTAATCCGGCACTGCGCTTGTCGCACCACAACTGCACGCTGTGGCTCAGCAGTTCGCCGTCTTTGCCAAGCGGTACGGTGGCGTGCATCTGGCCGCACACCCCCACCGCTACCACTTCATCAGGTGCGGCCTGCACTTGTTCCATGGCCCTATGGATGTTTTCAAGGGCGTTGTGCCACCAAACATCTGGATCTTGCTCCGCCCAGCCTGGCTTCGGAGTCATCATCTCCTGGGCGGTGCTGGCGCTGGACACCACCCGACCCTCAAGGTCCAACAGAGCAACGCGTGTGCTCTGCGTGCCGACATCAATCCCCATCAGCAGTTGACGGCTCAAAATGCATCTCCTCTCGTCGGCTCTTCGCGTCCGGTCAGCTCTCTTCAGCAAAGAGCCGTCATCTCGCCACAGAGCTGTGATCCGATTGACGCTTTCATACCATCAGTCGATCTTGATCGTGATCCAGAAGAACTCCAGCGGGAAGTCGGTCGTGTTGCGTGTGGTGTGAAATGGCCCTGGCTTGATATACAGTGTGTCACCTGCCGTGACCTCGTATTCTTCCCTGTCCACGACCATCACGCCGGAGCCCTTGGCAAAGTAGTAGACTTCCTCGCGGTCGGCGTGCTCGTGGCCGCGCGTCGTACATCCTGAATAGACGATAGTATACCCCACCTGCAGTCGTCCGGACGCGGTCTGCTCGGGGGCCAGCATCAGGAAGACGTCTCGCCGGATGTCGTCACCTTTTTCGCGCAGCAAGGCGGCGAAGGCACTCTTGCTTTCTTCCACCGTCATATCTGCTACGCGCTGCAAATGCACCTTCGACTCGCCCAACTTCTTCGCTCCTTTCTTGTCTAGAGATTTCTATGGGTCCAAATGGGGCAGGCCTGCATGCTTGTCGCCTCAAATCATCTGCCCCGGACCAGAAGCGCAGCGACGAAGTGTCGTTGCCACGCTTGCCCGTCGCCGCGCCGATTCCCTACGTCTTGGAAGCCTTAAGAGCTCCTGAGAATTCCACGCTCCTGGTAGACCTCGGCGGCCTCGCGCACAAAGGCAGCGGTCAAGGGCGCATCGAGATCTTCCTTGAGGCGGTCGGCCAGGGCTATCAGCTCCTTGTACGTGCTACGCCCCGGCCGCAGCGCGTCGTAGAGCTCGAGCACTTCCTGATTGGAGATGCCAGTCAATTCGGCAGCACGGCGCAGGTTCTCGGCGAGTTGCCAGTAGCCTGCGGCCTCAGCCGCCTCAGCCTGGCGGCGCAACGTCTCGCCGCTGATGCGAAAATCCTCGGCCGTCAATTCACCGGCACGAATGGCCTCGATGTTGAGATCATGCAGAGTGCGCCCAGTCGCAGTACGTAAGGTGTTGCTTGCCATGGTGTTTTCCCTTCAGGACATGCGCAGTTCGGTGGGCGACCGGTCACTCTCGACCAGTCGCGTCTCATACAGGTGTAGTAGCGTGGTTTGCACGATTAGGCGTAGACGCGCAGTGTTGTCGATCCTAACCGACACAGGGATGGTCGGCTGTCCGGTCGCGTAGCGGGCGGCGTTGCGCCCGATTTCACGGTAGGTGTCCAGGTCAAGATTGGGTGCTTGCGAGAAGAGCTCCAGGTTATCGAGCGGAGCCAGGTCGCGCTGGTGGATGACGGTCGTGCCTTTCGACTGTATCCCGATGGCGACGCCGGAGCCGCTGAGTTGTGCGCCCGTGCAGCCGATGAAGGCGCAGTCCGAAGTGTGATGCACGCGCACCACCCGCGCGGGAAGACCCTCGTCTTGGATGCCCTGCAGCACGGCGGATAGCACGTCACAGTGGTCTAGGCCGCCGATGGTGTGGTTGATCTCGGCGCCAAAGACTGGGCTGAGGGCGATGACGACTTCGAGCTGGTTGCCTCGCTCGGCGGGGCCGATCTCCTCTAGCCAGATCCTCTCCTGGACAGCGCCGAGGCTGTTCAGGTAGGTGCGCGGGTCCCAGGCTTGCGGCAGGTTCTGCAAAGCCGACCAGCGCTCGCCTTCCACGCGATAGCCGGTGCCTGGGCCCTGGTAGTCGTTGGGATCGGTTAGTACACTCAGCACCTTGAAGCCGTCGCCGAAGATGGCGGATGGCTGAAGATAATCGCCGATCACACGCTGACGTTGCATCTCCAGAATATTAGCCGCCACGTCGTGAAAGCCAGCCTCTTCCAGCATCTTGATGATATCGACAGCGGACAGCGGTCCGTCGAGCAACTTCTGCGCGGCCTCGATGTCAGCCACCTTGTCACGGTCGGGCATGTCGCGGCTGTCATAAGCCGTGATGGCCGCCTCAACCTCGGCCTCGCTGATCGTTGGGAAGCCTAAGGCGTGAAAGACGGCCTGGATCGCCTGGGCGGCGCGCTTGCGTACAGGCAGCACTTGCTCTTCGCTGACGGGCGTTAGGCCGCCGTCTACCTGCATGTCGCGCTGGAGCACGTACCAGTCATCAAGCTCGGTCACATCGAAGTTGCCGCCGCCAAACATATTGTCATAGCGAGGGATGGCACCGTAGCCCGAAGTGATGAAGTCGGTGCCGGGGATGAATTGAAGCATGAGCTTGGCGCTCTTTCGCATCTCTGAGTGGGAGGCGAGCGCGTCGTTGCCGGAAGCCACCTCTAGGCCGAGCATCATAGCGATTAGGTTCTCGGCCAGGACGGCGCGCACGCCGCCGGGGAGTGATTCGGGCAGGGCGATGCAACTAATTGAGCCGTTCTGCGTGCCCTGGCTGCCCGCGCCGCGCGTGATGAGTTGACAGCGCGCTTCGAGATAGAGCATCGACTTGCCCTCAGAGTGACCCATCAGTGCTGCAGCACCGGTGCCCGAGGTGTAGCGGGTCTTGACCCCTCGACTGGCATAGGCGGCCCCAAGGAAGGCCTTGGACCACGGCGTGTCATCCCCATCGATGAAGGTGCTCTCAGTGCCGTAGACCGACAGCGTCTCGGAATAGCTGGTTAGACCCTTGAAGCCCAGGCGCAGATTGGCGGCCTCTTCAACCGCGCACTGAGTCAACGCGCCGCCGCGCCCGGTCTGCGAGCCCACCAGCACAGCGAGCGCGTTGAGTGGCGCGTAGCGAGCCACGCCGACAGTGGTCTCGATCTCGGCGAAGCCGCGCAGTGCGGCCTCGGCCGCGTCGGCGGCCAGCAGCGCTGGGTGCTCCTTGCGGTTGGTGACGTGCGCTTGGTTGGCTGGCGTGCGCCGGGCGCGCATTTTGGCCAGTCCCATCATCATCTCTAGCACGCTCATCTGCTGGGCGATCTCCACCAGTTTGGCTGGCGTGCAGCCGCTTGCCACCTCCAGGATTGTAGCGCGTGGCACGTTGATGTCAACCAGCATGCGGGCGATTTCTCCCGAGGGCCTGGCCATCGCGCGCTCGGCCACCTCGAGGTTGAGAGCGTGTCGAGCGATGAAATGGTCAACCAAGTCGAACTCCTCACGCCGTACGCCGTCCATCTCGACTACAACCCCATCTTCGATCTTGAGGCTGGGCGAGGGGTCGAGAGGGCTGTCGACGGCGATCAGGCCGACCTCAGGCCACGGCTTGATGAAAGTCTCGCAGTTGACGGGTCGCTGCGCAAGCTTCTCAAAACGCTTGGAACGCATAGCGCCTCCTTCATCCTTCGTTAAGCTGCAGGTGAGTCTGGCTACTATGTTGCAGGAGATGAGCTACCCGCAGCCGCCAAAGAAACAAAGCGCATTGGCAGAGCAACGCCTCATGCTCCTGTTGACGAGGTTGCTGACTTCGGCGTCAAACCCTGCGTAGCGCTTGGACTAAGACGACGACTATCTGAAATCCAAATACTTATCGCATACCCAGCCTTCCTGGTCACCGATGACCACGTAGTAGAACATGCAGCCCTCCAACGCACTCCAGACCTTTTCTGTAGCCACTCCCGTATCACCGGGCCTTGCCTCGCCGACGACTCGAGTCGCGTGGGAGGTCTCCCACAGTTCCACCGTATCACAGTCGTCACATTTGATCGTAACCCCATCGCCTGGCGCCCCCGTCTTGCATGCTACGAGCAGTAGTACAGTCAGTAGCGCAATAATCCGGAGCAACCTGCCTCGTTTTCGCATTATCCGCTCCTTGTATGATTGGTCTCCTGCCGCCTCTCAGTAGTCCATTATAATGCACCTTGGCCCAACTGGCAAGAAGATGACGTCAGCGGCATTCTCGGAAGTCACACCACCGGTGGGCATCAGCCATACCTGGGGTAGGGGCAAGTCCATCTCTCAGGGCGACACATTGATCAAAAGCGCTGGGGGCTTCATCGCAACTGCCCGCGACTTCGGCCTCCAGAGCTCAGCGCACAATCTTAGTCCGTAGCCCCTCTACGTGCGCCTCTACCTCTTCCAAGGTAATCCAGGCATGATCGCCAGGGACAGAGTGCTTGATCGCCGACATCGCGTCCCCGTAGCGGACAGCGTTGGCCACATCGCCGGTCAGGAATCCGTACAGAAAGCCGGCGTCATACGCATCGCCAGAACCGATCCGGTCGATCAACTCCAGGTCGATCTTAACACGGCTGGCGTAGGTCTGCTCGTCATCGGTGACCGCCACGCTGCTCCACTTGCCCCTCAGTACCGAGGGTGCCTCCCGGATGGTGAGCGCGGCGACCTTCAGGCCGTACTGCTCCACGAATTTGCGTGCGATGTCGGCTGGCGCGCCCTCGACGCCAAATACAATCGACGTGTCGTCGGATGTCGTTAGCAGGATGTCCACATCGTGAAGGAGCGCTCCAATGCAGTTGCCCGCCTCCGTGGGCGACCACAGCCGCGAGCGGTAGTTCATATCGAAACTGACCAGGCAGCCGGCTTGGTTTGCAGCCTTGATGGCCTCCTCGGTAACCGCTCGACAATCGCCACTAAGTGCCGGCGTGATGCCGCTCACGTGGAAGACCTTGGCACCCTCCAAGATGCCCGCCCAGTCAATCGTGCCCGGCTTCATCTGGCTCATCGCTGAGCCCTTCCGATCGTAGTACACCCGACTGGCACGGGTGGAGGCGCCCATCTCGCAGTAGTACAGGCCAACTCGGCCCTCCGGCGTCCACTGGACGTGTGAGACGTCAACGCCCATTTCGCACGCCTTGCTGGCGATCATGCGCCCCATCGGATTGTCGACCAAGCGCGACATCCAGGTTGTGTGAAGACCCAGCCGAGCGGTGCCCCAAGCGGTGTTCAGCTCAGAGCCGCTGACATTGACCTGGAAGGAGGTCGCCTGTTCCAATCGCTGATGATCGGGCGGTGTGAGGCGGAGCATCGCCTCCCCGAGCGTGACAATGTCGTACATCCCTTATCCCTCCTATAGAAAGGGCGGCACAATGTGACCGCCCGCAAAACCATATCCGCCGCCAGACAAATCCTTTCCGCTGTTCCCTAACCCCAGTGCAAAGGGACCCAACGGTGGGGACCAGAGCAATTGCGGCTAGGATGAGGCCATGATTTCATCGATACGGGCCACATCCTCATCGTCGATTTCCCAGCCAATCGCGCCGATGGCGCCCTCCACGTGAGCCGGCCGCTTCATGCCCACGACGGCGACATTGACCGCCGGATGCCTCAGCACCCAGGCGATGGCCAACTGCGTCATGGTCTTGCCGTACTTCTCTGTAATAGGTCTCAACTGATCGACCTTGCGGAGATGGCTTCTGAACCGATCGCCTTGGAAATCCGGATCCTCATTGCGCCAGTCGCCTTCCCCCAACGTGGTGGCTTCCGTGTAGTAGCCGGCCAGGATCCCCGACGCCAGTGGGCTGTAGGCCATCACGCCGATGCCGTTCTCTTGACAGAAGGGCAAGATTTCCGCTTCCGCATCGCAACGCAGCATATTGTAGGGCGGCTGCGAGGATGTGAATCGGCCGGCCTTCATGCTTTCCCTCATCTGGTCAACGGAGTAGTTGCACACCCCCACATACTGGACCTTCCCCTCCTCCACCAGATCTAGTAGGGCCCTCATAGACTCATCGCAGGGCACTTTCTCGTCAGGCCAGTGAATCTGATAGAGGTCGATGTAGTCCGTGCGCAGGCGTCTCAGGCTATCCTCGCACTCTTCCTTGATGCGTGCTGGCAAGCTATCGCCGTAGAAACCTCGTTCGTCGTCGTACCACCATACCCCACACTTGGTGGCGATGACCACCTCCTTGCGCTTGTTACCAAGCGCCTCGGCCAGCACCTCCTCTGCATGGCCCAGTCCATAGACGGCCGCGTTGTCGAAGAAATTGATACCCAGGTCCAGCGCCCGATGAACGGCGGCGACCGACTCTTCGTCATCGATGTCTGCCCATCCGTAACGCCAGGCGCCACCCATCGACCAACAGCCGAAGCAGATGGGTGTGACCAGGGGACCATCCTTGCCAAGTTGTACGGTTTCCATCCTGAATTCGTCCTTTCTCAGAGAGATCTCACCATCGTTAGTCGTTGGCTTGCCTAGGTTCCCGGAGCAGTCGCACAACAAGAGACGTCACTTGCACTGGCCACCTATGGGGCCCGCTGCGTGCGGACCATGATGGTGTTGCGCAGATTGGAGACGGCTCGCTCAAAGGATCCGTTTCTCCTTCACCACATCCATCTTCTGAGGGCCATTCGCTCGCTCCCTAGACCCCTAGGCGCCCCAGTGCAACCAGGGGGTCTTCACGGGGGCACCCCAAAGCCTGAGCATCTCATCGTCCATCCTGAGCAGGGTGATAGACATCCCCTGCATCTCAATCGCGGTAATGTGGGTGCCAATCAGGTTCCGCGCGATCGTGAGGCCTTTCTTTTGGCAGATTTCTGCCAGCTTACGGTAGACGACGTAGAGTTCCGGAAGGGGTGTTCCCCCCATGCCGTTCACGAAAGCCAGAACATGGTCGCCAGGTTGGAAAGGCTTATCCACCAAGTGGACATCCACCCATTCGCCCTTATCACTGTTCCATTCTCGAACGGTTCGTTCGTAGGCAGGATCGTTGATGATCTCGAGCGCCAGCATTTCGGTGATCTCATCGCCCGTTTTCAACGACATCCGCTCCCGGCCGGGCTCGCCGTGAATGCCGATGCCCACCTCCATCTCGTTTTCGCCTATCTCGAAAGAGGGGACGCCCTTGGCAGGAACGGTGGAGGGGGTGAAAGCCATCCCCATGCTTCGGCCGTTGAGGTTAACCCGGCGGCACAGGTCAGCCAGCCTGGGCAGATCGTAGCCTTCTTCGGCGGCCGCGCCGCAAATCTTCTCGGCCAGCACGGTGGTGCCCGTGCCGCGGCGACCGTGGCTGTAGACGCTGTCATTCACCGCCACATCGTCGTCAATCAGGATGTTGGCGGCGGGAATACCCTCAGTGTGGGCCAACTCCGCCGCCTCCGCAAAGACGTCCATGTCGTCCCAATAGCACTTGACGATGTTGAGCACGCCGGCCCCGCCGTGGACCGTCCTTATTGCTTCGATGATCTGCTCGGTGGTTGGCGAGACAAAGACATCCCCGGGGCAAGCTGCGTCGAGCATGCCTTGACCTACAAAACCGACATGCGTCGGCTCGTGGCCACTGCCCCCGCCCGAGATCACAGCGACCTTGCCCTTCACCGGCGCATCGGCGCGGTAGACGAAAATGGGGTCTAAGTTCACCTTGATCTGATCGCTGTGGGCAGCCGCCATCCCTTCCAGGCTCTCACGTACAAAGTCAACGGGCTTGTTGATTAGCTTTTTCATGGATCCTCACTCCCTTACGAGATTTGAGTCGTCTATTCTATAGTCTTATCATCTCCTACCTCCATTTCTATCCCTAATTCGTCGAAGCCTTTCTTCAAAAAGGGTCTTATCTCCTTGTATTTTGGGTCGTCAAATGGGGGAAGGATCTTTGGTTTCCTCGGGAAACCGCCGTCAAAACCTCGCGCATAGAGTGCCATATGGGAAACGATCGTGCTGTCGGTGAAATGCATTTTTTTGCTTAGATCCATCATAACCATGTAAGCTTTCTCTGACCTCTCTCGATCCCCTTCGAAAGTCCATTTGATCATAGCACTCATTATTTCCGGAGCCCAGTTGTTCATGCCAGCAATAGTGGCCCGAATTCCCATATAGTAGAAGGGAAGCCAGCCCTTTGAAGTCCCTAGGATAATTTCGAAATTCTTCTTATTGATCTTGGCATCATAATATGCCGTGCTTAAGAAACCGACATCCAGTGGGCTGTCCTTAAGTCCAGCCAGTCCCATATCCTGAAGCTTTTGGATCGTGGTGAGCGTAAAGGTGAATCTTGAGGTTACCGGATTGTTATACGCATAGACCGGGGTGTTGACGCTTTCTACGATTTCCTTGTAGTATTTGATAATCAGATCTTCACTGTGCTTGTAGTAGAAAGGGGGTACCGCACTGATTCCATCTACCCCGATTTCATCAGCAGCTCTCGCAAGTTCTACCGTGGACCTAGTATCAATGCAACCCACATGAGGAAGTAGAATCTTCCCC
>Ga0209978_10000811_pt1 | contig 12439 bp, 11 predicted proteins | sample BentaG_FD_182805 | JGI IMG/M metagenome (GOLD analysis project Ga0209978, IMG submission 182805) | Deep subsurface microbial communities from South Atlantic Ocean to uncover new lineages of life (NeLLi) - Benguela_00093 metaG (SPAdes)... | ecosystem: Environmental > Aquatic > Marine > Oceanic >...
TGAAAGAAGAATATACAATAGGATTGGTAAGAAGACTCCTGAAGGAAAATCTCACGACCGACATCCCAAGAGATTCCTGGATCTATTCAAAAGGTGTGTATACGAGGTACCCATTCCAGGCAAATACATACGGTTTACAGCCCAAAGTAGTGAAAGAATGTGTGTTTGGACTTATTGACGCAAAGTACCGTTCTCTTCACACCCAAAAACCTCCATCTGAAGAAGAATCGTTTCACGATTGGATTTTGCGAAATTTCGGGGAGGGTATTGCTAAGCATTTTATGATTCCCTATAATCAAAAAATATGGACAGTCCATCCCCGAGAGCTGACCTGTGAATGGATAAAAGTGAATCCCAAATATGTGCCTTCGCCCACAATTCACGAAGTGATAAGAGGTGCTCTGGTTGACCACAGAAAACGTTTTGGATACAATGTCCTTTTCGACTATCCGCAAAAGGATGGAATCCAGAGTTTGCCCAACGCATTTGCTGACAGGATTAATAATCTGGAATTGAACACAAGCCTTTCCAGGGTAGACATAAGAAAAAAAGTAGCCTACTTCGATGACGGAAAAATCGAGGAGAAGTTTAGATTTCTGGTCTCCACAGTTCCTCTGCCAGAATTAATTTTAGAGATAATAGAGGATGTGCCAGAAAAGATTAGAAGGGCTGCTTTTGAATTGAACCATACTTCAGTTTTGAGTTTGAATCTGGGAGTTAAACGTGAGGAGATGAACCATGGCCACTGGGTCTATTTTCCCGAGGATAAATATGTCTTCTATCGGGTCGGCTTCCCCAAAAAGTTTTCCGACAATATGTGCCCTCCCGGCACAAGCTCTGTCTATGTTGAGATTGCCTGTAGGCCAGGGGAAATAACCCCAGGGAGAAAGAAAGAACTTATTGCCAGAGCAAAAGAGGACCTGATCAAGGCTGGGATTCTACAAACAGAAGATGAAATTTTGGTCTCTTGGTCCATACTGATACTCTATGCTTATGTTATTTACGACCGAAATCGAGATAGAAACTTAGAGATAATTCAAGACTACCTGAGAGAGAAAAATATCTATTCAGTAGGACGATATGGTGACTGGAAATATTCTACCATGGAAGAGGCAATTTTAGAAGGCAAGGAAGTTGCAGAAAAGTTAGCTTCAGAATTGTAATATAATCATGTCACTGCGAGCGACTGAAAGGAGCGTGGCAGTCCGGAGATTGCTTCGGTCACTTCGTTTCCTCGCAATGACAGCTTTGCTGCTACAGTATGCGCCCGACCAGGTTAGGTCGGTCGGCCTTTTAGGAGGGAAAATGCGTTGTCTGGTTACTGGTTGTGCTGGATTTATTGGTTCTCATCTGGCTGAGAAATTAGTCGAATCCGGCTTTGAGGTTATAGGGGTAGACTCCTTTACAGATTACTACGACCAAAGAATTAAGGAAGCCAATGTGCAAGGTCTTTTGAAATCGCCCAATTTCACTCTTATAAGAGAAGACCTTTTGGCTACAGATTTAGATAAGTTGTTGGAAGGGGTCGATTATATCTTCCACCATGCTGCCCAGGCAGGAGTTCTCGCCAGTTGGGGAAGGCGCTTTGAGACATATTTAAATAACAATATTCTGGCTACACAAAGATTACTGGAGTCAGCAAAGAAAATCTCTCTGAAATTGTTTATTTTCGCCTCGTCTTCCTCTGTTTATGGAGATTGTGAGTTACCGATGAGGGAAGATAGATTGCTTTTACCAGTCTCTCCTTACGGTGTCTCCAAGCTGGCCTGTGAAAGTTTGTCTTATTCGTATTGGAAGAATTTTGGGGTTCCTGTGGTATCGTTAAGGTATTTTACGGTCTATGGACCACGCCAGAGACCAGATATGGCTTTTCATAAGTTTATCAGAGCAATGTTGAAAGGAGAAGAGATTACCATCTACGGCGATGGAAACCAGACGCGAGATTTCACCTATATCGATGATGCTGTGAATTCCAATATTTTGGTGATGGAAAAAGCTTGCACAGGCGAAATTTTTAACATTGGGGGTGGCAGCTATATCTCTGTAAATGGCACGATCAAATTATTGGAGGAAATTATTGAAAAAAAGACCCAAATTAAATACACAGAAAAGAGGAAAGGAGATATGCGGGCGACTTGGGCAGACATAAAAAAGGCAAAGAAGATGTTAGGATATAATCCCAGATTTAATTTGAAAAAAGGTCTAATTGAAGAAATAAAATGGATTAAAGGGGTAATGGCTAATAGATGAGAAAGTATGAAGTGGCGACAATTATTACAAAACTGGAACTGGGAGGAGCCCAAGATATCGCTATTTACACTACCGGAAACCTTAATCGAAATAGATATAGCCCTATTTTAATCTCTGGCTGTGGGGGGATTCTGGATGGTGAAGTTAAGAATAATCCTAAGATAAAGTCATTTTTTATTCCCCAACTGATTCGGATGCTGAATCCTATAAAAGATGCGATTACCTTAATGAAGATATGGAGGCTTTTAAAGTCAGAAAAGGTCGACTTAGTGCATACCCACTCCTCCAAGGCGGGAATTCTCGGCCGGTGGGCAGCCCATTTTGCTGGTGTGCCTCAGATTTTCCACACATACCACGGTTTTGGGTTTAATGAGTATCAGAAGTGGTGGATAAGAAAAGCTTTTATCTGGGTAGAGAGAGTAACTGCCTGGATTACTGACAAGTTAATCGTAGTATCTTCCGAAAATGTGAAAAAAGGCCTGGCTAATAAGATTGGAAGAAAAAAACAATATGAGGTGATACATTGCGCTACAAATATTAAAGCATTTTCTGAAATAAAAATCGACTTTGACCAAAAAAAGAGAGAATTCGGAATTAACTCTGAAAGTCCTGTAGTGGCAATGATTGCCTGTTTCAAGCCTCAAAAGGCTCCTCAAGATTTCATTTTTCTTGCCCATCGTGTCTGCCAGGTTTTACCATCCACAAGGTTTCTTTTAGTGGGAGATGGGGAGTTAAGACCCGAGGTGGAGGAATTGATCAGGAGGTTTAAACTGAAAGAAAAAGTTATTTTGACTGGCTGGCGACGCGATGTCCCGGAGATTATGCAGATTATTGATGTTTTGGTGCTTACTTCCCTGTGGGAGGGTCTTCCTATTGTGTTTGCTGAAGCTATGGCTTCTGGAAAGCCGGTTGTAGCCACAAATGTAGACGGCGCTAAAGAGGCAATTATTGAGGGAGTAAATGGATTTTTGGTCGAGCCTCACAATATAGAAAAATTTGCTGAGAGGGTAATTAAGTTGATTAGAGATCAGAATTTGGCTCAGAAAATGGGTAGGGAAGGCAAGAAAATGGTCTATCCTACTTTTGATATCACTCATATGTTGAAAAGGATAGAAGCCCTCTACGAAAAATCACTTGTTGACTTTTGAGGAGATTAATTATGGGTAAGACTATCTCTGAAAAAATTATTACCTCCCGTTTGGGAAGAGAAGTAACTGCAGGAGATATTATGATTGTGCCGGTAGACCTCTGTATGGTGCAGGATGGCACAGGTCCCCTGGCTATTAAGCAGTTAAGAAAATTAAAAAGAGGTGGAGCTTTAAGCGGTCCAGGTAGAGCAGTTGACTGCGGAATTTTTGCTCCAGAGAAAACGATTATCTTCCTCGACCACGCTGTTCCTCCTCCGCGCAAAGAACTTTCCAATGTCCAAAGAGAGTTACGGGATTTTGCAAGAGAAACCAAGGTAAATCTCTCGGAAATAGGAGAAGGAATTTCTCATCAAAAGCTGGTGGAAAGCTTTGTGAATCCCGGTGATATCGTCATTGGCGCCGATTCTCATACTTGCACTTCTGGGGCTTTAGCTGCCTTTGCTACAGGAATGGGCTCTACGGATGTGGCTGTAGTAATGGCTACAGGAAAGACCTGGATTAGGGTTCCCCTGACTTTCTTGATTAATGTAGAAGGAAAGTTTCCCCAAGGTGTCTATGCTAAGGATTTGATTCTATATATTATTGGTATGTTGGGAGCTGATGGAGCAACTTACAGGGCTTTAGAATTTACCGGGGAGGCGGTGGAAAGGATGTCCATCTCCGGAAGGCTCACTCTTTGCAATATGGCTGTAGAAGCAGGAGCTAAGGCTGGACTTGTTGCTTCGGATGGTTTAACCAGAGCTTACCTCAAGGAGAAGGGGCGGGAAAAGGGATATAAAGAAATTAGGGCAGATAAGGATGCGAAATACGAAAGAGTTTTTGAAATCGATGCCTCAAAATTGGAACCAATGCTTGCCTGTCCTGAAACTCCGGATAATGTTAAACCAATTTCTCAAATAAAGGCTAAAAACATCAGAATTGACCAGGTTTTTATTGGCACCTGCACCAATGGACGAATAGAGGATTTGCACCTGGTGGCAGAGATATTGAAAGGACGAAGATGCGCTCCGGGAACAAGGTTACTCATTGCTCCAGCTTCCCGCCAGGTTTACCTCCAGGCAGTGAAAGAAGGAATTCTTGAGATACTCGTTGGGGCTGGGGCTACTATTTTGAGCCCGGGTTGCGGGCCCTGCGTGGGGTTGCAGGGAGGGGTTTTGGCTGATAACGAAAGGTGCCTGTCAACAGCAAACCGCAATTTTAAAGGCAGAATGGGTAACCCCAATTCGGAGATATATCTTTCTTCTCCGGCTACAGCTGCCTGGACAGCAGTAAAGGGAAAGATAAGTGACCCCAGGGAAATAATGTAAAAAGGAGGGGCGCCGGTCGCGACGAATAAGGAGCGACGACCGAACGGAGTGAGGGAAAGGCGCGGGCGCGAGACGGTGAGCGCCCCGGAACGCTGTTCCGACGAATAAGGAGGAACGAACCAGCGACGCCTGCGAGTCGGTGAGCAGGCGGGTCACCGACTGAAGCGAAGCGGAAGGGTCGCCGTCGCGACGAATAAGGAGCGACAGGTCTGGCGACGGGTTCGAGATGGTGAGAACCCCGGCCGGATTGAGCGAAGCGAAAGGAGGGGAAAATGATTCTTAAAGGCAAAGCACATAAGTTTGGGGATAACATTAGCACAGATTTGATCGCGCCTGGTAGATTTTTCCATTTGAGAAACAATTTGCCAGAGCTGGCTAAACATACACTGGAAGATGCCGATCCCGAATTCATAAAAAAGGTAAGACCAGGGGATTTTATTGTGGCAGGGAAGAACTTTGGTATGGGCTCATCCCGGGAGCATGCCCCCACAATAATCAAACTGTGTGGTGTAGGGGCAATTTTAGCCAAGTCTTTTGCCAGAATATTCTTTCGCAATGCAATCAATATTGGACTGCCTGTTCTGGAATGCGAAACCGACAGGATTGTTCAGGGAGATGAACTGGAAATCGATTTAGCTAAAGGTACAATAAAAAATAGAAAAAAGGGACTGGAGCTAACATTCCGTCCGCTTCCACCGGTAATGGTTAACATTTTGCACGATGGCGGATTGGTGGAACACATCCGGAAACACGGTGGTTTCAAACTATAAAAAAAGGGGTCAGAGTCATTTTTCACGTGGAGTCCTTGCGAAAGCAAGGTCATTCCGCCCTTTCGAGGCGGACTCCAAACCTCTTTAAAAGGGGGCAATTATGTATAAAGTTACCTTAATTCCTGGTGATGGTGTGGGGCCGGAAGTGGTCGATGCTGCTCGAAAGTGTATTGAGGCCACAGGGGTAAAGATTGAATGGGAAAAAGTCGATGCTGGAGCCGATATTATGGATAAGTATGGAACGCCTTTGCCTGAGAAGGTAATCGATTCCATAAAGAAAAATAGAGTTGCTTTGAAAGGTCCTGTTACTACACCTGTAGGAACAGGGTTTCGCAGCGTTAATGTTGCCCTGCGTCAGAAACTCGATCTCTACGCCTGCCTCCGTCCCTGTAAGTGGTACCCCGGTGTGAGGTCACGGTATCAAGGGGTCGATTTAGTAGTGGTCAGAGAAAATACGGAAGATGTATATTCAGGAATAGAATTTGAAGAGGGAAAGTCTGAGACCAGTGAACTCATCAACTTTATTCAGAGTTCCACGAATGTGAAGATTTCTGATGATTCCGGAATAAGTATTAAGCCAATTTCCCGGCGTGCTTCGGAACGGATTATTCGTTTCGCATTCGACTATGCGAGGAAGAATAACCGGAAAAAGGTCACCGGGATACATAAGGCCAATATAATGAAATATTCAGATGGAATCTTTCTGGAAGTATTCCACGAAGTTGCCCGTGATTATCCGAACATCCAATCGGAAGATAAAATCGTGGATAATATGTGTATGCAATTAGTGCAGAAGCCGGCACTTTACGATGTACTTGTCCTGCCCAATCTCTATGGGGATATAGTCTCCGATTTATGCGCAGGATTGGTGGGAGGGCTTGGTTTAGCTCCCGGAGCAAATATTGGTGAGGAAATTGCTGTCTTCGAGGCAACTCACGGCAGTGCACCAAAGTATAAGGGAAAGAACAAAGTAAATCCCACGGCCATGATTCTATCAGGGGTATTGATGTTAAGGCATCTGGGAGAGGAAGAAAAGGCAGAGAGGTTGGAGAGTGCTACAGCTCGGGTAATTGCTAAAGGAGAGACAGTTACCTATGATTTGGGAGGAACTGCTAAAACTTCCCAGATGGCTAAAGCAATCATCAAAAATTTAAAATGACATTACGTATTAGATTGCTTCACTTCGTTCGCAATGACAGCTTAATGAGACTGTGGAAAAAGTTCCCTATCTCCAGCCCGGGACAGGCTCGGCGAAAAGTCTCAAGTTGTAGAAGGAGAAAATCTTGGAACGCACATTAGTAATTATTAAGCCAGATGCACTCTCTAAGAAAATAGTAGGAAAAGTCATTACCACATTTGAACAGAATGGTTTCAAAATTGTTGCCTTCAAAATGGTCCTTATTAGTCGGGAAAAGGCAGAGGAGTTTTACCAAGAACATAAAGGAAAAGAATTTTATGAACCTTTAGTCAATTTTATGTCATCCAATCCCTGTTTGGTTATGGTCTTGGAAGGAGAGAACGTAACTCAGAGGATTCGAGATATTGCCGGCAATACAGACCCTCAAAAAGCAGAAGATAGAACCTTGAGGAGGCTTTATGCTCAGGATAACCGCCACAACATTCTTCACGCAGCAGATTCAGTGAAATCAGCAGAAAGAGAGATTAAGTTCTTCTTTTCCGAAAACGAAATACACCACTGGGAAGGAAAAATATACAAAAAATAAGCCAGAAAGGTTTTGGTAATGTAGGGATTTATCCCCGTATCAGCAAAAAATAGAGTTGACCCCATTTTTTACAAATGTATAAAATTTTAAATAAACAAGATTTGGGCCCTTCTATAAAAGAATTTCTGATATCTTCGCCGAAGATTGCCCGAAAAGTTCAGCCCGGACAGTTCGTAGTGGTAAAGATTGATGAAAGAGGGGAGAGGATTCCGTTAACTATTGCAGACTATGAGAGGGATAAAGGAACCATAACTATTGTGGTTCAGGAAGCAGGAAAAACTACTTGCCAATTAGGAGGGCTAAATTCAGGCGATACCCTCTCTGATGTTATTGGACCTTTAGGTATCCCCACCCATATAGAAAATAGAGGAACAATAGTTTGTGTAGGTGGGGGTGTGGGAATAGCGCCCGTCTATCCTGTGGCTCGTGGCTTTAAAGAAATTGGAAACAGGGTTATATCGATTATCGGTGCGCGCACCAGGGAACTGGTAATCTGGGAGGATAAGATAGCCTCTGTCTCGGACGAAGTTTACATTACTACTGATGATGGTTCTTATGGCCGGAAAGGTTTTGTATCCGATGAATTGCAAAGGTTAATTGAAGGAAAGAGGGAATTTGGTTTGGTCTTTGCAGTAGGACCCACTCTTATGATGCGTGCTGTTTCTGAAGTGACCAGGCCATATAAATTGAGGACTATAGTTAGTCTCAATCCTATAATGGTCGATGCTACTGGAATGTGCGGTGCTTGTAGAGTTTCAGTAGGGGGTAAAACAAAGTTTGTCTGTGTAGACGGTCCGGATTTCGATGGTCACCAGGTAGATTTTGACCAACTCCTCAGTCGTCAGAGAATTTACCTACAAGAGGAGAAGAAAGCTCTACAGCATTATAATTCGCTCCATAAACATGGTACACTAAAATGAAAATTGCTCCTAGAAAAGTAGAAATGCCACGTCAAAAGCCCAAAGTCAGGGTGACCAACTTCAATGAGGTGGCTTTGGGCTATTCGGAAAAGGAGGCTCAACAAGAGGCTAAAAGATGTCTCCAATGTAAGAAGGCTCCCTGTACCAAGGCCTGTCCAGTGGAAATCGACATCCCTGGTTTTATTGCTAAGATTACTGAGAAAGATTACCAGGGAGCCATACGCAAGATTAAAGAGGCTAACCTCTTGCCAGCTATGTGTGGGAGAGTATGTCCACAGGAGGGGCTTTGCGAAAAGGCCTGTACTCTAAGTAAAAAGTACGAGCCGGTTGCCATTGGACGACTGGAACGCTTTGCTGCTGATTGGGAGCTCCAGAAGGGCAGTCCAGAAAGCTCACCACTTCCTTCTTCTACTGGAAAACGCGTGGCAGTCATTGGTTCTGGCCCTGGCAGCTTATCCTGTGCTGGCGATTTAGTCAGGTGGGGAGATAAAGTGACCATTTTTGAAGCATTACATAAACCAGGTGGCGTTCTGGTCTACGGGATTCCAGAATTTCGCTTACCTAAGGCTATTATAGAAAGGGAAGTAAACTACATTCAATCTTTGGGTGTGGAAGTAAAAACTGGCTATGTGATTGGCAAGATTTATACTCTCGATGAACTTTTCTCCCAGGGTTACGATGCTATTTTCATTGGAATTGGCGCTGGTTTGCCCAAGTTTATGGACATTCCCGGTGAAAACCTCAATGGTGTCTATTCAGCTAACGAATTTTTAACCAGAACCAATCTGATGAAGGCATACCTATTTCCCCAGTACGATACTCCCATAAAAATTGGGGAAAGGGTCGCAGTAATAGGAGGGGGAAATGTGGCCATGGATGCTTCACGGGTAGCCTTAAGGTTAGGAGCTCAGAAGGTTTCCAATATTTACCGCCGTTCCCCAAAGGAGATGCCTGCACGGGTGGAAGAGGTGCAAAATGCCAAAGATGAGGGAGTGGAATTTAAATTTCTGACCAATCCAGTGCGGATTCTTGGCAATAAGGAGAATTGGGTTACTGGAATTGAATGTATAAGGATGGAGTTGGGGGAACCTGATGAGTCTGGACGCTGCCGGCCAGTACCGATTAAGGGTTCTGAATTCACCATAAAGGTTGATATAGTAGTAATGGCTATCGGCGCTGGGGCCAACCCTCTGCTTCCCTCTGCTACTCCAGACTTGAAAGTAAACAAATGGGGCTATATTGTTATAGATGAGGCCAGTGGAAAGACCTCAAAAGAGGGCGTCTGGGCTGGAGGAGATATTGTGAGTGGTGCCGCCACAGTGATTTCCGCTATGGCTTCTGGTAGGAGGAGTGCCAGGGCAATCCATCAATATCTGATGGCCCCCTTAGAAGCACGTGATTTTTCTTGACAAACCCCTTTTTAACTTGTAATATTAAAAATTATTGTTTAAGATAATTTTAGCATTCCTTGTGCAAAAGGGTAGTCGCAACCTTCAGGTTGCGTTCTGTAAATTTCGCAGGCTGAAGCCTGCGGCTACCATTATAGCATTATTGTTCAGGAGTAGCTTATGGCTAATCCCAAGAGAAGACATTCTGTTTCCAGACAAGGTAAGCGAAGAGCCAACTGGAAACTACATATCCCCACTCTATCTATTTGCCCGATGTGTAAGGAATTTAAACTTCCCCATTTTGCTTGCTTCAATTGTGGCTATTATAATGAAGAAAAGATAATTAAGACAAAAAAAGAGATAGAGGAAAAAAGGAAAAGAAAAGGGAAAAGTTAACCAGGGGTCTTATTTATGCGAATCGCTGTAGATGCTATGGGGGGCGACTATGCTCCCGGAGTAGTGGTGGAAGGAGCAGTTCAAGCTGCCCAAAAAACTCCTTACGAAATAATTTTAGTGGGGGATAAAACCTACTTAACAAGGGAGATGAAAAAATATCGAAGTTCATCTCTACCTCTTTCCATTTACCACTGTTCAGAGGTGATTGGTATGGATGAGTCACCGGCGATAGCTTGTCGTCAAAAGAAAGACTCCTCAATCATGGTTGCTACCCGATTAATCAAGGAAGGCATGGCTGATGCCATGGTTTCTGCAGGAAACTCGGGTGCAGTGATGGCCTCAGCATTGATGATTTTGGGGAGATTGCCAAAAGTTGTTCGGCCTGCTATTGCTGTATTAATACCTACTCTAAAGGGTGCGGTCGTTCTTCTCGATGTTGGCGCAAACGTCAACTCTACAGCAAAAAGTTTGCTCCAGTTTGCGGTAATGGGTAATATCTATACGAAGAGAATTATGAACAAAGAATCTCCCCGGATTGGACTGTTGAGTATCGGGGAGGAAGAAGCCAAGGGGGATGAGGTGACTGTGGAAGCTCATCGCCTCTTGCGCCACAGTGGATTGAATTTTGTGGGCAACATAGAAGGCAGAAACATTCTGAAAGGAAAGGCTGATGTTATCGTCTGTGATGGATTTGTGGGCAATGTTCTTCTGAAATTTACCGAGGGTATAGCTGAAGAATTTATGAGTCTGTTTAGAGAGGAGATTCTCAAATATCCTTTCCGAAAAATTGCGCTTATATTGTTGAGAGGCGCCTTTAAAGATATCAAGAAGAAAGTCGATTATGCTGAATATGGAGGAGCTCCTCTTTTGGGCGTGGGTGGTTGTTCCATTATTTGCCACGGCAGTTCCAACGCTAAGGCAATTTCCAGTGCTATCCGCGTAGCGGGAGAGTTCGTGGAAAAGAGGATTAATCAACAAATCAAAGAAAGTTTATAGGAGCGGGAAAACAGTGAGTATCCGCATAGTGGGAACTGGGTCGTATCTGCCAGAGAAAGTCTTAACCAATAAGGATCTTGAGAAAATTGTCGATACATCCGATGAGTGGATTGTAAGTCGTACGGGAATCAAAGAGAGAAGGATATGTTCCGATAAACAGGCTGCTTCTGATCTGGGGATTAAAGCTGCCCAGAGAGCACTGGAAGATGCTAATGTAAAAGTTGAAGATATCGATTTACTTATTGTGGCAACGATTACTCCGGATATGTTCTTCCCGTCAACATCTTGTATAATACAGACTAAGTTAGGGATAAAAGGTGCTGCTATTTTTGATTTGAATGCTGCCTGCGCTGGCTTTATTTACTCTCTTTCTACTGCTCAGCAATTTTTACAGAGTGGAACATATAAAACAGCGCTGGTCATTGCCACGGAAACTCTTTCTAAAATTACTGACTGGAAGGATAGGAATACTTGTGTGCTTCTGGGGGATGGCGCGGGAGCAGCAGTTTTGAGAGAGGAGAAAGGTGAGTCAGGAATTCTCTCCTGTTATTTAGACGCAAATGGTCAGTATGGCGATTTGTTGATGATGCCAGCTGGAGGATCGAGAATCCCGGCAACTGTAGAGACGGTCAAGAACAGGCTCCATTACCTGAAGATGAAGGGAAATGAGACTTTCAGAATAGGCGTACCGGAAATGGCAAAATCTGTCAAACGAGGATTGGAAGGATGTGGACTTAAGATAGAGGACGTAGCTCTGTTGATACCACATCAGGCAAATATCAGGATAATTAAAGCAATAGCAAAGAGATTATCTATATCCATGGAGAAGGTTTTCGTAAATATTGATAAATGTGCAAATACTTCAGCAGCTACTGTGGCTATTGCTCTGGACCAAGCAAATCACCAGGGCAGAATTAAACAAGGAGATATTATAGAACTGGTTGCCTTTGGTGCTGGATTCACCTGGGGTTCCTGTGTGATTAAATGGTAAAAGTTGCTTTTCTCTTTCCAGGTCAGGGTTCACAATACGTGGGTATGGGGAGAGAACTATACGAAAGGTACGAGCCGGCCCGGAAGATTATTGACCGGGCAAATGATATTTTAGGTTACGACCTCAGAAGAAAGATTTTTTATGGCCCTGATGAGGAGTTACAACAAACTTTAATTACTCAGCCCGCCGTCTTTACTATAAGCGTTGCTTGTTTGGAAGTTCTCCAGAGACCTGAAAGTTACTCTTCTAAAGAAATCTTAACACCTCAAATTGTGGCTGGCCATAGTCTAGGAGAATATACTGCTTTAGTTGCTGCAGGGGTTTTCGATTTTCCCCAAGCCTTATCAGTAGTTCAAAAAAGGGCTGAGTTTATTCATCGGGCTTCCCAGGAGAAGCCCGGAGCCATGGCAGCTATTATAGGACTGGAAAGAGAGAAATTAGAAGGAGTTATTGAGGAAGTTAGAGGAGAAGAAGTACTGGAAGCTGTAAATTTCAATTCTCCTCATCAAATAGTTATTGCTGGAGAATTGAAAGCGATTGAGAGAGCTG
>Ga0209978_10000812_pt1 | contig 12428 bp, 12 predicted proteins | sample BentaG_FD_182805 | JGI IMG/M metagenome (GOLD analysis project Ga0209978, IMG submission 182805) | Deep subsurface microbial communities from South Atlantic Ocean to uncover new lineages of life (NeLLi) - Benguela_00093 metaG (SPAdes)... | ecosystem: Environmental > Aquatic > Marine > Oceanic >...
AGTTGGATTATTCTTAATTAACAGCATAAAAAATCGCTTTGGAACAGAGATCGCTGTAATTGACGCTCATAATTGCTTGGGGGATGATTCGCCTTATATTACCACAGGATCTGGACTGGCAAATCAATTGATAATAGACGGAGAAAATGCAATAGAAGAACTTCTAAAACAAGAGAGTTCTAAGTTTAAAATGGGAATTCATCGCATATACCCAGAAATAAAGAAAGAAGAAGGAATGGGAGAGTGTGGGATTGCAATCTTGCTTGTAGAGGTCGCTGGACAGAGGGGCGCTTATGTTCTTTTCGATAGCAATAATATGATTATTGGTCTCCGAGAAAAAATTATTCAAAGCATAAAAGAAATCGACGAAATAGAGGTTATGACATCGGATACACATACTGTAAATGCATTAGGTCCGAGTAGGAGTGGCTATCATCCTATTGGAGAAGTAACTGATCATCAAAGAATTATTGCGCATGTTCGTGAAGGCATTAAACAGGCTAGTGAGAACTTAGAAGAAGTCGAAGTTGGAGTATGCAAAGGAATGCTCGAAGATGTAAAGGTATTTGGCGATAAAAGCTTTGAAAACCTTTTGGAAGGGGTTTCAAAGGCCGCACATATCTCAAAAACGGCTTTCCCTATCCTTTTTGCAATGCTTTATATCTTTTCAGTAATTTTCCTCATTTTTTTCTTCTGAAAAACTTGACTGGCAAAATAGGATTTGCGCTCGAAAAGAAAATAATATTATGACATTATTAATGAAAGAAGCGCCATTCTAACCATTAGGCCATAATAACTTTGTTTAAAGTATCTTGCATGTTTTGTAGAGTCGACATCAGTTGAGATTTCGCCTACTCGTGGCAGTGGATGGAGCACAATTAGATCGTCCTTCGCAGACTTCAATGATTTCTTTGATATTATAAAATATCCTTTAACCTTTTCATATTCTGAGGGATCAGGAAATCTCTCTTCTTGTATTCGTGTAACATATAATATGTCAAGATCAGATATTGTCTCTTCAAGATATGGCACTTCACGAATGGATTTTCCGGCTTCACTTAAATCTTCTAAGATATCTCGGCGCATCCTTAGCAGTTCTGGAGCTATTAAAACCAATTTCACATCATAATTTGCTAAACCATATGCAAGCGATTTCACGCTTCTTCCATATTTTAGATCCCCAAGTATACCAATCGTAAGCCCATCAATTGTATTTTTTTCCCTGAGAATTGAAAAAAGGTCTAGCATGGCTTGTGTGGGATGACCAAGTGTTCCAGAACCGGCATTGATGATCGGTACATTCGAATATTCTGCCGCCAGCTCTACAATTCCTTCAATCGTATGTCGTATCACGATTGCATCCGCGTATGAGTCAATGACACGTATACTGTCTACTAGCGTTTCGCCTTTCGCCTTTGAACTCATTTCAGGATCATCAAAACCTAATACATTTCCACCAAGGCGGTACATAGCGGAAGTAAAAGAAAATCGAGTCCTTGTGGATGGTTCGAAAAAAAGAGATGCCAAAATTTTATTTTTGAGAGTATCACTTCCGGTTTTAACATATTTTTCCATGTCACTTGCTACTTTGAAAATATGTTCAAGTTCATCTCGTGAAAAGTCCTGAATGGACATAATATGCCGCCCAGAAAAATCCATGTTTTTCGCCTCTTCAAGAAAGTGTGATTACTAATTCTCTTTGTAATTATTTTGATAGTTTTATATTTTTAATTTTAATTTCCTAAAACTCGGAATTTCATATCCTAAATAAAAGACTCTCAAGTTAATAATAGATTAGTGAAAAAATCTTGGACAAAGTAGTAAAAACATTTTAAAGAGAAAACTAGAAGATTATGATCAGATTTAAAAGACAATTGCTGTATGGAGGGCTTTTTGTGGAAGATGAACTAAGAGTTAGAAAGATACGCAACGGCACCGTAATCGATCACATCCCAGCGGGTAATGCATTGACAGTTTTGAAGATTCTTGGTATATCTGGCAAAGAGGGTAACACCATTTCCATTGCTGTAAATGTTCCAAGTAGCAAAGCTGGTAGAAAAGATATCGTAAAAATTGAAGATCGCGAATTAGAGCCGCAAGAAGTTGATATTATTGCTTTAATCGCTCCTAATGCAACAATTAATATCATTCGGACCTTTAAAGTTGTAGAAAAAAATAGAGTGAAACTTCCTAAAACTGTAAAAGGCTATCCACATTGCCGAAATCCTAATTGCGTCACTAATACGAATGAACCAGTAGAACCTCTCTTCACGCTTAGAAGCAAAGACCCCCTTCGCATACGCTGCCATTACTGTAAAATAATAATGGATAAAAAAGATATTATCAAAAACCTCTAATTTCACGTCATTTCAAACAGTTTTTAGAAATCAGTTACCCAAATCAGCACGAATTCAGAATTGGTTAATATGTTAATTTATATAAGGCAAAGCTTTTTCTCATTTGTTAGATCATACTGCCTTCATGTGGTCTTTTCATTATTGGCTATTGCCACTATAGAACTTAGGTGAGATTAAATGCGATCTTATGTAGTTTGCGTTGTCGGTCCAAAACGTAATGTTGGTAAAACAACTTTAGTAGAAGGATTGGTTAAGAACTTAACAGAAAGAGGTTTTCATGTTGGCACTGTGAAGCATGTGCATGGTACTTTTGATAGCCCAAAGAAAGATACTTGGAAACATATCCAGGCAGGGGCATTAATCACTGGAGTGATAACGGAATCTGAAAGCGTGACCATCTGGAACAAGCCCCCTCAGACTCTGGAAGCTCTATTGAACAAATTTCCAAGAAATTTGGATTATGTAATCGTTGAGGGATTTCGGAAAATGGTCCATCCGAAAATCATCGTTGCAGATGCTGCAGAAGATTTGGAAAATATTAATTTGGAAAATTTAATCGCAATTTCTGGAAGGATAGTTGAAAAACCGGAAGAACTCAAGAAACTAGATCTCGATGTTCCGGTAGTTAAAATAAATGAAGGTGAAAAATTAGTGAATCTTCTTGAATCTCGTGCACAGACTATTTTTGTCAATCAATTACCGGGTATTGACTGTAAGTCTTGTGGATATGATAGCTGTGAAGATCTTGCTAGAGCTGTCAGTGCAGGTGAGGCAGACGTTAGACAATGTATAACACTGTTCACCAAAGTGGACTTATCAATAGACGGAAAGAATATTGTGATGAAAGGGTTCGTTCAGGATCTATTTAAAGCAGTTGTAATGGGAGTTGTTAAGGAACTAAAAGCAGTTCCCGAAAAAATTCGAGAAATTGACCTTCAAATTCGACTTGAGTGAACTACCTCGTTTGGTGTTTTTGAGTGCCTCGCTATGCACTTAAGGTTTTTTACATCGGAACGAATTATTACGGGTTTCAGCGGCAGAAAAAACTTGAAACTATTGAAGGATGCCTTTTTAGAGCATTTCAAAAGTCGGAACTTATTAATGATCCTCAAGAATTTCGATATAGGGCAGCAGGAAGGACTGACCGAGGAGTTCATGCTTTAGGACAAGTAATTGTTTTTTCAACATCTAAAAAAGTGATATTAGGACAACTAAATGCATGTCTCCCAGAAGATATACGAGTTTGGGCGATTTCACGAGTCTCAGAGGAATTTAATCCAAGGTTTGACGCGCTTTCTAAGCATTACAAATATTTCTTACCTTTTGAGAAGCCTATGAATATAGAAGAAATGAAAAACGCCGCAGATCAATTAATTGGTATTCACAATTTTAAAAATCTTTCAAAGGCTAGCAACCATGCTAATCCAATAAGAGAAATAATTCAGTTAAAACTCAAAAAGATAAACAATATCCTTCAGTTTGATGTCATAGGAAAGAGTTTTCTATGGGAAATGGTACGAAAAATCGTTTCTGTGCTAACCTTAGTTGGTAAAAGTTTAATGACCTTGAGTGAATTCAAAAAACTTTTAGATCCGATCAGTATTCCTAAAAAGGGAATCCTTCCAGTACCAGCCGGGGGATTATTACTTTACAATGTTCATTATTCAGCACTTAATTTCACAAATGATTACAAAATTATTAACGAACTTACCTCTCACTTGAAAGATGAAATATCACGATTATCATGCTTGAAAGAAGTCTTTAATGAAATTTGTATGGGTATGTATTGATTTCTGCAATCATACCGTTTTGTAAATCCTAGCGTTATGGTTTTAATCGTTCCATAACGATTGCTGGACACACCTTTTCTACTCCTTTAAGAAAACTACTTTGCGAAAACGGAAAACGATATATTCTTCGACGAGGAATACAATACAAAAAGCCGAAAAACATAAACAAAGATAACCGAATAATAAAATCGTTTTTTATAAAAGCGAGATATTTTACGATCTAGGTCTCAATTCAGTAGGTGTGAAGGAGGTTTTTGCCTGGTTACTGCTGACGTAGCAATACGGGCTTTAGGAAATGGAATCTGTGCAAAGATTCTTTATCGACTTTACAAATATGGGTATACTGACATTGATATCATTATGAAGACTGTTGATTATGCCCCTCGATATCGTAGCAAATTTTTGTCAAGATACCTTTTGAGACTTCAAGGACGAGATTTAATCGAAATAACCGAACATTCATGTACCCCGACACCAATAGGCGTTTTAACGGTTGATATTTTAGGCAAGTTGAAAATTTCAGAGGTTGGCGGAAAAATTCGGTGTATTAAAGCTCTCCGAGAGCCGAAAACTAATAAACAGTTGCAAAAAATCTTAGATGTTTCACGTACATTTGCATCTATATTATTGCGGCAGCTTAAAGAAGCAGACATAGTTAAAACAGAAAGAATAAGATACAAGATTAGAGAAGCTATAACATCTACTGCTTTAGAAAAACTACCTTCATATTATTTTGAAATCATAAGAATATTCACCAAAGGAAATCCGGAAAAAGTCATATTGACAGCGGGAGAAATTGCAGAAAATACTGGTTTGGCTGAAAAAAGCGTTCAAGCTCGCCTTTCAGAACTTTCTAGAATGAATATCATAGAAAAGGCTGGACCGGACCCTTTACCAGAAGATTTTTTTGTCCTTTATTATCAGCTTACAGGTAAAGGCGAAAAAATATTGAAAATTTTTGATAACTTTGAGCGTCTCGTGTCATTTGTTCAAATTATTGAAAACTCCGAAGTATGCGAAAATGTAGTAACATCAGAAGAGGAAGTTTGGAAATATATCTCCAGCCGAGTAGGCTTTTCAGCAAATACGTTTGAGATAAGAGCCGTAATTAACATACTAAAGCGGTTAAAACATTTACAAGGAGATTCAATTGAAGGATACTACAAAAAGGGTAAAATTGCTTACTCACGAAAATCTGATTGGCATACTGACCGATTTGCATTAACTTTTAGTGAGCAAGGATAATACATCCAGCAATTGCTCAATTTCTTTTTCCGTATTATAAAAATGCGGCGAAATTCTAAGTCCTCCCGCACGTGAAGAAATAACGATATTCTCTTCCTTGAGTTTTTTTACTACGTCATCTGGATTGTCCAAACCTCCGACTTTGATGATGCCGTTTCTGTGCTCTGGCTTCATAGATGAAAGTACTTTAAGCCCTCTTAATTCAGAAATGTCTGCTATGAGGTGATCTACGAGTTTTCGAATTCGTTTTTCGATATTGTAAATACCAAAGCTATCAAGAAGTTCAATTGCTGCTCGCATCCCAGCGATCCCTGGGAAATTAATCTGCCCGTGTTCAAATCGGCGTGCAGTTAGGGCAGGTCTTATAGTTCGATAGGAATATTCGTGATAATTCTCATCAGTTCGATAACCTACAATAGATGGCTCGATTTCGTCTATTAATTCCTTCTTGATATATAAAAAACCTGTAGCTATAGGAGACAGCAGCCACTTATATCCACTTGTAGCAAGGAAATCAACGTCTAATTTTTTAACATCTATAGGCATTTGACCAAGGCTTTGTACGGCGTCTGTTACAACATATCCACCATTCTCGTGTGCCAACTTAGATAAACGTTGTAAATCTACTTTAAATCCATTGCTAAACTGTATGTGACTTACCGCTACGATCTTTGTATGCCTATCGATTTGCTCTTCGAAATCTTCTATAGCTAGTTCTTCGTTCCGTTGTTGTACTGTTTTTGTTACAAGTCCATGCCTTTTTGCTTGAATTTGCCAGGGGAATATATTTGAAGGGAATTCTAAATCATTTATGACTATATTGTCTGTTTTTTCCCAATTTAATCCATTTGCTATGGTTGAAAGTCCTGCGGATGTATTTTGTGCGAAGGCAATCTCTTCGGGATCTGCGTTAATGAATCTTGCAATGATCTTTCGAGTTTCTTCTGCTTCCTCCTCCCAATCCATCCAGTGAAGTCCTCCGCTGTACCCCTTATCTTGATTTATCCTGCTCACTTCATCAAGCACACGTAGCGGAAGAGGGCCCACCGCTGCGTGATTCAAATAGGTATAGCGCTTTATGACTGGAAATTGAGCTCGAAGTTCATCAATATGCCCTTCAATATTCATTCAAATCACCCTTTTTCCTTCATGAACCAGTATTGGTTTTTAAAAGTGAGGTAATAGTAGTGTAAGATCAAGAAAAATATGGAAGGTGATCAAAATACCAATCTTACAAATCACTTTGTTCGAAAGACCTTTAGAAAAAAAGCGTAAATTAGTTGAAATGGTTACAGAGGCTGTCGTTAACGCACTTGACTGCCCCAAAGACGCTGTACGAATCATTATTAATGATATGTCTAAGGAAAACTATGCCATAGCGGGTACTCTTTATATAGACAGATAAGGGATTAAGGTTGCATCAGACTGTTAACCATGCTGCCATCAGCCTTTTTTTTAATTATTTATAGTTAAGAAATCAGATATTCATCAAAAAAGTAAAAAAATAGAAAAATGATCTGCGTACTAGATTTTAAAAGCTGTAATTACTGTATCAAATCATATTCGGTAAGCTTATTTTTACACTTCGGACAAAAGCCTTTAATTTTTACCCATTCTTGTAGATGGTCCTTGTGCGCAATGCCTGAGCAATGTGGACACTTGGTAATTTCACTACCAGGTTCCATGGGTAATAAGCATACAGTACATTTCTCGCGCTCTACACCGCATGTGGGGCAAAATGGGGTGCCACTTGGATAAGGAGTACCACAAGACGGGCAAGCTAACTCTTCCATCGGAGAAGGTATCATTTCGCTTTCGATTTCGCTTTCTTGTTCACTTATTCCTGCAACGGAAAGTCTTCTATTTATTTGGATCCATTCCGATCTGTATTTTGTATAGGTATCCATATATTGTTGAGGTGTGAGCAATCCAGCATTTAACTGAGTTTCAATTCTTCTTAAGCCATCATCTAAAACTTCTCTTCGTCCTAATAATTCATCATAGGTCATACTTTCAATTTGTGTGGCAATAACTGGAACAGTGGTGCCTTCATATCTTGGTTTCCTTTTTCGGACAATGCTACCTATTATTACAAATATAAGAATGATTACGATAAATACTGGCAAATAGCGAGTAATTGCGCCGAATGATGTATTGCTTCCGGAGGACGTATTTCCATCATGCGGAGTTGTAGGACTCGGACTTTCTTCTACAGCAAAAACCTCAAGGTTAGCCGAGATGGACGATTTTTCATCAGGTCGTTTTTTAATACCATCACGGTAAATATCATGCCTAAATTCTGCAGTGAGTGTTGCATCGCCTGAATATTCATCGGAAATCGATTTCACATTAAATTCAAAGTCATAAGAATTACCCACCGCATTTAGTGACGAATTTACTTCTTCCTCGCCTGTTTCAACATCTTCGTCAGTTCGAACTTCCCAAGAGATTCTTTTTAATCGTATTTCTACGCTTGAGGAAGTGTCAAAATTCTGCACTGTTAATCTAGCAGTATATGTTTCCTTTCGGTTTTCAATTGTTGGAAATCCATTTAAACTGACTCTAACCGTACAAAGAAAACCATTTGAATCAGAATAATCATAGTATTCGTTCACAGTTTCAGTTTGTCTTTGAGCGACAACCGGGGATATACTTAGTAGCAAAATCATAAATGAGATAGTCAATTTTGAGTATTTCTTCCATTTATGCATAGATTTCGCCTCTAAGAGGTTTATTTATGTGCCCTACAGATACTCTGAAGACTTTAAAAACTCGTACTAATAAATTCCACCATATTATATGTAATTTGTGGAAGATCATTTTTAGCAATGAATATTCTTCAATTATTTATATGAAAATTTGCCCTTCTCTGTTTAATTAAACGCGATAAAGGCGTTTTAAAGGCAAATTTATCTCTTATAACAAATGATATGCTTTTTCGTATATCATACTATCTTAAGAGGGATTTCAGAACTATCTACATTAGTTAGCAGATGTTTTACAAATCTATACGGTTTGGTTAAATTATTTAAAGTCTGTGAATTAGTATAATAACGTGAACTGTTGTTCCCTTTTATCACTACAAGTTTCATAATAGCGAACGATTTAATACAACCAGCTACTAATACGCACGATCACCTTTTGATGAAAAAGGAAGTATGAAGAACAATCTCAAAGTCATGCTACCATTGCGGAGACGGAGATATGCAGAACAATCTCAAAGTTACCTGTCCAAAGTGTGGAAAGCAAGAATCTTTGGATATTTCAGAAGAAGAATTCAAACAACTCCCACCTGGCATGTTTATTTTATCTAAAACAATTGTACATGATGATCACATAGTGGTATACGATATCGATCCGGATCTTAATGTTCGCAGGTCTTACACGAGCCAAATAGACAAAATATCTGCTGTAACTGAAGAGGTAATGTCCTCAGAACTCTTTACAGTTGAAACGCTGATTCCTTTCTTAATCGAGAAATTTCCCTACCTAGAAGGTAAAGAACAAAAATACACAGAAGTGGATCTTAATTTAGAACTTGCGACAATATTCATGTTATGTGAAAAAGAAAGGAAGAAAAGAGAACGTCTTGAAGCACTTTGTTCTCTTCATGTCCCCATTTGGGTATTACCTTATCGAACCGGTGCACTTTTAGTCGATACTTTTTCCGTGCCAACAACTATTGAAACCATGACTTCGCTGATTCTAACCGACTTTGAAAGCATGTTATCGGTATCAGAAATTTCAGACTACCTAAGTGCATATACACGTGTTGAAAATTTCTTAGCAGATCCGAGTGCGGAGAAATATCTTGTATATACTCTTAGCACTCTTAAGTATCTGGAAAATATAACAGAACTTTACTGGCTTAGAAAACCACGCTCAATCCCACAATTTACAGAGTTACCATTCGAACTCTCAAAAGATGAATTATCTCAGGTCACTACAACCTTTGACGAAGCCTTTCACACCATTGAGGAAAATATGAAGACTCTACCTACTATCCAGGCGCTTATTGAGAGAAAAAGAAGTGAATTCACAAATAAGATTGAGCAAAACATCGAAAAACTGAACAATAAGTACAGTAGCATACTTCAGAGAACAAAAGAAAATACAGACATGAAAATTGATGCCAAGAAGAAGGAATGGGATGAAAAGCTTATAGAAGTCAAATCAAGCACTGCAAGACACTTAGATGAAACTAGAATCGAATACAAAGAAAACCTCAGGAGATTAAGAGATGATACTGATAGACAAATTACGATGTCTTTAGAGGAAAAAGAAAAAAAGACTGCTGATACGATCGCTGCAAGAGATCTCAATGCGAATAATTTCCTAAAAACTAGTATTGGCAGCACTTTAGAGACTTTATTAAACCGCTTTAGCGATATGATCAGTTCAGTTCAGGGACAACTCGATGAGATAAAAGCAAAAAACTTTCAATTTGCTGACGTAAAAGATATTCTCGAAATTCAGATAAGTGGTGTCGCCAATTCAATGGAATCCCATATGAAAGATGCCAGCAAAAGTGATATAAAAGAATTAAAATCTCGCATAAAGGATGGCGGCAAAGAACTATCGGCTATTGAGAAAAATGCCCAATCGAAGATAACCGCAATCGAAGACGAAACAAAGAAGAAAATAGATGATTTGAATGAGCATGTTGAGCGCATAACAAAGGAGCAAAATGAAACCCTTGAAAGACTTATGAAAGAACAAAGAGAAGTTATCGAGAAAACAGAATTCGAAAGAAAAGAAACATTAGCAAGACTAACGAACGAACAACAAAAACAGCTATCTGAGATAGAAACCGAAAGAGATAGCCAAATTAATGAGTTAGTTGATATAACAAAAAAGATTGTAGAAAAATCTAATCACCTTATCGAATTCATTAATGGCAAAAAAGAAATGCTTCTAAAAGAAGAAGAACAATTTAAGAAATTTATTCTTTCTAATCTTTTAAAATTTAAGCAAGCACAAAAAGTTGACGTCCCAATTTATCTTTCACAATTTGCAGATCCTAATCAAGATACAACACGTCTTCTTGTTTATCCACCAACACAATTTATTTCAATGGCAACTGGGTCTGAAAAAGTAATCCACAAAAACTTGCGCGTTTATGCAACTGCCTCTTTTTATAATCTGAAAGAGAAACTAGAAAGATTGATCATCTCAAAGAAACAATTAAATGAGTTTGTAAAAAAGGCGTTAAGCACTCAGAACTTGCTTTCAAAAGATGAATTTGTACCAGAATTGAAAAAAGGTCTAGAGGCTTTATACCAAAATGGTCGCATTAAAGATAAAACTTTAAGAAAATTCAATGAAATGGCTGATAGCCTGATTGGAGAACCCACGTAAGAATTGTGGTCTCCACATATTCCTCTTTTTTGCCCGAGAACTCATACGTTTCTTTTCTATGTTCGGAACATTTTTTAAAATGTCACTGTCGTAATCCTTTTATTATTGATTTTCTCAGTAGATAAACTGTAAATCAACGATAAAATATATTTGATATATATCTAAGCGTAGAAGCTTAGAAGAGTTCTTTGGAGGCAAGATTCGTGAGTAAAAAGGCTGGAATGCAAAAGATTTTGGCCAAAAGACCAACGCAATATATTTGTAAAAAGTGTGGTCAGCAAGCGATTGAAGAGATTGAAACAAAAAAATCGACATTTTATCAATGCAACAATTGTGAAGAAGTTTATAACGAAGAGGAAGAACTAAAGGATTAAAATTACTTAATTTCAAAACTCTAATTCTAATACGAATTGCAATCATCTTTGCTCATAGTATCCAAATATTTTCGTTTTTAACAGCTTAGTAGGATGTAAACGCATGAAAATCTACATTCTCCATACTTACACGGAATATGTAAATCGTTTTGTGGAGACGCTTGCAACCAATTCACCATCTTTAGCGGCATCTATTATTGGTTTAGAAGAACTCTCAAAAGACCTACCCTCATTTGTAGAGGATGTCTCTCCATATCTCCCTGAAAATATACCCTATTCAGACCTTTTAATCGTCATAGGTGTTCATCAAGATATTCTTGTGTCTTTACCGCAAATTGTAGAAAAAACAGGTGCAAAAGCGGTTATAGTCCCTCTTGAAGATCCAACTTGGTGTCCGCTTGGCCTCCAGAAACAAATAGAGCCAGATTTAGAGCAGATGAATGTTGAATATAGTTTCCCAAAGCCTTTTTGTAGTTTGAAACCAGATGACGCCACACCCATAATCAATGAATTCATAGAACTTTCTAGCATGGGCTTGCCCCTTGTAAGCCTAGGTATCGAAAATGAATTGTTTACAAAGGACTGCAGAGTTCTTCGAAGCGCTCCGTGCGGATCTAGTTATTACGTCATTGAGAATTTGAAAATGAAGCATATTTCTGATGTTGAAAAGGATATTTCCAAATATCACCATGCCTATCCATGTACCGCCAGTATGGCAATCGATAATATTCTTGGAGATACTATACTACATAAGGCAGGCTATATGATCAAAGCAGCTGTAAAAAACGCAATGCGACATGCCAAGATGTCTTGATGAACTTTTCTACTCTAAAACGTTGTTCTTAAGATTAGCGAGTAGTAGTCATTGTCGTTCTTATAAAACTCATCTTATTTTGTTTAGAAAACGAGAAAAAACGTACGACCAACCGCCTTCTCTGACTAAATCTCCAACTCTTCTTGATATTTGAGATACTCGGGAAAATTTATCATGAATTTTCTGTCCAACTTTTTCAAACTGGAACTCAAGCCTATATAGCCTGTACACATTGTTCGGAATAAACGAAAAAGGCTTGGGTGCTATATCATCTCCGATGAGTGCAATGTTATCAATATTGCCAAGTCGATGTTTCGCGGCAAATTGAAGATGAGGGACTGAATGCGGATTAAAGCCCATTATCCTCGCTGCGACACTGTCTGTTGCAACTGGGTCTTTTCCACAAATAATAAGATTTGTTTTCTTTGGTGTGCCTTTCGTCGGGCCAAGACCTTCCATTCCTACAATTCCATCAATCAAACATACATCA
>Ga0209978_10000813_pt1 | contig 12414 bp, 9 predicted proteins | sample BentaG_FD_182805 | JGI IMG/M metagenome (GOLD analysis project Ga0209978, IMG submission 182805) | Deep subsurface microbial communities from South Atlantic Ocean to uncover new lineages of life (NeLLi) - Benguela_00093 metaG (SPAdes)... | ecosystem: Environmental > Aquatic > Marine > Oceanic >...
CATCTGAATGGATGAGCAAAAAGTCGAACAGCTCATTTAAATTATGCAGAACGCGTTCTTCATATTCAATTGGATCTCTTTTTTCCACAAGAACATCCCTCAAACTGCATACGCTTTTAACAGCTCCTAAAACACCTTTGCGAATTGCTTTCAAAACCGGCAGCAGTTCAAACCCGAATATGGTCCGGCCGAAAGGAAAAAGCTCAACGATAAATATATCTGGTCGAAACTGCTCGAACAAGGCAAAAAGCATTTCTTTCCGCCGATGTTGAATTTGCGCAACGCTCCATTCCGGGTTAGCAGGAATTAAAGTGGTATATTTCTCGTCCATATAGAGCGCCGGAAGCCGCGCGAGTTTAACATGGTCGGGAAGGTCGATTTCGACTTCCGGGCCGCCAACAACCAGCGCCACGTCATGATTTGAAAGCGCGCGAACAAGTTCTAGGCTCCGGAACAAATGTCCAATTCCAAAGACATATTGACAGTAAAAGATGATTTTCATCATCAATAAACCTCGGCCTCGGCCAGATCCTTAAAGTGAACCGGAAGAAAACTTTTGCGATTCACTACGGATTTTAACAAAAGCTCAAGAAAGTCAAAAGCCGCATCGTTCATAAGTTTGTGATGGATCATGACCCTGCAAAGCAGGTCTCTATTCTTGAAACAATATCCGGATGTACAGAAAGCCATATGGAAGAAACAAAATGGTGCATCACAACCTCTGTGAACTTTGCATCCAATTTTCAAGCCATTCTGCCGTTTTTCTGGCACCATCCAGATCGATGCGGCCAGCTTGTCTGGATCTTTGGGATAGTGCCTGATCCATGATAGCCGCAAGGCGGTCGGGACACAGGTCCTTGTCGTCTAGCACTTGCATCATTCCAGTACCGGCCAGGCGCTCAGCTCGAAATCGCTGTTCCCGGTTTTGAGAAAACGGCCATACCAGGGCTGGTACATTCGCAGCCAATATGTTCATGCAGGTATTATATCCAGCCATACTGACGGAAAGATCCGCAGCCGCAAGATACGACAGAAAATCAGGTCTGAACCGAAAAACCTGTACACCTTTCCGAGCGAGTGCGTGCAGGCGGTCAAATTCCGCTTCGCCCATAAAGGGTCCAGCAAAGACATACAAGTGAACTGTTTTCCCCTTGTCGATGTATGCAAGGGCATTCACCACGGCTTGCAGCAGAGGGGCCCCCACATGTCCTCCGCCTGCGCTTGCCACGATGAGAAATTCGTCTGTTCCGATTTCGAGCTGTCGCCGTAGTCTTGCCCGGATGTTGCGTGATGGTTTCGGGGTCACAAAGCCGGTATAAACCAATGGTATAGAAATGTCACCGATTCGGGAAAAGGTTTCATCCAGTTTTAGCAAATCAGGATCTGCATGAACCAGCACCGCATCGAAATAACGATTAAGAGAACTAATAACGCGCATTTCGTGTTTTGCTGAATCCTCCCTTTCCACCAGCACATCTCGAAGGCTGCAAATCACCTTGCATTCAGGAAGTTCATTGTTGCAGATTCCTTCAAGAACCGGATCGAGTTCGAAACGAAAAGCCTTGCGACCAAAAGGATAGAGTTCAACGATAAAAATATCGGGGGCTTCTTTATTGAAAAGGTCAAAAACGAGTTTTTGTCGCCTCTGTTTAACCTGCTCGATGGATCCCCCTTTTCCTGTGGGAAAGAGGCGTTTAAAATTGCTATCCATCATAAGTCCTGGAAGCCTAACCTCCCGGATATGGGGAGGTAATGGAGTATCAATCGGTGGTCCACCGGTAACCAGTAATACCTTGTGCCCTTTAAGAGCCTTGCAGATTTCAAGACTCCTTATAAAATGGCCGATTCCCAGGACATGTTGACAGTAGTGGACAATTTTCATAGAATTCACTGCATTTTTTTCATGGATTTGACTGGTTTAATGGATCAACCTTGACAACCTCGTAAAAAGTCATTTTAAGGCATGGATACCCGCGCGGGTATGACGGATAGTATATCTGATTGATATTAATTGCTTTATTGTCATTCCCGCGTAGGCGGGAATCCAGATAAATTCGAAAATACGACTTACGAAACCATCAACCTTGTATTGGCAAAATAAGTAATAAAATCAATATATTTCTTCCAACTCCGTTCACACTTTTTTCTTATTATTTTTCTGAATCATCAATATGATCTTGATCAAGGGCTCAGAAACAGAAACGAATCAAATCGGCTCAAATAATTTGGTAACGTTCAAAAGTTATGGCAAGGTTTTGATTTTCAATAAGGTATCAGATAGGCCAATTCCCTCAAGGCGCTATCCATCCTGTTATGATGAGGTGGCCAATCTTTGAGGGTTCAAGAAACATCTCATTAGTTCTATAAGTTCTCTGGAGTAAACCCTCAAAGATTTGGCCACTGCCGACATAGGTGGAATTCCTCTAGGATATCGCCTTTCAGGAACAGGCCTATCTATTGAACGAAGGATATCAAAGAATTGTCACCCTGTGTTGAATAAGTCATAAAGCCTCAACTTTTGAACGGTAGCTATAAATTAATATAACTAAACCAAGTGACTAAGCTCAACAGTAATGGTTTAAGGAAGTAGCTGGGCATTTATTGCTTCTACCCGGAAGCCCCTCTCGTCGTGGGTTATCCAGTGGAGATGATATGGTCGTATTAGCGGAGGCTCGGTGGGAAGAAATTGTCGACCGCAAAGACGATTAATCAGGCATGTGATCACCCCTTGATGGGTGACCACCAGAAGCGTTTCGCCAGGCCATTTTTCGGTTGCCGCCTTCAGAGCCTTTTGGCTCCTTTCCCAAACCATGTTGCGGTCTTCCCCTCCTGGAGGGCAGAATTTCCAGCCCGCGTTCTCCTGTTCAGTCAGAAGCCGGGGGTTCTCCTTTCTGAGCTGTGCCACTGTCTTACCTGTCCACCGGCCCCAGGCCTGCTCCCGAAGCCGGGAATCGTGGATCACCGGAACCTTTAATGAAATATTGACAAGGGAAGCGGTTTCCAGCGTGCGGTCTGCGTCGCTTGTAATAATCCGATCCCACTGCTGTGCTTTCAAGAGTTGTCCCCATTCTTTGGCCTGATGCTCCCCTTCAGGCGTAAGAGGGCTGTTGTTTTGCCCCTGTATCCGCTTGTCTTGATTCCACTCGGTTTTTGCGTGGCGCAAAAGAGCAAATCGTGTCACGGGATGATCACCTAGCATCAATCGCCCCTAAAACTTTTCGGGATTCCGGCGCCTTTAGTGCGTACGACGTTTTCCAGCGCTGTTTCCATATCCCTGCAATTTATTTCCAGATCGTGAAATTCACGCACGTATGCGCGTGCTGCCTGCCCCATTTTCTGACAGAGACCCTTTTCATTCAAAAGCCGGCCGATCGTCTGAACGAAGGTATCGAAATCATATGGGGGCACCAGAAATCCTGTGTTTTTGTCTTGCACCACCTCGGGGATGCCGCCGTTATCAAAGGCAACAACGGGAAGGCCACAAGACTGGGCTTCCAGAAAGACCATCCCCAGGCTCTCTCGGAAGCCAGGAAAGACAAAGACATCGCTTGCGCTGTAGAAACGGTACATATCATTGCGTGGGACTTTGCCAACGAACCGGACCCTGTCAGCCAATTGCTCTGTGGCCAGGCGCTGGAGCTTTGCTTTTTCTTTTCCATCACCTGCGATCACGAGAAAAAGAGTGATGCCCTGACGAACAAGGCTTCCACAGGCACGGATCACCCATGAAAGCCCTTGGGCTTTAACTCCTGGCCGGAACATGGCAGCAGAGAGGACCACCGGTTCGTTTCCAACGTTCCACGCACGGCGCAACTCGGTGCGACCCCTGATATCGAAAGAAAAATCCTTAGGGTAGATACCGGGAGCTACATAGCTTAGGCGGTGTTTGGGCAGTATCCGCTCCAGGTTGACCAGATCTTCCCTCTTGTTTGTGAAAACGTGCCATGCGGCGCATAGGGCCTTTTTGTTCAATATATAGCCGGGCAGGGTACTCAATTTCCTTTTTCTCTTGGTTGAGTAAATCCCTTCAAAGATGACGTAGGGCAGATTGGTTCGCTGAGAAGCTGCAGGCCCCAAAAGGTCTGGGGCCTTGTAATAGGTGTGGTAGGTAAGCCATATATCGGGTCGGCACTGGGCTATACTCCTTACAGCCCGCCGCTGTTCCAGCAGGGCCTGTGGCCAAAGCCACGGTTTCCAGAAGATCCACCGGGACCGGAGAGAGCTTGCCGGCCACACCCGATGCCCCCGTTTTATAAAAAAGTCATAGAGACCACTGGCGATTGCAAGGTCACCGGATGGGAGGGGGTGCCCCAGGGGTTTGAAAGGAGGATAAAAAAAGATGCGCATCGTGTTCAAGATTAGAGTTTCAGGTTTTGGGTTAAGGTTGACAAACTCGTAAAAAGTGTTTTGTGAACGAGATTGAGCATTTTGGGAGAAAAGCGATTGAGATATTCAGCGTTAAGAAATGCTAACTGTCTGAGGGCATTATACCGAGTTTTAGTCCCGCTGAAGCGGGAAACATCTTAAGTGCGCCCAAAATGCTCACGGATAGAGCAAAATCGACTTTTTACGAATGCATCAAGGTTATCTCAAAGAATGATTCTGCCGGTTTCTTGGCTCTCTCACTGACCTCGATCTAGTCAAATCTTTCAACTATTGCCATCATCCTCCTTTCACCCTGAAACCAGAGCTCAAATTCCTGCTTTTCTGTAAAGCGCAGCAAGATCATGTATGAGGGCCTTGTTGTCAAATTCTCGAATCACACGCTCCCTTGCATCAGAAATGACCTGTACTCGCAAATCCTTTTCTGTGAGGAGCCGGAGCATGGCCTGGGCCATTTTTTCCGGGTGGTGAGGAGGGACCAGAAGGCCGGTCTTTTCATCCTCCAGGAGCTCGGGAATGGCCGAAACACGTGTTGCTACCACCGGGACCCCCATGGCCATACTTTCTAAAAGGACGTTCGGGATCCCATCTCTGTCTCCATTAGGCGCTACCTCACATCCCAACACAAAAAGGTCAGCCTGTCGGTAATGCTCCAAAACCACGTGGTGTGGCTGAGTTCCGAACCACCTGGCCACACGATTTAACCGCAGCTCTTTTATAAGAGACAAGATCTGCTCACGATCATCCCCGTCACCTATGAGCGTGTGCTGTATTGAAAGCCCCTGGTCGCAAAGGTGCCGGAGGGCCCTGTATACGGTAGGTAAACCTTTTTTTGCCGTCATGCGGGCTACCGTAAAGACCTGGTAGGGCTTAGAAGGATTTCTGTCCCTTTTCTTAGAAGAGAAAAGGTCTATATCGATACCGTGGTAAATGCAGTGGATCGGAGTGACCTTGCTACGGCAGAGCCGCATCAAATGACGCCTATTGTACTCGGTGCACGTTACTACAAAGCGGGCGAGTGCAATCTTTTCCCGAAGCTGCCTCAGGTCCGAAGTGTAGATATCCTTGGCGTGGGCGGTGAAGCTGAAAGGAAGACCGCTCAACTGACTGGCGAACATGGCCACGGAAGTGGGAGAATGCGCAAAATGGGCATGCACATGTGCTACCCCGCTGTCCGGGAGGAGGTGGTGCACCAGATACCCTGCTTGAAGCAAATGCTTTATGGTAGCAGATTTTAGCGTACGCAAAAAGCGCCTCAGCGCTGTCTTCAGTGCCATAGCATAGACGCCAGGCCTTTTTCCTGCAAGCAAGAGATTGTGATACAGGAGCGACGGGAGGTGGGCCAAGATGCTTTCCGGCAGGTAGCTCACAGCTGCCCTGATCTGTTTGACGCTTTCATGACAGAAGGTTTCCCGGGGATGGCGCATAGAAAAAAGGTGGATGGAAAAACCGAGTTTTTCTAAAAGGAGTATCTCGTTGGAAATGAAGGTTTCGGAGATGCGTGGGTACCCTTTCAGAATCATCCCCAAAATAGGTCTCTCAGGTGCGTTCATAGTTTTTTGTTTCTGAATACCTCGAGCCGCTGGCGCATGATATCGAGACCGGTCAGCTGGAACCGGGATATGGCTTCCTGATAAGGTTCAGGGTGTTCCAGGAGGTCAAGGACCTTCTTGCGCAAGATCTGAGACGAACAGGAATTCCATGGGATATAATCAACCATGTTCTGGTTGTGAAGTACCTGTGCTCGGATGAGTTGCTCCTTGCGAGGTGTTTCTCGGGGGATAATCAGAGAGACCGTGCCATGGCTAAGGACTTCACACACCGTGTTGTATCCTCCCATGCTTACAACGAGATCTGCCGCTGCCAGCATTTCCTCCATCCGTCGATAGAACTGCCAGGTTCGGATACCCAGCCCTTTGGCCCGCTCGAAGATCTCATCTCTCTGTTTCTTTGGCATGAACGGTCCGGTGATCAAAATGCTCTTGAAGGGAGGTGGGCGGGTTTCGGATTCAAGCATAGAAAGAAAGCTATGCATCATGCCATACCCATCTCCTCCTCCACCTGCAGTCACCACCACTAGTTTTTCTCCGTTTTTTGGAGCATGTTTTTTCTTAATTTTGTACAATCTCTTTTTTTTTGGAACCTTTCGGGGAATATAACCGGTGAAGATCATTTTTCGGCTGACAGATTCTGGAATGGAATATTCCCGGATCGGATCATAAAATTCCTGGATCCCGTAAACCCATATCTCATTGTAGAGCTCATCCATAACCTCATAAACCCTTTTTTCTTTCCAGTCGCTCTGTATGACGGATGACTCATCCATAATGTCCCGCAGCCCTAGTATAGTCCGTGTACTGGGAAGGGATCGCCGGAACCACTGGAGCGTGGGCAATATCTCTTTTTTCAGGCCAAGCGGTTCCTTGTCCACAATGAAAAGGTGGGGCCGGAAGGTTTTTGCGGTGGCTGTGATGATATTCTTCCGGATATTGAGAGCGTGCTCGGGATTGATCTTGATGGAAAGAGGGAGATACTGTTCGTTGGTACTCTTGATCATTCCAGGGATACGGACAAAATCGATCTGATTCGGGAAGGTAAACCGGCCGGCGATGGGGGAACCCGTCAGGATGAGGATGTTGACGTGAGGGTCCCGCAAATTGGAAGCGATTGCCATGGCCCTGCGTATGTGTCCGAGACCATAGGTATCGTGGGAATACATCAGAATGTTATAGGAGGATTTCATGCCTTGGCTTATTTCCTTGTAAATAAGAGAGTCCTCTTGTCGTTCGGTTTTTCGTATTCTGGCGAGATGACTGACATGGACCAGTTATCACGAAAATAGTCATGAACGAATTCAATCAGATGCAATTCGCCATCTCTGATATAAACCGGGGGATAACACCTTATGAGATTCTCGGTGTCCCCGTCGAGATGCTTGTCAATGCGGTAAGAATAAGCCAGGGATATAATCATGGTGCTTAGGGAAACTCGTTCAACAGCGTCCAACACCTTTGTAATCGGCTTCCTAACCATTTCCTTACCGATGTAGTTAATCAGGATAGCTATATCGAACGGGCCGGGAAGATTCGGGTTGACAAGATCCGCCGTGTAAAAATACACATCTTGCACTGCGTGCATGGCTTTTAATAACTGGCACCCTTTTATGACCTGGTCATTGGTATCGAGACCCACCACCTTTCTGGCACCTAGCCGTTTGGCGAGAAAGGAGTAGAGCCCGAAATTGCATCCCAGATCCAGGACGGTTTTTCCTTGAAAATCAACCGTTGAAATGTCCTGGGGACGTGCGTCACTCATGTCCGCTATGCCGTCGGCAAGAAGCACGTTATCGTTGTCGTAGACGGGCCGCCAAATGTTCTCTGGCCCAACATCGTGGAGGATTTTTTCCAGTTCAGCCCTCAGGTCCATGCTTCTCCAGTTCATGATCAAAAAATTCACACTGGCTAGCGGCGTTGACCGCACTTCATTTATCATACACATTCGACCGCATTGTATCTTTCCCTGAGCAGAATTTAACTATCATCGAAAATTATATTTGCCAGTCGCTTTGGTGTTAAAATTTAAAAATGCTTGCCGCGGGTAGAGGGGCCTTTTGGGATGAAAGCCATAGGGTGACATATCAAAATAGATCAGCTCCTTGCTATTTTGCATACATTGGAAAAGAATTGAGCAATTTTGATGCCACACGCTTTGAGCGATGATCTCAGAGATAGAGGGTTACAGTGAGAAAACCCGGATAAGCAATCTACGTAAGGGGGCTTACCTTACGGCGCGTGAAAGACCCTTTTTTACCAATTTTCACCTACAGTTCAAATATTAAGGCAGGGTCACTGTCCAAATTTAAAACTAATAAAAAGGTACTGTCAACTTTTTTGTGTAAAATTGATGATTTCGTAAAAAGTCAAATCGCTTTAACTTATTGAAATAATTAACAATAGATATCATTTTTGCTTGTCTTTTGCCTTACATTTTGCTATAAGAAACTCACATAATCAACCAAAATACAGGTGAAAGGCATGATTCGAATTAAAAACCAAAAGCAGAATAATCTTTTTGCTCCCTGGAGTTTTCTAAGCCCAAAGCGCCGAGAACTACTGGATCAGTCCTGGGCGGGGTTATTTCAAAAAGAACTCCTATGTGAACTTCCTGTTGGCAAAGTGGCCCCGTTCTTTACTAATGGTTTTGGCCGCCCTACAAAAGAGATGTATACAGTGCTTGGTGCTCTACTTCTTCAGCAAACACACGACCTGACTGATGAAGAAACAGTCAACCAATTATCTTTTAACATCCAGTGGCATTATGCGCTGAATATCACCGAGGAGTCGGATTCAGCTAAATATATGTGTCTTAAAACCTTATGGAATATGCGCAGCATTGTTGTTGATAATGCGCTGGACGCAGTTTTATTTGACCATATTACTGATAAGCTGGCAAAGGTTTTCAAGGTCAATACCGACAATCAAAGGATAGATTCGGTTCACATTAAATCAAATATGCGGCGCTTGGGTAGAATCGGTATCTTTACCTCATCCATCAACAAGTTTCTGGTCAACCTAAAGCGTGGCCACAAAGAGCTATTTGATACTGTAGACAAAGCTATCATTGATAGATATCTTTCTGAAAAATCCCTGGAATGCTTCTCCATGGTAAAGCCTTCAGAGTCGGCCAAAACCCTTGCCTCAGTCAGCGCTGATCTTTTTGATCTGGTTGCCCAGTTCAAAGATCATCCCAAAGTCAAGACTATGCATAGTTACAAACTGCTTGAGCGGGTTTTGAAAGAACAATGCAATGTCAATGTATCAGATAATAAGAATCCGGTTGAAGTGAAAGGGCCAAAAGAAATTCCTTCTGACTCTCTTCAGAACCCCTCACATCCTGACGCAACATACAGTGGCCATAAGGGACAGGGTTATCAGGTACAGGTGATGGAGACCTACTGTAAGGATGAAGAGACCAAAGAAAAGAGCCTGAATTTGATCACCCATGTTCAAGTGGAACCTGCCCATGAAAGTGATGCCAATGCTCTGATCCCGGCTATAGAATCGAGTAAAGAACGCGGCCTTGCACCTGAAGGACTTCTGGCTGACACCCTTTATGGCAGTGATGAAAACTGTCAGGAGGCTGCGAAGCTGGGTGTAGAGGTTATCTCCCCTGCAAAGGGCAACAAAAAAGAAGCGAGCATCAGTCTTTCGGGTTTTGAAGTGAATGAAAAAGGCGAGGTTGTTTCCTGCCCCCAGGGTCACGAACCCATTAAGAGAAAAGCAAAGAAAACCCGGCACACTGTAGCATTTGATTCCCGATATTGCAGCAATTGTCCCCTTCAAGAAACCTGCATGGTAAAGCAAGGCAAGAAATATCATTATCTTCGTTACACGAATAAAGAGATACGATTGGCAAAACGAAGAGCCTAGGAGCAAACCGATGAATTCAAAGACCGCTACAGGTGGCGCGCAGGCTCTGAAGCTACCATGTCGGAATACGACAGAAGAACCGGAGTTAAACATCTGAGAGTCAGAGGTTTTAAGGCCGTTCGGTTCTGTGTCACCTTAATACGCCTGAGGCGTATTAAAAGCCATCGGAGTGAATATCTTTAGGGCAACCGCCGCCGTCCGGAGGGCGGTTAATAATGATATGACAGCCCATGAAAGGGGCCTATTAGGTCAAATACATGCTGTTTTTGTTGTCAAAGAACATTTTCTAATGGTCTGGGGCCAATTGAAAAAGATTTTTATCCTATTTCTCCGCAGTTATGAGCATATGCTCATAATGGCTGCTTAAGGGATGGCTGACTTTTTACGAAACTGTCACTTTTGAATCCCCTAAATTTGCTGAATATTAAAATAATGGGGCTATCCGCTTGACTCAAGTAGATACAATATCTAGTGGTTTATATCCGAGTCTGTCCGCCCCCAATGTTTTGCCCTTTCACCGGGGCAATAGATACGGCTTGCTGAACCAAGCGAAAGAACAGTTTCCCACGGGACCGCGATGTTCTTCGGTTAAATCGAAACGTGAATTCATCCAAATAATAATCCAAATGAGATATCCGAACAGCCCCTTGATGTGTCCCCTGCAACCACCTCTTCAACAGAGCCGCCACTCTGTTCACCAAAGGCAAAAGGTTTTCCCCGACATCAGCGGAATGACGGGCAATGATATGTTTATAACCTGTGGAGGCCAATCGTTCGTAACTACTCCACCCGTCAGTGCGAACGATACTGCAAGGTTCCACGCTCTCTTGCACAGCTGGTATCAAGCTCTCTGCCCCTGCATCAAGTACCCGTCTAAGGCGAATACGACCAATATGGTTGTCTTTATCTTCGACTGCAATAAGAACCAGCGACTTACCTGCTGCACCGCGTCCCCGTTTCCCTGGCCTTTTACCTCCGATATAAGTTTCATCTACCTCCACCGTACCAGACAATCGATCACGGCCAGGGCGTACCATGGCAGTGCGAAGTTTATGGAGCCATATCCACACTGTTTCGTACCGTTGAATCCCCAAAACTCTCTGAAGTCCCATGGCACTGACGCCATTCTTTTGGTTAACTACGTACCACATCGCCCGGAACCACAGCTGGAGGGGTTTCCTCGTAATCTTGAAAGATAGTTCCTGCGGTTACAGAGGTTTCGTATCCACATTGTACGCAGTGGTACAAATTGCGCTTGGTCAACCAAGCTTTATCATGCTGACAGCGAGGGCATCGAAAACCATGGGACCATCGCAGATTGAATAGATATTCCCGGCAAGCCTCCTCAGAGGCAAACCGTTGTTCAAATTCCAATAGAGTTTCTGGGTAGTCTCCCATGCCCAAAAACTCTACATCTTGTGGTCACTTGGGTCAAGCGGATAGCCCCATAAAATAATTTAAAAGTATTAGAGAATTCTATTTTTGCCCTCCTCCCCCTATTCGATCTGTGAATATCTCAAAGACTCTCCATTTAGTTTTTTTGACCTTCACGAAACAGGAGCCTATTGTGAAAGAACAAGTTTTACTTTTCTCCATCGAATCTGTATTGGATATCCATCCACTGGTGAACTTTAAAATCCTCTTTGACAATCTTAAAGGTGATCACCTTGATTCAGCCTATATTACAGGAAGAAAACCTTTCCCCCAGCAAAGCCTTTTAAAAGCAATAATCTTAAAAAAACTAACCGGACTTCCTAGCTTTAACCGATCTATCAATTGCATTGAAAAATAACCCCAGCGCAGCCATTCGCTGTGGCTTCAATATCCTAAAGCCTTTACCCAGTGCGGAGAGGTTCTCAGAGCTGCTCAGAAGTAAAAACAATAATGCATTGCAGAAAATTCGCATCCAACTGGTCCATGAACTTATCTCTATGGGACTTATCAGGGGAAACTATTTATCTATTGATTCCTGTCCAAAGCTTGCTAAAGTCAAAGAGAATAATCTAAAAACCAATGTCAAAGATCGATTCAATAAAGAGCGTACCTTAAAAGGTGATCCCGATGCTCGATTGGGCATCATGGTCACATTCTCAAAATCAAAAAAAGAGATTAGCTACTTCTGGGGTTATCGAAATCATGTTGTAATAGATGCCAAAGAAGAACTCCCTCTGTGGGAAATTACCAAACCCGCCAATGTACAAGATTCAGTCATGTTCATCCCAATTTTCGATCTCATAGAGAAAGAATTTCATTTTGATATCGATGCGGTGATGGCGGATGGCATCTATGATAGTGCCTCCATCCTTAACTACATCATCGATACACTAAAAGCCAAACCCCGCATCGCTCGTAATCCACGAAATACCAAAGACCCACCAGAGAGAAAATTCTCAAAAGCAGGAAACCCATTCTGCGATGCACAATTAGAAATGCTTGCCCGTGGCACATTCTACGATAAAGCACAAAACCGTTGGCGAAGGAAGTGGGTTTGCCCAATCTACCACTCTAAGAAAATCGCTCGAAAATTCTTTGTCTGTCTTTTCTTTCACCCTAAATTCTTTACTCAAAACGGATGTTATGCTTACGTCCGGGTTGATGAGGA
>Ga0209978_10000815_pt1 | contig 12391 bp, 7 predicted proteins | sample BentaG_FD_182805 | JGI IMG/M metagenome (GOLD analysis project Ga0209978, IMG submission 182805) | Deep subsurface microbial communities from South Atlantic Ocean to uncover new lineages of life (NeLLi) - Benguela_00093 metaG (SPAdes)... | ecosystem: Environmental > Aquatic > Marine > Oceanic >...
GTATAGAATAAATCATAAAAACTAAAAAAGTTTAAAGGTTTATTATGCTTGGACTCAAGCTATTTGCTAATTCTTTTGTTTTATTTATAAAACATCCTATCTGGTTATTATTTGTTTCTTTAGCATCCTTTTACAAATTAAATCAACATATACTTTTACAAGAAAATTTAATAGAATAATTAAAAACTATTCTTTAATTTTAAGTTTTGAGCTATGGTTTTACGTTTTTCGTTTTTCGTTTTCTACCTATATACTACTCATATTTTAGAACATATATTTGAGCATTTTTTGGCAATGTATCCTCTTTTATTTCAAACTCATTTGATTCTAATCTTTGAACATTATCTTTATCGGATAGGAAGACTTCCACCGGATCTATAGAGAATTTAATGGCCTCGGTCTTATAATGCATGGGAATTGCTATCTTAGGTTTAATTTCTTTAATTATCTGAATGGCTTGACTGCTATCTATGGTATAAAATCCTCCCACTGGAATAAATAAAATATCTACCCTACCTATCTCAGTTAATTTATCAGAATCCAAAACATGTCCCAAATCACCTAAGTGACACAGGTTTAATCCATCCGTCTTTATAACAAATATAGTGTTGAGCCCTCTTTGCCCTCCATAAACGCTATCATGATAAGATGATATTCCTCTAAATTCCATTTTATGTGATTCTCTATTTACCAAACCTTTAAAAACTACCGGTCTTCCTTTAACGCCTCTCACATAATTATGATCAAAGTGTTCGTGACTAACAGTTACAATATTTACTTTAATCCGAGGGAGTTTATATCCAAGAGTTTCATCGAAAGGGTCAGTGATAATTTTAATTCCTCTTTCAGATTCAATTAAAAATGAAGAATGGCCTAACCATTTTATTTTCATAATTTTGCTCCTTCTTTTATTTTTCTCCTGGTTTCATCTTATATGATTTTACACGATGCGCAATACGCGATACGAGTTATTAAAACATTCCCCCAATTACTTTATTTAATCTTTCTTTTGCTAATTCCGGTTTAAAGTTTAATATAATGCTTCCCATTTCAGTTTTTTGTATTATATTAAATGGCTCCAGAGAAAAAATTTTAATAATTTTTTCCACCTCGTGTTCTTGTACTTTTTTAAATCCATAGTATTCATCATTCTTTTGATTAATTATTTTAGTTAGTGACTCTATGTTAAGATAAAGTTTTTTGCCACTATTTTCGTGTAACACTTTAATAATGATATTAATTAATTTTATCTTATTATAGAATATTTTTCTTTTTTCAAATAATTCAAAAATATTTTTCTTAACGGGATTATCTGCTGAAAAAATTGATTCCAAATTATTTAAAGAAAAAGGTAATTTATCATGTTTTTTTATAAGGTCATTTAACCATCTTAACTCAAACAGTAAAACTCTGTTCCTATCTGTTTTTCTGCTTAGTTTATCATAATCGAAATCAGGAGAAATAATTACCGAATAATCTGATTCCGTTTTTTCTTTTGCCTTGCTCAACTCGTTCCAGTGCTTATACTTTTGTATTTTTTCACTTTTTTTATCCGGTAGTTTTGCATCAATAATTAAGTTGTATGTTTTATAATCTAATAATCCTTTTGCCAAAATAAAAGAAGTTTCCCCTTCTAATACAATAGAAGTTTCAAAACCAAAAAATTCAAACACTTTTCGAAGTAATTTTTTAAGATTTTCGTTATCCTCAGAATTTATCAGTCTTAATTGTAGTTTTTCAATTTCACTCAACCAATCAAAGAGACCCCACATTTCTTCTTTCTCTTCAATAAATCGGAGATCTTTTCTTAAAATATTATCAATATATCTAGAAAATAAATTTTCTTCGTTTACTTCTACCTCTAATGCCCTTTCGCAAATACCTTTATAAGTTAGAGGATGGCCTGCTTCTTGTAATATTTTAAAAATTTTTTCACTTAAATCGTCCTGAGGTTCTATCTTAGCCTCATTTTCTGTTACCAAAAAATATCGTTTTCTATCATAGTCAATAAGGCCAACAAAAATAATATCGTTTACTTTTAATTTTTTATTTTCATACCATTCTTTTAATCCGACTATACAATTAAAATTATTATCCACTATAGCCTCTATCTCGTTTCCTTCTTTGTCTATAAAGGTAATTTCAATAGTCTTTTCTTCTCTTGGGAAAAATGGTCTCATATAACTGGTTAAAAACATGGTACCATCCTTCAAACAATAACTGGTAAGAGAATACTTAATGTTTGCATCTTTATATTGCCATTTCACTAAACCCCATACTCCTCTTTTTGTCCTCATAAATCTTTTGTCTCCACTCATAGAGGCATTTACAGCATAATAGGGTTCCTTAACCTTTAATGGTCTTATCTTTGTTAATTCTTTAGTAATTTGCCGATAATGCAACGGTTTTCTATGTTTGATTAATATTTCATAAGCACTGTCAGCAACTGATTTATGCTTCATAAGTCTCTAACCTCCAATTAACCAATTAATTAAAGATTTAAACAGGCGGGCCTGCCCTCGTGAAAACGGGGGGCGCTTGTCCCGCGTGGCTTCAAGTAGGGGTCGGATTCATCCGACCCGTCTTTAACGAGCACAGTGCTTCGCGCCCTTATATTGAATAGCCAAAAACCATAATTCAAAATTAATCAATTTACCGATTGACAAATTATTGGTTTTAGTCTTTGGTTTATATTAAATATGATAAAATATTTTGTTTTGCACTTTTAAAAATTCACTTTATTTATTATACACACTTTTTTTTATATTTTACAAATAAATTAGTCGTTAGTCGATAGTGAATAGTAATTCGTATCGCGTATCGCGTAAAAAAACTAGGATTCAAGTGTAGGGGCACAATGAATTGTGCCCTTCCTATATTACTGCTTTTTCCTGTGGGCATGATGCATCGTGCCCAACATATTACATATTACGGGCAGACACAAGACTTACCCCTACATATTATACATTGCTATTTCCTTCGCGCGATACGCGATACTAATTCATTCTGACTTCTGACTTCTTTTTCTTAACCGGACAACTAACTAATTCTTACGAGATACGGAATCATTTATATCTTTTCATTAGCTCAACATAATCCAGGGCGTGTTTTTTTAAATTCTCAATTTCTTCTTCATTAAGACTGCGCACTGCCTTCGCTGGCACACCTAAAGCCATGGTAAACGGTGGTATTTTAGTTCTCGGAGTTACTATTGCCCCAGCTCCTATTATGGCTCCTTCGCCTACTTCCGCACCATTAAGCACAATTGCCCCTATTCCTATCAAAGAATTATCTCCAATCTTGCACGCGTGTAGCATTACATTATGACCTATGGTAACATTGTTTCCTATTGTAGTAGGGACTCCAACATCACAATGAACAATACTACCATCCTGAACGCTGGTATTATTTCCTATATTAATGGGAGCTATGTCACCTCTTAATACTACATTATACCAAATACTGGAATCCTTTCCGATTGTAACTTCTCCAATCACAGTAGCATTTTTGGCAACAAAGGCTTCTCCGCTAACTATTGGTCTCTTTTCTTCAAAATTTAATATCATCTTCTTACCTCCATAACTGTTTTAATTTTTTCCGCAATTTTATCTCCAAATCCTGATATTTTACTTATATCATCCTTAGAGGCATTTTTTATCTCTTCTATACTTTTAAAATGTTTTAATAATAATCTTTTGCGTTTAGCACCAATTCCCGGAATAAGGTCTAACTTTGAATTACGTAATTCTTTACTTCTAATCCTTCTGTGGTAAGTCACCGCGAATCTATGGGCTTCATCTCTTATTCTTTGCAGTAAAAAAAGTGCCTCCGAATTAGAAGGTAATATTATCGGCTTGTGAGCCTTCGGTTTAAATATTTCCTCTTCTCTTTTAGCTATACTTATTAGCGGCAACTCAAGATTCAAATTGTTTAATATTTTTTTTACAGCAATAAGCTGACCTCTTCCTCCATCAACAAGGATTAAATCAGGCAACCTTTTTCCTTCAGATAATAATCTTTTATACCTCCTCTCTGTTACCTCTTGTAACATAGCATAATCATCAATTCCTGTAACTCTTTTCACTCTGAATCTTCGGTAATCTTTCTTTTTTGGTCGTCCTTTCTCAAAAACAACCAAGGAACCAACGGATAATTTTCCCTGAATATTTGAGATATCGAAAGCCTCAATTCTTTCTGGTAGTTTTTTTAAGCTTAATTTATCTTTTAAATCAATAACTGTCTTCCGGCCCTTCTTAATTTCATCTTCTTCTACTTCCTCTATCTTTTTCAATAAATAACCATTTTTATTATTTTTTCTAAATAAGTTTATTTCCTGACCCTTTAAAATTGCTTCAATTGATTTTATTTTATCTCTTACTTTGGCAGCTTTTTCGTAATTTAGATTATAGGAAGCTTCTTTCATTTCTCGATAAAGACCATTTAATAGTCTTTTTTGTTTCCCTGTCAAAAACAGACAAATTTCTTTTATTCTTTTTCGATACTCTGTTTTACTAATCATATTCGCACAAGGCGCTGAACACAAACCAATCTGGTAATCTAAGCAAATTTTCGCCTTTTTTAAATCTTTTTTTCTACATCCCCTAATTTTAAAAACTTGCCTTAGCAATTTTATAACAACTCGGATAGCATTTGTGTCCACGAAAGGGCCAAAATATAAAGCTTTACCTTCTTTTATCTTTCGATTTATTTTTCTGTAAAATAATATTTGCGGAAAGTCTCTATCTAAAGTAATTTTAATATAGGGATAACTCTTATCATCTTTTGATTGAGTATTATAGTAAGGATTTTTGTTTTTAATCATTTTACTTTCTAAGATAAGTGCTTCTACTTCAGAGGCAGTGGGTATATATTCAACTTTCACAATCTCCTTAATCATCTTATTTATTTTTAGAGACTGTTGGGCAGAATTACTAAAATAAGAAGAAACTCTACTTTTTAAGGAATTAGCTTTCCCTACGTATATTACTTTTCCCCTTTTATCTTTAAAAAAATAAACTCCGCTTGTATCAGGCAATTTATTTATTTTTGATTTAATATCCATAATTTATCTCTCTGATTAGAAAAATTATATTTATTTAATTATTTTAGTTATTTAATTAAACAGGTCTCGAGTTGAAAGTTAAATCAGTCGATTAAGCTAAAAAGTTAAAGCGAAAAATGCAAAGCCGTAATTCAAAATTTAAAACTTTTATAATAAATTATTGCTATTAATGTAGGGGTCGAATTTATTCGACCCGAATTTTTTTGTTAATTTTTCTGACGGGTTTGATGAATCAAACCCCTACCTCTGCCATTCCTTGGGCGTATACAATACGCCCCTAAAGTTTTTGTGATTTTGGAGGGGCACAATGCCTCGTGCCCCTTGTATATTAATTATCACACATTACACATTACGGGCAGACACAAGGTCTGCCCCTACTAATTTAATACTTTTTTTAAATATTCTCCAGTAAACGAATTTTTATTATGAGCTATTTCTTCAGGAGTTCCCTTGGCTATAACTCTGCCTCCTTCTACTCCACCTCCTGGACCAAGATCAATAATTTGATCTGCTGATTTAATTACCTCAAAGTTATGTTCTATTACTATGACTGTATTCCCGGCTTCTACTAACCTATCTAAGACATTGAGTAATTTTTTTACATCATCAAAATGCAGGCCAGTGGTTGGCTCATCTAAAAAGTATATCGTCCTTCCTGTACTTTTAGCACTTAATTCTTTAGCCAATTTCACTCTTTGTGCTTCACCACCGGATAAAGTAGTGGCGGATTGTCCTAATTTTATATATCCTAATCCTACATCATATAAAGTTTGTAATTTTCTTTTTATTGTAGGGATTGCTCCAAAAAAATCAAGTGCTTCTTCAACAGTCATCTCTAATACCTGAGCTATATTTTTACTCTTATATTTTATATCTAAAGTTTCACGATTGAACCTTTTACCTTTACAAATTTCACAGGGTATATATACATCGGGTAAAAAATACATCTCAATCTTTATTATCCCTCCACCCTGACAGGCTTCACATCTTCCACCTTTTACATTAAAACTAAACCTGCCCACCTTATAACCTCTAATTTTAGCTTCTTTTGTCCTGGAAAATACTTCTCTAATCGGAGTAAATGCCCCGGTGTAAGTAGCCGAATTAGAGCGAGAAGTTCTACCTATAGGTGATTGATCGATAATTATCACTTTATCAATATTTTCTATTCCTTCAATTTTATCATAATCACCAGGATGAACTCTGCTCTTATAAATTTTCCCGATTAAAGCTTTATATAAGGTCTCCTCGACCAAAGTACTTTTTCCGGAACCAGATACTCCAGTGATACAAGTAAGTGTACCTAAAGGAATGGAAACATCGATATTTTTTAAATTGTACTGGCGAGCTCCTCGAATTTTCAAATATTTCCCGTTCCCCTCTCTCCTTTCGGAGGGAACATCAATTTTACTAAGATGGCTTAGATATCTTCCAGTAATGGATTTCTTGTTTTTTATAATACCTTTAATGTCACCTTTCGCTACTAAATATCCACCGTGTACACCTGCCCCAGGTCCTAAATCAACAATGTAATCTGCAATTCTCATTGTAGCTTCATCATGTTCAATTACTATAACCGTATTTCCTAAATCTCTTAACTTTATAAGAGTCTGTAAAAGTTTATAATTATCTTTTTGATGTAAACCAATACTCGGTTCATCTAAAATGTAAAGTACTCCGGTTAGGCTCGAGCCAATCTGAGTAGCTAGACGAATTCTCTGATTTTCTCCTCCTGCTAAAGTAGAAGACGAACGAGATAAGGTTAGATAATCTAAACCTACATTACTTAAAAAGCTTAATCTATTTTTTATTTCTTTTAAAATTTGGCCGGCAATAACTCTTCTTCTTTCATTTAATTTTAATTTTTCAAAGAAATTATAATTCCATTTGATAGATTGTTCAGCAATATCAGCAATAGAAAAACCATCGATAGTTACCTTTAAGCTCTCTGGTCGAAGTCTTTTACCCTCACAAGAAGGGCACGGTCCAATATTCATAAATTTTTGTATCTCTGAACGAATATATTCTGATTTAGTCTCTCGATATCGCCTTTTTAAATTATTAATTACTCCTTCAAAAGAATTCTCATGAAGCCAATAGGTGTTTTGTTCGTCATTCTGGTATTTAAAAGGTATCTTTATTTCTCCTGAACCGTATAATATAATCTTCTGAAATTCAGGTTTCAATTCAACGAAAGGGGTATTAAGACTGAAACCATAAAAATCGGCTAAACCCTTTAGTATGTGATATAAGTATTTTCCTTTTACCTCTCCCCAGGGAACCAAGGCACCCTGCAGTATAGGTCTATTTTTATCCGGCACAATTAGCTCTGGATCAAACTCCATTTTAAAACCCAAACCACTACAATCAGGACAAGCTCCATAAGGATTATTGAAAGAAAAGATACGAGGGGCGATCTCTGGTAAATTAATTCCGCAATTGGGACAAGAAAAATGCTCGCTAAATATCTTCTCTTTACCACCTTCTATATCGATTGCCACTATTCCTTCACTTATGCTTAAGGCGGTCTCGATAGAACTGGCCAAACGAGTCTTTATTTCAGGCTTTACTATCAATCTGTCTACTACAACTTCTATATTATGATTTTTATATCTATCAATTTTTATATCTTCTTCAATTTCATAAATATTTCCATCAACCCGTATCCGAACAAATCCTTTTTTTTGAATATCTTCTAAAACTTGTTTGTGTTCACCTTTTTTAAAGCGTATTACCGGGGCTAAAACTTGAATTTTTGTTCCGGAAGATATATTCAAAATTTGATCAACCATCTGCTCGACCGTCTGCTTGCTTACCCGCTTACCACACTGTGGACAATGAGGTATTCCAATTCGGGCAAAAAGTAACCGTAAATAATCATAAATTTCCGTTACGGTACCTACCGTAGAGCGAGGATTCTTACTTGCTTTTCTCTGGTCAATTGAAATCGCTGGTGATAGTCCTTCAATGTAATCCACATCAGGTTTTTTCATTCTTTCCATAAATTGACGAGCATAAGAAGACAAAGATTCAATATATCTTCTCTGACCTTCTGCATAAATCGTATCAAAAGCCAAAGAAGATTTACCGGAGCCACTCAACCCGGTAATTACTACTAATTTATTTCTGGGTATCTCCAAATTAATATTCTTTAGATTATGTTCTCGTGCCCCTTTAATTATTATTTTAGTCTGAACCACTTATTAATTCTCCTTTAAATTAGTATATAGTATATAGTATCGAGTATATAATAAGTATCAAAGAAAAACAATTTCTAAAATCCAAATTAGCTAAATAAGTAATTAACTAATTTGTTATTTCATTTAAATAGTTTTAAACTAAAAAATTAAAACTTAAAGCGAAAAACCATAATTTAAAATTTAAAACTTTTTCAAACAAAGTACTGCCTTCAGTGTAGGGGACGGATTTATCCGTCCCGGCTTATTTTGTTAATTTCTCTTACGGGTTCGATAAATCGAACCTCTACCTTTATACGTTATGCGCTATACTCTATTTAATCTTCTGGATTCTGGATTCTAACTTCTGGCTTCTGAACTTCTATCTTATTCACGAGATACGATTCACGAGATACGAGATACGAGTTATTCTCTTTGCTCTACGCTATACTTCTTCACTATATACTACATACTATATACTGATTTACTACTTTATTTCCCCGAATAAGGTTTTTTCTTTTTTTAATCTTTTTATTTCATCTCTCAACAGGGCCGCTCTTTCGAAATCTAAATTTTTTGCTGCTTGCTTCATCTCTTTCTCTAAAGATTTTATTAATAACCATAAATTATTCTGGCTTAAGTATTTTTCATTTTCTTCATTAACAGTAGAAAAATCTCCGAGATTTTTCTCGTTATTAGCAATGGCAAATTCTTCTATAGATTTAGTTATGGTTTGAGGGGTTATATGGTATTTATAGTTATATTCTAACTGTATCTTTCTCCTTCGATTAGTTTCTTTTACTGCTCTTTTTATCGACCCAGTGATATTTTCGCAATATAAAATAACTGTACCATTTATGTTTCTTGCTGCTCTTCCCATTGTCTGAATCAAGGAAGTTTCTGATCTTAAAAAACCTTCTTTATCTGCATCTAAAATAGCTACCAAAGATACTTCCGGAAGATCTAATCCTTCTCTTAACAGATTAACTCCTACTAATACATTGAATTTACCTAATCTTAAATCTCTTAAAATGTTAATCCTTTCCAAAGTTTTAATCTCTGAATGAAGATATTTTGCTTTTATATTAATTTCATCCAAATACTCAGCTACATCCTCAGCCATTCTTTTAGTTAAGGTAGTTACTAATATTCTCTCTTTTTTTTCCGTCCTTTTTTTAATTTCTTCTATCAGGCTGTCTATCTGATTTTTAGCAGATTTTAAAACTATTTCCGGATCAATCAATCCGGTAGGTCTGATAATCTGCTCAACTATTTGCTTACTTTTTTCTAATTCATATTTAGCTGGGGTTGCTGAAACAAAGACGACTTTCTCCATATATTTTTCTATTTCCTTAAAATACAGTGGTCTATTATCATATGCAGAGGGTAAGCGAAAACCATATTCTACCAAACTGTCTTTTCGTGATTTATCACCTGCAAACATTCCTTTTAGTTGGGGAATGGTGACATGGGATTCATCGATAAAGAGTAAAAAATCAGAAGGCATATAATCTAATAGAGTCGCAGGAGGTTCTCCTGATTTTCTTCCACTAATATGACGGGAATAATTTTCAATCCCGCTACAATATCCCACTTCCTTTAACATTTCTAAATCATATTTAGTTCTTTGTTCTAATCTTTGAGCCTCTAAGAACTTTTCCTCTTTTTTAAAATATTTTAACCTTTGCCTTAATTCTTCTTCGATAGATAAAATTGCTCTTTCTAATTTATCTTTAGTGGTAACAAAGTGTTTAGCCGGATAAACTATCAATTTATCTCTTCTCTTTATAACTTTTGCAGTTAGAGGGTCTATCTTGGAAATTGCTTCTATCTCATCACCCCATAATTCTATACGAAAGGCATATTCTAAGTAGGAAGGAAATATTTCAATTACATCTCCTCTAACCCTAAAACATCCTCGGTGAAAATCAATATCATTTCTCTCGTAGTGTATATTTATAAGCCTTTCTAAAATATTGTCTCTTTTGAAAATATCGTTCCTACTTATTTTTAATACTAATTCTTTATAATCTTCAGGTGAACCTAATCCGTATATACAAGATACGCTGGCAACAATAATCACATCTCTTCTTTCTAAGAGGGAGCTGGTAGCAGAGAGTCTTAAACGGTCAATCTCTTCGTTTATAGAGGAATCTTTCTCAATATACGTATCGGTACGGGCAATATAAGCTTCTGGTTGATAATAATCATAATAACTTACAAAATACTCTACCGCGTTATAGGGAAAAAATTTTCTAAATTCGCTACATAATTGAGCAGCTAAAGTTTTATTGTGTGAAATAACCAGAGTAGGCGATTGAACCTCTTGAATTACATTTGCCATAGTAAAAGTCTTCCCTGAACCAGTTACTCCCAGTAAGGTTTGATATTTGTAACCATTACGTATACCCTCTACCAATTTTTTTATAGCATGGGGCTGGTCTCCTTGAGGGGGGTAATCAGATACTAAATTAAATTTCTGAGCCATTTGCAACACCTTTTTAAAACCATACTTACAATTTTGTTTATATTTTAGAACTTACATTCATCCTTAAATAATTATACACTTATTATATCGTATTGCGTATCGAGTATCGAGTATCGCGGACAATGGGCACGATGCATCGTGACTAAGGCAAACCCTGCTTAGTAGATACTCACTTAACAGGGCAAACAAAAGACAATAAAACAGGAAGGGCACAATTCATTGTGCCCCTACACCTGAATCTTATTTTTTTCACGCGATATACGATATACGATATACGATATACGATTCACTAACAACTAATTTAATTGGTTAATCAGCTTAATCTAAAAATAAATCTACGATTTTTGAATTATTAACATCTATCAAGCCTTTATTGGTTATTTTAATATAAGGAGCCACTTCTAAAGACAAAAAAGCAATACTCATAAAAGGATTATCCACCTTAACCCCTAATTTTTTAGCAGTCTTATAAATGGAGTCCAAATTTTCTTTCACCTTTAACAAAGGTTTATCTGACATCAAACCAGCAATAGGCAAAGGCAGTGAATCTACTATTTTTTCATCTACTGATATTGCTAGTCCACCTCCCATCTTAGCAATAGCTGCCCCGACATTTAACATATCTTTATCGTTAGTACCCACAATTATGATATTGTGAGAATCATGGGCAACAGATGACCCCAATGCACCTTTTTTCAGGCCAATCCCTTTAACTAAACCTATACTTACTTTTTCTGAAGCATGGTGCCTTTCTACTACAGCAATCTTTAAAACATCTCGCTTGGTATCAGAAACTACGAAGCCTTCTTCAATTTTAGGGACCTCTATAATTTCTTTAGTAATAATTTGACCTGGGGTAATTTTTATAATTCTGCATTTATTACCTTCTACTGGAATCTTAAAATCTTCAAGGTAAAGCCACTTGATATTAATTGATCCCCTAATAGGCACATCCGATGGTTTGGGACTTAGTTCTAACAACTCTCCGTTTTCGGCAACCAATTTTCCATTATTAAAAACTTTAAGGATGTTAAAATCTTTAAAATTATCAAAAACAACCAAATTAGCTACATAGCCAGGAGCAATTGCACCTAAGTTTCTTAGTCTAAAATATTCAGCAGTATTTAGGGTGGCCATCCTTACGGCAGTAACAGGATCTATGCCCTTTTTTATAGCAGTTTTTATAATATAATTAATATGCCCCTCTTCAATTAAATCTTTGGGGTGACGATCATCACAACAAAAGAAACATCTCCTGGAATTATCAGTATTTATAAGTGGTAAAAGATCAATTAAATTTCGAGTAACTGACCCCTCTCTCAACATAATATACATACCTAGTCTTAGTTTTTCTTTAGCCTCTTCTACTGTAGTACATTCATGGTCAGATCTTATTTGAGCAGAAACATAGGCGCAAAGATCCTTGCCGGATAAATTAGGAGCATGTCCATCGATACATTTTTTCGAAGATACTACTATTTTATCTAAAACCTCAGGAATTTGGTTTAAAACTCCTGGAAAATTCATCATCTCTCCCAGCCCTAAAACCCATTTTTCGTCTAAAAGAGGAAACAAATCATTTACGCTAAGGTTTGCTCCGGAAGTTCCTAAAGATGAAGCAGGAACACAAGAAGGAAGCATCATAAAAATACTTAAAGGATTATA
>Ga0209978_10000816_pt1 | contig 12385 bp, 14 predicted proteins | sample BentaG_FD_182805 | JGI IMG/M metagenome (GOLD analysis project Ga0209978, IMG submission 182805) | Deep subsurface microbial communities from South Atlantic Ocean to uncover new lineages of life (NeLLi) - Benguela_00093 metaG (SPAdes)... | ecosystem: Environmental > Aquatic > Marine > Oceanic >...
GTGGAGCAGAACTCGTCGGCCAGCCAGAACCTCCTCCCCCCGTCGATCATCCGTGCGATCCTGTAGCGGTATCTCTGGCCGTCGCTGAGCTCACGGTACCTCCGTAGGAAGAGGAAGGCGTCGTTGAGGCCTACGCGGCTGAGGAGGCCCAGGGCTTCTTTGAAGCTCTGCCCGACGGTGTCGATGATGGGGGTATCCCTGTCGACTTCGACCTCGTCGATGTTGGCGGCCTCTCCTCCCAGATCGGCCTCGATGGCTCGAAGGAGCACGGACTTCCCGGAGCCGCTGTCCCCGGTGATGTAGACCACGTCCCCCTCGGCGAGCCTGAGTTCGAAGTCCCTGTAGAGGACGTGTTCCTTCTCCTCGTCGACGCCCAGGCCGAAGGTTCTGGAGACCTCGATGGTGCGGTCGGTAAGGGGGGCGCTTGTCTTGAAGCTGATGTCGTAGACGTAGCAGCCCCTCTCCTCGTCGTATCTGCGTGCCTTCCTCTTGGCCTTTACGATGGTCGTGATCTCGTCTGTTGAGGCGGGTGTTTTGTCGTTCAACTTACCCTATTGGGCAAAATTAACTATAATATTAAAATTTTTTCAAAAGTATTGGGTTTAATAATCGATCGTTTCCCAATGCTCGGTTGAATTTAGAACACATACGATTGTTTGGTTTCTTTTGTGTGATTCACGTATTCTCCAATGAAAACAGGAACTTTAAAAAAGATACATCTAAGAGGTTTCATTTTATATTTATATAAAGATATAATTGAGCAAACACTCTACTATCTCCATGCCAAGAGAAGTCAAGAAGGCCCTGGAGCTGGCCAAGGGCGACAGGACGTGGGGACGCTTCCTCATGAACCTCTACAACGAGGCTGAGAACGCCAGGCGCAGCAGGGCCTTCGACGAGCTCGCGGAGAGCCTCACCGACGAAGATCTGGAAGCCATCGCCGTTTCCAGCAGGGAGTTCAGGGAGAGGGGGAGGATTTGATAAGCTTCTTCCTCCCCGACGCCGACCTCCTCATAGCCACTACGGCGATATCCCGTGACATCCCCCTCAAGACGGGCAACCAGCACTTCCAGAGGCTCAGGGAATTCGGGTTGAGATTAGAGGATAGCCAGACACGATTGCCTTCAAATGCGCGCTCAATGTTTGTCTTCCAAATATGGGAATATTGTGAGTGCCCCATTTCCAAAAACGGGAAATAATTGGCTAAAATAAAATATTAAGGCAAATATTTTGCCAAATTCGTTAGAGAAGCCTTATATTAGGTTTATTACACATATGGGTATGGTGATTGGAGTGGCTTTAAAAGTCTCATCAGAGTTGAGCTCTCCCGGCACGGTGACCCTTCTAACGACTTTCGAGGAAGCGATCCTCTGCTTCATCTTCGGTCCTCCCGAACTAGAGAGGAAGGCCTTGAAAAAAGTCAAGGAAATAATCGATTTCGCCTCGAAATACAAGTTGCTGCTCGGCGAAAGAAGTAGGATTTAATCCCCCTTCTTTATCTCCGCGCGCGCCACAGGGAGAGTATAAGAGATCCGACCAAATCAGAATCATAGGCAGAATCGATCCCTCATCAGGTATAGTCTCCGTCAGTGTTAACGGAACCTATTGGGATGAGGAAGATAGACCATTACGGTGGAGCCGCGAGAACATCCATACGAATATAGATGGAGAATTCGATAAGATCCTGTATGACCATGAGTCCGGTATCAGTGCTGGAGAATATGAAATTGTCCTAACTTATACTGGAAGACCAGGTTATATGCCATCATCAAGTACAAGATCATTCACAGTTGTTGGAAGCTTTGGGTGGATTCCCAGCTTCCCTCTCGAATCTATTATCCTAGGAATGCTACTCGCAACATCGATAATGTGGATAATTGCGAAATGAAAGTCGTAGCATCAAGCCGCGCGCGGAATTAAAAAAAGGGAATTTACTCAGAGATCAATTGGTTACACTAAGGTTCTAGTTTAATAAACATGTTATGATGGCTATTTCGTTATTAGAGGCTAGTATTTAGAGTGCTTTTTAAAACATAGTATGGTTGTGTAAAGGCCCATTCTAGAATCCCTAGACAGTATGCACATTATAAGCAGCTCCCCATAGTTTTTCTAAATATGGAAAATTTTATTAATATCTCTTCCGAAAAAGGGAAAAATATCGGTTATAGGGGAAAATAAAAGAGTATATTTCCCAGAATCGTTAGAAAACCCTTAAATTAGAATAATTTCTTATAGGCTGCTAAACAGCGAGATGTGATGTAAAGTGTGTGCAAGTTTTAAAAACTGCCCGTGCTGCAAAGCTCTCGTCTTCACCAAGGATAAAGAGTTCAGATGCAATCTCTGTGGCACCCTCTTCTCAGTAGTCGATGAAAATAGTCGCACGCGCGCAGTACGAGAACGTTACTACAATTGGGTCGTATTTTTAAAAGAAGCTCGTACGCGGGGTTGTTAGATGGAGTTTTGGAGTTGGTTAGTGAGTCGGGGTTTTTTCGGGGTTCTTGGTACTTTAGGAATCATCGTGATCTTGAGTTTCCTCCGAATCGAGTTAGATCCAAGGAACTAGTATTTTCATGAATCGTCGCGCGCTGCGCGCGTTGGCAATTTTTAGTTTTACTAGACGCACGCACGCGCCTGTATGCCTTCTTCAAGGCAAAGTTCATCGTTTCTATCGCATTTTTAAAAGAGTGGGTTGCATAAATGTTCGATTTATAACGAACGTTTCTCTATTTACCGAACATATGCCTCCTCCAGTTTCCTGATTAGCCGTTCTGCCTACCCCAGACAGCACCGACTATGGTGCCTACCACCAGCATTATGCCGTTGAAGACCACTTCGTTCCACGTTCCCAAGAGCACCATGTGGACGATCTCCAGTGCCGCTAGGCCTACGAAGAAGATGACCATCAGCGCTATGATGAGGACGAACCTGTCGGTGGGAGCCTCCTCCCTGATCCTGACTTTCCTCACCGGGCTCATCTCCACCGTCCTCCGTCTTGTCAAGGCTCGCCTGAGCAGGCTCCTAAACCACTCTAACGCGTTCAATCTCCCCCTTCCTCCACTTCCGGAGCCTCACCCGGCGCCCCAGGGCCTGGATCTCCCTGATCGCCTTCAGGACCTCCCTCCTCGGCATCACAAGCAGTATCTCGTCCACCAGCTCCAGGGGGATCCGGGCGGCCCCCCAGTCGTTGTGCACCTCCACAACGTCCTTCCCAACAAGGAGCAGCCTCCTCTTCCTCCCCGACACCCCCAGGTAGACCCCCCAGTCCTTGCAGTAGATCTCCGGGCTCCCCTCGTGCTCGTCCATGCTGCACCTGATCTCCGAGGCGTCCATCCACCGGACCAAGATCAGGTCCCCCTTCCGGAGCTCCTCCACGTTCACTCGCCTCATTCCCACCGGCTCCTCAGCGCGTTGAGCTCCCTCTCCTGGATCGCCTTCCGGCCCGCCGCAATCTGGGCGGCCAGGTCGAACATGACGGGGGCCACCTTCGGCTCGTACGTCCCGTCAGGCTTCCGGGCCGCCACGAGCTCAAGGGTGACCATGTAGCCCTCCTGGGGCTTGTAGTGGTGGCGGGCCCTCTGGATCTGAAAGGTCTCCTGGTCAAGACCATCCTTGAGGCTCGTCACCTGGATCATCAGCGGAGGCCTGTAGCCCAGCTGGGCCCTCCCCGGCACCATGGCCTCGACGATGACCAGCGGATTCTTCCGGTGGTCGACGATGTTCTCCGCCACGTAGCCCGCGTAGTCGACGTCCGTGATGGTCTTATCCACCACCCGGAGGGTCCTCTTCCCGTACTCGTCCTGGCTCGTGGAGTCCTCGTGGGTGCCGGCCTTCTCGGACCGGACGAAGCGGAGCTTGTCGATGAGGAAGCCCCCGGTCCCGATCTCGACGGAGTGGACGGCTCTGATCCGGAGGTTCTTGATTATGTTCCCAGGGTTCCCCGTCTTCGACATCCCGGAGAGGCTCACCGTGTACTCGTGCCAGGCACCGGAGCCCTGGGGGCTGATCCCCGTCTTCTGGAGGTAGTCAGTCACCCAGAGCCAGCCCCCCCTCCAGATCCTGACCTCGAAGCCGTCTATGCTTAATCCGGCCCCGTACTTCATGAGGAACTTGATGGCGTCGAAGCCGGAGACGTCCAGCTCGGAGAACTCGCAGCGCATCCTGTACTGGGTGCCCGGGTTCGTCGTGTTGAAGTGGACGCTCGCCGTCCCCGCCTGGAAGTCCCCGGTGTCAGACTGGGGGTAGCCCCCGTCCGTCGGGTCGGGGCTGCTCCAGCCCTCCACGCTCTCCGTTAGGGAGTCCTCGTCCCTGGGGAGGGCCTCCTCCTCGAAGATCACCACCCGGACGTCGTTCACCAGCTTGGGCTCACCCTTCATGGTCTCCCGGACCTGGAGGTCCAGGATGTTCGCCGCGTTTCCATCCGACCCGTCGCTCACCTTCACCGCCGCCGTCCACGCCCCGTACTTCTTGAACCTGAGGGTCCCGCCCGGGTCGACGTAGAAGTTGGCCCCCGTCTCCCCCGTAGCGAACTTGGCCGTCTCGGCGAGCTTCTGAAGCAGACTCCAGACATTCTCCAAGTTGAACTTGTTAACCAGGGTCCGGTTCGTCGCGTCGATCTGATGGGAGAGCTCGGGGAGGCTGTCGTCGCTGATGGCGTCGACGATGAGGCTGATCTGGGTGGCCATGGCGTACTCCTTGGTGAAGGTACGCTCGTGCATGATCTCCCCCAGGTCCTCCAGCACCAGCCGGAGCACGGGCTCGTCGGGATCCCCAGAGGTCACGCGGTCGATGACCCTAGCCGTGATGAGCTTGTAGACCTGGCTCTCGTTCTGAGCCGCCAAGTAGATCATGACGATATTCCCCGAGGCTGCCCTGGCCACCCCGCTCGGGGGCTCCCTCTTGAAGAGCCCTATGACCTCCGCCTCCTGGAGGGCCCTCTCCAAGATCTGAGGCTCGTCCACGTAGCAGGCCGTGTACTCCGAGTACACCCCGTTGTTGTTCAGGCAACCCCACGTGAGATCTATGGTGTCGACGGTGATCAGCCCCAAGGTCCCGGAGGCCCCGCCGTCGTACTCTCCGTCGATCCAGAGCTCCGTCACGTCGTTCCCAGGGTCGATGACGCCCACCACGAGGTGCCACTGGTTGTCGGCCACCGTCGCCGTGCTCGTGTACTGACGGACGTTCCCCTCGTCGTCCCTCACGTAGAGGCGGACCCTGTCGCTGCTCCAGTTGAATTGGATCCGGCTCCAGCTGCTGTTCCAGATCTTGCCGAAGCCACAGATTATCCCGGAGGCCCCCGGGGCGGCCTTCACCCAGAAGGCGATGGTGCGGGCTCCCGTCGCCGGTATTATGGTCTTGTAACCCGTATCGATCCTGGCGTTGACCCCGTTGAAGTAGAGGCACTTGCCATGGACGCCACCCGAGATCCAGGAGGTGTTTACGAGGTCGGCGTGGCCCTTGTTGCAGCTCAGATCAAAGGCGTGGAGACCCTCTCCCTCGTCGAGCATGTACCTCCGGGCCGTGACGCCGAGGAGGACGTCGTTCAGGATCTTCAGGGTGGCGCCGCTTATCCTCGATGTGGTCCAGAGGTCGACGTCGAGCTCCAGGGCTTCGGTCGGGACAAGGGGAGGGTTCTTGACCACCACCGCGTAGTCCCAGTCGATGTACGCCGTCCCCAGGGCCGTGTTACACTTCGCATAAAGCTTGATGTACTTGATGGTCTTCCCCGGGAGGAGGTCGAGGACATCGACGGTCATATCCGACAGGGCAGAGATCCACCCGGTCTCGTTAGAGGATGTGTCCGTGTACTCGACCCCGATCTTGTACTGGGGCGTGGTCCCCCGACCCCGCAGCCGAACCCTCAGCCTCGGATACGAGTCCGTGCCGAGGTTCAAGCTGCTAATGTCCTTCCGGTAGCCGCAGCCCGAGGGAACCGCCCCCTCGGTGACGGTCATCACACCCAGGTCCCCGCTGACGTCGCCAGCGTTCGCGAAGCTCTGGCTGGCCGCCGACTGGAAGAGGACCCAGAGGGAGCTCCTGAAGCAGTCATCCAGCCAGCCCGGGCTCTCATAGATCTCCACGTGGCACTCCGCCCAATCAGGAGTCGGCATCAACCACCCCTCCTTGTCTGCTCCACGAGCCTGGGTCCTAGGCGGCGGAGCCACTCATCCGTGTCCAGGCCCCTCCTGGGCTGCTTATCGAAGGTGACGAAGATGGGGCCGTAGCTGTGGACGTGCCTGGAGGGGATCACGTACTCCCCCCTGTGGAGCACGTAGAGCCCCGTCTCCCGGACGGGCCCGCCCGTCTGCATGCTCTTGATCTTGGAGTAGACCAGGGCGCCGGCGGCCAGGGCCAGGGGGACGAGCCACCACCGGCCCGTGAGGGCGGCGAGGACGGCCTGGGCCGCTGAGGCCGCTCCCGTCGACTCCTTGAGCATGATGGTGAGGCTGGTGAGGTTCCGGACCACCTGCATCATGTTTAGGAAGCCGTACATGGCGGCCCTGGGGTCCAGGTCGGATATGGCCTTGGAGGTCTGTTCCACCGCGAGGCGGGCGGCGTTCATGGACCTTACGCTCATCAGCATGATGGGCAGGGTCCGGGAGGAGCTGGATCTCGCCCCCGTGAGCGCTAGATAGGCCTGGTTGGCGCTCCTCGAGGCGTTCTCCGCCGTGATAGCGGCCTCGCCGAGTCCCGTCACGGAGACCTCGTACTCTAGCTGCATTTTCTCCGCCATCAGAACACCTCCGCGGTCTTACCCAGCATCTCACGCGCGTATCTGAGCCGCTCCTGGATCACGGCTTGGAGGAGGAAGGGTCTGGGAGGCATGCGGCTCGTCCCGTCGTGGACGTGGCGGGCGTAGTCGACTGGGCGGCCCGTCCTGGGGTTTATGTATCCGCCGCCCCCGGCGACCAAGGCCATCGTGTGGGGCCCTCGCATCTCAGCCCGGATTGACGCCATGAGGGCGCCTGTGTCCATCGGGCAGAAGGCCTTGGCGGCGGCCTCCATCCAGAACATCTGGAGTACGATGGAGGTGGCCTCGCCGATCTTCCGGGGGAGCATTCTGAGCTCTAACCCTAGGTCCTCCAGCCGGATCCTCCTCGTCACCTTCACCTTCCCATCCTCCTCAGGCGGTCGATATCCTCCTTGAGGCGGCGCTGCTCCCGGACTTGCTTGTCCCCCACGGCGTTCAGGTAGACCCTGAGCCTCTCCACGAACCTGGTGGGCTGCTTCATGAGCGCCTCATGGGTCCAGCCCATCTGGACGCAGAGGGAGACGTCGTCCAAGAGCGGCTCCGCCTTCCCACGCTTCACCGCCGCTACGATTTTTTTCGTTCCTCCCTCGTCACTCCGTTTATCTTCTGGGCGTAGGCGATCATCTCCTCCACCAGTTCCGGCGGCTCTATGGCGTGGATCGCCTCTAAGGTGATGGGTAGTGGGTTTCCCTCCCCATCCTCCATGTCCCACTCGACCAGGGTCTGCACCAGCATCATGTCGTTCAGGACCCAGGGGTCGATGTCGGGCTCGAGATCGCCGGACGGCGTCCGGACCCACTTGGTAGACTTTCGGAGGGCCTCCTGCTTCATCCCGTAGTTCCAGGTCCTGAAGACCAGACGGTGGCTCATGATCTCAACTTCGTGATTCACGGCTCTAACCACTACAATTTTAAAACATTAGTTAAATATTAATACATTTTCTAATAAATTAGGGATAAAACGAGGCCACCACCTAGACCGGAGTACCGCACCGATCCTTCGATCTCTCGCGCGCGCGATGAGAAAAAATTCACATGGCAATCATTTTATTCTAATTTCTGGACAAGCCAGCTCCACAGGACGGACAAAACTCGGCATCAGGCTGGACTTCTGTACCACATTGAGGACAGTAGGGCTTTTTAGGGGTAGTTGGTTCTAGCTGTAACTTTATCTCTTCAGATTTGGCTGGCTTAACTTCTTCTAGTTTATAACCGCCCTTACTTTCCTCTTCCTTTGGTTTCACTTTTGTTATAGCGTAGTAGGGCAAAAGCACCAGTTGCATGATGAACCACGTTATTGCCAAGACTGCGCTAAAAATAAAGGATGACACTATGAGGCGCAGGACACCTGTGATAATAAGTGGTAAATATGTGACAATTAAGTAGGTTATTCCGATCGCCACTAGAATGGAAAAAAAAAACAGAGGAAGGAGTATTTTTTTCGTTTCCGTCCTCTTCACCTAACCGATCTTGAATAGGCCCTTTCCCTTTTGTTCACTGGCGCTAATGTACTTGCTTACCGCTCTAGCCAGCTCTCTCACGGGCATGCTCTGCAGCCAAACCTTTCCAGGGCCCGTAAGCTCAACCAGAAAGAGGCTTTCACCGCCAAACAGGATGTTTTTTACACCTTTTATACGTTTGATGTCGTAGGTTACTGACGGCTGGAACATTGCCACACAGCTCGTGTCCACGAGTAGACGCTGTCCCTTCTCGAGGTCATAGTCTATGATCTCACCGCCGATGTTCGCAAAGAATGTGCCTGGTCCCGTTAGACGCTGCAAGAAGAATCCCTCACCGCCGAAAAGTCCCGCACCTAGCTTCTTTACAAGGGCTGGCTCAAGTTGCACCATTTTTTCGGCGGCCAAGAACGCGTCTCTTTGGCATAGCATTGATTCTCCCGGACCCAACTCGACCGGGATGATTTTTCCTGGAGACTCCGCCGCAAAGCCGACGATTCCCGGGCTCTTAACGGGGGAAAAATCTATCATGAAGAAGGATTCCCCGGCGACCTTCCTCTTGAGACCACCGATTAAGCCACCCTTAGCCTTCGTCTCCATTTTGACGTTGTCAGTCATGAAGAGCATCCGACCCGACTCCGCGCAGATGACCTCATTAGGCTCCAACTCAAGAACCAAGTGTTGCATGACACTCCCGATAACTTTTTGCTTCATTTGACCTTTTCACCTAAAATGATATTTTAGTTGTGGATTACTTTAATATTTCGGCACGCGCGCTATCCGTTTACGGCGAATACGAGACATCGAGGGTGTTGGTGACGAAGCAGCGAGTTCTGATACGCACGCACGCGCCACACGGACAACTAGTACTACATGCGCGCTCCCAACAAGCTCAGTTAATACGAAGCTAAATATCGAAACTAAGTTTTGTAACATTTTATTAATGTGCTTGAGATGTAATTGTGAAGGAATGAGTAAAGTTACTTCGTTAGAACGATATTATATGCTCTGGAAAACCGAGCAACTTGATTTACGAACATTTTTAATGAATCTTGAATCAAAGATACAAGAATTTGATGAGAGATTATTAAGACTAGAATCCGTAACACTAGAGCTGAAAGAACAAATTAATAAAAATAATATTTTAAATCATCATGAAAGGACTTGGATTAAAATAAGAGGGTATGCTATTGAAAACACCACCTCTATGCTACTTAATCCTTCAAGAAACTTTCGATTCAAAATAGTGGAAGTCGATGATGATTTCATTCGAATAGATAAATTGGGAAAAATAAAACTAACCAAGGATATGTTTCTATCTGTCTTTATGTTATTGAAGGAAAAAGGAGACTGGATTAGGATAGGAGCATCGGTAACAAATACAAAACCAAATACTGTGGAAGGTCATATAAAAATGCATTTTTTTGGAGGAGACATGAATGGACAAATGAGTGCATCTTGGGTTTCAGCGTTATTGGTCAGGTCTAACGTAGGAATTATTTTTAATAACAAGGCTATTGGTCAAGCAATAAGACATGTAGGCATTTAATCGCGCGCGCATTCTCATTTATCCCAACTCTTTTCCTTACTTCACCATAATAGTTTCAAGGTGACTGTATGAGATTCATCTGGTATTGGGAATATAACCAAAGAGAAGCTCTGAAGATGTTTGAAGTCAACAGACGAGTCGGAGAAGATAGGAAGAAACATCCAAACAAGTATCCCAATTTGATATTCGGAGCCCACTGGCTTGGGATGGAGCCAAAGGGTTTCACAATCTATGAAGTTGACAACCCCCAGCAGATAGTGAATTTAGAAGTAGCATTCTCTCCAATCAAGAAGTCCAAGTTCGTACCCATATTTGAGCACAAGTCAGTCGTAGAGACGTATGAGAAAGAGAAGGAAGGAGACCCAGACTTCGCATACAAACTATAATAAATCCCTATTCTTTCCTTTCTTTATCCCAACTCTTATCCTCAGATCCGAGTAATATTGCCTGGAGAACACGGTGAAGTTAAGTCATGAACTTCGATTTGGAATAGCCTTCGTGCCAGATACCCCGTGGGATGAGTTTGTAAGACGATTCCTGTACATCGAGGAACTTGGCTTCGATATAGCAGGACTCGGGGACCACTTCGCACATCCTATGTTTCCTAGCAAGCCTTGGTTCGAGGGCGGTGCCCTCCTCTCGGCCCTTGCAACACAAACGAGCAAGATCCGTATAGGGACTCTTGTTACCCCTATCGCCTGGAGGAACCCAGCGTTCCTAGCAAAACAGGCCCTCACGGTTGACCACATCTCTCACGGGCGGCTGGAGCTGGGTCTGGGTGCTGGAGTCAGATACGATAAAAGCTATGAGATGACGGGCATCCCAAACTGGGGTCCAAGGGAGCGAGTGGCTCGATTCCGTGAATACGTAGAGATAGTTGACCAGCTTCTCAGCAATGAGGTCACGAACTACGAGGGGCGATACTACAAGATCAAGGCCGTGATGAGCCCTCGACCCGTCCAGAAGCCCAGACCCCCAATAACGATAGCCGCACATAGACCAAGGATGCTCAAGCTTGCAGCTCGCTATGCAGACACTTGGACAACCCTCGGACGTGCGGAGAGGCTGGAGGAGATCCGACGTCGGAACGGGCTTGTCGATGAGTACTGCAGAGAGATAGGCAGGGACCCAAGAACTCTCCGTCGTTCCTATTGGCTTATGTATTTAGATGCTGAAAAGGAAAAAGGATTATTCGCCTACTATGAATCAGAGGATGCGTTCAGGGAGATGGTCAGACCATTTATCGATATGGGGGTGACAGAGGTCTTGTTATCCTATCCTTACCGTGACGAGCAGCTCCCCATGTTCGAGAAGATAGCGAGAGAGGTCATACCAGAACTTAAAGCAGAATACAACAAGTAACTCCCACCTTTTCTTTATCCCAACTCTTATCCTATTGATTTCGAGTATAACGGAGGATTAGATAAACGATGACAGTCCAAAAGGCAGCATCAACGACAAACCAGAGTGGAATGATTCTCAATGGACTGTGTTCAGGTGCTAGAACTCGAAGAATACGCCAGGCCATGGGCCAACCATATTGTATGGCTCCCTCGAGGGATTTGTTCTCTATAATGCCTGATATTAACGTGATACCGATTCCACCCAAGATGGATATAAAGATCTTCTTATCGTTCATACTTCCATCTCCGATAGCATTGTATAATTTTGAGCTTCAATGGAACATATGAGTCTATAACTGTTTGGAACCGAAAGAATCAAGCTATCTAGAATCCATCGTTCGCGCGCGCGAGCTTGGTTAAGAGGTAATTCTTTATCTAGAAGGAATGGGTGTGCCACCGGCCCTCGAACTGGACGCGGCACGCGATCGCGCGCGCAAGATGAAAAGAGCTGAGTATTCAACATTATATCCTAATGTTGTATGAATAGGAACTCACGTACGCGCTTGCGCGCGCGTGAAGTTTTAAGACTGTCTGTGTGTAAGTATAAACGGCGATATATTTGAGAGAACGACATCGCTTTCTCGTTCTCATCGTAATCCTATGTCTCACTCAATTCTATCCAGTAAATGCTGTTCCCACGTTCTACGGAGGCTCCCTTTCAACCCCAGGGATTTGGGAAAGGCTTCTCAATACGAATATCAGCATGTATGAGTCTGGAGCGGATTTCTTCCATTCACCCTGGGAGGCTGAGGAGGTCCATAAGCTTGCGGATCAGGGTATCAAGATCAACTTTCGAATTTTCTGGTGGTGGGGATTCTACAACGGTGAGATCGCCTGGAACACGAGCGTTGTCGACCTCTACTATAATGCATCTCTCATGGGATTGCTGGAGCAGTACTTCGATTCGACGTTCTCTTACTTGGATCTAGACAAGATCTGGGCTGTGACCCTCGGGGAGGAGGAACTTGGGTATGCACACCGCTATTTCTGGACTCCCGACACCCTGCAAAGATACAACGAAACCTATAACTCGGAGACCAGTTTCTGGCTCAGGGACAGATATGACCTGAACAGGACAGAGGGGCTGGTCTTGGACGAATGGCTCTCCGAAAAGACGGTCTGGGTATACAACCACCTGTACGACTACGTCAAGAGTAAATGGCCCCACCTGGAGGTATTTCAATTCATCGGACCATGGCCTGGAGCTCCTCCTGTTTGGTGTGGCGGGA
>Ga0209978_10000817_pt1 | contig 12368 bp, 12 predicted proteins | sample BentaG_FD_182805 | JGI IMG/M metagenome (GOLD analysis project Ga0209978, IMG submission 182805) | Deep subsurface microbial communities from South Atlantic Ocean to uncover new lineages of life (NeLLi) - Benguela_00093 metaG (SPAdes)... | ecosystem: Environmental > Aquatic > Marine > Oceanic >...
ATAATTCTTTTCTAATCGCTAAACCGTTCATTCCTGAACTATCAAATTTTGTGTGAAGCAGCAAGTAATAGTCAAAAACCTTTTTCATTCGCCTGGGAGCAAGATCGCTACTGAATGTCTTATACACTCTAATGAGTTGCGGCTGAATACGTAGAATGTCTGTCAGTGTCACCAAACCAAGAAGCTTCCCTTTTCGACCAGCGCGCGCGACTGCACTGATGGCAGCTGTCTCGATGTCTCCGCTGCCTTGGTCTTCAAAAACACTGGTGGAAGAGACATACTCGTAGACAAAATCACAGTACGCTTCCAAGACGTACCATGGGCTGATTTGTACTACAGGATAACTAACGAGACACTTACATCTGAAATGGAGTACACGTGTAATTTAACGTCTCTGTCGGGCAACTACACAGTAGCTTCGTCAGATATATGTTTGCAAACGGGTCAATCAATAAGCATATACATCAAAAACCCTGACACCATAGACTGTCTTGACATTGGAACACCCATACCTGTTGGTGTCCACACCAGCAATGAAATCTACTACAAAGAAACCAACGTTGAAGCAAGGAGCTGATGTGCGCAACACTGTATGGAGCGGTGTCTTGATCCCACGGCATGAAGTAGCCTCGGTCATTGCGCGTGCGAAGTTCACATCGTCCATCGAATGATGCGACTATTATTTGCAAGGTCTCTCTTGTGTACACCGTTCACAGATAGCTGGACATCCGTCTAGATTAAGCCTCATCTCTTCAACGGGCGCAAAAAATATGTTAAGAATAGAAGTGAAATAAAATATGTCGAAAAAAAAAAGAGGAAAAGCAACAATTTACCACCTTTGCAAAAGAAGATCCTACTGAACCTAGCCTGTAGGCATCCTGCAACAAAAAATGAGACGAGTAAACGTCTCGATAAACATTACAGGGCTGTTTACACCGCCATGAATAGCCTGGAGAAAAAGGGGTTGATTAAACCCATTGGCTCAAAAGAGTATAGGGGAAACGTTTACCCAACTTATTGGCTTACAGAGGAAGGCATCTTAAAAGCCATCCGACTGGGCGTCCCCCCAACAAATGTTCTATCCTCAGGGGAGAGACTCTATCCTGACGAATCTCAGGACTGGAATTTTTTCCGAGACCTCTCCTATGAGCTAGGAGATTTAAAATTCAGGCAACTAACAAAAGATTTCATAGCCTACGAAAAAGGCGAACTACGCATCAAAGGTCTCCCCTATGAAAAGGAAGATGCCCAACCAATTCTTCAAGCGATTTTTCGTGTAGCACGTAAACATCCCAAGTACTGGCGCATAATGAAAAGGATCACACAATCATGCAAAAAAGCCCTCGAAGAACTCTTTGACGAAGACGTTCGAATCGAGGCCTCTACCACAGTAGGATTAAGGGTAACTATGCGATCCGCAGATTCAGCAGTCGCGGACCGTAGAATACTGCTTTGAAACCCACAACTGCCCTGCACGCGTGGCCTTCACCTAAAAAAAGCCTTGTTAGCCTAGAATATGCCATTTAGAAACGATTGTACATCAAGCAGAATGAAAACAATAAGGAACAGAACCACAATTCCACAATTTAAAAGTATGTTTTTTAGTGAAAACGGAAAAAAAGAAGTTTCTTCAGCTTTGGGTTCGATTTCGTATTCTTTAATCTCTTCAGTTGCCACATCTATTCTGATTTTAGCGGTTTTCTTTTTTAGTTCCACTTCGACAAGGTACGTCTCTTCTTCAACGGAAACCTTTCTTGGCTTGAGTTTTTTGTGACCAAGTCTCTCTAAAAAGTTGGTTGCGATGGAGGTGACTTGCTCGGCATTTGGATGTCGAACCTCATCTGACGCAGTTGATGTTTTCTCGTCTGAAACACTTGACATTTTAATCACACTGGTCTTAACTCATGGAATACTCAATGAGACGTTTACTAACTATTGCTTATTAGCCGTTATGAATCTTAAATCAAGTTTTGTAATATTGTCTATCAGTCACAAGCAATTTCGCTTGACATGCACGCATAAGACAATTATGTGAGTTCAACTTCTACACGTTTTTTGACGCGGAAAGCTCTACAATAAATTTGAATTTTTCGTCAATTTCCGCATCTTTCTTATTACGTACCACAATCTTTTCCGGTACGCCATTATGTATATAAACGATGTAAACCATGTCTTTCCCCAACCCAGCTCTTTTCAAGCTCTCTATGAAATCTTTAACGTTTTCCAGTTGGCCAATCTTCTTGTTAATGTCTTCAATGGCATCAAACAATATCTCTGCTTCTCCACTTTTTTGTGCGCAAAGCATAATTCCCTCGATTGCAATCCATTCCGACGGTGATGTGTACGCTCTCTTCTTTTTGTCTTTTCGGCTACTCTTCGGAGACTTTTGCAAACGAGCGAATTCCTTAAACCACTCTTCATTACCATAGGTTTCCTCTGAATCCCTTAGAAAAGATCCCAACCACCGACTATAATCATCTACCACAGTTCTATACTGATCAATGCTCTCATCCACACTTTCATCCAGTTCTTTCAAGGAATGAAAACTCTGTATCTCCGTAACCAAGTTCTCCAAGGTTTCTTCACCACTCACAGTCTATATGTCCTAACCCTCACTCTTCAATGCGCGTGCCAAGTGCTGAAACTTTTTTCTTTTTCTTTTCAAATCATGGAACCCTCCGAAATGTCAATTAAGTTTATTTTATGCCTTATCAAGAAAAACTCGAAATATGAGGATTCGTATAGAACATCTTGCTACACACAGAACACTTATCTTTTTAACATACGTGTCCATGAGAAGTTAGACACACGGTGAATCTAGAGGTTAACTTCTCATGTAGATCGTAATGACGACGGCTAGATAAATGCCTGCACCTATCACTTGCCGCAGTATGACAGGAGCGGGCCAGAACCAGCTTGTAGCGGCATAGAAATGCGTGCCTGCTAAAAACCATGCAAAAACTATGTCAACAAGAGGATCAACTATTTTTGACAGTTGCTTTGGTAGATTGATGAAATGGGAGTTAAAACATAACATTGTATAGATTGGAAAGTTCATTAAAAAGTCGAACATTGCTAGACCTGAGGAGATTCCGAAGAGGTCCATAAACACTCTTGCGTATGGGTTACCTTCCTCCGCTGGTGTAGTACAAAAAGCAAGCGTCACAAGGAAATCAAAAAAAACAAAACAGAACACTACAATGATCCTTTTCAACCATCTATTGTTTTGAGGAACTAGGCATTTCTTGAGAAAGTGAGACCACAACTTTTCTCATTATACTCCTAATTTTTACGCGCATCAACGAATTCGATCTGTTTCCACGAAGTTTCTGCAGAAACAACAAAAAATCGTACGCCTTTAAGAGTTATTTCTCTAAAAAAATATTACAAATCTGGAGCAATGTTTCCAAAAGATGCTGATTGAAAGTGACTACAAAACATCTTTTTCGTATAATGGTATAGTTCTCTTGTTGTCTGTCTTATCACATATACATGAGCGCTTATTAAAAGGTCTCAAATGAATTGCAAGCTATGAAACTTCATTTGATCGTTCTCTTAGCCCTTTTCTTCACTATTGTAAGTACTGTTAGCACTGGACAAGCTCAAGATGAACTAGTTGCTGACTGTTTTTTCTACTGTAACAGTTGCCACGGTTCTGAGACCCTTAAGTTAATCGACGCAGTAAGGAGTGAATATGAAGGTGAAGTTACTTTTGTGAGTTGGAATGTTTTCTCCAATAGAGAGGGACTGGATAAGCTGTACCAGTACAACTTCACTACCGGAGACCTTCCATTACTTATCCTTAACCATACTTATCCGATTTCATTAAAACATACATCAAAGGAAGAACTGATGACAGAAATAGACGCTTATCTTCAAGGAGAAGGACCTCTTCATCCAACAAACGACAATTCCGATGTGTCCGCAATTTCATTCCTGCTACTGATTGTATTCACAGGCTTATTGGACGGTGTTAACCCCTGTGCCTTTGCTGTTCTACTATTCTTTGTAGCCGTCCTGTTTAGGATTGGAGTCAAATCCTCCGTGAAGAAAACGAAAAAGCAAGTTTTAACGGTTGGTTTAGTCTATATAACAGCAGTTTTCATAGCATATCTAATCATCGGACTAACGTTTCTCAGGATGTTTTCAATAATTCCATTTACAGATGTTGTGGCAAAGATAGGTGCTTTTGTTTTAATTCCGCTCGGAGTCATTAACATAAAAGACTATTTCTGGCCAAACAAAGGGCTAAGCTTGGGCATTCCAAAATCCCTATGGGAAATTATTCGTAGGTGGATGCATAAATCTGCGATTCCAGCAACCTTTACTGTTGGACTGATGGTTGGTCTTTTCGAGTTTCCATGCACAGGAGGTGTTTATGTTTCAATCTTGGGACTATTAGCCTTCAAAGAAACGTTAAGTAGAGGACTTGCTTACTTGTTCATCTACAACCTTGCATTCGTCCTTCCTCTACTAATCATTTTACTCTTTGCTTGTAACAAAAGGCTGATCAGTTTTTCATTGACGAAATGGCGGAAACACAAGTACAGAACCATGAAGTTGATGTCTGGCTTAATTATGATAGCATTAAGTACATTACTAATCTCTACAGGTTTCGTTTAAGAATTGTTCGATTTTTTGCAATTCCTTTATTCATTCCTCTTCCGTTTGAAAGTAACAATCTCAAAATGCGTGAATCCAGCATGCGACCCCTAACGAAAAATCCGCGCTACCATAAAAAGTAGCAAAATGGAACTTCAATACAAGTGTCTAATACATCTAACGAATCTACGACCATAAAAATGCGACGCGCGTCATATGAAACATTGGCTGAATTCCTTAGTCAGAAGTCGACTCTGAATCTGAATCTGTGCTTCATAATCTATATATCATATCGTCATGCTCAATACACGTTACAGAAAAATGCTGGAGAAAAAAATAAAATGAGATATCTCTTAAAGAACAAGAAAGGACTCAGCACTGTGATCACGACACTAATCATCCTGGTGATTTCGGTGTTGCTTGCGACTGTGGTCACCTACTATGCCATGAACATGGTCGGCACCAGAGTAATTCAAGAAGACGGCAGAATAACACAGTTACACATCTGGGTAAACTGCACTGATGGCAGCTGCCTCAATGCCTCCGCTGTCCTGGTCTTGAAAAATACTGGCGGAAGAGACATGCTAGTAGAGAAACTCACTATACGCTACCAAAACATACCATGGGCCAACATGCACTATAAGATAACTAACGGGTCAGTGATATCTGAAATGAGTTACGTCTGTAATCAGACAGTCGACCTGACAGGCTATGCCGTGCCTGATGATGCCATCTGTCTGGAAACAGGTCAATCAATAACCATATACATCGAAGACCCGGGCACCATAGACTGCCTTGACATCGGAACACCCGTACCTGCAGGCATTCACACAAGCAACGCAATCTACTACAAAGAAGCCAACGTTGAAGCAAATAGTTAAACCATCCCTCCTTTTTTTCTTTTTTTGGGCCAGTATGCATAGTAACATAAGGTATCCGTCTTTCCCGTTTGTGCTCATTGTAAACTCACAAATTGTTTGGTTAAACAGCATTTTCAAAATGAGTGCAATCATTTAGCTTTTCATTTTTTTATGCTGCCCCATGCAACTAGGTGTGTAGGGACTGTCTACACACAAACTATCTTATTTCTATCTAAACGAAATTCTAGCGTGAGAGTGTTAACAGAAAGTAAGCATGGGATAGTTCTTCAAGAACAACGAGAACTCAACTAAGCAATCACGACATCCGTAAGAGTTCTCTCTTCCCACTTCTTTCTTGTTCAGTGAGATGTATCACATGAGCCGAAGAGGACATCAAAGAAAGCTTTCAAACCTTTGGCAGTCAAGAAAAGGAACTGCTATTCCAATCACTTTTCTAGTGATGTTTGTTTCCCTTACATTACTTATTTCAACCACATATTATTTTGCAATTAGCAGAATAAGCTCCAAAAGTGTTTTGCTCAAGGTTTCTGCGGCAAAGTTAAGCATGTTTTCACTTGAAAATTCCATAGCATCAGTCACATGGTCTCCAGGATCTTCTCAAATCTATCACTTCGAGAATGGCGAAGGAACCCTCATGATAGCACCGGACGACAAAAGACTAGTGATCAACATTACAGACAAGGATGATATTGCATTCAACAGTACAATTGGAAGCATCATTTGCACGTTGCCTGCTTCAAGTGCGCAAAACGACGATTTCTATCCAAAAGGAGACAGTAGAGTGATGGTCAACCAAAGCTCATCTACAATGACTCAGCTTCACAGCTTCAGAGGCGCAGAATCTCAAAAGATAACGCTCAGCTATAGACCATTAGCATCCTCTGCCCCCATAGCATCAAACGATGGAAAACCCGTAAACAATGTGCGAATCTACATCATTAATCTCAACTCTTCTCAATCCTCCACCTTACAAGGGAACTTTCACCTCAAAATCGCCTGCGTAAACGTCACTTGCACAACTCGAAGCTACGACTTTTTGAACCAAATAACCTGTCTCACAGTTAAATGCATTTTAGACGATGTCAGAGGTACAGTTTCACTTCCAATCTCAAGCAACGAGGAGGGAGCCATCGTTAACTTGGAAATAGTGATATGCAACGTTCAGCTTCAACGAACGGGGGTGTAACCGTACGCCAGCAATAGCCATAAGCAATTTCTTAACATTCATTGCTCTGATTGCGGCCAGCACTCTCCTTGTAAGTTCATTCAGTTTCTACACAGCCACAGTCCGAATCATACCTGAGATTCAAGAACTCAAAAACATACTGAACCATCTTGCAGCTAAGGGCAATGAACTTCTAACACTAGTAGCTGTCACTAACTCTACAACAAATGTTTTCATTCATCTACCACCAAGCATTGGTAACCAACAATACTGGATACAACTGCGAAACGATTCCTCAAACACTTGGTTGGAAGGCACGTTAGGGCAACTAGGAGAGAAGAAAACGACCTATCAAGTCTTCTTGCCAAGAAAGGCATCAGCCTCAGGCCAATACGTTGGGGCGTATGGACCTGCGATCCTAGAATGTCACATGAACTCTTCGGTTCTTCAACTTAACCTGTCTTCCGTCGGAGGCTAACGCAAAAATGCGTTTGAAGTTGAAATCGAAAAAAAATCGTGACGAAGAGAAAAGAGAGGTGAGAGTATCAGAAGAAGTCTTAGCGGGGTACTTGGGTATCGAAGGATGGCCTGTCCCTGAAGGATATTTTGAGGTTGAAACGTATCCTCTCAATCCACCGTTCTCTTATGCCTCTATAGTTCAAAACGAAGACACCGCAGAATACTTCTATGTCGTTAATGAACTCACCTTGAAAAGGAAAGAGGTAGAAACACACAAAAGAATGAAAAACATTTTGGAATATGAGCTGAAGGCCCCTAAAAACGGAGAAAGTTTAGTCCAGTCTTTCCATGAACAGATGCCAAAAATTATGGCTAATCATCCAAAAGTATTCAAGGACATCCCTACTATCGAAACCAAAAAGATATTATACTATCTTGAACGTGACATCATCGGTTACGGAAAAATCGATCCTCTGATGTTTGACCCATACATAGAAGACATCAGCTGTAATGGCCCGAGGAAACCGATATTCTTGTGGCATAGAAACTACGAGAACATTGAAACTAACATTTTTTTCCAAGATGATCAGGAGCTAGATAATTTCGTCGTGAGAATTGTCCACAGAGCTGGCAAACACGTCAGCATCGCTTTCCCAATTGTGGACATAACCTTACCTGGCAAGCATCGTTTAGCAGTGTCGTATGGAACAGAAGTCACCCCATCAGGAACAACTTTCACCGTAAGAAAGTTTCGTAAGGACCCATTCACCATAATCGACCTAATCGAGAACGAAACAATAGATGAAACCACAGCCGCATACTTATGGCTACTGATGGAAACCAAAACACCTCTGATGATAATAGGAGCCACAGGGGCAGGTAAAACAACTGCTTTGAACGCAGTTGCATGCTTAATACGCCCCAACTACAAAATCATCACAGTAGAAGAAGTAGCAGAAATAAACCTACCACACGAAAACTGGAGTTCAACAATTTCACGTTCAGGATTCGGAGTGGAAAAGGAAGGGGAGATACCACTCTTCGATCTCGTCAAATCAGCTGTGAGACATCGTCCAGACATAATAATTGTAGGAGAAGTGCGGGGAGAAGAAGCTTACGTTCTCTTCCAAGCACTCGCCACGGGACACGGCGGTCTTTGTACAATGCACGCTGAAGACGTACACACAGCGATCCAAAGGCTTACTCAGCCACCAATGAACATTCCGGCTTCGATTATTCCACTGATGAAATGTGCAATCATGGTAAAACACGTCAGAGAACCGTTATTCGCCAAATCTGGAAAGAAGTTGTCAAGCAGAAAATTTATCAGAATTTCCGAGATAAAAAACGTGGATGCAATTCAAGACGTTTCGACCTGGGACGTTTCTTCTGACACGTTTCAACACAATTTTTCTAACAGCTTCCTCCTTAAGAAAATAGCGAAGGATTTGGATATGTCCATGAAAGAATTGATGCAGGATTTGAAGCGGCGTAGAAGAGTGTTATTAGATATGGCGGAACATCGCATAAGAGGATTTCGTGACGTTAACAGTGTCTTGAGCAAATATTATCAGAACCCTCGTTTCCTTTTCGAAGAAATCTCTAAGACAGAAAACTGGTGAGGCATCTTGTCAGTGACTTCTAAAATGGGAAAAGGAATAAAGCGTGTGGTTAGCTTCTTAACTACAGATGAATCTCGCCAAATTGAACTGGAACTTCCATTTACGATATTGATGTTCGCTTTGATGACTTCAAGTGGAATCACACTCTATGAGGGCTGGAAAAAACTGTGTTCCATCAACCTTCTTCCCAGAACTCAACAAGAAGCAAAAGAAATAGTTAGACGAGTCGAAGTTTTGGCATATGACCCATTGACAGTGATGTACAGAAAAGCGGAGGAAACCAAGTCCAAGGCCTACCGCGAGTTCTTGGTGGGCTATGTTTCAGCTGTGAAGAGCGGAGGAAACGTGCTGACCTTCCTGAAGAACAAGTTGAGTTCCATCCTTGTCCTACGAAGTGCCGCTGCCAAGCAATCGGTTGAGACTCTAGCCACAATTGTAGAGGTTTACACGGTCATGTTGGTTGTAACCTTATGTTGTTACATACTTTTCGTAGTGATGTTTTCCACCGGTGTTCTCAACACCATGGGGGTCACAGCATCAATTCAGGTGTCACCAGTCACATATTTTCTATTTTTGTTTCTAACATCCCTAATGTCCGTCGTATTGATGATGATCGCTCATCTCATACGAAGGAGTAACCTAGTAGCCCTCAAGGAGCCGTACGTTATAGCAGTTTTCCCGCTAATAGGCACTCTGGTCTTCTTCGTGATGGCGATGTTTTTGCCCCAACTTCAGTTCATAGTTGAGTCGCTGGGAGTGTCAGTTCTAGCTTTGATCTGCCTGTTGATCATATCCATCCCTCCAATATTTAGTTATCAACAAATTGCTAAAACGAATTTCGCAGCTGAGGATGCAATGCCAAGCTTTTTGCGCGATGTGACTGAGGCTAGGAAAACCGGACTTTCACCTGAGACATGCATCATACAAGCATCGAAAAGAAGAGCGTATGGAAGTTTTTCTGAAGTTTTGGGGTTAATCAGAAATCAGATTGAATGGGGAGTTCCCCTAAGAAAAATCTTTAGAAACATTGGTAAACGCATAAAAAGTTGGCCTGTTCTTGTAAACTTCTTTATCCTAATTGAAAGCATAGAAGTAGGAGGAGGCTCCACTACAGCCCTTGAGATTCTGACAGAATACAGTGAGACAAGCAGAAATATAGAAAAGACCAAGCGCAACATGCTAAAACCCTACATTCTCTTGTCTTTTATCTGGAGCATTCTGTTGGCTTTCACTATGACAACATTGACCATTATTATGAACTCCCTTAGTCAAATGTCAATCGTAGGTGTAACCCAAAAAATTGTCACGGCAATGGAACCAACAACAGGTCTCTTAGCCGCAGGGGTCGTCTTTCAATGTTGGCTGTCCGGCTTCTTCATGGGCAAAGTCAGTGACGGAACTTTTGCAGCTGGCTTCAAGTACTCAGCAATGCTAGCGATCACAGCCTACTTGTCGCTTCTCGTGTCTCAGAATCTCTTGGGAAACATGTTCAATCTGATACCTGCTTAGGTGATCTCACAATGCCAGCTTCTTCCATCGACACTTTTCTTGCCTGTTCAATTATGATCGCCTTAGTGTTATCAGCAATGATAGGGACATCCATGACTTTGCATCCTTTCTTGAGCGGTCTATCCTACAAAAACTACGTCGAACGGCACCAACAGCTTACTAAATATCTACTTCTAACCACTGGGACGCCATCAGGCTGGGGATGCATGTCAGAAGTTGTTCCGAACAGTTTTGGCTTAGCATCAGCGAACTCTTTTCATCCTTACGAACTAGATATTGACAAAATTACACGCTTAAACAACGAAAATGCTTATTCCATAACGTATCCTCAACTTCTAGAGTCCTTTGGAACCCGTGATGTCGCCTTAAGAATAGAAATCAAAACCCTATTCGATCTTTCAGTAAATCTCGCATCAACTTCAGAAAAGGAAAACGAAACAACATACAATTTCGAGTTTTTCACGGACAAATCAGGATTTCCAATTTCAGCTCAGTTACGGTGCTACGTCATTGTCAAAGACTACGTTCACAAAATGACTTTGTCTACTTCGTCCTCCGGAAATGGTTCCGCAAATATTACGATTCCAACTTCGATGAATGGAACTACTTTGCTCGTGGCCTTTGCGAAGACGAAACCACAGATGACCGCTTTCAACGTTTGTTCTTTCAGTCATAACTCCTCGACTCCGAAGTCTAATGGAACATTCATGAGACTCAATCCCTTGAATTATGTGTTAAACACTTTCTTTTCGTATCCTGACGAAGAAGTTCTGAGAGCGCAGGTCTTTACCTACAACTACTGCTTTAACTTGACTCAGATTTCTGGAGGTAATCAAACAGCAGAGTACGATATCCCTCACCTACTGGACGCCAGCCCGATGATACTCGTACTTACGGGTTTCAACGGAACATCTTCCTTTGCCGAATGGGTGTCATATCCACAACTGCCATTAGAAATTGGTGCGAATCTCAGCGAGTCCAGCGTGGTTTCATTCACTTACATTGTGACTATAAACCTAGCGTTTTACGATTTAACAATAAAATGTGGAGGAGCAACATTTGATTATATCCAACAACAAAGGACAGATTAAAACTCTAGAAGCTTTCTTAGCAGTTGTAGTCATGTTTTCAGCATTAATCATCTCCACCACGTTTTCTCCCGAAGCAAATCCTAATAATCAAAAATCACTAGCGACTTTAGGAATGCAAGCTTTGATCAAACTTGACGTCAACGGCACTCTCGGAAAACTGATCGCCCAAGAGAACTGGACGTCCCTAAGAGAGTCTCTCACTGTTCTGTTGCCTATAGGCGTCTCATACAACCTTACAGTCTATGACGACCAGCTGCACTCAATGAACAACATCGCTATTTCTAACGGCAACTTGGTAGGCCGCAAGGTTGAGTCCGTTCAATATCTTTGTGCAAGTCAAAGTCTCGAGCCTCAACATTACCTGCTTCAATTGCAGTTAGCATTTGTTGGGTGAGAAAATGACCAAAAGAAACAGTTCGGGACAAATCCTTGTGGCATCTGTTCTCATCATCGCTCTGATCCTATTATCAACTGAACTTTACATTTATGAGTTAGGAAAAACCATAGGTGAAAAAAACTCAAATGTCCTCAGCGATTTCATTTTCGCTATTAGATCAGGCTCCCGCCACATTGTAGTGGGATCTCTTGCAAACGTCTCCAGAGAAGGGGCAAATCAGACTCTTACAATCAACCTCCAAAAATGGGTCTCATTTGTCGAAAGGCAATATCAATTTGGAACATTCCTCCTAGATTTCACGCTCAGAGAGATCTCACCTTACTCGTCTGGCATTAGAGTTTTCTGGGGATCTGACGGAGTTGGCATTTCAGGAGCCTATGTCAACTTCACCCTAAAATTATCGGATCGGGGAGTAAACGTCACCTTACCATACACAATGAACATAACGACAACCCTTTTGGTCCAAGGTAGCGCGCGCGCTATACAAGGTAACGTCAAGCAAGTCAACGTCACCTGCAACCTATCAAATGAGGACAAACCAGCTCTCGCCAAAGATATCATACTATACTACAAAAATTTGAACAACTGGTTAGTCCCTGGTCCATCCAACAACTATACCCTCACTAACTATGGTAACGGAAC
>Ga0209978_10000818_pt1 | contig 12363 bp, 12 predicted proteins | sample BentaG_FD_182805 | JGI IMG/M metagenome (GOLD analysis project Ga0209978, IMG submission 182805) | Deep subsurface microbial communities from South Atlantic Ocean to uncover new lineages of life (NeLLi) - Benguela_00093 metaG (SPAdes)... | ecosystem: Environmental > Aquatic > Marine > Oceanic >...
TTCCCGATTCCATCTCAGAATAGATTTTATCCGTTCAATCTTCTTCTTCGAATCAATTTTCTGAAGGAGAATGAGGACGTGTCTGGGAGTACTGAATTCCTCTATCTCTCCGCTTGGACGCTTCCTCCGAATGCGAATACAATCATCTACAATACAGCTCAAAACACATGCTGTACAGTAGACACATAGATTCTCATCGATCTTCACTTCCCCCGATGTCCAGTAGAGGATGTGGGTGGGACAGGCTTCAATGCAGAGTTTACACTCTACGCCTCGACAAGTTCTCTTGTTAATACTAATACTGCCTTCCTCAAAGAATTCTTTTACATTTATAGACTCTAGAATCTGCTTTCTTTCCTTCTTCTTCTTTCCTTCAGAGGCTGTTTTAAGAAGTTTGAAAATATCTACCTCTGAATTCTTCCCCTTTTCTTGAGTCATTTCCAATACCTTCATGAAAACATATGAAAGAGTCTATCAGCACTCATGGGTTTAGAAAAGTGCCTTTGATTGTAATTCTAATTCCTTTTCAGAAAGTTTCACTAACTTCTCCTCCAACCGCTTCATTTTCTTATCAGCCTCTGTGATTAAACTCTCCCACTCTCCACTCTTTACGGACTCGAGCATCTTCTTAATCTCTGAAAGTAATTTTTCTAAAGCTAATGTCAATGGAACTACCTCATCTTCTGAAACAAGTTCAAGAGCTTCCTCCGGACAGAAAGCTATACATTTAGGTTCACCATTGCAGAGGTCACAAATCATCACTACTCTCTTCTCAGGATTCATTGTAATTGCACCGTATGGACAGGCAGGGATACACCACCCACATCCATTGCACAAACTTTCATTAATCAAAATCACGCCTGTCTCATAGGATTGCTTTAAGACCTCTCTAGGACAAGCAATTACACACGGGGGATTTTCACAAAGTCTGCACACCATTGCCATATTGAATAGTGGATGGAAACGTATCACCCTTATTCGGGATCTGAGAGGATTAAATGACCATTCCTTCTCCATGGCACAGACATACTCACAGATATTACACCCAATGCATTTACTTATATTAGCTAAAACAAACTTTCTCTTGGAAGATTCTTCCAAAAAATGTCCCCCTTAAACTTGTATCGACATATTTAAGACATGCAATATATAAAGTGTTTCAACCTAAAACGCTTTAAAAAAATGTATGACTAGAGTAAAACTATGGTTCAAGGTCGAAGAAAAAATGATTCTACTAATTGAAAGTTATTCTTCCTGTGCCTGAATAATGCCTTCCTGTATAGTGAACTAATATCTCCTTAGAGAATGAGCAGCAATTTCATAAAGAAATCTTTGATAAAACTAAAAATAATATGCAACACTCTATAAATCTGTAGAATTTAAGCGTATACTCATGAGATGAAAATTTAATGGTAACTAGAGAAACTTAAGGTAAACTTCTATAGATTTTTAGTAACTGCATAACCTATTAAAGATAAGATACCGAGAATGCTTGAAACTATTGCAACGAGGTCGTATGGATTATTGTAGATTTGGGGTTCGTGTTTCCTTATCCAGCTTTGTGCTTGGTTACGGAAAAGTCCACGAATCTCCATAATTTGTTCTTCATATTCTCCTGCTTGATTTATTCGAAGCATATAATAACTCCAAGATCCTATACTTAGGAGAAAGAGTATGATAGCTATAAGTAGGAAATTATTCACTTTTTTCATCTAGTTCTCATTTCCTAACAATAATCTTCCCTACAAAAATGTTAACTTAGTTTATGTGCATACTATCTCTTTACGCTATCTCCTAAGAGATCTGGCTGTAGATTATAGAAAACATTCATGTTTCTTTAGGGAAGTGGGTCCTGTTTGAGTATTCTCTACTTAGTCTGTCCATCTTAGCGTACTCTTTATCGGTCTCAAGTCTACGTCTAGATCTATGTAAAATTCAATATAAACGACTGTGAAGTGTTATTTATAGGCGATAGATAATCATATTATCACATTGGTGGGATGTGGCTATTCTTGACTGGTTCTCTGTTGTTCGTTGGTAATGTCTCGGTGGATAGAATTGAGAACGCGAATGGTGTTCGGATTCAACCTGGGGGAGCTGCCCTGTATGCTGCCATAGCAGCTAGAACCCTCTTTCCTGATGTACACTTGATCTCTCGTATAGGAAGAGACTACAAGTTCATTGATATTTTAGACTTATTCAATTCCAAGCACGTGAAAATGTACAATATGCCCTCCACAAGCTTCCACATCAAATATAATGAACATTGGGAAGCCAAATACTTGAAGGTGAATCATGGTGCTGGAGCAAGGATAACTTTCCAAGTAATCCCCCTCAACCTTCTTGGAGACCAAGTCGCGATTCACATATCTCCTATGAGGGTTAAGAAGGCAGTCAAGATAATTGATACAATTAAAAAAGAGTCCCCAGACACGTTGATATCCATTAACACTTGGTTGGGCTATATTCAGGAGGGGAAGAAGAGCCGAGAAGCGTTAAAGAAGCTGGCTTTAAAGGTTGATTTCTTTATCCTAAACGATTCCGAAGCCAAAGCTCTCACCCAAACAAGCTCTGTCTCCACTGCACTGAGACTCTTAAAAGCAAAAAATCTAGTCGTCACCTTAGGGGAACTCGGGGCCATAATAAGTAATGAAAGTGGGATACAGATGATTCCTGCTCTATCCTCCCCAATAGGAAAAATAGTAGATACTACCGGAGCCGGCGATACTTGGTGCGGAGCTTTCCTAGCTGCATATAAACTGACTGGAAACTTGATGAAGTCAGTAACTGTAGCCTCTATAATCTCCAGCATAAAATGTTCAGGTTGGGGTTTCAATAAATTAAGAAATCTCCATTTTAGAGAGTTAGACGATGTCATCGAATACATCATTGCACTAAAAGAAGGAAGTCTCCAAAAACGATTAATAGACTACATATAACTAAAGAATGTGACTTCCATCTTTGAATGACTTCACATCAAGATCAAAATAAGGAATAGATCATCTTAGAATTTATCAAGGGTTTCATCATCTTGGTTTACCATATACTCAAAGGAACAAATAGAGTTTAAGAAAATATGTGTAAGGTTTATGGAGTAAAGTCTGAGTTCATTTCAGACTGTCTCAAGGTCTGCATAGATTGCCTGCGCGAAAGAGAAGAAAAAGCTTTACTATCATAAAGGAAGCCCATGTTCATATGCGGTCACGTTTTGGATTACCACTACATCCCTCCAAAAAGTGTTGATGGAATTCTATGTACCGTTTGTGCCAATGAATGTAGACTTAGAGACGGAGAGACAAGCTATTGTGGACTTGAACGAAATGTCGATGGGAAGCTAGAGTCGCTTTCAAGTAATAACGCTGGGATCTTATCTTCTTACTTGAATCGTCATGTGACAAATTGTTATGCTGCCTGGTTCTGTCCTGCTGGAACAGAAGTTGGATATCCAAAATACACCTACATGTCAGGTCCAGAGTATGGTTACTATAACTTAGCTATCTTCTTTTACGGCTGTAACTTCTCCTGAGTCTTCTGTCAGAACGCATCCCACAAGAATGTTTTGGCTGGAAAAAGAGTAACTGTGGAGAATCTCATCTTGAAGACGAAGAGGAACCCTCTGATCTCGTGTTGGTGCTTCTTCTGTGGATCACCTGAACCTCAACTTCCTTTTGCAATTCAAGCTTCTGAATCCATCCTTGAGGAATTACCTGAAAGAATTTTGAGAATATGCTTTGAGTGGAATGGGTGTGAGCATCCTAAGCTCGTTCGTAGAGCCAGTAAACTCTCATTGATAACTGGGGGGACAGTTAAATTTAATCTCAAATGCTTTACTCCCTAAATAAGCAACGCCTTAAGTGGCATCTCGAATGAGCGGGCCTACGAGAATTTCAAGATGATTACACAAGACATTTATCCTCAACGTCCGAACCTTCCTGTACTAACCGCTACTACACTCTTGGTTCCAGGATACGTTGATGTAATTTAGGTAGAACAGATCGCTGAGTTCATCGCAGACATTAACCCCGAAATTCCTTACACCTTACTCGTTCTTCATCCAGATTTCATGATGACTGATCTCCCTATCACACCTTTAAACCAGGTAATAGACTATTACAAAGTAGCTAAGAGACACCTAAAAAGAGTAAATGTTGGAAACCTACACACACTTGGCATACAAAACATGGAAAGATTTGAGAAGAAGATCTGAGAATTCTCTTTGTCTTCATCAGAAAAAAGGTAGGATGCTTGTTCAGTTACCCCTATCTATTAGACGTTACAGATATTGAAATGGTGTATATCCAAACATCGAGAATATATGGATCTCTCTTGTAAATTTCTATGAAGCATCCTCCTTCATAATAGTATAAGTAACCGAATAATCCATTCTTTCAAAGAGATGAGTGCTTCATTTTGGTGGGGATTCCACTTCTTTTTCCTTAATCTTCTTTAACCATATTCCGAACAGAAATTCTTTATCTATAGGAGAGAGGTTTATGGTCTCTCCAACCCAATGTATAAACGATGACACGGACTGTTCATCTTTCATACCTGCGATACACATTCCCCAGTCTTTCGGTGGCATATTAATCCATTTATCATCTAGAATCTGCGTCAGATAATATTGTGTTGGACCAGGTTTCTCATCATACCGCCATCTGGAACCGATCACTAGATGTATGTCTGATGCAACTTGTTCTAAACGTTCCCGAGTCTGGTCTATACAAGCAGCTCCAATTTGAAAAATGATGTTACTGGGAACCGCATTAAAAGTCTCCAACTCTCTGACAGCTCCTTCGATGGTTGATCCTGTCGCTTCACCTATTTCATACAGTAGAATGAGGGAGGAAGATAGATCAGGTTTTGAGTATCTGAGGGTGTTCCAATAGACCTTTGCTGGGAGATGTAAAGGATCATTTGAACGACTCAATCCCAATCCAAAAGTTTTAAACTCAATACATTTCCCATGAAATTCTTCTTGAAGAAGATTGACAGCTAATGGTCTAAATGCTCCACAGCCAGCTCTAGCAATAGGACCTGCATAAACATTAACTAATCCTTTCGGAAGATTACGTAAGAGTGGTAAGTATTGTAACGTGTGTTTTGTTAATTCTAGTCCTATCTCCTCAAAGATTCTCCGCGTCTCCTTAGTAGATCTCCACGCTTTCCTGTAAAACTCGATTACCAATGGTTTTACACTGTCTACATCATAAATATGAATCAACACTATACCCTCTAATCAAATATTCCATTAATATTAAGTGTAGATTCTATTTAATACTCTAACGAAGATGATTTTTATCTCGTCTTCTTCCTAACAAACAAATAATTCACGCCTTTAAAAACTATTTAAAAATTTTTATATTGGGATTAAGGGTACATATAGCAAATTAAAATGAAGGGTTTGATAGTTTAACTATTGACTAAAAATCACACAATCACACTGAACACTAAACTATTTCGCAGGTTGACAAAACAATTTGGAACTTTACAATGTTATGAATGTGAACAACTATTTCAAATTGGTCAAACCGTAATGGCACATCCCAGAACTAAAAGTAAAAGTGAACAAGGCACATTATATTACTGTCTTCCATGTTGGGAATCACATTATTATTAACTTTTTTAATCAATCAAAAACTTTTCACTTCAGTCTGCTTCTCTCTTTCACAGGAACCTATGGGATTACTTTTCCATCTCCGAGTGGATATTTTATCCACTCTAAACCTATCCCCATTCGTACTTGTTATTGGCAATTTTTCTCCAACATGATCGACAGATGGATCTTCTCTCATTTTTGTATTCGATGAATACGGTTATGTCCCTGTTTCCCCAGTTCTTATTCCATGGATTACTACAGGCCTCCATGTTCCCATGTGAATTATGGTCTGGATTCTTCCGTCTCTTTCTCAAAATTCATCTCTTCTTTAATAATTACTTTACTTCTACCTTGAGAACAGTTTCGTTCTCTCATTTTGTTCCTTGAGGAGGCTTTCAAGCTCTAAAATATCCTTTTCCAGTTCCTTGATACACTTTTTGTTGTGGACATTTGCCATTAGATTTAAATCAACTACTGATTCAGTCATTCTCTAACACTTCCCTATGGCGATGGGTTAAGCCCTAAATGATACGCAGCAAGGAATATAGACTATAAGTCCGTCTCCTTGTGAGTACCCTCTGTAAGGGCTTCTATCATTGAAAGAGAGGTGGGGCGCTGAGGTATTTATAGATTCATGTACTGTAGTGTGGAGTCCTGCGGGGGTTGGAGGAGAACGTATAAGAAAGTCTAAACTTTAGGAATTCAAAAAATAAATTTGACATATCCTCTTTCCCGTCAATAATTTAAGGGGGAAGAAAAAAAATTGAAAATTGTTTTTATTTCTCTAGTTTCTTAATTTCCTCTTCGACTTCTTCATATCCTTCTTCGTAAAATTTTTGTTCACTAGGTGCAAGATGGTATAATAGTCTTAAGAACTCTCCTGCGTGAACCTTCTCCTCATCCGCTATATTCTTCAAAACTTCTGTAGCGATTTCATTGTCTATGGATTCAGCGAGTTGCATATACATTTGCACAGCTTCATACTCTGCTGCAATCATGAATCTTATAGCACGAATCAGTTCAGCATCTGATAGTTTACGGTCTTTCGCTAAACCTGCAAAGGAACTACCAAACTCTGGCATATCTCATCGATTGGAATAAACTCGTCAAATGATTAATAAATCCTTCGCTCACTTTGGTATGTTAAAAAAATGGTTAGAATGTACTCTGTGTGTGGTCTTAATTTTTAATTCCTTCCCCAAAGTATAAGCATAATAATCATGCCTTTTGGAGTATGAACATTCCTCTAAAATATAGAAAGATTGTTTCAGGAGTTTTAATTGCATTGATAATGTCGCTAGTTATGTCGTTTACAATGACTGAGGTAACTATGAGTTTTTCTTCTCATTTTATCGTTACATGGATGAGGGTTTTTATGATTGGATCATTGGTTGCAATACCTACTTCTTTAATCGTTAGCCCAGTGATTTGAAAAGTGATCGTGTAATGCGTTAGCTCTTATTTATTACTATTGATTTTTTTTCTGAAAGAAGTTGATATTTATCGAAAAAATGGAGCACCTATCAATATCATATACTAGATCGTTCTATTATTTTTGTAAAGATGTGCAGCATTCTTTATTTTAGATTTAGTTCTAAATCTTTTATTAACTTCTTGTATCGATTTCTAACGGTGACCTCAGTCACTTTTGCTGCATCCGCAAGACGTTTCTGAGTTATTTTTTTAGTATTGTCGTGAGAAGCAATGTATAGTGCAGCCGCAGCTATGCCGGCAGGTTCCTTCCCTGCGATGGCTTTTACTTTCTTCGCTTTCCGTAGGATCTCCATTGCTTTGAGCTCTGTTTTCTGGTCTAGACCTACTTTCGATGCTATCTTCGATATATACATCTCGGGGTTCATGATTGGCATCTTCAGGTTAAGCTTCCTTATGATTAACCTGTAGCATCTTGTGATCTCTTTCCTACTTTTTGAACTCGCTTCAACAATCTCATTGATTTTTCTAGGTGTCTCCGTAATACGACAGGCCGCGTATATGGATGCGGCTACTATCGATGAGATTGACCTTCCACGAACTAAACCCGCATCCAGGGCTTTCCTGTAGATCAGGGCAGCTTCATCCTTAATCGATTTGGGGATGTGTAACTTATCTGCTAATCTTTCAAGTTCAGTCATTGCTTGGGAGAGGTTTCGATCAATAGATGCGTGGATTTTAGTACGGTAATCCCACTTTCGGAGACGTGTCATCTTGAGTTGAGTCTTCGCTGAAAGTCGTTTACCATCGTAACCTCGGGTTGTCTGGAAAGTTGTTGATAATCCTTTATCGTAGTGTGAATAGGATGTGGGAGGTCCTGCCCGTGCCTTTGCCTTCACTTCATCATGAGTATAAGCTCGCCACTCCGCTCTCTGATCAAGCATGACGTCTTTGAGCACCAATCCACAGTTAAAACAGACTAATTCACCCGTGTTCCTGTCTGTCACGAACTCAGATTCATTGCACTCAGGGCATCTTCCTTTCTGAATAAGTCTTTGGTGATATGCATCTTCTGTCTTAAGCATAGATATCCCTCGGAGCCTTCCCTATCACTTGTTCTATTCGTTCCCGAATTTCTTCTGAGGATAGATGAGTTTTTTCAACGATTTTCACGTAACCTTCAGATAGTGCTTGGTTCATAATATTTCCCCATTTTGTTGACCTCAGAGGATGATGGAGAACCATGATACCTCTCATCCATATCAATCTTAAAAGGAGTTGATAAAGCCTAGCTATGAGGGGATGTATGTGGGACCTATAGTACCATTCTTTAGTAAACTTAATTCCCTTTATGGTTACCCCTAAGTATTGTGTTCTACTTGACGTATTAATTACCCTTGAGGATGATTTTTTATTCTTTATTATGATCTTTTGCGTCTTATCTCTCCCCTGTATACTCCTAAATTCTCTTCACCAATCCCTTTCGCATTCAAGTCCTTTCATGAGGGAATCACATTCGTATAATTATCCATGACGATCTTTCATGGAATGTTACATTTTGTTTAAATGGAACCTGATTGTTACGGATTGACATCGGATTTGAAAAAGCTCAAACCTTCATTACCTAAAGGTAATTTTAAATCGGGTGATGGTTACTTATAAATGTTAAGGAGTTGACCTATTGCCCCGACTATACAGAACCATTGGAGAGACAAAACTCAAGATCTTGGCGATAATTCAAGAAAATGGCACTTCTCATGGTTACAGTATCTGGACGACACTGAAGGAGAGGTATCATTGCTACCTCGGTGACGCTTGCCTCCGCAATATCTATCATCACCTCCGTGATTTGAAAAAGCGTGGTTTAGTCGAAAGAACCTTAAGCCAAACAAATACACACGCGCCTGTCAATCATCCCTACATCTTAACGGACAGAGGAATACTTTTGGAGGAAAAGTTCAAGAAATACTTAAACATCATGTAGTTTTCCACTTCGTAGACGATGATGGATAAATCAAATCAATGTAATTTATTACTGACGTAGTTCTATGTTACATTGTATGGAGGATTAGAGATTAACTAAAAAAGGCTTTTATGCTTCTCATTAGACTGGTGTCGACTATGGGATTAGAACCCTTTCTATGGCAGAGGGAGATTTTAATAGATGATTCAGGATGGGGAGACCTCATTTTAGGTGTGGTAATTGGCGCCCTTATCCTTCCAGATCACAAGTACATGGAACGGAGAATACCCGTATCCTCTTTCCAACCACCCCACTTTAAAAACAAGAAATATTTAGATGACGCTGTCCAGATCACTGAAGAGATCATTGAAGTAATGGTGGACAATAAACCAGTACGTTTCAAAGTCTGCTCCGGATACGTACTCTCCAGTGTACGTAGATACCTGCGAAATCACGGATTTCATGTAGAAGAGATGGAGATCACCGGTGAACTCCAAGAATTGGTTGAGGGAAGCTACATCAAATGGTGTGAAGAAATTGGTGTATCAACAGAAATGTGGGGGCGTAAGAGAAGTTTCTGGACTCTTCTAGAATGGGTCGCGAAGAACCCTAAAAATAGAGAGAGAATTGTAAAGACTGGTTGGAAAAGCTGGAGACAAAAGTGGCGTGCAAAAGCATACGAAATGAGTAAAACTTGATTTCTCTTCCCTGAACAGCAAGAAAGCTTTACAAGCTTCTTTCAGAGAGATACATTTAATTGCATTCTTCATCTAGTGATCATCATCCGTATTTAATTAGGATCTATTCTCCCTGAAAATATTCTACAATAGAATACGAGTAAAGAATGAGTAACTATGAGAGAACCATAATATCTGGGTTAATATTGTCATATTTGTATAAACAAATACCGGGAATATTATTCACCGTTGGTTGGTAACTAAGAAAAGTTAAAGGTTCACCTATACTATCCTCTCATTAGGCGTCTACTAGTTTCGACGAACATATTAAGTTTGTAATCCTTTTAGAATCTTGCCACAGCGAAGAGATCAAAGATCTCAAATTCAACTCTCCTTAAATAAAATGAAGGCTACCTGTGTAACCAAGTCTCAAACCGAAAAAATACTGAAGCTTTGTCAGCTTCTTCTACGAGTAAAACTATAGATCGCACTTACAACGAAAAGTAACCCTATGATGACGACAACAAAGGGTCCAAAATTAATATGCCATCTGAAAACCATTTGCAGTCCGACACTAAGTATTATTAAGCCGAGTAAGAGTCCAAAGATTGCGCCTCCCTTAGGAAGTCCGAAACAGTCATTTTCCACTCGTTTCCCGAAATCTTCACCCCATCTTTCCATGCGTTCTCCAAACTGCTCCCCCCATTCCTCCACAGATTTCTCAAAGCCCTTTTCTACGCTCTTCTCCGGTAAATTTTCTAGGTTGACTCCACATTTTTCGCAGTATTTAGCATCATCTGCGTTTCTTTTACCACATTTAGTACAATAAACCATGAAGATTTTCTCCACGTGTCATTTTAACTCAAGTTTTTCGCTTTTTAAACTTTTCTTAGAGTATCCCCCGCTTTTTTCATATATTATCCTTTTTATGGCTAATTAATGTAAAGCATTAGGATACTTAGTGAAACAGACTCTTCAAGACGAGTCTTAGAGAGAATAAAGTGGTTACTAATTCTGATTAATATATATAATGTTGATTACTGCTTTTTCATCCTTTAAGAGGTGAAAAGGGTAGATATGAGACCAAGGAATTTGGATGCTTGCTTATCCCTTTAAACACAGTTTAAGGCAAGAAGTTGAAGGTAATCCAGATATTTATGGTTATTATACATTTAGTTTAGGTTCTGGTCTAGGTTGCCTTTCGCCTGTAGAAGGAAAAATTGCAGATGGGGTAAAATATTTAGACCAAAGAGTGGAAACATTTTGTCCATATCTAAGCCTCTGGTCTTATGGATATTAAAATGTCATTAAGCGAATCAAATTAAAAGCAGGATAATTATTGAAAGAACAGAAATGGCTAAGTAAACTTCTCAATAAATCATAAAATAATGGAATTAAAAGATAATTTTTTGATAATAAACATTAAAGATAGTGTAAACGACAAAATAATTATCTTTTCAATAAAGATAATTTAATCACATGTCTTACTTAGAAATATTATAAAATTGCTAGATAGCGCACGCACTTCATTAAATAGGTAATAAAGAATTTATTAAAAGAGTAACTAGGGATGTTTGTGATTCAATTTATTTAATTTCTTAGATTCTTAAATAATAAACCTAGATATTATTCTCATTTTTATTCGTTTTCTCTATGGCTTCAAAAAATTCTATTTCTGCTTCCCTATTTTTATGGTTTATTTCTCTTTGACGTTCTTCTCTTTCCTTTTCCTTAATGTTTTAAGCTTGATAAACGGTTATAGGTGTCTCCACAGTAGTTTGAGCTGTTCTGGATACTCAGCTACTTTGTTCACAGTGAAGATCACTCTTCCTTTAGGAGATACCACAAGTAGAATATTATCCTGGATACTGCTGACATAGCTTGTCTAATCGATGTTATTAGGAATTAGTTAGTGTTTCGTAGAAAAGCAGAGGTAGCGTCCTGGTTTATCTTCAATAACGATCTCACTAAACCCAGCATGTTTTAGTAATCGCCTTATTTCGTCCTTTTTGGGAAGCGCATCATGGGTAACCACTGTTGAAATGGTGTGATGCGCCTTGATCTCTGCGCTACTGAGGGCATGGGCGATGAGGAGTCTGCCTCCAGGTTTTAGCACGCGATTCATCTGATTTAGGGCTTGTACTCTGTTCTCAAGATGTGGAAATAGGCCAAAACAGATGATCATGTCAAAGGATTCTGAGGGCAGATTCAGTTCTTCCACATCTTGGAGTTCAATGGTCACGTTTCTAATATTACCATATTTGGATTGACTTCGCTGCACCATCTTTTCTGCATAATCGATGGCCGTGATAGAGCCTGTAGGACCGATGGCTTCAAGTAAAAAGGGGATTAATATTCCTGTACCAGTGCCCACGTCTAGAATAGTCTGTCCAGGTTTTAGATCAATCTTGGAGATAAAGTTCTGAAGAAACGTAGCTAGTTTTGAGGTGTAAAATTTCTCATTCCAATCTTGCGCTGCTTCGTTAAAGTATGTTTTCCGACTCATTCTTAATCAGCACTCATTTTCTTGCATGTCTGTTTGATATATGTAGCTTTAGGATTAGATGTTTGGTGTTCACTTTAAGTTTTGTAATTTTATAGTTTTAAAACTCTTTTACATATCCTAAGATGTCTTTAACGATCACTCTGTTTCCATCAGATTTAGTGTATACCGTGTCCTTGAATATTGTATTGGC
>Ga0209978_10000821_pt1 | contig 12318 bp, 10 predicted proteins | sample BentaG_FD_182805 | JGI IMG/M metagenome (GOLD analysis project Ga0209978, IMG submission 182805) | Deep subsurface microbial communities from South Atlantic Ocean to uncover new lineages of life (NeLLi) - Benguela_00093 metaG (SPAdes)... | ecosystem: Environmental > Aquatic > Marine > Oceanic >...
TAAGGTCATCCACGATGAAGTAATCTCTATTGGAACGCTAACTGCCAATCTGGTTCATCCCCGAGAAGTATTTCAACCAGCAATAGAATATCTTGCCTGTGGGGTGATTGTTGCCCATAATCATCCTTCTGGTGACCCCGAACCATCTGAGGACGATTTAGAAATTACCAGAAAGCTGGCCACAGTGGGAAAGACAATGGATATAGAACTTTTAGACCACATCATTATCGGCAGTAAAAGATATGTAAGCCTTAAAGAGAAAGGAATGGTATAGCAAAGCATTGATAGATGGAGTCCTTGCGAAAGCAAGGTGTTTCCCTCCCTTTCGGGAGGACTCCAAAATTCCGGAGGAATTATGCTTCTTTCAAAATATCTCTTGCCCACATTGAAGGAGATTCCCAGGGAGGTGGAGTTACCTTCCCATCAACTTATGATTCGTTCAGGAATAATGAGACAATTAGCCAGCGGTATTTATGAATGGCTGCCTTTAGGTTTGAGGGTTCTCCATAAGGTGGAGAACATTATTCGAGAGGAGATGGATTCAATTGGCGCTCAGGAAATCTCTCTTCCAGCAATGCAGCCAAGGGAACTGTGGGAAGAAAGCGGACGCTGGGACTTCTATGGGAAAGAGTTGATAAGGCTAAAGGACAGAAATAGAAGGGACTTCTGTCTTGGCCCTACTCATGAAGAAGTGATAACTGACCTAGTGCGCAGGGAAGTCAGGTCTTATAAAGAATTACCTCTCTTGCTTTATCAGTTCCAAATCAAGTTCCGAGATGAGATCAGGCCCCGGTTTGGAGTAATCAGGGCCAGGGAATTCTATATGAAGGATGCCTATAGTTTTGATGCTACTGATAAGAATGCAGAAACAAGTTATAACAATGTATTTGAAGCCTACTCCAGAATTTTCCAGAGATGCGGTCTAAAGTTTCAGTCTGTGGAAGCACAGACTGGTGCCATTGGCGGAGCCTTTTCTCATGAGTTTATGGTTATTGCTGATAGTGGAGAGGAAATTATAGTCTCCTGTAAATGCGGTTATGCTGCGAATTTGGAAAAGGCAGAATGTGTCCCTCCAGCCAAGGTAGTTCCTTCGGGGAGAAAAGCTGGAAAGAAAAGTGAGCTAAAAGAATTAGAAGAAGTTGAAACGAAAAATATGAAGACAGTTGAGGAAGTGGGAAAATTTCTGAAAGAGAAACCGGATAAATTTATAAAGACATTGGTTTATAAGACTAATGGTGAATGTGTAATAGTTATGATAAGGGGAGACCACGAGGTTAACGAGAGCAAAGTGAAAAGTTATCTTGGTGTGAATGAAATTTTTCTTGCAGATGAGAGAACAATTGAGGAAGTTACCGGTGCTCCTTTAGGCTTTGCCGGTCCGGTGGGATTGAAAGTGAAGTGTAAGCTGCTTGCTGACTATTCTGTGGAGGGGATTGTTAATGGCGTAACCGGAGCAAATAAAAAAGATTACCATTTGAAAAATGTCAACATAAACAGAGATTATAGTGTAGATGAAATTCTGGACTTGAGGAAAGCGAAGGAGGGCGATGTCTGTCCAAAGTGTGGGAAAACTTTAGAATTTTCCCGGGGCATTGAGGTCGGGCATACGTTCAAACTGGGAACTAAATATTCTAAAGCGTTGCGGGCGACTTTTCTTGATAAAGATGGGAAAGAGAAATATTTTGTGATGGGCTGTTATGGTATAGGAGTTTCTCGAGTTGTAGCTGCCGCTATCGAGCAGAGCCATGATCAGAATGGCATTATCTGGTCCCTACCCATAGCACCTTTCCAGGTTCTAATTCTGCCTATAAACTATGAACATGAAAAGATGAAAGCCATTTCTAATAGAATTTATAAACAACTGGAAAGTGCCGGCTACGAAGTGTTAATGGATGACCGCGATGAGAGAGCAGGAGTGAAATTCAAAGACGCAGACCTGATAGGAATTCCCATCAGGGTAACTGTGGGAAAAAAGGCCTTGGCCAAAAATATAGTAGAGGTAAAACTTCGGAAAGAAGAGGAGGTAAGAGAAGTTGAGCCCGATCAGGTTCAAAAACTAATCCAAGAACTAAAGAAAAAGGGGCCAGAGTCATTTTTTCGTTGAGTGAAAAGAAAAATGATCATGTCCACCTTTTTTATTTTTTTTACTTGCATTATTTTTTTAAACTTGCTATAATCAAACATAAGTGGCTCTAAAAAGCCACTTTTTGTTTTTACTGGTAGCAAATTTTCTGTAGTGTAGTAGTTGGAGGAAATAATGGAGGGAGAGATAAAAGGGGTTTTTGAACAGATAGAAAGAGAGAAAGGCATTCCCAAAAAAGAACTTTTGGAAATGATTGAGTCGGCTTTAACTTCAGCCTTTCGCAAACATTCTGGGAAAAAGCAGAAATTTGAAGCACATGTGGACCCAGAATCTGGAGAGATTACTGCCTATGTAAAGAAAAAGGTGGTAAGTAAAGTAGAAAACTCTTATACCCAAATAACTAAAAAGGAAGCATTAAAGCACGAACCTGCAGTTAAGGTAGGTGACGAGATAAAAATTAAGGTGGAAACCAAGGAGTTTGGAAGAATTGCCGCTCAAACTGCAAAGCAGGTAATTGTCCAGCGCATCCGGGAAACCGAAAGGGAGAATCTATTCAAGGAGTTCAAAAAAAAGGAAGGCATTGCTATGAATGCTGTGGTTCAGAGGTTTGCTCGGAAGAATATCATCGTTGATTTGGGAAAAGTAGAAGCCACTTTGCCAGAGTGGGAGCAAGTACGTGACCATAAGTACGAGCTTTTTGAAAGATTCCAGGTCTACATATTGAAGGTGGAGCAATCACCACGAGGTCCGAAGATTACTGTTTCCCGAACGCATCCCGGTTTGGTAAAGAGACTTTATGAATTGGAGGTACCGGAAGTAAATGATCACACTGTGGAGATAAAACAGATAGTCAGAGAACCAGGATACCGCTGTAAAGTGGCTGTGCTTTCCAATAATGAAAGGGTCGACCCTGTGGGTGCCTGTGTAGGAGTGAAAGGTTCGAGAGTTCAGGCAATTATTAATGAATTGAGTGGAGAAAGGATGGATTTGATTTCTTATAGTACAGACCCTGCCACCTATATTGCTAATTCCCTCAGCCCGGCTAAGGTGGTAAGTGTGACTATAGAGAAGAATAGAAAGAATGCTTTGGTAGTTGTGGCTGATGATCAGCTCTCGTTGGCCATCGGGAAAGCAGGTCAAAATGTGCGTTTGGCTGCCCGGCTCACAGGTTGGCATATTGATATTAAGAGCGAATCGCAAATAAAAGAGGCAAAAGAAGTAGCAATCAGCGATCTTACTAAACTTTCAGGAGTGGGTAAGGTTACTGCTCAACTTCTATCTCAGCATGGATTTACAACTATAGAAAAGATAGCCTCGTCTTCCATTTCCGAACTAACTAAGATTTCTGGGATTGGAGCGAAATTAGCAGAGAAAATTTACAAGGATGCTAAGAAAAAAGGCAAGACAAAATGAAGGCAAAAGAACTGGCTAAAAAACTGAATATTTCATATAAGAAGCTATTAGCAAAAGTTTCTGAGTTGAAAATTAGAGTGAAGAGTCCCGAAGATTCCCTGACTCCTCAGGAAGCGAAAAAAGTTAAAGATTCTTTTGCCAGTAAGAAAAAGAAGAAGGTTCCTGTAAAGAAAAAGGTCTCCCGAAAGAAGGTAATTGCTAAAGTAGTAAAAAAGAAAGCAGTTGGGGTTAAAAAGAAGAAAGCGCCCACTAAACCGCAAAAGAAAGCCGCCAAACGTGCTGTTGCTAAAAAGAAAACTCCCACTCTTCCTTCAGTTTCTCCTCCGGTTGAAACCATAAAACCAGTAGAAGAGGAAATCCCTGAGAAGGTCACGCCTGTAGTCGAGGAGGTGAAAAAAGAAGAGAAAGTAATTCCTGAAGTAAAAGAAGAGATTAAGGAGGAAAAGGAAGCTGCCCCACCTCCCACTAAAGTTATTAAGATAGACGAAACGATTACAGTGAGTGAGCTGGCCAGTAAAATGGAAGTAAAAGTAAGTGAGCTTATCAAGAAGTTAATGACTCAGGGTATCCTGGCCACAATTAACCAAAGGCTGGATATAGAGACTGCTACACTTGCCGCAACAGAATTCGGTTTTGGAATAGAAGTAGTTCCCTTGTATGGAGAAGAACTTCTCCAGGAGGAAAAAGAAGACGAATCCTTATTACAGCCGCGTCCGCCGATAGTAACTATAATGGGACATGTAGACCATGGTAAAACATCGTTATTAGACGCAATTCGAGAATCCAAGATCATTGCCAAGGAGTCGGGTGGAATTACGCAACATATTGGGGCATACCATATCAGTGTACAGAAGGGAGATATCGTATTCCTGGACACTCCCGGCCACGAAGCCTTTACAGCAATGCGAGCTCGCGGGGCTCAGGTCACTGATATAATCGTTTTAGTTGTGGCTGCCGATGAAGGGGTCAGGCCTCAGACTGTAGAAGCTATAGATCATGCCCGTGCGGCAGGTGTGCCGATTTTGGTGGCAGTGAATAAAAAGACTTTGCCCAATGCCAACGTGGAGAAGGTAAAGCAGGAACTGAGTCAATATAACCTTGTTTCCGAAGACTGGGGAGGCAAGACTATCTTTGTGGAGGTCTCTGCCAAAGAAAAAATCGGTCTGGATAATCTCTTAGAAATGATTCTTTTGGAAGCGGAGATGTTGGAATTAAAAGCGAATCCTAATAAGAAAGCCCGGGGAACGGTTATTGAGGCGAGATTAGATAAGCAACGGGGTCTGGTGGCCACTGTGTTGGTGCAATCTGGCACGTTAGAAGTTGGTGATCCTTTTGTTTCCGGTTTTTCGGCAGGTAAGGTGAGAGCCATGTTTAACGATCGAGGGAAAAAAGTTAAAAGCATCGGTCCTTCTATGCCTGCAGAGGTGTTAGGATTTTCCAGTCTACCGCAGGCTGGGGATAAATTTTATACCTTAGATAGTGAGAGAGCAGCAAGAGAAATTAGTGAGATACGGCAGAAAACCAGACGGGAAGAGATTCTGTCCCGGAGCAGGAGAGTTACATTAGAAGACCTGCATGAGCAGATTGCATCGGGGAAGCTTAAGGAACTCAAAATAATTGTTAAGGCCGATGTTCAAGGTTCCGTTGAAGCGCTCTGCGATTCTCTGCAAAAATTGAGTACTCATGAAATAACTCTAAATATAGTCCACAGGGGAGTGGGTGGAATCAATGAAAGCGATGTGATGTTAAGTGCTGCTTCCAATGCAATTATTATCGGCTTTAATGTTCGTCCAGGACCGAGTGCTGAAGAATTAGCTGAAAAAGAGGGAGTGGATATCCACATTTATAGGGTTATTTATGAAGTAGTGGAGGAAACGAAGAAAGCAATGGAGGGGCTTCTAGAGCCGGAGTTCAAGGAAATCCCATTAGGTAGAGCTGAAGTAAAACGCATATTCAGAATCCCCAAGGTAGGTACAGTAGCAGGATGTTCTGTGGCTAAGGGAAAGATTTCCCGCCAGAGTAACGTGCGGCTGTTGCGTGATAACGTTATAATCTATGAAGGTAAAATATCTTCTCTGAGAAGGTTCAAAGATGACGTGAGAGAAGTAGACGCTGGCTTTGAATGCGGAATAGGTCTGGAAAATTTTAATGATATAAAAGAAAACGACATTATGGAAGCCTTCACGTTAGAAAAAATTGCGCGCAAATTATAGCAACTGGATGTAATAGGTAGTGTAGGGGTTTATCCCCGTAATGATTTTGGTAGTGTAGGGGCGACCTTTATGGTCGTCTAAGGGTTTATGAAAGGAGTAGCGGAGCGATAGCTCCGCGTTATAATCGCGAAGCTTTGCTTCGCTACTCCAAGGGCTACACTACCTGTAGAGGTTGGATAGATCGGTAATAAGATGGTCTTTAGCTTAGGATGGATTGCTCTATATCTTTTCCAAAAGCCGAAGTCTCTCAAAGAGAAGAGAAGGGTGGTTAAAAGCCTTAAGGATAGAATAAGAGCCAGGTTCAACGTTTCCATCTCTGAGGTGGATAACCAAGATTTACGGCACCGTGCTACTTTGGGAATTGCGTTAGTTTGTTCTGACAGGAAACAGGCACAAACAATAAGTGATAGAATAGTTGAATTTATTCGGGAAGCGAAGAAAGTAGAAATTATCGAGCACGATTTTATAATAGAGAACTACTAAACCCCCTTCTCGCCTGGTGTTGTCGCTCTCCCTTAATGGTTGGAAAAATGCCTCTTAAAAGACCGAAACGAATAGCCCATTTAATCCAAAAAGAGATTAGTGTAATCTTTCAAAAGCAGATGAAAAATTCCCAATTGGGTTTTGTTACAATAACTGAAGTTAAAGTTACCGATGACTTACAGCATGCTAAAGTTTATTTTACAGTTTATGGTTCAGAGCAGGAAAGAATATCAACGGAAAGATTACTGAAAAGAAAGACATCTTTTGTGCGTTACCTTGTTGGTCAGAGAATCAAGTTAAGGTATACGCCGGAAATTGTTTTCCAGTACGACGAGACAATTAAAAAGGCTGCCCGCATCGATGAGTTAATTAACAAAATCCATCAAGAGAGAAATAATGCAAAAGAGACTCAGGAGAGAAAAAAAGAAGATAATCAATAAGATTCTAAAAGTAATCCGAGAAAACCGTACATTTTTTATCTCTTCTCACATGAAACCAGATGGGGATTCGATAGGTGCACAGTTAGTTCTTGCTTCCTTCTTGAGGCGATTGGGCAAGGATGTTTATATTGCAAATCGAGACCCTGTTCCAGTGATTTACCAATTTTTGCCACATAGTAGCGATATTCACATTGTAGAAAAGGTAGAGAGAAACTTTGATGTGGCTTTTATTTTAGATTGTGGTGACCTCCAAAGAATAGGAAATATAATAGACCTCAAAAATAAGGTAAAAATTATAATTAATATAGACCATCATGTAGACTGTGAACTATTCGGAGATTACAATTACGTGGAACCCCGGGCATCATCTGTTGCCGAAGAACTTTATGATATATTTAAACAGGCTCATTTGGAAATAATTGAGGAGGAAGCACTTGCTCTCTATGTGGGCATTCTCACCGATACAGGTAGATTTCAGGAAGCTAACACTTCTCCTCGTTGCCATGAAATTGTCGCTGAGCTCATAAGCAAGGGAATCTCCCCACAAGTCGTTAGTCAGAAGGTTTATGAGGCGAGGACTGAACCGGGATTGAAATTACTATCGTTAACTTTAAGCACATTGGAAGTGACCGCTGATGGAAAAATTGCTCACCTTTTGATTACACAAGATATGTATAAAAAAACCGGCACCAGAGAGGATGAGGTCGAGGGATTTGTTAACTTCGCCAGAGAGGTGAAAGGGGTGGAAGCGGGAGTTCTTTTCAAAGAAACTGATGTTAGTAACCAGTTTAGAGTTAGTTTTCGTTCGAAGGGCAAGATAGACGTGAGTAAGATTGCCAGGTTATTTGGTGGGGGGGGTCATAGGAATGCTGCTGGGTGTGCAATTCAAGGGGCTGTGGAAGAAGTTAAACAGAAAGTCTTAAATGCTATCTCCCAGGAGGTAGATAATACTGGATGAACTAAAGGACGGCATTCTTAATATTGATAAGCCAAAGGGCTTGACTTCTTTTGCTGTAGTTCAGGAAGTGAAAACGCTCCTTTCAGCGAGAAAAGCAGGCCATGCGGGAACACTCGATCCCCAGGCAGAAGGGGTTCTTCTTATTCTTTTGGGTGAGGCAACCAAAATTTCCGCATACTTGATGAGGATGGAGAAAGAATACGAAGCGACGATGGTTTTAGGAGTCAGTACCTCCACACAGGATGAACAAGGCGAAATTTTGAGAAGGATTGAGCCAAAAGTAGATTTAAGAGAGTTAAATGAGGTTTTTGATAAATTCCTGGGAATACAAGAACAGATTCCTCCTATGGTCTCAGCCAAAAGATACCATGGGAGAAGGTTATACCAGCTCTTTCGCCAGGGAAATGTAATTGAACGAACTCCTCAGAAAGTGGAGATTAAAAAATTGGAACTTTTATCTTACCATATGCCTAAAGTTAAGTTTCGCACCATTTGCTCTTCTGGCACCTATGTGCGCACTTTATGCCATGACATAGGAGAGGCTTTAGGTTGCGGAGCCTGTATGTCGCATCTGGTGCGGATGCGGGTAGGTAACTTCAAATTGAGCGATGCTCCTTCCTGGGAAAGGAAGGAGTTATTTCACCAGAAAATTCAATCTATTTCAGAAGCATTATCCGACTTTCCCAGCATTGTAGTTACCCGCAGGATGGCTCGCGGAATTGGAATGGGTAGACAGATAAACAGTCCAGAAGTCATAAATATTTCTCTATCACCTTCAGAAATTGCCAGTAGCGAAAGGACATTCACAGTGTTCGATGAAGACGGAAATTTGATAGCCCTGGCTAAAGGAGAGACTACATCCGGGGAGAGAGAATTTAAGTTATTGAGAGTGTTTAATTCAGGGATATAGGAAAGAAGACTTATATAAGAAAATGAAAGTCATAGAAAGACTATACAAATTAAGGAGGAAGTTCAAAAGTAGCGTGGTCGCCATGGGAACATTTGACGGAGTCCATTGCGGCCATCAACAGGTTATTAAGACTACGCAGGATGTAGCCAGGAGGCATGGTAGGACATCAGTGGTGGTGACTTTCCAACCACTCCCGCGGGCGATAATAGGAAAAGAAAGAGAGAAGGTCGGATTAATTACAACACTGAAACAAAAAGAAGAGATAATCAGAAATCTGGGCATTGACGCGATGCTGGTTATCCACTTTAATCGCAAATTTGCTCAAGTGAAGCCAGAAGAATTTGTTAATAGAGTCATTTATAAGAGGATAAGTGCGGGAAGAGTGGTGGTAGGTCCTGGCTTCCGTTTTGGAAAGAACCGCCTGGGAAATGTGGCGTTACTCAAACGACTGGGGAGAAAGTATGGTTTTGAAGTGACTATTGTTAGTGAAGTCAAAATAGGTAATATCAAGGTAAGTTCCAGTAAGATCCGTCAATTGCTCTGGCAGGGCAAAATAGAGATGGCAGGCCGCCTCTTGGGAAGATATTATAGCATTAGCGGGAGAGTGAAGAAAGGAAGCGGCAGAGGAAAGGTGCTATCTTTTCCCACGGCAAATTTAGATATTTCTGGAGATGTCATCTTGCCTCAGGGAGTTTATGCTGTTGTGGTTAGCCTTAAAGGGAAAAAGCACATGGGAGTTGCCAATATTGGCACCCGCCCTACATTTTCTCCTGCCCTTCGATGTCTCCCTGGAAAAGTAACCAGAAAATATATTCGCCCGATAGTGGAAGTATATATTTTCAATTTTAAGGGAAACCTCTACCGGCAAAAGTTGGACATCTTTCTCATAAAAAGAATAAGGAAAGAAATGAAATTCCCCACTCCTGAGAAGTTGATGAACCGAATAAAGAAAGATATCCGATTTACAAAAAAGCTAAGGTCAGGCTTACCCCTGCTTAAAAGCAGAGGGAAGCGTTCCGCTAAAGCGGAAGGCTTTCTGGGTGTTTGACAAAGGCGGATTAGTATGGTATAATTCAAAATTATGGGTAAACAGAAGAAAAAAAACATCGTAATCATTGGAGGAGGGAGAAGAGGAATAGCAATTATCGAAACGTTACATGAAGATGAACAGTTGCAAATTGTGGGTATTGCTGATCGGAATCAAAACTCTAGTGGAATGGAATTAGCCAGGAAGCTAGGGATTCCTACGGCGGGAGATTTTCGCGATTTGCTTAAAGAGAAGAAAGTAGATGCTATCCTAAACCTGAATGATGACCCGGAAGTAGATAAACAACTCCAGAGGATAGGCCAATCTTCAAATATCGAAGTTATGAAGGGTCCTGTAACAAGCCTTCTCTGGGACCACCTTAGAGAAAAGAAAGCCTTAGCTGAATTTGAACGGCTCAGTCAAAGGACAGACCCTTCTATAGGATTGGAAGAGTTATACATTTTAATTATGAATTCCTGTATTAAAGGGACCAAGGCGGATGCAGGCTCCCTTTTCATTTTTGATGAGAAACGCAAAGAATTGTCGCTAAAGACAGCCTGGGGTTTGGATGAAAAGATAATTGAACTAATTAAGAAAAAGGAAAAAGAGAAAATCCAGTTATGGAAAGAGCAAAAATTGCCTCAGCCCATAATCAACAGGGAAGAAGATGAGTCCCTCTCGGAAAATTTTAAGGGGGTTCCGGAGATAGAAACAGGAATGTGTATTCCATTGATTGGAAGAGAAGAGAAGTTGATTGGGCTTATAACCTTACATAGTAAGAAAAAGAACCACCATTTCTTAGATGAGGAGAAAAGGTTGTTTTCTACTTTTGCCAACTATTCAGCGCAAGCTATTGAAAATACTATGCTGTATAAGTCTACAGAACATCTCTCCATAACCGACGGTTTAACAGGCTTATATAACCATAGACACTTCCATGAGCAATTGGAAGTGGAGGTAAAACGCGCCCAGAGATACGACCTGAATCTCTCATTAATTATGATTGATCTCGACCGTTTTAAGAAATTTAACGATAGTTATGGACATTTACAGGGAGATACCTTACTGAGAAAAATAGCGCAAATTCTAAAGAATTCTCTAAGAGAAACAGACTTCGTAGCCAGATATGGTGGCGAAGAATTTGTAGTGATTCTTCCGGAAACTAACAAAGAAGGAGCCTCTGTTGCAGCAGAAAGGGTAAGAAAAACAATAAACGAGCAGACCTTTGGAGAAGTTGGGGCAAAAATGACTGTAAGTCTGGGAGTGGCATCCTATCCTGACGATGCCTGTCTGAGGACCGATTTAATCAAGAAGGCAGATGAGGCTCTTTATCGAGCTAAAAGGGAGGGTCGCAACCGAACCTGTTCGGCCTGATTCTATAAAATAGATAATGGTCAGGATGGTCCCGATGAAATCGGGACGAATAAGGAGGGGAAAGTGACGTTAACAGATGATAAAAAGAAAGATATCGTAAAGAAATTTCGCATCCACGAAAAAGATACTGGTTCTGCAGTAGTTCAAATTGCTTTAATGACCGAGAGAATTAATGCTCTGACAGACCACTTCAAAACTCACAGTAAAGACCACCATTCTCGGCAGGGTCTTTTGAAGCTTGTGGGGAAGAGAAGGAAACTATTAAACTACGTGAAGGTTCATGATTTGAAGAAATATCGAGAAATTATCAGTAAATTGAAATTGAGAAAATAAATTTTCTGAAGAAAGGACTGACTATGCCTGGAAAAGTAGAAGCAGAAATTGCAGAACGATTATTAACTATTGAGACAGGAGACCTGGCAAAGCAGGCTGCTGGTTCGGCACTGGTTAGATATGGAGAAACTGTTATTTTAGCCACTGCCACAGTAGCGCCTGAGCCAAAAGAAGGACAGAGCTTCTTTCCGTTCATGGTAGATTACAGAGAAAGAACTTATGCTGCTGGTAAGATTCCCGGAGGATTCTTTAAGAGAGAAGGAAGGCCGCGTGAGAACGAGGTGGTAACTTCCCGATTAGTGGATAGACCTTTAAGGCCTCTTTTTGACAAAAACTTTCTGAACGAAATTCAAGTAATGATTACCGTCTTATCTTCCGACCAGGAAAATGATGCCGATGTTCCCTCAATCATTGGTGCTAGTTGTGCAGTAAGTCTTTCGGGGGTACCTTTTGCTGGGCCTATTGGTGCAGTAAAGGTGGGAAGGGTTGGGGAAAAGTTCATTATTAATCCCACCTTCGCTCAACTGGAGGATAGTAATCTTGATTTGGTCGTTGCCGGCACCAGAAACACAGTAACCATGCTGGAAGGATGGGGAAAGGAAGTACCAGAAGAAGTCTTGCAGGAAGCGGTCAAACTGGCTCATAAAGTTATAATAGAAACAATAGACTTACAGGAAAAGTTAATAAAGCAATTTGGGAAGCCCAAAATTGAACTTCCTGGAAAAGAGGAACCCCCCATAAATGAAGAACTGAAGAAGGAGTTCTATCGCCTTCTCCCATATGCCCAGAGGAAGGCAATTCCTGCAAATTTAGAACTGACAATTCGGATTATTGAGTTCTGCCAAGGAAAGGTAGAAGAAGCACTGAGAATTAGCGACAAACTTGAAAGAGAGAAAAGAATCAGTGAAATTATCTCTGAGACTATTGATAATTTTTCCAAAGATTATCCTGAACAAGAAAAAACCATCGGAGATACCATTGACCAGGTTCAACGTAATTATTTAAGGCGATTAGTCATGGAAGAGAATAAACGAATAGATGGACGGAGAACAGACGAAGTTCGTCCAATTACCTGTGCAGTAGG
>Ga0209978_10000822_pt1 | contig 12311 bp, 9 predicted proteins | sample BentaG_FD_182805 | JGI IMG/M metagenome (GOLD analysis project Ga0209978, IMG submission 182805) | Deep subsurface microbial communities from South Atlantic Ocean to uncover new lineages of life (NeLLi) - Benguela_00093 metaG (SPAdes)... | ecosystem: Environmental > Aquatic > Marine > Oceanic >...
TAAACCCCGATTTGACGCTGATTGGACTAAGACTCATCTATCTGATGAACAAAGCCTAGCCTGATAAAGAGGTGATAATGCTAACCGACAAGACTATAGTTCTGGGCATAACCGGGAGTATAGCCGCCTACAAGGCAGCTGAAATTGCCACTAAATTAACCGGAGACGGCGCCAGGGTTGAGGTAGTTATGACCGAGGCGGCTACTAAGTTCATAACTCCGCTAACGCTGCGTAGCATTACCCACCGACCGGTAGTAACCGATATGTTTGACTTAGCCTCTGAGTTCAGCATTGAGCATGTAGCCCTAGCTGAGGCAGCTGATGCCATCCTTATTGCTCCAGCTACGGCTAACGTCATCGCTAAACTGGCCGCCGGTATCGCTGATGATATGTTATGTTGCACGGTGCTGGCGACTGAAGCACCGGTCATTGTAGCACCGGCAATGAATGTTAACATGTTTCAGAATTCTATTACTCAGGACAATCTGGCTAAGCTAAAAGCCAGAGGTTTTACTATTATTGGCCCTGCCCACGGCCGCTTAGCCTCAGGCAAGATAGACTGGGGGCGCCTGGCTGAGGTTGATAAAATCATTGGCACCGTTCAGCAGGTATTGGGCAGAAGCAGAGACCTGGCTGGTAAACGCATCGTGGTTACCGCTGGTGGCACTCAGGAACCCATTGACCTAGTCCGCCATATTAGCAACCGTTCCTCAGGTAAAATGGGCTATGCCATGGCTGAAGCCGCCAAGGATAGAGGGGCAGTGGTATCACTGATTACCACCCCCACCTCCTTACCAGAACCGGCAGGCATTGAGGTTACTCATATTGAAACTGCTGTCCAGATGAAGGACGCGGTAGCCAAGGCAATGGCTCAAGCCGATGCCCTGATTATGGCGGCTGCCGTCGCTGACTATCAGCCGAAAAAGGTAACTAAAACTAAAATTAAGAAAGAAAAAAGCTCCAGCCTAACCCTGGAGCTAATTAGAACCCCGGATATTCTGACTGAGGTAAAAGGCAACTTTCTCAAGGTTGGTTTCGCTGCCGAAAGTGAGAATATAGTAGCCAATGCCAAACAAAAGCTTGAGAAGAAGCAACTTGACCTCATTGTCGCTAACGATATTACCGACTCAAGCAGTGGCTTTGGCACTGATACCAATAAGGTAACCCTGATTGACCGAGACGGTAAAATAGACAGCCTGCCCCTGCTGAGTAAAAGGGAAGTGGCTGATAGGATACTGGATAGGGTGGTAAGATTACTCAATAAAAGGAAGAAACGATAAAAAGAATTAAGTCTAGTCTCCCTGGGGTGACAATGAGTAATCAAGTAAAAGGGATTGGCAAGTTATGTGAGTCAATTTGCCCAATCTGTGTTGCTGCTAGGGAGAGGGCAGGCTGGCTGAAACCATTAGTCAAGGTCGCATATTACTGCCTCTGCGGAAAGCCAGCTATGTTTCTCAGGATACCAACTCCATGTATCTCAAGAGAGAGGCAGACAGGGAAAAAACCCTGGGAGTAGTAGAACAAGCATGACAGAAGCCAATGTTCAGGATGAAATGCCTAAGGCCTATGAGCCGGGTAAGGTTGAGCAGAAGTGGTACAGGTTCTGGATGGAGAAGGGCTACTTCGCGCCCAGGATAGACGCAGGGAAGAAGCCCTTCGTCATCATCATGCCACCGCCCAATGTTACCGGTGAGCTTCATATCGGGCATGCCTTAACCGCGGCTCTAGAGGACACTATGACCCGCTGGCACCGGATGAAAGGTGAGCCAAGTCTATGGCTGCCTGGTGTTGACCATGCCGGCATTGCCGCCCAGGTGGTGGTGGAGCAACTGTTAGCTGAAGAAGGGCTAGACCGGCACCAGCTAGGCAGGGATAAATTCCTGGAGAGAATGAGACAATGGGCAGAAAAATGCCGTCAGACCATTACTGAGCAATACTACAGACTGGGTGCTTCCTGCGACTGGAGCCGGGAGTGCTTTACTCTAGATGAGGGGCCAAGCCGGGCGGTGCGTACTGCCTTTATTCGGCTGTATCAGAAGGGGTTAATCTACCGGGGAGAAAGGATTATCAACTGGTGCCCCCGCTGTGCTACTGCTCTATCTGACCTTGAGGTGGAGCATAAGGAGGTAACCGGGCATTTATACTATGTCCGCTACCCTCTGGCGGAAAGTGATAAAGATTTCATAAGCGTAGCCACCACTCGACCTGAGACCATACTTGGTGATACTGCGGTAGCCGTTAATCCCAAAGATAAGCGGTTTAAGACCATGGTAGGTAAAAAGGTTATTCTTCCTGGAGTGAAGCGGATAATACCTATCATAGCTGATGAGGTGGTTGACCCTAGCTTCGGCACCGGAGCAGTTAAAATCACCCCGGTTCACGACCCGGTGGACTTTGAGGTGGCTCAACGACAGGGACTGCCCTTGGTAAATATACTGAACCCCGATGCTACTATGAATGAAAATGCCGGACCCTATGTTGGGCTCGACCGATTCTCCTGTCGCCAGGCGATACTGGCTGACCTGGAGAAAGAGGGGCTTCTGGAAAAGATTGAGACCTATACACACTCAGTGGGGCACTGTGACCGGTGTCAGACCGTTATTGAGCCAATAGCCAGTAAGCAATGGTTTATCAAGACACAGCCTCTGGCTCAAGCCGCCATTAAAGCCGTCGTTGAGGGGCGTATTACCATTATCCCCCAGCGCTTTACTAAAGTTTATCTCAACTGGATGGAGAATATTCGTGACTGGTGTATAAGTCGCCAGCTATGGTGGGGACACCGAATTCCAGTGTGGTACTGCCGGGACTGTAGCGAGCTAACGGTAACTGTTGAGGAGGCTAAATCCTGTAGCCATTGTGGTTCAACCAGTATAGAGCAAGACCCTGATGTTCTGGATACCTGGTTTAGCTCGGCGCTGTGGACTCACTCCACCCTGGGCTGGCCTGATGATACCGAGGACTTGCGTTACTTTTACCCCACTTCAGTAATGGAAACTGGCTATGACATCCTTTTCTTCTGGGTAGCCAGAATGATTATGATGGGTCTGGAGGATATAGGTGATATTCCCTTCCACACCGTTTACCTTCATGGTCTAATCCGTGATGAGAAGGGAGAAAAGATGAGCAAGATTAAGGGCAACGTGCTTAACCCGATTGACACCCTGGAGCAGTATGGCACCGACGCCCTGCGCTTTGCTCTATCCTCGGGTACATCACCGGGAAACGACATTAAGCTGACTCCGCCAAGGCTAGCCGCCGGTCGTAACTTCGCCAACAAGCTGTGGAATGCCACCCAGTTCATAGTCAGAAGCATTGCCCCAAACACTACTGACCTGGAAATTCAGTGGAGCCAGCTTCCAGTAGAAGACCGCTGGATTTTAAGTCGGCTTAACCGCACCGTATCTGATGTAACCAGTCTTATGGAAGACTTTCAGTTTGGAGAAGCTCAAAGGCAAATCCACGATTTTCTGTGGGGTGAATTCTGCGACTGGTATATTGAGTTTGCCAAGATTCGCCTCCGCTCTGCTGAGGAGAGGCCGTCATCCATCCCGGTTCTGGTCTATGTTCTGGAGACCTCGCTACGCTTACTGCATCCCTATATGCCCTTCGTCACCGAAGAGCTATGGCAACATCTCAAAAAGCAGCTACCCCCGGCTTGGCAAGTAACTGAATCTATAATGGTATCGGCTTACCCTGTGGCTGATGAGGCAGCCATTGACCTTCAGGCAGAACAGGTTATGGAATGCATAATCGAAATAATACACTCTATTCGCAATGCTCGGGCTCAATACAAAGTGGAGAGTACCAAGTGGATTGAGGCACAAGTCTATGGAGGCGAGCTTACATCCACTATTACCCCCTATTCTGAGACTATCCAGACCCTGGCTAGGGCAAGACCAGTTACTTTTCTGGATAAAAGACAGGGAAATCAGCCAGCTGAAAATGCGCTGACATTGGTGCTTAAGCAGGCTGAAGTAGTCATACCTATGGAAAGCATGGTTGACCTGGAAGCTGAGAAGAAACGGCTACAGCGAGAGATAGAGCAAAGTCAGGTTGAAGTGGCTCGACTTGAAGCCAGGCTCAGGGACAATGCTTTCCTGACCAAGGCGCCAGCCTCTGTTATTGAAAAGGAACGTCAGAAACTCTCTACACTAACCGATAAGATAGAAAGACTCAAGCAACAGCCCAATTTTTGATGAGGGGAGTATAGGAGAGAATACCTGAACTCATTGTGACAGTGCTGGGGGAGACGACGCAGACATAGACCATTGCTGTCGCAACCGCTCTAATGCCTTCTTAGTATCACTAGCCACTTTCGCCTTATCACACTGCTTTAGCCGATACTTAAATAGCCAGTAGGTAAACTCCTTTAATTCGTTCAGACTTATAGACTTCAGTTGAGGATAGCCTTTCTCCTGCCTAAAATGTTTAAGCAACATAGTTTTAGTAGCACCGTATATTCGCCGGTAAACATCATTAATCGTGTCGTACTCCTCGCTGTAGCCTGAAGTCCACCTCTCCTTGCGCACCTCCTCCTGCACCGTCAAAATTAAAGCCTCCTCCACGGTAACACCGTAAAAGTAGTTAAGATATTGACGGTATTTGTTGAGGCCAATAATCTCCTTGAATCTCTCTTTGGTCAGGTTAAGTGGCAACTTACCATACAAAAGGAGGGCTATCTTGTCGTCCCTGGGCAATAAACCATCTACCGCCTCACATAAGCGTTCTGCCAGAAGTAGCCAGTCAAAGGCTTCACCAGCGATAAGGTAGCGATAAGTGCGTCCGTTGTGAGTCTCTTCAGCTTTAGTCCATAACCCGATAGCCTCGAGCAAGGCGATATACCAGTGCTTACCACTGGTGATAGCTTGTTTTAAGTATCTTATTGCTGCGTCATCTCCGGCTGGAGTCAACTGGTTATTAAGTTCGGTCATTTTGTCCCCTCGGGGAACTCAGCCTTCAGCTTCTCGTAGAAGCCAAGGTGCCCGCTGGTTACCAGTTCGGTAATCTTCTTAGCAATCGCCTCCCCCACCCCCGGGACTTCCCTCAGCCTGTCCTCCTTGACCAGTTGCTCCACCTCTACCGGCAGGTGCTCGATGGAGCGAACTGTCTTCTGGTAAGCCCTTATCTTAAACGGGTTCTCCTTTTTAAGCTCCAGGAGGTCAGCAATATCCTGAAATACCCTGGCAACCTCACTATTTTTCATTGGCTTTAATCTTATCCCTGTAAAGATGAAGTCAATTGGGCAAATTTAATTTTAAAAATAGGAAACAATTCCTATCTGATTAGCTTTGAATTGTTTTTCATGTTATGTCAAAACAATATGCCTTTGGGCACTATTTTGGCTAAATATTGTCTAGTGGCTGAAACGGTATTGACCACTGCCTTGGGTGTGTCGATGTCAACTGGTTATTATTCATTGGTCTTAATCTTATCCCTTATCCAGTCCCAATCCGGATGTTGTTAGGTCGTTCTCAGTTGGTTCCAATAAGAATCCCAATCTTGCTCAGATAACGTTAACATTTCAAAGAAATAGCTATGCCTAATCCGACGTTCAGTCACATGACTAGTGGAGCGGGATAAAGTATCATGCAATTCTTTCAGACCAAGAGGAGGTTCTTCCTGTTTCAATGCTTCATCGATGCTGACCATTCTTTGGCATAATTCTGTTCCTGATTGTATGCCACGTGATCCACTACCATTGGGAATTCCGACTGTAGCATCCGCTACCGCGACCATTAAGCTGTAAAACCATGCAAGTCTGCGAAATCGGGTAGTTCTTACAGCTTCTGAAAAATGCTCAGAAACCAAGGATAAAGTCGTTCTAAAAGTCGTCATTATATGTTCCTTGTTTGGGAACTCATCATCAAAGTCGTTATATATTTTACGTATTTCGGTCATGTCAGATATTCCTTGTATTAAGGCTACCATGATATCGGAGGTCATCTCTACCTCTTTCATTCTAGCTATCTGGCGATCACTGAAAACGTGGAGTTTCTCCCAAGCGTCCAGCGCGTCTTCTTCGGCAGCTAGTTGATATGCCGTTTGTTTAAACTGACCAAAATATTTTGCGTTCAGTCTCTCTTGCCGGTTAAGGGTTAAGGTATAAGTATTCAACCTTTCAAATAATCCCCAAATTTCTGGGTCACTGGCGCCGTCAATCAACTCGGTCGAGACCCCGTACTCCATAAACTCTCGTTGAGTTGGATCGGGCAAATCGCTGAAGGTTGCATCACCAAAATCCACGTTGTGTTTCTTACGTAGCACCAGATTCCCCTTACGGAAATCAATAATGGCACGAAGGCGCTGCTGTCCGTCTACCACCTCATAAGCAGTTAGTCCAGTGTCTTTGTTAATGGTTCGACGAAGATATATCTTAGGCATAGGAAGTCCACGGACAATAGTATCTATTAAATAAGAACGTGCGTCTTCTTCCCAAGCTGCGCGTCTTTGAAATTTGGGCTGAAGAATCAATTCACGCCGGTTCCACAAGCGAACGATCTCTCCAGTGTTAATTATAGTTCTTGTATAAGTAGTCATACTTAATGTGTGCTCCACGCTCTTTGAATACTACGGTAAATATCCATGGCAATGACTTTATGTCTAGGGACATGTTGTGCTCCGATATGCTCAACAACCTTGTTTACATCCTGAGTCGATTCCACTATTACGTACTCAATATCGTTGAAATTAAATGTGAGAGAAGTTGGCAAACGCCACTCGCGTTCGTGTAGCCAATTTAGTTTAGTGGGTGGATTCAATACGCCATCGGGGTCGAATGGTGCTAAGAATGGAACTATCTCCATGGGGATGTTTTGTTGCGTAAGCTTTTGGATATCGCCTCTAATATATAGGGCAGGACCACCACCTTTTTCGAAAACGACGCGCTTGGAGAAGACTACACCATATGGGCTATATCGCTCAGCCTGACTGATTAATGCCTCCCATATACATTCAGTGAAACAGACTGCTTCTCGATTGCCTGGCAAAAAAGGCATAGGAGAGGCATATATTGTCTTTGATTCCAAAATGTTTATTAACCTTTCAATAGCTGGCTTGCCCTTGTACGCGAACAGAGGATGAGCCTTACCGATGTGAACGCCTCCAACCATTACACGGTCGGGCTCCTTCGTAAAATGAACTACCAATGGGGAGTAGTCTGGCGTTTTTCTTGTGTAATACGTGGTCATACTACGATACTCATTTCCTATCTGGACGCTCGCTATTCCAAATAAACTCTGCTATTGCTTCTGAACTATGATTAGATATTTGAATCCTCGCAAGTAAAAATTCAATCTTCTTGAACGGTTTATCCATTCTTCCGTGTGTGATGACTGCCCTCTTCTGGCAACGCAAATGATATCTACTGGTTTGAAGTGTTTGCAGAGACGTTCATATGTTTTGAACCCTGCTGGTGTAAACTCATTTCCTATCCATTGATCGCCAATTAGCCATGCTAATATCTTACCCTTCTTCAATATCCTTTGCGATTCAACGATCACTTTCTCTAATTCATCATAGTATTGTTCGAAATCGCTCGGGATCTTACCGATATTACCCGGATGCTCATTATATTTGATATTATCTCCATAAGGAGGATCAACAAAAACCATGTCTACAGTCTCGTCTTCAAGTGGTATCTTTCGGGCATCGCCTTGTATTATGTCCTCTCGCACGGGGGATATGTCGTAACCCACCGCCCTTCGCTTTTCCGCTGTACAGACATCTATGGTAGTGCCACTTCCACACATCGGGTCGACGACTAAATCACCTGGGTTCGTGTATTTCCAGATTAGATTATAGATTACTGGAGCAGGCGTAACCCCAGAATACTTGTAATCACCCTTTGGATTTGCGCCGTAACTTTGTTTGGGGAAATACCAAAGTGTTGTAGCCTCAATGGCAGGGACTTCGCTCTTATAGTCATTTCCATTGATTCCATCACTCAGTACCAGCCTTCGTTCTGAAAGTAGCCTCCCCATAGATGAAGCTTCATAGGCAAATTTATCCAAGATGTACGCAAGCCTATCACCACTCAAAATAGTGTTAGAGCTCCATTCAACCTTTCTTAAGATTCTTTTTGCGTTACTTAACTCTAACATATTTGTTGGGACCTCAACCTTTACTTGGTACGGATATTTCCCATGCCAGGCCTCTGGTTGTATATTTAACTCTCCGTCTGAAGCTGCTCTAAAAATCCCATATAAAATGTCTTTATCTAAGTTGTTCAAAAACAGGATATCCCCCCTCTTGATTCTTAGGACTGCAGGTCCATAAGCCTTTCCAGAACCAAAGAGAGACTCTTTGAAACACTCTGATTCCGTATTCTTACTACAAACGAATACGTAACCGTTGATAGCTCGCTTGCTTTTCATCTCTTCCTTGCTACCTCCCGCAGCAGTGTTTGTATTTCTTGCCGCTGCCGCAGGGGCAGGGGGCATTGCGACCTACCTTTTTACCCCCAGCCTTGAGCCGTTTGCTACTCCTACTACCAGACGCAACCTGAGCCGTCGGCGATGGTACTCCTTGTGGAGCTTCACGTTTGACAATGCCGACATGATATATGGTATGAACCACATCGTGCTGAATGGTGGATAGCAATGTCTGAAACTGCTTATAGCCTTCACTCTTATAGGCATCTACCGCCCGCACCTGGCGCAGAGTCTGCCAGCCTGCCTCCAGACGCATATGCTCCATCGCGGTCAGGTGCTCTACCCACAGGCTGTCTATAATGCGAAGCATTACCAGCCTCTCCAGCACCCTCATATTATCTGAAACCAGTTTCTTCTCCCGTTCCTCGTAGAGAGCCTCTGCCTGCTCAACAAGCCTGTCTTCAATCTCTCTTGGTTTCATCTGGGAAAGGGCACTGGCATTAATTGCTGGGGGCGGGGGGAAGATGGTGGCAACGTCAGCCAATAAGCCCTCTATGTTCCAGCCATCGCCTGGCTCAGCAGTATGGGTGGCTACTATGCCCTGTATCTCTTCTTTAACCATTGACAGGATGTTTGCCTTAAGGTCGGCACCGCTTAATATTTTATTTCGCTCACTATAAATAAGCTCACGCTGTTTATTAACGACATCGTCATACTCCACCAGGTGTTTACGCATATCAAAGTGGTAACCCTCAACCCTGACCTGGGCACCCTCAATAGACCGGTTAACCAACTTATTCTCAATAGGGGTATCCTCATCCATACCCGCCCATTCCATAAAGCCCTTAATGCGGTCGCCGCCAAAGCGCCGCACAATATCATCTTCCAGAGACACGTAGAAGCGGGTGCTTCCCGGGTCACCCTGCCGCCCGGCTCTACCCCTGAGCTGATTATCAATTCGCCTCGCCTCATGACGCTCAGTGCCAACAATGTGAAGCCCACCAAGTTCAACTACCTTATTGTGTTGCTTCTGCCACTCTGACTCACTTTGCCCATCAAGGCTCCCTCCCAGCACGATATCAACACCACGCCCCGCCATATTGGTGGCCACAGTTACTGCCCCCGACTCCCCGGCCCGAGCGATGATTTCCCCCTCTTTAGTATGCTCTTTAGCATTGAGCACCTGATGGGGGACACCTTTCTTTTTGAGAAGGTCACCCAGGTATTCTGACTTTTCAATGGATACCGTGCCAATTAACACCGGTCGACCATCCCGGTGAAGCTGCTCAATCTCACGCGCCACCGCTCGGAATTTAGCTTTCTCATCCTTGTAAATCTGGTCAGGAAAGTCCTTGCGAATCATCGGCTCATTGGTGTCGATAACCACCACCTCAAGCCTGTATATCTTGTGAAACTCCTCAGCCTCGGTGACAGCGGTGCCGGTCATTCCAGCTAGCTTCTGATACATGCGGAAGTAGTTCTGGATGGTAATAGTGGCAAAGGTCATGCTCTCTCGCTGAACCTGGACACGCTCTTTGGCTTCTATTGACTGATGCAGCCCTTCCGAATATCGGCGTCCAAACATTAACCGGCCGGTGAATTCGTCAACAATAATAACCTGGCCGTCCTTGACTACATAGTTGCGGTCTCGTTTGTATAATACCTGGGCTTTAAGCGCGCTTTCCAGATAGCGGGTCAGTGAGTAGTTTGCCTGGTCGTAGAGATTGGGCGACTTTAGCAGGCCGTCTCTCTTCAGCATTCTCTCCATATTGCTAATGCCAATATCAGTCAGGTTCACGCTGCGTTCCTTTTCATCTACGGTATAATCCTCATCCCGACGCAAGCTGGAAACGAGCCTGGCAAATATAGAGTAGTTCTGCCCTGCTTCCTCAGCCTGACCACTGATAATAAGCGGGGTGCGTGCCTCATCAATAAGGAGGTTATCCACCTCATCGACAATGGCGTAATTTGAGGGGCGCTGCACGCACTGGGACTGGTCTACAACCATATTGTCCCGCAGGTAGTCAAAACCGAAGTCACTGCTGGTGCCGTAGGTAATATCAGCCTCGTAGGCTTCACGACGGGAGATGGGACGGAAGTGTCTCCACCGTTCGTCCCCGGAATCAAAGTCAGGGTCATAAAGGCGGGAGGGGGCATGTTCATCCGGGGTCTGTTGAGGATAAATGCTGGCTACGCTTATCCCCAGCATGTGATAAATAGGGCCCATCCAGTAAGGGTCCCGCCGGGCGAGGTAGTCATTAACCGTAACCAGGTGGCAACCCTGGCCGGTTAGGGAATTGAGGTAGAGGGGGAGGGTAGCTACCAGAGTTTTACCCTCACCGGTTTTCATCTCGGCAATTTTGCCCTGGTGAAGGCTAATGCCCCCCATCAACTGGACATCAAAGTGGCGCTGACCTATCGTCCGCTTGGCGGCTTCACGAACAGCAGCGAAGGCTTCCAGTAGAAGTTCATCAAGCGAACTGCCGTCCTTAAGCCGAGCCTTAAACTCATCGGTCTTGGCCCGAAGTTCAGCATCACTTAGTCGCTCAAATTCAGCCTCCAGCTCGTTTATCTGGTTTACTATCGGCTGGAGACGCTTCAGTTCCTTCTCGTTAGAATCAACCAGTCCGCCCAGCCACTTGAACATAATTCACTCCTACTCAAACATAGCTCCTATAGATTGCCCGGTATGAATACGGCGGATGGCTTCACCTAACAATGAGGCTATAGGCAGGACAGTAATTTTGTCTAATTTCTTATTACCGGTGACAGGGATGGTGTCAGTAACTACCACCTCCTTCACTGGACATGAGTCTATCCTCTGGATAGCTGGGCCAGAGAATACCGGGTGGGCGCAGCAGGCATAGGTCGCCTTTACCCCTTGCTTCTCCAAGGCAGAGACAACGCCTATTAGGGAGCCAGCCGTATCTATCTCGTCATCTACGGTAAGCGCTACCCTGCCCTCCACTTCACCTATAATATTCAGCATCTCCGTCTGGTCAACATTGCCTACCCGTCTCTTTTCTATAATAGCTAATGGGGCATCAAGTTTAGCGGCTAGGTCTCGTGCCCGCTTGGAAATGCCTATATCAGTAGCCACCACCACCAAGTTATCAAAGTCTTTCTTTTTAAAATAATCGCTCAATAGATAAAGTGTCGTCAGTTCATCAACCGGTATGTTGAAAAAGCCCTGAATTTGCTCGGCATGCAAATCTACTGTCAGCAGTCGGTTAGCCCCAGCCACAGTAAGCAGGTCGGCTATTAATCTAGCCGTTATTGGCACGCGGGGTTGGTCTTTTTTGTCAGTGCGACCATAGCCGTAGTAGGGGACTACTGCAGTAATACGCCCGGCTGATGCTCTTTTTAGAGCATCCAGCATAATAAGTAGTTCAACCAGATTCTTATTGACTGGGGAGGAAAGGGGCTGAATAACAAAGGTGTCTCGTTGGCGCACGTTCTCCAGAATACGAACGAAGATATTCTCATTGCTGAACTCAAAGACTTCACATTTACCTAAGGGCATGTCTAAATACTCAGCAACCGCCTGAGCCAAGGCAGGGTGGGCATTACCAGTAAATACTTTCAGTTCGTCCATTTAACTTTTACTCCCCCTCTAAAATAGCTTTAACCTGGGTTGGGTATATTTCATTATACCACTATTGTTTACCTACCTCACCCCCTTTAGAGAAACTAAATTCCCCTTCCTCTTGATGAGGGGAAGGGGATAAAAGGGATGAGGTCATTAAAGAGTCTCAGTCATCAATTCCAGGTACGGGAAAGCGAAGGCATATTTGACTGACCTCATGCTTTACCCGATTCTGTATGTCGAGATCGCCAATATTAGTAATTACCTTTACAATTAGGGAAGCAATGCGCTTCATTTCCTCCTTACCGAAGCCGCGTGTGGTTACTGCTGGTGTGCCTAGCCTGATGCCACTAGTT
>Ga0209978_10000823_pt1 | contig 12301 bp, 14 predicted proteins | sample BentaG_FD_182805 | JGI IMG/M metagenome (GOLD analysis project Ga0209978, IMG submission 182805) | Deep subsurface microbial communities from South Atlantic Ocean to uncover new lineages of life (NeLLi) - Benguela_00093 metaG (SPAdes)... | ecosystem: Environmental > Aquatic > Marine > Oceanic >...
TTATCATGATAGACCTGAGATTTGTCGGCAGCGGGGCCATGTCCCGAAGATTTCCAAGTAATTACCTCTACCTCTGGGGCTGGTGCCGGGGCTGGAGCTGGCGCCGGTGCTGCACAGCCGATAGCAACCAAGCTGATGGCTAGCAAGAAAGCCAACGGAATTAGCCATATTTTCCTTTTCACTTTTTCCTCCCCCACAAGATTTTTTCAGGTAACACTCCCTTATGCTAGCAATATATCCTCACATAGCCACCTCCTTTTTACACTTATCATTTCTTGGAAGAACTTCCTTTTTGGGTCACAAGATAATTCTTACACCTTTCCCCCCCTTTGTCAATGTGTTGCGGCAATTTGGTCAGGGGAGAGAAGCTTACCCATGGCTATTTGGGAAATTGCTCAATGAGCTATTGACACGACTCTTAGAAGCGACTACTATTTTGCTGAAGAAAGCGTTAAGGTGGCAAAACCCAAAAATTTTGTTTCCAGAATTATCTACTGAGGATATAACTGATACCAAGAGTCCCTGGTTTGATGTTGATATATTACGAGTTTCCCCCACCCTTATTCAGAAGATAGGGGCTGACGTTCTTTGCCTCTTAATCCGCTGTGACATTGAATCCAGTTCTGAGAATGGAATAAATAAAGGGGGAGCTTCATGTTAATTGTAGCTGAAAGGATTAACTCGTCTCGCAAGGCGATTAGTCAGGCTATTAAAGCTAAAGACGCTGATTTCATCCGCTCGGAGGCTAAGGCTCAGGCTGCAGCCGGTGCTCATTACATCGATGTCAATGCCGGTAGTTTTGTGGAGCAAGAGGCAGAATATCTGTGTTGGCTCGTGGAAGTAGTCCAAGGGGTAACCGAGTTACCCCTTTGTATTGATAGCCCAAACCCCGAGGCTATCGCCGCCACATTAGAGGTGGTCAAAGGACCTGCCATGCTCAATTCCGTCAGCTTGGAACAGAAGCGTATGGTGGGGATGATGCCGCTGGTGAAGAAATACAGGACCAAGATTGTCGTCTTGTGTCAGAGCGATGAAGGTATAGCGGCTACAGTAAGCGATAAAGTCAAAATTGCTGGGCAGATGGTGGAAGCCTTGACTAAAGAAGGGGTAGCACTGGGGGATATCTATATTGACCCTCTGGTCTATCCTATTGCCACTGATACCCAATCAGCCCTAGCCGCATTGGGAGCCATTGAGAAGATTATGCAACTGTTTCCTGGGGTTCACACCATCTGTGGTCTGACCAATGTTTCCTTTGGGCTGCCGGCAAGAAAGCTACTCAACAGAACCTTTCTGGTGGCTGCTATGTCCTATGGGCTTGATTCAGCCATTATTGACCCTACAGACGGTGAGTTGATGGCTAGCTTGGTGGCGGCTGAGGCACTTCTGAACAGGGATGCGTTTTGCTCCAGGTATATTAAAGCCTATCGGGAGGGGAAACTGTTATAGATGAGGGTGAGGATTCGGGAACTGTCATTCGGCAGGGATTTGAACTTGAAAATAGGGGCGAACCTCCGGACCGCCTTGATTGAAGCCGGGATTCCCCTTGATTCACCCTGTGGTGGACAGGGAACGTGTTTAAAATGCAAAGCTCAGATTTCTGGAGTTAGCGAGAAATTTACTGAACTGGAACGGGAGAAGCTTTCGGCTGAGGAATTGCGCAGTGGCTGGCGCCTTGCCTGTCAGGTTACTGTAGAGGAGCCAGGTGAAGTTCGTTTGCCTGAAATGGAAGTACTTCGGGCAAAAGCGAGTTTTAGCCTGTTAGGCGAAGAAATCCCTCTTCAACCGAATGTCCACCTGAGGCATTTTGAACTCAGTGAGCCTGCTATAAGCGACCAGCGGGCTGACTGGAACCGTCTGGCTGATTATTTGGAGATTTCAGAACCTGGTCCGGTAAGGGCAGAGCTGTCACTGCTGCAAGAGCTCCCAGACCGGCTCCGAGAATGGAATTTTCAGGGCGAAGCTGTTTTGGTTGGGGATACAGTCGTCGCTCTGGACCCGCCTAATTCGGCAAGAGGCACATTGGGGGTAGCTTTGGATATCGGGACCACTACCCTGGCAGCCGGGCTGGTTGACCTAGACACAGGGAGAGTGGTTGCCCTTGATGCCGAGATGAACCCCCAGATTGCCTTTGGTGCTGACGTTATTTCACGAATAGTGTATATGCAGGATAGCCCTGAAAAAAGGGAGAAGCTGCAAAAAGAGCTTATCAAAGGGCTGAATCGGCTCTTGCTCCGAATGTGTCGGATTGCCAGGAGAGAAAGAGAACGCATCTTTGAAGTCACTGTGGTGGGTAATACTACCATGCTGCACTCATTGCTTGGGCTGGATGCCCGTCACATTGCCCTGGCTCCATTTGTGGGGACATTGAATCGGGCGCTGTGTGTTCCAGCTAAGGAATTGGGGTTGCAGATTCACCCGCGGGGAAAGCTGCATATTTTGCCAGTTATTGCCAGCTTTGTTGGCGCTGATACCGTAGCCGTGATACTGGCAACAAGATTGTATCAAACGCCTGTGCCCAGATTAGCCATTGACATAGGCACCAATGGTGAGGTTATGCTGGCTACCAGGGACGGGATACTCACTGCTTCTACCGCTGCCGGTCCGGCGTTTGAAGGTGGGCGAATAAAATTTGGCATGCGTGCTACCACGGGAGCTATCAGCTCATTCCAGGCAACCCCATCCGTGGATTATACCGTAATTGGAAGCTCTGTAGCTCGAGGTATTTGTGGTTCGGGACTGATTGACTTGGTAGCTGAGCTATTTCGGGTGGGTGTCCTTGACCGGGCAGGTCGAATGCTTTTACCCTCAGAGACAGGTTCTTCTTTGGCTGCGGAGTTGGCTCAGCGGGTCAGAGTTCGGGGGGAGGAGAGGGAATTTGTGGTCTCCAGGAGCGGGGAAACGGAAATTACCCTTACCCAGCAGGATGTTCGAGAGCTTCAACTGGCTAAGGGGGCTATTCGTGCTGGCATTGAGTTACTAATGAAAGAGGCAAATATTAACACCAGCGATATCCAGGAAGTCCTTTTGTCAGGAGTATTTGGGAATTATATCAATCGTGAGAAAGCTGTCACATTGGGGCTGATTCCGCCGTTTCCCTTGGAGAGAATTCACTTTATCGGTAATGGGGCTATGGACGGGGCGTTAAGAGCATTGCTCAATTTGGAGGAACGGCGCCGGGCAGATGAGGTTTCCGCTCAGGTGCACCATGTTGAGTTGTCGGGAAGGGCGGACTTTGAAGAGACTTTTCTCCGTTGCTTGAGACTGGGAGGCTGATTTGAAACTATTGATAATTGCCTGTAGCGTGATGAAGGATGAACTAAAGGCAGTTAGTGTCCCCGGAGTGCAATTTGAGTTTCTGGAGATAGGGCTCCACCGCACTCCTACCACTATGCCGACCCTCATTCAGGAAAAAATCCACCAGGCTGATGACAAAATAGACTATATCGTGCTGGGTTATGGTTTGTGTGGCAATGGCACTGTGGGCGTGAAAGCAGAGAAGCAGCCATTAGTTATCCCCAGGGCTCATGACTGCATCAGTCTTTTCCTAGGCTCCAGTGAAGCCCGCCAGAAGGAGCAACAGAAAGCCCCGGGTACATATTATTTAACCAAGGGGTGGATTGAGGAAGGCACACCTCCCCTGGCAATGCTTGAGGAATATACACAACGCTATGGTCGAAAGACAGCCGAATGGGTCATCAGTGAGGAATTCAAGCATTATACTCGCCTTGCTTTGGTAGATACCGGGGCTTATGACCTTTCCACCTATAGAAACCATGCCCGGGCTAATGCTGCCTTCCTTGGGGTTGCTTATGAAGAGATTAAGGGCTCCTTGGCTTTATTTAAAAAGATGGTCAAAGGACAATGGGACAAAGATAAGTTCATTATCCTGCAACCCGGCGAAGAAATCACCCAGATGATGTTTATGTCTTTAAGTGAGGATGAAATCCTCCAGCCCCCTGAGGTTTTCTCGAATGCTACCCCGCCCTTTTGTCAATAGTTATGTAATTTAGGATTCCGGTGAGCTTGCTGTGCCTGTCATTGCTACAGAGCCGAGCATCTAAATTGACACCTTCTTGGGGGCGTGCTACCATAGCTAACAAAAAGGAACTCCTTGGACGAGATAAGTCTATGGTCACTGGGTGGGGTGGGATTAGCTGGCAGTCTTCTCGGTTCTATGCTGGGACTGGGTGGTGGTGTCTTCTATGTGCCTCTACTCACCTTAGTCTTGAACCTACCAATCCATATAGCCATTGGCACCAGCCTGGTGGCTGTCATTGCTAATTCAATTACTGCCAGTAGCACCCATATTAAAGCCCAATTGACCAACATCAGGCTTGGCATGTTCTTGGAGACCGCCGCCACCATTGGTGCTATTGCTGGTGGTTTTATTGCTGCCGTTCTGACTTCCCCAATATTAACTGGTCTTTTTGGGATTACCCTTGTCGGTATTGGCTACTCCATGGTAAGACGCCGTCAACTTATTCAGGAGGCAACTTCACTTAGAGAAACCGCCGTTGAGTCTGATGACAGTTCTACCCGTTCGGGGGGCTTTCTTGCAGCCTCATATTATGACCGGAGCTTGAATCAAGTCGTCACCTACAATGTTAGCCGTGTGCCTCAAGGTTGGGGAATCAGCCTGCTGGTTGGTATCGCTTCCAGCTTGCTCGGGGTCGGCGGTGGCATCATGAACATACCGGTGATGAATTTGATAATGAGGCTACCGATAAGGGCAGCCATGGCTACCAATAGTTTCATGGTAGGTATTACCGCACTAGCCGGTGCTTGCGTTTATTACTATCACGGCTACATTCACCCGCTCACTGTTGCCCCTGTTATGGTCGGTGCCTTTATAGGCGCCTTGATAGGTGCCCAACTGGTGCAGAGGGCAAGAAGCATAATATTAAGACAGATATTTGCCATTGTTCTGTTTATATTAGCTGTTCTGATGCTGCTCAGGGCAAGTCCACTGCCAATACCAATATAAAAAGGAAGGGTTGAAGTGAAAGCTGCAAGCTCTAAGGACAATCGCTTATATAAGTGGCTTTATCTTACCCTTAGGTCAGGTATAGCTTGTTCCTTGTGCCTCGTTTGCCTCGGCTTCATTCTATTTGGTATTACTAAAGCCGAGTTTGCCAAGTCAATTATCACTCTCGGCATCCTAATTCTGGTGCTTACACCCCTTTTAAGTGTCGTTTTAGCCATGGTAAATTTCTTGATGGAGAAAGACAAGCTTTATATTGGCATTTCTATAGCCATTGTGTGTATTCTTGTTCTTGGCCTTGTCCTAGCACTGGTTTAATAAACTCAAGCACAGATTATTTGGCTTTTGAGGTTGACAGCCTCGGTTCTACTTCGCAGCTGCCGCCGCTAACAGCTCAGCGGCACGGGTGGGGTTAAATATCCCACACTCGCATGGCTTGGTTAGCTTCTCGGCTGCTTTCTTGGCAGACATTTTTCCTTTCTTTATATCTTCAATCATTTTCTCTACCAGATTGGGGGACACCATAGCATGCCCACACATAGTGGTGATCTCTAAGACCTCTTTACGTGGCAGGAGTGAAGTCTTTCCCCAGACTCCCAAGGATTGGGCTACGGTGTGAATCTCCAGCCCTACCTTCTTGCAGCACTCCCTCACCGACTCAATAAAACCACTGACCACCACCGGCATGCCTATGTCTGCCTCTTTCAGCTCACGAAGGACAGCTTCTACCTTGCCCAGGTCATCAAAAACGCACTCCACTATCGTGGTATCCGATACATTCTTGATGATACCATCCGCATCATGGCTAAAGACGCTACCTTGTTTCATATCACCCAGGTTGACGGCGCCGTGGCGCCAGCAAATTTCCAGGAATTTTCCCAGCTTGGGACCAGCTCCCTTATCATTGAAGCCGTGGGCAGCCACCGCTACTAATGGATAGTCACGGCTTAAGCTTTCTCTAGTTCCTTGCCGATGAAGAGTATGCGTCATTATGATACCTCCTCAAATTTAAATAACGGTCGTCCTAAACCCACGTTGTTCTTGCTATTGGGGCGAACCGTAATACCCAGCTCCTGATATATCTTATCCGTGGGTATCGAGCCATCTGGTGCCAGTTTGACACAATTGACGACACTACAAACAGTGTTTAATTCCTTAGACACCGCCTGCAACTTCTCTATAGTTGGCTTCAGTTCGGCAATAGGCACTGCAAACTCTACAATAGCTGAAAGCACTTTCTCGTTTAATATATCATCTCTGATCTTCCCTGTCTTTTTGTCAGTTATCCAGAAGGTCACCGGGTTTTCAGGCACAAACTCTGCCCCCACCTCAGCCATAGCTTGAGTTACCTTCTGCACATCGTGAAGACGGCTTCCGATGCCTGGACGCCCTAACTCAACAGCCAAGCCAACAAACCCCGTCTTTATCCGACCTGAAACCTCGTTGGTCTTCACCTCCTCGGTTCCCCGCCCGGGGACACGTGTATCTGGACTCTCAATCAAAGGATTTGACAGGACTGCTCGTATAATACGTGGCCATGACAGTTCACTCTCGGTGAAGCAATCCACGGGGCAAATGCCGGAGCGAAAACAGACACCACACTCTACACACTCGTCGTCGTTAATCTTGGCAATGCCTTCCTCGATGTAAATGGCTCCGACTGGACAATATGGAATACATAACTCACAACCGGTACATGGTTCCGAATCTAGAATCAACTAACTCCTCCTTTTGTTTGATTTGCCTATCTTTAGCCGTATTTCCTTGGTACAACTATACTACTTTACTGTTAGTGGCACTCTCGCTATAAGATTCACCTCTCTTTCTTGGGAATTCTTTCACGGGGAACTAACTCAATATTAACAACCACCCCCTCAATTGTCAATTGACTACTATTATTACCACCCTGCTCTCACTTCAGCTTCTGCCGGGCATCATCGTTGACAGTGCAGGGTAAGCCAAGTATAATCCTGACAGAAAGTGGGTAAGGAATTACCAACCTTCTCGTTATCTGTCTTCTATGAGACCAGTTAAGGGAAAGTCCACGCAAGGTTCGTTCTATGCAAGAAGTATTTACTAAATACGTAAATTACCTTGAGGCGGAACGGAATGCTTCTGCCTATACTGTCCGTAACTATACTACCGATTTGCTAGCCTTCTTTCAGTTTCTTAGGGATAGAGGGGTTAGTTCACTGAAGGAAGTAGACAGGCATGTTTTGCGTGATTACTTGGCTCATCTTATGGAGCATGGCTTTGCCAAGTCAAGGATTGCCTGTAAGCTGTCGGCAATTCGCTCTCTCTATCGCTACTTACTACGAGAAGAAATGATAGCTACAAACCCGGCAGCCACTACCTCTTCACCCAAGCTGGATAAGCGCTTACCCTCATTTCTGACTACGGAAGAGATGGGGCGACTTCTGGAAGCCCCGGATTTATCTACACCACAGGGACAACGCGACCGGGCTTTACTGGAATTACTTTATGCCTCCGGTCTTAGGGTGAGTGAACTGGCAAACCTGAATCTAGACCAGGTTAATCTCAACACCAATGAAATTCGTGTCTGGGGGAAGGGCGCCAAGGAGCGAATAGCGCTGATGGGCGAGCCAGCAGCCGAGGCACTGAGAGCCTACCTTCAACAAGGCAGACCTAAGCTTTTTGGCACAAGGATAAGAATGACTAACGCTCTCTTCATTAACCGCTATGGGGAGCGTCTCATAGAGCGAAGAGTGCAAAGAATTTTAGAAAAATATGCTAACACAGCTGGTATAGGGAAGAGGGTTTACCCTCATATGTTGCGTCATACCTTCGCCACCCATTTGCTTGATGGAGGGGCTGATTTAAGAGTAGTCCAGGAGCTTTTAGGTCATGCCAATCTATCCTCCACCCAGATTTATACTCATGTAACCCGAAGCCAGGCAAGAAAGGTATATCTGTCGGCTCATCCCATGGCACAGGAAAAGGGTAACGAGCTTGAAAATAGGTAATAGACTGCAAAAGTTGCGCCAAAAATTAGCCGAGAAGGAGATTGATGCTATCTTTATCTCACAAGCTGAGAACAGATATTACCTTTCCGGTTTTGATGGCTCATCAGGCTATTTGTTGATTACTCTGCAAAAAACAATATTAGCTACTGACTTTCGCTATATAGAGCAAGCTAAAAGACAAGCCCCTGACTATGAGATTTTTCAGATTTCTACTGATATAGCCGACTGGTTTCCCGGACTGGTAGCTGAGTTAAACTTGGGGAAGTTAGGATTCGAAGCCGGAGATATAACCTTTGCCATACACCAACAGCTAACCGATACGCTGAATAGAGTCGAGCCCAAACTCAGGCTGGTTCCTATAGATGGATTGGTGGAATGCCTTCGGGCGATAAAGGAGCCTGAGGAAATCGAGCTTATTACTAAAGCTGTAGATATAACTGATAATGCTTTTGACTATATTAAAGATATGATTCACAGCGGTATGAGTGAAAAGGAAGTAGCCTGGGAGATAGAGAAGTTCCTGCGAGAGAAAGGTAGTGAGCCGATACCCTTTGATATTATTGTTGCCTCTGGTTCCAATTCTGCCCTACCTCATGCTAAACCATCACCCCGTGCCATCCATTCGGGCGAGCCAGTGGTGATTGATATTGGGGCTAAGGTTAAAGGTTACTCCAGTAACCTGAGCCGCACTATTTGCCTTGGCACCCCCGATGATACCTTCAACAAGGTATATAGTGCTGTTTTTGAGGCCCAGCTTACGGCAATAGCGGCAATTAAGAACGGTATAACCGGTGGTGAAATTGACAATCTGGCTAGGATGGTTATTAATCAGGCGGGTTATGGTGACGCCTTTGGGCATGGTTTAGGGCATGGCATAGGTCTAGCACCGCATGAAGCGCCACGCCTTGGTCCAAATTCATCAGAGCATCTTGCCGACGGCATGGTATTTACTATTGAGCCTGGTATCTATCTTACCGGTTGGGGAGGAGTGAGGATTGAGGATGTAGTCGTAATGGAAAGTGGTAAAATCAAAGTAATTTCAAAAGCCAGGAAATAACTAATATCGGAGTTTGACATGATAAGTGGTAGTGAGCTAAGAAAAGGAGTCATTATTGAACTGGAAGACAAGCTGTATCAGGTTGTTGACTACCAGCATATCAAGATGAAACGAACCGCTTTGGCTCGGGTAAAGCTTCGCGATATTCACGCTGGTCACACAATTGAGCGAACCTTCCAGTCCGATGAGAAGTTCACTCGGGCACGGCTCGACTATCGCAGCATGCAGTACCTCTACAATGAGGGTGATTTATACTATTTTATGGATGAGGAAAGCTTCGAGCAGATGCCCATCAGTGCCAGCCAACTAGGTGATACCATTAACTATCTAAAAGAAGGCATGTCTCTGCAGGTATCGAGCTACAAGGGTGAACTGGTAGGTGTGGAGCTATCCATTACTGTCGAGCTTCAGGTAATTGATACCGGTCCTGCTTTTAAAGGTGATACGGCAACCGCCGGTAATAAACCAGCCAAGCTAGAAACCGGTATTACCATCCAGGTCCCTCTGTTTATTGCTAAAGGAGATGTTATCAAGGTTGACACTCGTAGCGGTAGCTATTTGGAGAGGGTCGGTTGAGGGTGACTAAATTGCTGAAGGCTGACCTTCATATTCACACTGAATATTCAATGGATTGCAATATGCCTTTAGAGAAGATAATTAATCGCTGTCAGGAGACCGGGATAAACTGCATTGCCATAGCCGACCATGGCACTATTGAGGGTGCATTAAAGATGAAAACCATAGCCCCCTTCCCGGTAATTGTGGCTGAGGAGATTCTAACGCCACATGGCGAGATAATGGGCATGTTCCTTAAAGATGGCATACCCAGTGGTCTGTCTGTCAGTGAGACCATATTTCGCATCAAGGCTCAGGGTGCTCTGGTATGTATACCGCACCCCTTTGATATTTTCAGGCATTCGGCTCTAAAGGCTAAAGTAGCAGAGGAAATAGTAGACCAAATTGATGTTATAGAAGTATTTAACTCAAGAACCCTTTTTCAATCTTCAGCTAAGGCTCAAATCTTTGCTCAAAAGTATGATATCCCTGAAAGTGCGGGCAGTGATGCCCATACCCTTGGTGAAATAGGTAAAGCCTATGTAGAGATGCCAGAATTCAATGGCAGAGATGACTTTCTAAGCGCTTTAATAAAGGCTAAGATTTGCGGACAAAAGACAAACCCTTTGGTTCATTTTGGCAGCGCTTGGGCAAGGCTAAAAAAGCGGTTATGATGGATAGTGGCGATGTATAAACTTGGCTGGTTTTCAACAGGCAGAGATAAGGCAGCCAGAGACCTGTTAAAAGTAGTGAACAATAGTATCAAGCAGGGGGAGCTTGAGGCTGAGATAGCTTTCGTTTTCTCTAACCGTGAGCGTGATGAGTCAAAAGAGAGTGATTTGTTCCTGAAACTGGCTGAGAATTATCATATCCCTCTTATCTACTTTTCTTACCAGAAGTTTAGAGCTGGGGAAGTCAGCCCTGGTGCCAGCCAAGAGGGAGTTTTACCTCTTTGGCGATTTGACTATGATAGAGAAGTGATGAATCGGTTACAGGGCTTTCATCCTGACCTGTGTGTGCTTGCCGGTTATATGCTAATTGTTGGCCAGGAGATGTGCCAGAGGCACAATATGATTAACCTTCACCCAGCGGCTCCAGGTGGACCTAAAGGAACCTGGCAGGAGGTAATCTGGCAACTAATTGATAGTAAGGCTTGGGAAACAGGGGTAATGATGCACCTGGTAACTCCCGAGCTGGACAAGGGACCACCGGTAACCTATTGCACCTTCCCTGTTAGAGGTAAACCGTTTGATAAGTATTGGGAGGAAATAGAGAGACACCCCCGTGAGGAGATTAAAAAACAGGGCGAAAATAATCCCCTATTTAAGCTCATCCGTAAGCACGGGCTGGCTAGAGAATTTCCCCTAATAATAGCTACCCTGAAGGCTTTCAGCCAGGGTAAGGTTAAGATAATGAATGGCAAAGTCGTTGATACTGCGGGAAAACCGATTAGCGGTTATAATCTAACTGATGAAATAAACGAACTGATAAGAGGGGCAATTTCATCGTAAACTATGTATTCTAGTCTATCAAGGGAAGGTTGAAGGGGGTGAGGTAGATGAGTAATTTTATCTGTTTTGACCTTGAAGGACCGCTGTCACCTCAGGATAATGCCTATGAGTTGATGAAGCTTTTCCCTAACGGGGATAAGGTCTTTGAGGTTATCAGCCGTTACGATGACCTTTTGACTCTGGAGGAGAGAGAAGGCTATGAGCCTGGGGATACCCTAGCGCTTATAGTTCCCTTCCTTATACTACACAACATTTCGGAGGCTGATATTACCAGCTTAGCTACCAAAGCTAGCTTGACTGGCGGTGCCGACAAACTTATATCCTGGCTGGAGTATAGTAGCTGGAAGGTATTTTGTATCAGCACCACTTATGAACAATATGCCATTCATATTACCCAAAAATTAGGTATTTACGCTCATAAGGTTACTTGCACCCCATTCCCTCTGGATAAGATTCGTATAACATTATGTAAAGAAGACTCTGCCCTGTTGCAACAGACTGAACAAGATATCCTGACAATGAGCCCGGTTGCTGATGATGACCGGATTAAGCAAAGCTTAGACTATTTCTTCTGGGAGAAACTACCGACTACCGACCTAGGGGCAGCAATAAGAGAGGTAAAGCCAGTAGGTGGACGACGTAAGGTAGCTGCCCTAAACAAATTTGCCGATAAGTATAGTCAGCCGTTATCTAAGTGGGTTGTGATAGGTGATAGCATTACCGATTTCAGGATGCTCCAGGCAGTGGAGGCGGAGGGAGGGTTAGCCATTGCCTTCAATGCTAATGAGTATGCCCTACCCTACTCAACGATGAGCCTGGCTTCCACCTTTATCAGTGACCTGACTGAGGTGCTGCCAGCCTGGCAGAAGGGTTATCGAAGAGAAGCAGAGAAAGTAGTTAAAGAGAAGGAGAAAATGGGGGGTTCTGGGGACAGGGGTTACTTTCATTGGCTATCTGGCAGAAAAGACATAGATGAGGTCATTAAGGTCCACAAGCGAATAAGGCGCCTGGTCAGGGAGGAAGCCGGCAAGCTGGGTTGACCTTTATCAATGGGAGTTTTAGAGGGGCGTAACCCCTCTAAGAAATTATTCTTCCCCTTCCCCTTGTTAAGGGGAAGGGGATACAGGGGATAGGGTTCAAATGGACATTGAAGTAGCTGGGCTTGGGGCGCTCAACATGGACTATTTATACAAGGTGGAGCGCATCCTTG
>Ga0209978_10000824_pt1 | contig 12293 bp, 9 predicted proteins | sample BentaG_FD_182805 | JGI IMG/M metagenome (GOLD analysis project Ga0209978, IMG submission 182805) | Deep subsurface microbial communities from South Atlantic Ocean to uncover new lineages of life (NeLLi) - Benguela_00093 metaG (SPAdes)... | ecosystem: Environmental > Aquatic > Marine > Oceanic >...
AATATAACGCTTAATTGCTAGTAGTTCATCTTTAGTAAATTTGTCATCCTTACCATCCTTGGTTGATTGAACATTGCCAATAAATAAAATATCATAATCTTCAAGTAAATCATAATCTATGGGACCCTCATTTTTGTCAATGTAATCAACTTCTAAATCGTCATCACTTAATGTAAAGTCTGGAAATTCCTCGATTTTTTCACGGTGAGAGAGGTCGACAATGATATTGTACGTAATTTTGATGCAACTCCAAGTTTGTTTAAATCTTTATTTTAACGATGAGTAAAAGTATATTCTAAGTTGTTTAAAGTGTAAATTCTCTATCTAAAATAATATAATTTTTATTTTTAAGATTATGGTATTATTATTAAAGGTTTCTAAATCGCAATACCACTAACGCAAAGTTTAAATATTTAGAGGAGAAAATATAGAGGATCGAATAGAGTAAAAATAGAGAAATATTTATTCTTTTATGGAAATAAATTCCTTTTCTGCTGGACCTTCTTTTTTAACGACAGCAATATCGATCCCATTACCACTCGCCATATCTCGAATAATGGATGAGGTAACAGCTTTAATTATAATTTCTTTTCCTTGTTTTATTGTTAGGTTTTCCTTATATTTTGCTTCAAGAACACCGTATGAAAAATTTTGACCACTCCCAACAGCACAAAACTTTTCGGGCAAAATTGAACCATAAGCCCCAATGTCCAAAAGCACAGGTCCTTCCTCTTCTGATACCCCTCCAAGTATGAGACCAACCTGAAATGGATACATTTTATTTTGGTATAGAATGTTAGATAACATTTTTCCAGCGCTTTTTACTTTAATAGGCTTCTCTTCTTTCAATTGATACAACGCAGTTTCAGCCCGTAAAACATCAACTAAATACATTGCGTCAGCAACGCCTCCCGCTATAGTCATGTACAAATGCTCTTGAATTTTGTGAAGTTTTTCAGCTGTTTTACTGGCAACAAAATAACTCATTGAAGCTCGTTTATCAGTTCCTAAAATTACTGCGTCTTTACATACTAATCCGACAGTAGTAGTTCCAGTTTTTATAGTGTGAGCTTGATTTTTCTGAGAATTATCATTACCCATTAATCTAGATTCTCGTGAAAAAACCGATTCTGAGGGTTTTATTAAATGTTCTTTTCTCATAATTTCATTAAAAGTCTCTTATCTTAATAATTTTTTTTTAATTTTTTATAAATTGATACATCCCTTAAATATTTACAATAGAATCAATTTCCCATAAATATTTTTTAAGATCGATTTTATTATTCTCAACAAATTCAACACCTTCTTTCTCAAGTAATACTTTTTGGTAATCTTTACCGTCTTGGGATTTCAATGCAATTTTTCCTTGTGAATTAATAACGCGATGCCACGGTAAATTATATTTTTTTGTTGAAGAATGTAACAACCATGAAACTTGTCTAGCAGCTTTTGGGTTTCCAGCTAATTTTGCAATTTTACCGTAAGTGAGTACTTTTCCAACTGGAATATGTATTATTATTTTAATTACATCTTGAGTAAAATCGGTTGGTATTGGGAGTCACCTTTTTATTTATAATAGCCTTAATCAAATCATGTCTAAGAGTATCAATATCAAATATCTTATTCTTATAATTCATATTATTTTTTCTTCATTAAATAATCTTAATTAAAAAATTGTAAAATATTTATTTTCTCTCACATCCTCGATTAGAAATTATAGAAGATAATTTTAACTAGAATTCATTTAAGAAAGTTAGAAAAATGAACGAAGAATCGAGCGACATACCAGACTGGGAAAATTCTAATATATTTGGTATAGGTAAAGAACCTGCACACTCAACTTTAATTCCCTTTGAGAGTCTTGATGGAGCATTAGGAAAATGGGAAGATTCACCTCATTATAAATCTCTTAATGGAAATTGGAAGTTCAACTGGGTAAAAGCTCCTTCAGAAAGACCCGAAAATTTCTATAAAGAAGATTTTAAAATTGACAATTGGGAAGAAATTGATGTTCCAAGCAATTGGCAGATGCGAGGATATGGAATACCCATTTACACTAATGTCAATTACCCTTATAGCATTAATACTCAAATTATTCCAAAAATTGACCATAATTACAATCCAGTGGGCTCCTATAGAAGATATTTTAATATCCCTGCCAATTGGAAAGGACGCGAGATTTTTATCCACTTTGGGGGCGTTAAATCTGCTTTTTACGTCTGGATTAATGGGAAAAAAGTTGGTTACAGTCAGGGAAGTATGACTCCCGCAGAATTTAATATTACAAAGTATTTAGAAAATGATAATAATATTCTTGCTGTTGAGGTTTATCGATGGTCAGACGGTTCTTATTTAGAAGATCAAGACATGTGGAGATTTAGTGGTATATTTAGGGATGTATATTTATTCTCAACTCCAAAAGTCCATATTCGAGATTTTTTTGTACAATGCGAGCTTGATAAAAATTATGAGCATGCTTTCCTAAACGTTAAAATAAAAATCTGCAATTTTGGAGAAGACAGTGCGAAACAAAATAAAGTAGAAATTTCATTATTAGATGGTGAACAACGATTTGTTGATTCCAAGATTCTTATGAGTGAAAGATTTTCGATCAAATCTGGTACTGAACATTTAATAGAACTAAAAACAAAGATTGAAAACCCAAGGAAGTGGACTGGAGAAACTCCTAATCTGTATGATATTCTCCTAGTTCTTAAGAATTCTAAAAATGACATAATTGAAGTAGAACATTGTAAATTTGGTTTTAGAAAAGTAGAAATCAGTGAAGTTGGAAGTTTTCTTATTAATGGGAAACCTATTATTCTCAAAGGAGTTAATAGGCATGAACATGACCCAGACCATGGACGTGCAATTCCCTACAATATGATGGTTCAGGATATTTTTTTAATGAAACAAAACAATATCAATGCTGTTCGAACAAGTCATTATCCAAATCACTCAAAATGGTACAAATTATGCGATGAGTATGGGATTTATGTGTTAGATGAATGCAATTTAGAATCTCATGGATTATGGGATAAAGTCCCGCGAAGTGATCCAAATTGGACTGACGCTTGCATCGATCGTATGGTGAGTATGGTAGAGCGCGATAAAAACCACCCATGTGTTGTAATTTGGTCTCTGGGAAATGAGGCAGGAATTGGTGAAAATTTTAAAATCATGAAGAATGAAGCTCTTAAAATAGACTCAACTAGACCAATTCATTACGAAGGAGATCATAAACAGGAGATTTCTGACATAACTAGCAGCATGTATTTAACACCTAAACAGCTTGAAAGAAATTTGAAGCGACAGACTGCTGGATATCCGGGAAGGACTGTTAAACTAAGTAGTCCAAGACCCTACGTTTTATGTGAATACGCCCACGCAATGGGTAACAGTTTAGGCAATTTTCAAGAATTTATGGATGTGTTTGAGAAATACCCGAATGCTATAGGAGGATTTATTTGGGATTTTATAGATCAGGGATTAAGGAAAGTTTCAGATAAAGGAGAAGAATTCTGGGCGTATGGAGGGGATTACGGAGATGAACCAAATGATAACAATTTTTGCATCAATGGTATAGTGTTGCCAGATCGCAAACCCAATCCCTCACTATTCGAGGTTAAAAAGGTTTATCAAAACATAAAGGTTTATCCTGTAAACTTATTAGAGGGAAGATTATTAATCCATAATAAATTCGATTTTATTTCGTTAAAGTATATTAGAATTGATTGGGAACTAACTGCCAATGGAACTATTGTTCAAAATGGAATTATTGAAAATTTGGAAGTTGGACCAAGCGAACAAAATGAAATTGTCATTCCATTTCAAAAACCTAATCTCGAATCAAATACTGAATACCATCTTAAAATTATTTCGTCCTTGAAAAATAGTGTGCATTGGGCAGAGGAGGGTCATATAATCGCATGGGATCAATTTAAAGTACCCTACACTGCACCATTAAAAAGTTTCAGTTTAGAAGAAATACCAGAAATAGCAATGGATGATTTAAAGAAGTCATATGTTATTAAAGGAGAAGATTTTAAAATAAAGATTGGAAAAGCAACTGGTATTTTAGAAACTTATATATACAGAAACATTAAACTTTTACATACGCCATTAATCCCTAATTTTTGGAGAGCTCCTACAGATAACGATCTAGGATTGATAGATTTTTCGGATCTTCCAGCTCCTAGTTTTGATTTTAGCTGGAAAGACACAAGTAAAAATAGAACTGTAAAAGGTATTACTTTTGAGAAGGTTAATCCTAACATCATCAGAGTTTTTGTGCTTTTTAATATCGATAATTCAGGAGAAGACATGACTCTTACATATACAATATATGGTGATGGAAATATTGTTATCAAGAGTACTATTAGACCATCGATAAATATGGCGCGTTTTGGTATGCAATTGACAATTCAGAATGAATTTAATCAATTAACATGGTTTGGGAGAGGACCTCATGAAACTATGCTAGACCGCAAGACAAGTGGAGCCATAGGGATATATTCAGGAAAAGTTGATGAATTGGTTCATAATTATATAAGACCACAAGAAAACGGTAATAGAACGGATGTAAGATGGGCTGCACTAACAAACGAAGAAGATATAGGACTTTTTGTGTCGGATACAGGGGGTACACACTTGAATATTAGTGCGTGGCCATATTCTTTAGAAGATTTAGAATTAGCGAATCACACTTACGATTTACCTAAAAGTGAGTTTATTACATTTAATATTGATTACAAGCAACAAGGAGTTGGTGGGGATATCCCTGCACTGGCTATGCTTCACAAGAAATATAAATTAAAGGGTGAAGAGGACTATTCTTATACTTTTAGAATCGTAGGATATTCTAAAGAAAAAGGAGATTTTGATTCTCTTTTTAAAAAGATTCCCCCATTAGAATAGAGATTAATAGTTTAGTAAAATTGACAAATTAGTAGATTTTAAATTCAGTGAGTTTAATTTTTGTGAGAGATTTCATAATTTATGGATAAAAAAATTGTGCTAATTGGGGCAAGTAGTGCGTCTTTTACGGCATCAACATTAGTTGATTTAAATTTAAGTAAAGTGTTAGCCGGTTCTACTATTACACTTGTTGACATAGATAAAGAAAAACTCCACATGGTTCATGAAATAGTATTAGAAGATAATAAAAAAATTGGAAATAAATTCAATATAGAATGCACACCAAATCGAGAAAAAGCCCTAAAACGAGCAGATTTTGTTATAAATTCCATTGAACATGGAGATAGATTCGAATTACGTTGGCAAGATAATACAATCCCGAGGAAACATGGCTCAACAGAAAGAATGGCTGAGAATGGGGGGCCTGGAGGATTTTTCCATAGTGCTCGTCAAATTCCCGAGATTATTAAGATTGCTAAAGATGTTGAAAGAATATGTCCAGATGCTTTTTTTATTAATTATTCTAATCCTATGTCCCGTATATGTTTAGCTTTGAAAAGAGCGATACCAAAATTAAAAATGTTGGGGCTTTGTCATCAAATTGGTCTTTTGACATCACATCATTTATCAAATATGTTAGATAAAGACTTAAGTGATATACAAATAACTACGGGAGGTCTTAACCACTTTGCATTTTTACTTGGGCTAAAAGATTTAGAAACAGGAGTTGATTTAATGCCTAAATTTAATGCGAACTGTATGAGCTATTTTAAGGATAAGTGGGACAGATTCCATTATGCTGATCTAACATTTGAGATATACAAGAGGTTTGGTTGGTTTCCATATGTTGGGGATAATCATATTTGTGAATATTTACAATTCGGGTCTCATTACACAAAAACTCAAGATTTATCTGATTGGATTACTAGAATGGAACAAGAAAATAAGGGCCGTCATGCTATGTTAAAAAGATATTATAAAAGATTGAAAAATGGTCGATATCCTAAAAAAGGTATGTTGATGAGAGAGCCTTCGGGGGAGAGAGCCATTCCTATTATTGAAGCAATTATAGAAGATAGGAATTCTTATGAAATAGCTGTAAATATTCCTAACGATGGAATTATTGAAAATCTTCCTCAAGATTTAGTAATTGAATGTTCAGGAATAGTTAACAAAGAAGGGATTCAAGGAGTCAAAATAGGAAATATTTCTAAAGATATTGCCGCCATACTTAGAATTGAAGCTTCTATACAAGATTTATGCGTTGAGGCTGTTATGCAGGAATCGAAAGACTTAGCGATTAATTGTTTAGCTATGGATGTAAACTGTGGTAGTTTTGAAATGGCTGAAGCAATATTCAATGAAATGTATGAGCTTCAAAAAGAATACTTACCAAAATTCAAGTAATTAAGTAAAATAAAAACACTTGTTATTTTTTCTTAGAAATCCTTTTAGGTTCTTTGAATATTGTAAAGAATCCAAATAATCTTTTAAAAAAATTAGGTTGGTATTCTTCTTTTTGAGCGGAATGAACTCCGAGGATATCTAATCGTTTAAGGAGATATTCAAGACGGTCTCTAAAAGGTTTAAAAATTTTTTGTTCACTTGGTGTCCAACCAGTTTCAGCATACGCAATAAGGCGTGGAAAGGTTTGCCACTCTAATTCACGAACATTCCTGACCCATTCTGTCCACATGGGAGCTTCAATTCCTAAAACATTAATGTGAAATTCCTTATGTAATTTCCTTGGAATTGGTTCGTATATATACGCTTTTCTTAGAGAAGTGAATTTATACGAATAATCGAGATATGCAGAACCAAATTTAGAAAATACTATATTTCCTCCTTTCTCTAAATGTTTCTTTACCATTTTTTTACCAAACTTCCAATATTGCCCAATAATATCCTTATTAGATTTATTACTAAGAATTTGATTCCATCCCATAAGTCTACGACCATGAGAGGAGAGAAATTTATAAATCCTTTCTGTAAAATATATCTGAAGTTCTTTTTCGTTTTTTAAATTTTCAGCTTTTGTTCGTTCTTGACATTCCGGACATTTTTCCCATCTCTTTTTAGGAACTTCATCCCCTCCTATATGAATAATTTCAGAGGGAAATAAAAGTATAATCTCGTTCAAAATATTACTTAGGAATTCAAAAGTAGATTCATTACCAACACAATAGATATCCTTCTTTATACCAAATCTAGTTGGTACTTCAAATGGCCCTCCTGTACAGCTAAATTCGGGGTATGCTGCTAACGCTGCTTTTGAATGACCAGGCATATCAATTTCAGGAATAACTTTAATAAATAGTCTATCAGCGTAAGAAATGAGTTCTTGAATTTCTTCCTGAGTATAATATCCTTCATGGGGGGTGTTATCTGTTTGTTTACTAATAAAACCACCAATTTGCGTTTTTTGTCTCTTCGATCCAATTTCGGTAAGAAGGGGATATTTTTTTATTTCAATTCTCCACCCTTGATCCTCTGTTAAATGCCAATGAAACACATTCATCTTGAAAAGTGCCATTAAATCTAGCATGTGTTTGACAACTTCTTTTCCCAGAAAATGTCTACCCTCATCAAGCATGTATCCTCTCCAAGAAAATCGGGGATAATCTATAATCTCAATTGATGGAACAGTCCAATTAATTTGTAAAACTTCTTTTTTTTCCTCTATCTCTTTGGGAAGTAATTGACGAATAGTTTGAATTCCGTAAAAAATTCCAACGGGTTTAGATGCTGATAGAACTATCCTATCTTGATTAACCTTTAGAGAATATCCTTCTTCAGTTGAATCTTTTGCTTTTCCATCAAGTATTAGATAAATCGTATTAGATTTGTTTAAATCTGTTTGAACATTCGTAATTCTCAATTTCAAACCTGTTGGAGTTAATAATAACTCTTTAAAGTACTCAGCAATTTCAATTAATTTAGGATCTGATTCAATTTTAGTACGTTCATTAATTTGAAACCATCCCTCCCCTAAATTCATGCTTACAGGTTTAGGTATTATGCTGATTTGATTTTCTAGCATTTTCAATGTATCATTTAATTTATTATAAATCAATTTTTACTTAAGCTTGTTTTAAGAGAGAGGATATATAATCCCACTTTTTATTTATTTTCTCAGAGATCCGTAATCTATTGAATATCTTGTATTCAAAAGCCCCAATTAAATTATACATGCCTTTTACTTCCTGGTATATCTCAGATGCTTCAAAACGTGTTTGATAATCATCGATCTTTGTTGTGCTCCATAACTTTTTATTATCTAATTCAATTGAAAGCGTATTCACCCAGTACTTAGCCATTTTCATTGAGTAGTACAATCCAGAAGAACCGAACGGGTTAACAAAACCAGCACTATCTCCTATTATTACTACTCCAGGATATGGCACAAATTTATCAGCCATTTTTGCGTTAGGCAAGTTAGTAACCTCTTCATAATCAATATTCGCATTCTTAAAAAATTCGTTAAATCCGGGATATGATGATTTTATCTGATTCCATACTTCAATTATCTCATTATCATTAGGAACCTTTACAGTTTTCATATTTGGTACTTGAGCCATCCTCAGCATTAATCCTACTTCTGCTCGATTCCCATCTAAAGGAAAGAAGTAAGCAACAGCAGGAGGGAATTGTGGAGAATATTCCAAATCTCCATTTCCGATGAAATAAAAGTTTAAATCAGGAGTACTTTCAAGAGTGTAATTTGCGTTACTGATAAGGCATTTTACTATTGGGCATCGCATAAAATCGTAAGGAACATCATAATACATACCAATTACACCCTCATAACCACTGCAATCTAATATTACTTTTCCGCGAATTTCATTAACATTTCCATTATCTTTGTATTTTACACCGATACAAATTCCATCTTTTTCTAATGAATTAATGACTTCGCAATTGAATTTCATCTGAACTCCCGCTTGATTAGCAACTTCGACAAATCGATCAATAAATTCGCGCCATTCAAAGAAATAGTGAGGGTAATCTTTAAATGTAGTTAACCTCTGCTCATCACCAGGGGAATGCCAAACGCGCCCACCGTTTGACTTGATACCTATAGAAGGTAGAAAATTATCTCCTAAAATTTCATCAACAATAGGAAAATATCCCATTCCTTCACCTCTAGGTTTTGGTCCGGCTATTTTACCTTTTTCTAAAATTATAACAGAATGACCATTTCTTGCTGCTACAATGCCCGCGGTTAATCCAGCGGGTCCAGCTCCAACTACAATAAAATCGTAATCATCATTTTCAGTTTGATTATTCATAGTTGTAGAATAAGAATCTAAAAAATTAAATAATTTCCAATGGAGAATATTATTAACACCATATAAAAGGAATAACATGTTTGATGTTGTCATATCAGGTGCGGGTCCCGCAGGTTCTAAGTGCGCTCAAGTACTTGCAGAGCAAGGTTATGAAGTTGCTTTAATTGATAGAGATGTTAATTGGAGAAAACCTTGTGGGGGCGCAGTAAGCTCGCGAATTTTCAAATATTACCCTCAACTGCGAAAATTAAATTATCCTCCAATTACTGGAATCACTATTTACTCAGCTGATTACAGCAAATTACATTATTCATGGAAAAATATTAGAGATTACTCCATAAATGTAGATCGTTTAGAATTTGATAATTTTATAAGAGATATTGCAGTAGATGCAGGAGCTCATTTATTTGATAAGAATCTTTCTCTTGACTTCATTACAAAAAATAAGCGAAAAATTGGAATTAAAACTAAAACGCCTTCGGGAATAAAAGAATACTTAGGAAAAATTCTGATTGTAGCAGATGGAATGAGCTCGAAACTAGCACCAAAATCTGGTTTGAAGGGAAAATGGAAAATTAACGAAATAGGATTGTGTAAATGTGCGATATTGGAGGGTGAAAATTCATTAGACAAGCACTCTATATCTCTGTTTTTTCGTCAATATATGGGTTATGGTTGGATATTTCCCATTGATGATAAGCGTTTTAACATAGGGTGTGGCACTTGGTTAGGCGGAAATTTAACCACAAACTTAAATCAAGCCTATGAGGAGTTTTTAAATAATCCCTTTATAAAGAAATTTTTTCCTAAAGCACAATATAACGAAATCTGGAAAGGTGCATATCCAATTCCGGCGTTAGGAGTGAATGAAAAATGGTTGTATGGAGATAACATCATGATTATCGGCGATGCTGCGGGATTCGTTACTCCAATTAGTGGGGAGGGAATACATCCAAGTGTAGTATCTGGACAAGCATCTGCTGAAGTTGCTATTAACGCTTTGGAAAATGAGGATATATCTGTAAAGAGTTTAAAGAAGTATAAGCAATATCCAAATATAAAAAAAATTACTAGAAATTTTAAGATAAAAGTTTCTCTGGTTGATTTCTTATACCAAAAAAAAGGCCAAAATCTTTCAAAAATGTTTGAATTAGCTAATAACGATGAAAAGACTAGAGAAGAAGTAGTAAATATGTTCCTTTTCAATATTCCACCATCTAAAGAATTGCTTTTAAAAATCCAATCCTAATTTTATACCATTTATTATTTCGTAATTTTTTCTTAGTCTTTTTTTTAAAAATACTTTACATTTGATCTAAAATAGTCATACATACATTTTTGAAAATTTACACCATTTCCTGAATAAAGATTAATTTTTAAATACTTATTCTCTTTCTTTCTTTTTTTTTATTTTAAGATGAAATAACATTTAAAGGACTTCTAAGATTATTTAAAATAAGGTACAATGGAAGAACTAAAGACGTATATCCTCATTATATATAATTTGATCCCAGCACCAGTTTATGGACTTCTATCAGCAGTAGTAGGAATAGGAGGAGATATTATAGCTATAGCCCTTTTTCCAGGTTTTACTCTTAACCATATGATTAGTGCCCTAGGAGCTGGCCCAGGTGCGGTTTATTTCAATATTGGAACATTTCTCTCAGGATTCTTGGCCATGTTATTCTATTTATATTTGATAAAAGTTATTGGAAGAGGAACTCAGTATCCAAAAATACACAAAGTAGGTCGTTTTTTCGCGATTAATTCTTGCATATTTTTTTCATTAGTTGGTGTATTTCCTACTTCGTTAAATATGATGATATTCGTTCTTCATGGAACTTTTGCTTTAATTAGTTGGTTGAGCGCTATCATATATTTAAGCATTTTTAGTTTTTTGATATTTGAAAACAAGGTCATTCCAAAATTCTTCGGTTACTTAGCACTAATAACCGCAATCATAATAATCGTGTTTTTATTAACATGGATACCTATAATAGAATGGATGGTGGCTTTGGGAGTAACAGTTTGGATAACTTTACCATCTGTATACATACTCTACCGTAAGATATAACCCCTCTTTCTTTCCATTTCTTCATATATTTAGTTTATAAAAGAGTTTTAATGCGATATTTAATTTGATTAAGATAATGCCCGAATTGATTGGTTATCTTTTAACGCTCGACGCCTTGTTCACTTGGGGAATAGCCTCATTAATTTACAAATTCAGTTTGGGAAAAATTGAATCAAAACCAGGTCTTCTTTTTAGGTTAATATTTGTGTCATGCTCCACTTTTCTTCTTGCTCTAATCTTCGGCACGTTCTCATTCATTCCCTTATTGAGTTCGCAAGATTTAACAAGCTATATAATCACATGTTTAATTTCAGGGTTGTCTGTCACAATAGGAGATTTGCTTTATTTCGCTTCCTTAAAGAAAATTGACGCCTCTCGAGCATTTCCGCTAACTCAATTAAGTTTAATCTTTGTATATCCTTTTGCGATTATTTTTTTTGGTGATGTATTGAAATTTTCTATATTACTAGGCGGTTCATTAATCCTTCTGAGTGCTTTCGTTTTAAGCACTAAAGATAAAAAAAATCTAAATGAAAATGATTCAGAAAAGAAAAGCCAACCTTCAGAGAAAATGGTTATTGGGGTTCTATTAGCCATTGGTTCTGCATTTCTCTGGGGACTTTCTATAGTTGCATTCAATCAAGCAAGAATTATTTCTAACGATGTGTTCGTTACAAATTTTATCAGGATTTTTTTTGGTACTATATTTTTTATCATACTTGGTATTTTTCAGAAAGACTATTATGCTAGTTTTTATAAGGAAAACCGTAAGATTATAAAATATTTCTTATTTATTGGAATAGCGGGTTCTCTTTCTTTAGGATTAGCAGATACCCTTTTTTATAAAGCAGTAGAAATAAATGGATTACCTTTAACAGCAACATTTACAGCTAATGCACCAATGGTTCAACAAATCCTATCTATCTTGATTTTAAAAGAGAAATTTCGCAAACGATTTATTTTTGCCGTTGGATTAATCATTGTAGGCAATTACATAATTTTATTTTTATAAA
>Ga0209978_10000825_pt1 | contig 12290 bp, 9 predicted proteins | sample BentaG_FD_182805 | JGI IMG/M metagenome (GOLD analysis project Ga0209978, IMG submission 182805) | Deep subsurface microbial communities from South Atlantic Ocean to uncover new lineages of life (NeLLi) - Benguela_00093 metaG (SPAdes)... | ecosystem: Environmental > Aquatic > Marine > Oceanic >...
GACATTCTTCGCAAAGAGCCTTCACCGAGTGACTTATGACAGTGCCTTTCGGTGGTAACTTACCTTCAATCAAAGCTTCAAGGGCAAGCCAGGTAGTCCTCTCTTCGGGGGGACAACCAGGGATGAAATAATCCACATCCACGGTTTGGGCCAGAGTCTTAACCGTATCATAGAGTTCAGGAAGCTCAAGCTCTCCCTCGGGCACTTTGACTTTGGTCTGAGGGAAAGTTTTCTCAGGATTATCAGTCGACGGCGTTTCGATATAGGCGCGGTCCATTGTCATTTGAAGGTTATAGAAGTTAGATAGCCCTGGTATACAGCCCTCGTAAGCACAAGAGCCATAAGCAATCATTATCTTTGATTTGGCTCGTAAGAGTTTAGCCATGTGCTCATTCTCTTCATTCCGAATAGCTCCGTTGAAAAGGCAGACATCTACACTCTTATCCGCCATATTCTCTACGTCAGCATACTTGAAATCCATGCCTACCGGCCAGAACACGATGTCGGCAACCTCAGCTAGTTTCAAAATTTTGTCGCCTATTGCTAGAGTGGCAATTTCGCAACCGCCACAACTGGCCGCCCAGTAAAGGGCTATCTTAAGTTTAGCCATATTTTTCCTCCTCAGAATTTTATTTGAAAGGACCTAATGAACTTGGCCCAAGGTTTTTTATGGTTTGAGTAAAATTGTTAGCTACCTCCGCAAACTTTGCTCCTTCTGAAGCGGAAACCCACTCCAGCCGAACTCTTTCTTCCTCTATCCCAAGCTGCTTCAGCATCTTCTTAAGCAGCGGAATGCGGCGTAATGTCTTGTAATTTCCTTCAAGATAGTGGCAGTCGCCGGGATGGCAACCAAGAATTAACACGCCGTCAGCACCAATGCTGAGTGCCTTAAGTACAAAAAGGGGATCTACCCTGCCGCTACACATCACTCTGATTACCCTTATATTGGGAGAATACTGTATTCTGGCAGTGCCAGCAAGGTCGGCACCAGCATACGAGCACCAGTTACAGCAAAAAGCTACTATTCTTGGCTCAAAGTTGTCCATCTATCTTCCCAAATTAAACAAAAAGGGTAATTCCAATTCACCCTTACTTGCCAGCTCAATAACACGGATAACTAACACCATTATACTAATTTTTGCAAATGACTACAATAAATAATCTATATGATACACTATTCGACACTACCCCCTCAAATACTCATCTATATCCCTTGCTGCGCGGCGGGCAGCGCCCATAGCGCTTATTACCGTAGCTGCGCCGGTAACTATATCCCCACCAGCCCAGACTCTATCCTTCATCGTCTTGCCGATAGTCTCATCAGCCACTACCGTACCCCACTTGGTTGTCTTCAAATCAGAAGTAGTTTGAGCAATAAGGGGATTGGGACGTGTGCCCAAGGCAGCTACCACCATATCCACGTCCAGGATAAACTCACTTCCCTCTTTGGCAATGGGGCGCCGTCGACCGCTCTCATCAGGTTCACCCAGCCCCATCTCGTAACACTCTATACCAACTACCCAGCCCGACTCATTGCCGATATACCTCTTTGGGTTGGTCAGCAGCTTGAACTGGATTCCCTCCTCCTTAGCATTCTCAGCTTCCTCACGGCGGGCAGGCATCTCTACCTCTGAGCGACGGTAGATAATATAAACCTCGTCAGCACCAAGCCGGATAGCACACCGGGCTGAGTCCATAGCTACATTACCACCACCAATCACTGCCACCCTTCTGCCCACAAACACCGGCGTATCATATTCGGGAAACTGGTACGCCTTCATTAGATTAACCCGGGTCAGGAACTCATTCGCTGAATAGATGCCATTTAAGTTCTCGCCGGGAATGTCCATAAACATGGGTGCTCCGGCACCAGTACCCAGGAAAAGAGCATGGTAGCCGCTCTCCAGCAATTCATCCAGCGTTACCATTTTTCCCACTACTGAATCAAGCTCAATCTTCACTCCCAGGGAAGCGACATAGGCAACCTCAGCCTGCACAATTTCTTTGGGTAGCCTGAACTCAGGGATGCCATACATCAGCACGCCACCAGCTATATGCAATGCCTCAAAAAGAGTAACGCTATGGCCGAGCTTGGCTAAATCGGCAGCGGCAACCAGTCCGGCTGGTCCTGAGCCGACCACCGCCACCTGTTTACCAGTGGGTCTGGGCGGCTCTGCCCTGGGGTTCAGCGCCTCCATATTAGTCCGCTCCCAGTCAGCCACGTAACGCTCCAAGCGTCCGATGGCGATAGGCGCTCCTTTCTTAGCTAGCGAGCATGCTTGTTCACACTGTGTCTCTTGCGGGCAGACCCGCCCGCAGATGCCGGGCAGGCTGTTCTTATCCTTGAGTATCCTTACTGCTTCGGGCATATTATCATCAAGGACAGCCTTGATAAAACCGGGAATATCTATCTCCACCGGGCAGCCATCAGTACAGGGATGCTTGGGACACTGGATACAACGGCTTGCCTCGGATTTAGCCTGCTCGGCACTGTAACCCAAGGCAACCTCGTTAAAGTTTTTACCCCGCGTCTTGGGGTCCTGCTTTGTCATTGGTTCTCTGTTGAGATTCAGCTTAGCCATGTATGTTACTCAGACTTCCATTCAAGAACGCTTGCCCATCCGAGCCTGCCACTGCTCAAAAGCGCATTTTTCCTCATCAAGATAAATACGCTGCCGGGCCGAGAGCAGGTCCCAGTCTACCTGATGTCCGTCAAAATCAGGCCCATCCACGCAGGCAAACTTGGTTACGCCACCAACGGATACACGGCAGCAGCCACACATCCCGGTGCCATCAACCATTATTGGATTCAGGCTAACAATAGTTTTCACCCCGAAAGGCCGGGTGGTCAGGGCACAGAACTTCATCATGATGGTCGGGCCAATGGCAATGACCCGGTCAACCTTCTCCCCGCTCTCAAGCAGCTCCTTCAGCGGCTCGGTTACTACCCCTTTGCGGCCATACGTGCCATCGTCAGTGGTAACTATTAGCCGGTGGCTGACGCTGCGCAGCTTATCTTCCCAGAAGAGCAAGTCCTTGCTCCGTGCCCCCAGAATGGAGATAATCTTGTTTCCCTTCTCCTTCAGCGCCTTGGCAATAGGCGCTATTGGCGCAGCACCAACCCCTCCCGCCACACAGACTACAGTGCCAAATTTGTCAATATGCGCTGGTACACCAAGGGGACCAACAAAGTCAGCAATGAAGTCACCGGCTTTCAGAAACGCCAGCCTAAAGGTTGTCGCTCCCACTTCCATAAACACCACGGTAACACTGCCTTCCTTCCCATCCCAGTCAGCAAGCGTCAAAGGAATACGCTCGCCCCTTTCATCAATCCTGATGACAACAAACTGCCCCGCCAGCGCCTTTCTAGCAATTGCCGGTGCTTCGATTTTGAACAGATGAATTTTCGTCGCTAAAGTCTCTCTAGAAATAATCCGAAACATTTGGTGAACTCCATCTCAATTCATTTAGCTAAATAAAGCTTCTACCTGAGCTAGAATTTGCTCATCAGTAAAGTGGTGCATGGCGATAGCTCCTGAGGGGCAGGCAGCACCGCAGGTGCCACAACCCTTGCATACTGCTTCATTGACATGGGACACCCTTTTCTCATCTCTAGGTTGAAGCTCAATAGCTTGGAAGGGACACAAGACTTCGCAAACCCCACAGCCTGAGCATTCATCCTCATTGACAAATGCATTTATTGCCTCAGCCTTGACATAGCCCATTCTCAAGGGACCGGCTGCTTTTGCTGCAGCAGCATAGGCTTGAGAAATTCCTTCAGTTACATCCGTAGGCCAGCGCGCTGAGCCACAGATGTAAATTCCATCCATGGCAAACTCTACAGGGCGGAGCTTTAAGTGTGCTTCCAGGAGGAAACCAAACTCATCTAAGGAGACTTTAAGCATCTTGGAGATATCTTGGTTATCCTCGGCAGGGATAAGAGGAGTAGTTAAAACAAGCATATCACAGGGAAGTTCTATTTCCCTTCTCCATATTTCATGGTACACTTTTATCTTTTCAACCTTCCCATCCCCGATAACTTCGGGAGGCCTTTCCAAGCTATATCTAACGAATCTGACCCCCAGCTCCATGGCTTTTCGATAATAGTGCTCGAAGTCCACACCATAAGTCATGAGGTCTCGGTGCAATATCCAGACCTTCGCCTTTGGATTCGATTCTTTAATAAGGGAAGCATTTTTAATTGCCGTCATGCAGCAGATTCTGCTGCAATAAGTTCTCTCAGGAACCCGGGCTCCCACACAATTAATCATGACAACATTCTGACCCAGGGGTTCCCCCTTTCTCATACGCTCCTCTAACTCCAGTTGAGTAAGTACATTAGTCATCTTCTCATAGCCATATTGACCCGTCGGTTTTAACGCATCAGCCCCGATGGCTACTATAATAGTGCCCACATTGAATTTGTTCTCCTTGCCCTTCTTGTCCAGATTGACATCGAAGTTACCTATAAATCCAGTTACTTGTTTTACTTTGGACGAGAGATAAGTCTTGATCTTGGGATGGTTTTTAACCTGTTCAACAAGTGGTTTGATTAACTTCATTGCTTCTTGATTCGTGGGAAAAAGTTTATGAATACTGCGAAGAGTCCCCCCAAGTTCTGGCTCCTTCTCCACTAAATGAACATCAAAACCCTGCCTGGCCAGGTTTAAAGCCGCCTCCATTCCCACAATTCCTCCACCAATCACCAATGCCGAAGGAGTTACCTTTATTTCAATCTCCTCCAAGGGCTCCAGCAACCTGGCTTTGGCCACTCCCATCCTGATCAGGTCTTTAGCCTTTTCCGTAGCTTTCTCAGGCTCACGCATATGCACCCAGGAGCATTGGTCTCTTATGTTAACGAACTCGAAAAGATATTTGTTCAAGCCCGCCTCTTCACAAGCAGCTCGGAAGAGCGGCTCATGGGTTCTAGGAGTACAGGAAGCTACCAGGACCCGATTTAATTTGTATTCCTTTATCCCTTTCTTAATTGCTGAAATCCCTTCCTCAGAACAGGTAAACAAATTGCGCTCGGCATGCACTACGTTTGGTAGCTGCTTGACATATTCAACAACATCTGGGACGTTGACATACGCCCCGATATTTATACCACAATGACAAACAAAAACTCCAATACGAGGATGAGAAAGATCTTTTTCTTCCATGGCCCTTACTTACCTCCTGCCATAGCTTCAGCCACCCTGCCTGCTGCCCCCGAGGCCTGGGTTACAGAATCCGGGATATCCCGGGGACTATGAACATAGCCACAGGCAAAAATGCCCGGCTTTGTAGTATCCAGTGGTTGCAGCAATTTATCTGGAACCTTTACAAAGCCTTCTTTGTCTAACTCTATGCCGAGTGTTTTCGCCAATTCATCGTTGATTTGAGGAACCATGGCTTGGGCAAGAACCACCAGTCCCGTCTCAAAGCTTTTTACTTCTCCACTGGTGGTTTCCTCATACCAAATAATAGGGTTATCATTCTCATGGTTAACTTCGATCCTGCCAGGACGTCCCCTGACATAAGTCACGTTGTATTCCTTTTTAGCCCTGGCAATGTATTCCTGAAACCTTTTACCCACAGCCCTCATATCCATGTAGAAAATGGTGGATTTTGTCCCCGGATGATGCTCGAAAGCCAGCATTGCCTCCTTGGTGGCGTGCATACAGCAGACACTGGAGCAATAAGCTTTATTTCTGAGATCGCGAGAGCCGACACATTGGATAAAAGCTATATTCTCAGGTATCCTACCATCCGAAGCACGCCGGAGTTCTCCCATCGTGGGTCCGGAGGCAGCGTTCAACCTCTCAAATTCCATGGCCGTAATCACGTTCTTGATCTTCCCATAGCCGTATTCTGTTAGCGATGAAATATCGTATAAGCCGAGTCCCGAAGCGAGGATTATCGCGCCTACATTCAATTCAATGTTTTCATCATGCATCGTATAGATTATGGCGTTGGGCTCACAAACCTTCTCACACTCCCGACACTCGGAGCAGACTGCGCAATTCAAACAGCGCTTAGCCTCCTCGACTGCTGTTTTTTCGTCAAAGCCAAGCTCAACCTCATCAAACCCTTTTCGTTTCCCCACTTCCAGAGCCGGCATGGACTGTCTTGCTTTTGGTCTTACCCCAGCCTTTGATACCTCTTCTACCCTTTTAACTGTTTCTGGTCTTCCCTCTTTCATGTCTATCCCTCTGAGGTAGCGGTCAATAGAAATTGCTGCCTCCTTGCCAGCAGTTATGGCAGCGATGACGTCAGCCGGAGCAGAAACCACGTCACCGCCGGCAAAAACCCCTTCAATGTTCGTATACAGTGTAATGGGGTCTACCTTGATAGTTTGCATCGGGCTTTTCTCTATTTCTTTGAAAACCACCGTCGATGGTCTCTGCCCAGTGGCAACTATTATTGTATCTGCTTCTATAGTGGCGACTGGACCTTCAACAAACCTTGGAGCAAACCTGCCTTGCTCATCACGAACAGAAGTACAGGCCCTATTTTCTAAGCCTGCAACCCTCCCATTTTCGGTTAAAATCCTCTTTGGACCTAAGGAAGGATGGATAATTAATCCTTCTTCCTCAGCCTCTTTAATCTCCAAATCCTGGGCGAGCATCCTATCTTTGGAAGTAAGATCCCGAGATTCGAGACAGACTAGATGAACTTCTTTACTGCCGAGGCGCAAAGCCACCCTGGCACAGTCGATAGCCACACTCCCACCACCAATAACCGCCACTTGATTGCCTAGGTCAATCTTTACACCTGAATTCGCCTGCTTCAAGAAGTCAAGGGCATAGATCACACCTTTAGCCTCTTCGTTTGGGATACCAAGTTTCATGCTTTCTTGGCAACCAACGCCCAAGAATATTGCTTTATATCCCTGGTTGAAGATCTCGCCAAGGTCTTTCACCGGCGTATTCATCCTGATCTCCACCCCCAGTTCCTGTATGTAGCTTACATCGTTATCCACTATTTCTTTGGGCAATCTATATTCAGGGATGCCATACCTTAGAAGGCCGCCTGCCTGAGGCAGAGCCTCGAACACAGTAACTTTGTAGCCTTCCCTGATTAAATCATAGGCGCAGGCAAGCCCCGCAGGACCAGAGCCAATAATAGTTACCTTGCCTTCTTTTGTCCTTTCGACTGGGACTGCCTTTTCTCTCCCCTCCCGTAGCTCGTAATCGGCGACGAATCGCTTCAGGCTTCGAATAGCAACAGGTTCGTCTAACTGCCCCCGCTCGCAGTCCAATTCACAGGGGTGGGTGCACACCCTTCCACAAACTCCGGCAAATGGCATAGTCCTGCGGAGCACCTCTAGAGCCTCCTTGAACTTGCCCTGGGAAATAAGGGCGACATAGCCCTGGGCATTGACCCCGGCGGGACAGGCAAACCGGCACGGTGGATAACCACGCTTATCTATAGTATATTTATTTGGAATTGCCTGAGGAAAAGGAATATAGATAGCATTTCGTCTACCCAGGTTCTCGTCAAATTCGCTATTTAGCTCGACGGGGCAAACCTTAGCGCACTCACTACAGCCTGTGCACTTGCTCCAATCAACAAAAGATGTTTTTTTCTTTATCTTGACCTTGAACTTCCCCGCTTTTCCGGAGACTTCTTCCACCTCAGAATAAGTTAGGAGCTCGATATTGGGGTGGGAATTAGCCTCAATCATCTTGGGGGCAAGAATACACATGGCACAGTCATTAGTGGGGAAGGTCTTATCCAGTTGTGCCATTCTCCCCCCGATACTGGGCGACTTTTCCACTAAATATACCTTAAAGCCCATATTACCCAGATCAAGAGAAGCCTGAATCCCGGCTATGCCGCCGCCAATTACCAAGACCGATTTGTGCCCGTTTTCTCTATTCACTCTCAGGTCTCCATAGCATTTGCTACCAGATTAACCAAATCCATGACTTTCATTTCTATGTTAGGACCTTTCTCGGCACCTTTGTCCACCATAGCGCACTTGAAATGGATCTGACATTTGGGGCAAGCGGTAACCAACAGCTCAGCGCCAGTGGCCTTGGCTTCAAGTAGCCGCTCCACTCTTATCTCCTTGGAGTAAGAGTCGCAGTTAGTCCAGGCGCTGGTACCGCAGCAGATGCTCTCATCAGCGCTATGCTCCATCTCAACTAGCTTCATCCCTGGGATAGCCCTTATTATTTCCCTCGGCGGTTCATAAATCCCCAGATGCCTTCCTAGCCGGCAAGGGTCTTGATAAGTTACCCGTTTAACCTCAGGATTGCTTTGCTTCGCTCGCAATGACAGAGTAGGGAGGTTTTGAGCTAAGAGCTCGGTGATATGCATTGGCTCACAATCAAGCTCTACATACTGGGGATAATCAATCTTGAACGTGCGGTAGCCCTCAGGGCAGGAGAAGACTATCTTTTTGGCACCAGTTTCCTTTATCATCTGAGCATTGAGCTGAGCAAGCTTCTTGAACGTCTCCACATCCCCGGTCCATAGGAGGTCGTGCCCACAACATCTCTCATTAGGAAGCACCATAGGCTCTATCCCTAAAGCGTTAAGTATTTTGATGCTATTCCTGGCAATATTCACCGGGCTGACCTCAATGTCCTCAAAAACTGGCTCGAAATAAGGAGCGCAGCCCGCAAAATACAATACCTCACTCTTCTCTGAGGTATGGCAGCCATCAAGCCAGTCCAGCCGTTTTTGCCTGATATCAGAGCGAGACATGAGTCTCATTAAAGAAAAAAGGATCCCTGAGTGAGCACAATCACCATGCTCGCCCTCGCCAGAAGCTAGATTCCTCACCTTTTGCGTAAACACAGGATAATCAACGTCTGAGGGACAAAGATTCGAGCAAGCGTAGCAGGCAAGACAGGAGAATAGCTCTCGGTCGTGAATTAATTCATCTCCAAAGCCCATCAAGGCTCTTTCCAGCATAAATCTTGGCGAAAAATTGGAATTATACCTTGAAACTGGGCAAAGGCTTGTGCACTTGCCACATTCCAGACAGTAGTAGGTCTTTGTTTCCTTGATAATATCTTCGAGATTCATACCTTGACCCCTTCTTGGAGAGGCGAAGGACCTAATTGCTTAAGCTGTTTGACCATTTCCTCGATTAATTCAGCAAATATTGGCGCCTTAGCGGCGGCAGAAGCCTGAGCTACAGTTTCAGGAATGTCCCCGGTACATTCGAAACAACCAGCGATGAACGTTCCTTCTGTGGCTGTAGCTACTGTGTCAAGTTTCACATGCCTTTCCATAACGAAGCAATCCGCTCGGCGGTCACTGGTGAATAGCTTGGCAAAATCCTCAGCATCAGAGCGAGGTTTCAAAACCGGGCACAAAATTACCATATGTACGGGAACTCGGGCTATCCCGCCCAGAAGCGTGTCCTCAGCGATTACAGTCAATTTCCCGAGCTTTAGCAAATCTCAACCTGGGGTCACAGCTCGATTAGCATTCTGCACCACCCTGTAACACATAGCTGTATTTTCGTCACAAAGACTCTGGAATTCGTTGGTGTCAATAGCGATAACTCTGGCTTTTTCCACCACAACCAGCCACTCAGCAGAGAGCTACTCCAAGTTTAACCATGTTTCTCCTCGTCAGAGTTTTTCGTAAAAGGACCTAAGGCTCTAACTTTTTCCGTCATATCATCTACTATTGAGACAAAACGGTCGCCTTCAGAAGCCGAAACCCAATCGAGGCGTACTCGATCAGCTTCAATTCCTAGCTGAGGTAGCATCTTCTCCAGCAATGCCATGCGGCGTAGTGTCTTATAATTTCCCTCAGCATAGTGACAATCACCAGGATGGCAGCCTAAGACCAAAACACCGTCGGCCCCTAGTTGAAAGGCTTTAAAAATAAAGGCCGGCTCTACTCGGCCACTGCACATTACCCTGATAATTCGGACATTGGGAGCGCATTTCATCCTAGCTGTGCCCGCCAGGTCAGCACCCCGGTAAGAGCACCAATTGCACAAAAAGCCAACAATTTTAGGCTCGAAACTCATACCAATACCCCCTCAATTTCTGCTGTAATTTCTTCTGTGGTGAACTGTTTATGGGTAATTGCTACGCTAGGACAAGCGGCGACACAGGTGCCGCAGCCCTTACATAGAGCCTCGTTAATTCGGGATACCTTCTCATCCTCGATGTAAGAAATAGCACTGTAAGGGCAGAGAAGATTACAGATCCGGCAGCCGGAGCACTTTTCTTCGTCAATAACAGCGGTAGCTGCCTCAAGCTCTACCCTCCCCTTGCTAATCAAGGCTAAAACCCGTGTAGCAGCCGCTGACGCCTGGGCTACGGTATCAGGTATATCTTTAGGACCCTGGCAGCAGCCAGCGATATAAACACCGTCGGTCATGGTTGCCACTGGGTCGAGTTTAGGATGTCTCTCCAAGAAGAAGCCATCGGCACTCTTGGTAATACCGAACAGCTTCGCCACTTCCGCAGCATCTGCCCTCGGCTCCAAGGCCGTAGCCAAGATTACCATGTCCACGGGGACGCGTATAATCTTGGACAATAAAGTGTCTTCACCACAGACGATAAGCTTTCCATCCTCATCTTCATTGATTGCCCTATCAGTAACCTCAGCTACCTTTCCTCGTACAAAGTTAACTCCCTCTTCGGAGAGCCGCTTATAGAATTCCTCATACGCCTTCCCAAAACAGCGCATATCTATATACATCTGGTACACCTCAGCATCTGTCCTTTCCTTTATGAGATGGGAATACTTGAGAGCGTACATGCAACACACTCGTGAGCAATATTCATGGTAATTCTCATCGCGGCTACCTACACAGTGAAGAATAGCCACGCTCTTGGGCGCTGAACCATCTTTAAGAACTATCTTGCCACTGGTAGGTCCCACAGCATTACATATCCTCTCGAATTCAAGCCCGGTGTAGACATTATCAAACCTCCCGTAGCCATACTGGGTAATTGGAGTGGGGTCAAAGGCATCGTAACCGGTAGTAATAATGATATTGCCCACTTCTACCTCGACAATCTGGTCAACCTGCTCAAAATCAATAGCACCTAGTTCGCAGAATTTCTCGCAGGCCCGACATTTTCCCTTGAGGAAATAAGCACAATGTTCTGTATCAATGACCGGTATATTTGGAACTGCCTGAGCGAACGGAGTATAGATAGCTTTTCTCTCACCTAAGCCCAAGTCAAACTCACTAGCTGCTTTCCAGGGACATTTAATTATACATACACCACAGCCATTGCATTTGTCTTCATCCACATAACGAGCCTTCTTTCGAATCTTGGCTTTGAAACTGCCAACAAAGCCGGAGATTTCCTCTACCTCACTATAAGTCATTAATTCGATGTAGGGATGCATACCTACCGAGGTCATCTTGGGTGTCAGGATACAGGCGGAACAGTCCAAAGTAGGGAAGGTTTTATCGAATTGAATCATATGCCCGCCAATACTGGGGTCCCTCTCCACCAGATAAACCTTGTGCTCAGAGTCAGCAATTTCCAGGGCAGCCTGGATGCCAGCAATACCTCCACCAATAATTAAAGTATTGGGATTAACTGAGACTTCTCGTATCTCCAAGGGCTGGTGATAATAAACACGCCTTACGGCAGCACTTACCAAGGCTTTGGCCTTTTCAGTAGCCTCCTTATGGTCTTCAGTAGTCCAAGAACAATGTTCTCGAATATTAGCCATCTCAAAGAGGTAAGGATTTACTCCCGCCTCCTGAATAGCATGGCGGAAGGTTGGTTCGTGCATCAGTGGGGAACAGGAGGCGACTACAACTCGATTAAGACCAAGTTCCTTAATATCTTCCTTGATCATACTTTGTCCTGGGTCAGAACACATAAATTTGTAGTTACGAGACACTACCACCGCAGGTAAGGTTGCAGCATATTTGGATACCTCTTCTACATCCACTGTGTCAGCAATATTCAAACCGCAATGACAGATATAAACACCTATTTTGACATCTTCCATGTTGGCTCCTCCATTACTATATTGCTTCGGCAATAAGCTCAGAGATATCTTTAACCTGAATAGTCTCTGCCTTGCCCATAGAGAGCATACTGTCCCTGTAGTTGAGGTAACAATAAGGGCAGGCCAGAGCTATTATATCGGCGCCTTTTGTAACAGCTTGCTCCACCCTTATGTCCGAGAATCTTTCCCCTTTCGGGGTATCCATCCAGATTCTACCGCCACCACCACCGCAACAAAGGCCATCTTCACGAGCATCGGGGAATTCTATTAATTCCAAGCCGGGAATGCTTTGCAATACTTTTCTAGGTTCGTCATAGATATTATTATGTCTCCCCAAATAGCAAGGGTCG
>Ga0209978_10000826_pt1 | contig 12267 bp, 12 predicted proteins | sample BentaG_FD_182805 | JGI IMG/M metagenome (GOLD analysis project Ga0209978, IMG submission 182805) | Deep subsurface microbial communities from South Atlantic Ocean to uncover new lineages of life (NeLLi) - Benguela_00093 metaG (SPAdes)... | ecosystem: Environmental > Aquatic > Marine > Oceanic >...
GCTGATATAGAGCACGAGGAGGTTGCCAGCTTCGCGGCGAAGGCGGATGATGCCAAGCCTAAGGACCTCATGAGGGTGTTCAGTGAACTCTACAACCGCTGTGAGGAGAAGAGAAAGGGAGTTGGCATATCGCAAACCGAGTTACATGTTTACCGCTCCGCCGAGATGAGATACGTGGGACAGTCATATGAGCTCGAGGTTCCCTTCCCAGAAGGAAGGGGGGAAATAACGAAGGAAATAATCCAGGAAGTAGTGAGACGATTCCACGATGTCCACCATAGCGTCTATCAGCACTGCGCTCTGGACAGCCCGGTAGAATTCATAGCCTTCCGAACTGTCTTCTCTCAGAAGCCACGACCGGCACCTAATCTTCGTGAACTTAAAACTGGTACTCCCGCAGCCCCCAAAGGGCAGCGAAAGGCCTACTTCGACGAGTACAAGAAGTTCGTTGATACACCACTTTACGAGCGAACAATGCTGGTTCCCGGGCAGAAACTTGAAGGCCCAGCTATAGTAGAGCAGGCAGACACCACAACGGTGATTTATCCCAACCAGGTAGTCCAGGTTGACAAATGGGGCAATCTCATCCTGACAGTGGCAGGTAAGTAAACCTGAAGAAGTGATGAGGTGTGCATTGCCCCATTCTTAGAAGCGGCGTCTCATTTCTGGTGTTACTTTTCAGTACCAGACGAGCCTCTTTTAAGTAGCGCATCAAAGGCTTCAAACCACTTCAGTTTAACTTCATCAGACCAAGTAGGGTCAAAAGTAGGGAATTTTGCCAATACCATTTCATACCAGGTCATTTGGGCTGGAATGGAGTCTGCCGCCGGAGATACCGCCGAATTCTGAATTGTCCCAGCACTCGTCTTTTTAGTCGTTCTTTTTCTTACACTATCAGCGCGTAAAGTCTTGGACTTTTTCATTATAAATGGAGACAAGATAATACCGGCGTCACTTTCCAAGCTGACAAAGAATTTGATACATTTGCGGGCGACATCACCAGTGACCTGGTACGTGTTATAAAAGGCTTCTTCCAACTGAGAATAAGTAGCTACTTGGGGGTCAAGTGATCTTTCGGCGAGAAAACTAAAAGTGGTATAGGCTATTTGCTTCAGAATCTCAGACCTTTGAGTGCCCCTAGCGGATGCTAGCTGCCTTAACCGTGTCTGTGGTATTCCGTCACCGTCAACGAGACCCAAAAAACGCAGTGCCGTCATGAGCTGGATTCCATTACTGCCGGACAATCTGTCTCCCCAATAGCTGCGGTCAATCCGAGACGGCATTCCTAATTGTAATCCATCAATAAAATTTCGGAATGTACGGTATGAAACATATGGCGGCAATGATTTCCTGCCCCTATTATTAACCATGGCAGCACCTCAATAAGCTGAGTGCCATTATACTTTAATGGCACTCAAATTTCAAGTGGTACAGCACTAAATTAACAAAAATGCCAAACAGCACTACCATTAGGACACTTTGGAATTGGGTAGGATACTAGAGGACAAAAGTTGACGCGTGCTTTTGGCACCAGCTAAACTGACCAAAAATAAAAGGGGGTAATTCATGGGAACCGCTATAGAGTACCAGAAAGTAATGTCTGAAATCGTCTTTATCAACATGCCTGGACCAACCGAACCCACTCCGGGGATGACCGGTGGGGAACTGCTGCATGGATTTCTGGCTGACCTTTACCGGTCGCAGGACACAAATGTGAAAGCTTTCCTCAATTCCGTGTGCGGAAAGTGGAACGTCCACTATAGAACTAACGGAAAATAGCTGGCGTCTCTGGACTTTTGGTAAGGAGTAACAAATGAAGAAGACCAAAATTGCTGCCATTGATGTTGGGTCAACTAAGGTATGCACGATTATGGCCGATGTGAACGACGCTGGAGAGCTTCGCATTCTAGGTGTTGGCACTGCTGCGTCTCATGGACTAGAAAGAGGCGTGGTGGTCAATGCTAGAGACGCTGTCGCATCAATCCTTCAATCAGTGAGGAAAGCGGAGAAGATGGCAGGGTATAGGCTTAAATCAGCCTATGTTGGCATCTCAGGCGAAGGTATGAGTTCGCTGAATAACCGTGGGTTTATATCCATTCCTCACAACGACGAGTTAGTGCATACCGCAGACAGGAAGCGAGCTCTTGAGGTTGCACGAAGCGTTGAAGTTTCAGACGATCAAAGGTTGCTTCACGTAATACCCCGCTCTTACACACTTGACGGACAGGGGAATATTAAGAACCCGGTTGGTATGCACGGCTTTCGACTGAATGTTGAGACACATATCGTTACCGCACCCGCGACCTCGGTTCAGAACCTAACCAAATGTGTTGCTAGCCTTGGTATCGGTATTGATGGCCTGGTCCTTAAATCTCTAGCCAGCGCCGAAGCTGTACTTACCGAAGATGAGAGACAGAATGGTGTTGTGCTCGCTGACATCGGCGGTGGTACCACCGACATTGGCGTTTTCAAAGACGGGAGTGTATCTCACACATCAACCCTGCCTGTAGGCGGGCACAATGTTACCAATGATATCGCTCTAGGTCTGGGACTTCCCCTTAGTCTAGCCGAGGAAATGAAGACAAAGTATGGTAATGTCATATCATCGGAAAAAGGCGGCGATGATGCCACCGTGACCGAAAATGGACATAGTGTCTCCTATCACGACCTATGTGAGATTATCGGTGCCCGCGTTGAGGAACTCCTCCGACTCATTCTAGTTCAGATGCCACAAACTAACTATGCAGAGGCATTCCCGTCAGGGCTAGTGCTCACCGGTGGTAGCTGCAATCTCTCTGGCATTACTGAACTGGGGCGTGAGGCAACTCGGCTCCCCGTAAGGATAGGTATCCCGGTCAGCGTAGATGGTGACAATGACAACCTGCGTAATCCAGCTTATGCGACCAGTGTCGGCCTGTTATACTGGAAAATGAAAAACGAAGGCTCACAAGACTGGCGAACTAAAAGGTGGGATCTGCATGTTTTCCTACCCAGGTTTTTAGGTTATTTCGGTAGCAAATATATATCACCTCAATAAGCAGTTAAGGAGAATAAAAAATGGCAAAAGCAAGTTATGTACCCAGCCCAGCTAATATCAAGGTCATTGGCCTGGGCGGGGCAGGCTGCAACGCGATTACCAGAATGGTTCGGGGGCAAATACAGGGTGTAGAATTCATTGCCATGAATACCGATGCCCAGCACTTAGCGGTTACCGAGGCACCGGTGCGAGTCCAGCTCGGTGCGAGAATTACTCGAGGCCTGGGTGCTGGTGGTGACCACATAATAGGACAGAAGTCAGCTGAAGAAAGCCGTGATGAAATTAAGCAGCTTATTGCTGGAGCAGATATGGTGTTTATCACCGCTGGTATGGGTGGTGGTACTGGCACCGGGGGGTTGCCCGTGGTGGCTGAACTTGCCCTCGAAAGTGGAGCACTCACCATTGGCGTCGTCACTAAGCCATTCTCATTCGAGGGTACTCACCGCTGTGAGGTCGCCGAAGAGGGAATCGCCAACGCGGTTGACAAGTTGGATACCTTAATCGTCATTCCCAACGACCGCTTGTTCAACCTCTGTGATAAAAAGACCGGTGTCGACGGCGCTTTCAAGATGGCTGATGAAGTCCTTTGCCACGGTGTTCAGGCAATTGCTGAAGTGATTACTGTCCCGGGGCTCATTAACCTTGACTTTGCTGACGTGAGTGCAGTAATGAAGGGTGCCGGTCCATCCTGGATGTCAATTGGCCGGGGCACTGGACAAAACCGGGCTGCCGACGCTGCTAAGGAAGCCCTGGACAGTCCGTTGCTGGATGCCTCGGTCATAGGAGCTAGCGGCGTGCTGTTCAATATTGCTGGCGACAGTACCCTTAGCTTATTTGAGATTAATGGTGCCGCCGATGTCATCCGCCAAGCAGTTGACCCAGAGGCGAATATCATCTTCGGTGTTACCCTTGACCCCACTCTGGCTAACGAAGTACGGCTGACGTTAATCGCTACCGGTTTTGCCTCCAGAGAAGCACTGGTTGGTGCCGGCCGGGAGAAGGAAATGACCCAACTACTGCAAAGCCTAAAGACCGAAGAGGAGCTTTCGATTCCTGCCTTCATGAGGCAGCGCCGTGTATTGTCCAGCCAACGCCCAGGAGCGACAAACCCGGAGCGTAATCAAGGCTATTAGTCTTCTCCTTCCGCAGCGAGAGCTGCGAATCTCCACTCCTCAAACTAAGCTTCAGGCAAGTCTGTTGATTGGGGGAAGGTCGGCAGTAACTTGGGCCCTATTCTCCCTCAACCACTTCGCTTTTTCCTACCTCTCATCCTAGCTAATTTACTGGTTTATCACTTCTCACTCCCCAAAGCTACCCTGTTAACAGGTGCAGCATATATCGTTCTTATCCCCTTGCACAACATGCTATACTAAAGTCTTGATAGGTAAACAGAAAATAAATGATTGAGTTGTATTGGAGCTATCCCACAGGAGTTGGCTTATTATGATGGACACTGAAATTAATCTTCCCTACGGGGATTCTTTTCTAAAGGCTAGGATTCCAACGAAGAACATAACCTCTATTCTGAGGATGAAAGATATAAAAGGTCTTGAGAATGAGAAGGAAGCCATAACTAATAGCTTGAGGTCTCCTATAGAATGCCCCGCCCTCTGCGCTTGTGTTAACAAAAACGATAAAGTTGTGGTCATAGTTACAGATAATACCAGGCCATGTCCAGATGATAGGTTGCTTCCCCCGATATTAGCCGAGTTAGAAGAAAAATTACCCCGAGAGAATATAACAATAATAGTTGCCCTTGGCTTGCATCCGCCTTTAGATAAGCAAGAGTTAGTCAAAAAACTGGGTAGAGATATAGTTGAAAACTATAACGTTTTAAATCATGACGTTAACCAAACCGTCAACATTGGTACGACATCTAGAGGTACCCCTGTTGATATAAATACTAAGGTTGTAGAGGCAGACTTTCGTATAAGTACCGGGTTTATTGAGCCTCACTTTTTCGCTGGTTTTTCTGGTGGCAGAAAAAGCATAGCTCCTGGTGTATTTAGTGTAAGGTCAGCCTACAAAAACCATAGCTATAAAATGATAGAGCACCCGCGTACTAGAGCTGGGATTCTCAAGGGGAACCCACTACATGAGGATTTGGTGGAGCAAGCAAAGATGGCGAAACTCAATTTTATAATTAACGTGCTCCTAAACAAGCAAAGAGAAATTATACATGTAGTAGCTGGAGACCCCGTAAAGGCTCATGAGAGGGGGTGTGAGATAGAGAGAGATATTGCCGGCATTAGAGTAGCCCATAAGGTGGACATTACGATTACCACAAATAGCGGAGCTCCACTAGACCTGGATTTTTATCAAACCTGTAAGGGGATAGACACTGCCTCACAGATAACCCGTGATGGAGGCATCATAATAATAGCTTCGTCTTGCTGCGCCGGTGTGGGCCCTGAAGAATTCAGGGCACTGCATGCATCGGTTAGCTCCCCCAAGGAAGTTTTACAAAAGATAAGGCGTATGGAGCCGATTGGTGTCCAGTGGGAAAATCAAATTCTAGCCCACACCCAAATGAGGAATGATATTTATCTGGTGTCAGGTCTGGAAGATAGCGTGGTCAAAGATATGATGATAACGCCAATCCGCACCATAGAGAAAGGTCTGGAGAAAGCATTTAAGGCCCTAGGAAATGATGCTGAAGTCGCTATAATTCCAGAAGGGCCGTTAGTTCTTCCCTTGCTGGAAAATTAAGGTAAGCGGCTCTTGTCCAGATGGGAGTCGCTAAACAATCTCCTAAAGAGGGTTTGAAAAGAAACCCTCGAAAGCGTATACTTTTAATTATACTTCAGTCTTTATAGGGGGACAGATATGGCAAGCATATTCTTTTTTGACGGTGACTGTGATGATAAATCCCTTCTGGGAAACAAAGGGGCTAATCTGGTAACTATGACCAAACTTGGACTTCCGGTTCCGCCAGGATTTGCAATCTCCATTGCCGCTTATAAAGAATATGAGCATACTGGTAAGCTACCGCTTGAAGAGATTGAGCAAGCACTATCTTGGCTAGCAAAGAAAACTGGGAAAAAAATGGGCGAAGGTCTATTGGTTTCGGTTCGCTCCTCAGCACCGGCCTCTATGCCCGGGATGATGGATACAGTGCTTAACCTCAGGGATTTAGCCAAGGTAATATCAGCAATAAAGCATGTGTTCGATTCCTGGGATAATCTAAGGGCTGTCGAATACCGCCGCCTCAACCGGATTCCATCCGATTTAGGTACCGCGGCTATAGTTCAAGCCATGGTCTTCGGCAACAAAGACAAAAACTCCGGAACCGGAGTAGTTTTCACCCGTAATCCCAATAATGGTGGCAAGAAGCTCTTTGGCGAATACCTGGAACAGGCACAAGGTGAAGAGCTTGTCTCGGGGAAGAGAACACCTCAGCCGATAGAGACACTTAAACTTCAGATGCCCGAGGTCTATACCCAACTGGAGACGGTGGCTGATGTCCTTGAGAGCCATTTTCGAGATATGCAAGACGTCGAGCTTACTGTAGAAGACAGAAAGCTTTACATTTTGCAAACCAGAGCCGGCAAACGAGGCGGTCGGGCAGCCGCGCAAATAGCTGCCGATATGGTTAAAGAAGGGCTCATCTCACCCGAAGAGGCGATATTAAGGTTAACCCCCGAAGACATAAGAACCATGCTGTACAAGCAGATAAAATCACCAGAGCTATACCATCCGGTGGCACAAGGCTTGAATGCGTGTCCGGGTGCTGCCACCGGGAAGGTGGTATTTAATCCCCTAGAAGCAGCTACTAGAGCCAAACTGAATGAAAAGGTAATCCTGGTCAGGCCCGAAACCAGTCCTGACGATATCCAGGGCATCCACGCCGCCAAGGGAGTGCTCACCGCACGAGGCGGGCTCACCTCACACGCTGCCATCGTCACCAGAGCCATGGGAAAACCCTGTGTCTGCGGCGCTGAGGCAATCACCATAGACCTCAAAGAAGACAGCTTAATGATTGGTGAGCTAGTGATTAGAAAAGGTGATGAAATCACCATTGATGGTAGCACCGGTAACATTTATTTAGGGTCTTTACCCCTCCAGGAAGCCGAGACTACCGCCAAACTAAAAGAACTAATGTCGTGGGCAGATAGCTATAAACGGCTGGGAGTGTGGGCTAATGCCGATACCGTGGCAATGATAATCAAGGCAAAAGAATTTGGCGCCGAGGGGATTGGTCTATGTCGTACTGAACGCCAGTTTAATTCACCCGAAAGCCTATCAGCAATCAGGGAATTCATCCTGGCTGAAACTGCCTCAGAACGCTCAGCAGCAATCACTCACTTACAGCGATTGCAGAAAGAGGATTTTATCGCTATCTTTAGTGCTCTGGATGGGATGCCGATTATTATTAGGCTCCTTGACCTGCCACTCCACGAATTTTTGCCCTCGGCGGAAGAAACCAGTGACCCCCAACTAAAGGAGCGGCTAAAGGAACTGACCGAAGTAAATCCTATGCTTGGTCATCGCGGGGTAAGGGTGGGGATAACCTACCCCGAAATTTACCAAATGCAGATTAATGCCATAAATGACGCCAAGTCTGAGGTGGCAGCCAAGGTCTCTATTATGGTGCCCCAGGTTATCACCGCTCAGGAATTCCTATTTGTGAAGAAATATGTAAAAGACCCCACCATGAAGCTTGGAGTAATGATAGAGACGGTAAGGGCGTGTTTGCGTGCCGGCAAGCTAGCTCATGAGGTTGATTTCTTCTCCTTCGGAACAAACGACTTAACCCAGGCAGTCTTTTCCTTCAGCCGTGAAGATGTAGAGAGGAAATTTCTAACCACCTATCTGGAACTGGGCATTCTTCAACACAACCCCTTCGAAATACTGGATATAAAAGGAGTCGGCAGGCTTATGGAAACTACCATATGGTGGGCAAGACAAGCGAAGAAGGCTCTGGAGATAGGTGTTTGTGGAGAACATGGCGGAGAACCTGAGTCCATCAAATTCTTCCACCAGGTAGGAATCGACTATGTAAGTTGCAGCCCCTTCAGGATACCAATTGCCAAGTTGGTAGCCGCTCAGGCAGCCCTTGAACAAAAAACAAGCCAAGTTTCTGGAGCGACGGAAAGACCACAAGAGGGAGAAGGCAATGTGTCCTAATCCTATGGACGAGCACATTGCCTTGATGCGGTATGAGCTCTATGCTATATTTGGTAATTACAACACCTAAAAACCCTGAGTCGATAGTGGTTACCTTTTGATAATGATACTCACTCTGTCTATCTCGCCCACTCCCTTCAGTGAGGAGACCATACCCACGATAGTATTCCTTATGATTTTAGTGACAAAGGGATTAGTTGGAAGCAGGGTATTATTTAGGTTGATGGTGAGATTATCTCCCTCAATAGAGATTTCAACCTCATGTATTTCTCCAGTACCTTCCAAGCTAGCCAATATGCCATAAATGGTATGGTCAGTAAAACTCTGGACAAAGTAATCGAGTTCGATAGGCTGGTCATTAACCGAAAGACTTATCTGCCTTGTCATTCCGCTGCCTCCTTTTTCTCCACGGTACTCCAAGGTAATTAATCTAGCTTCCTTCCTGTGTGAGGCGCTGATGCTCCTTTAGCATACACTTATCCATGACTACTAATAGGCCAGCGTCTCTAGCTTTAGAGGCGGCTTCCTCATTAATAATCCCCTCCTGCATCCATGCTACCTTAGCCCCGATTTTGATTGCCTCCTCAACAATAGGCACTACTTCTTCCGACCTTCGAAATATGTCCACCACCTCTACTTTTTCGGGTATAGAGCTGAGGTCAGGGTAGCTGGTCTTATTTAGGACTATTGGAGCACGCGGGTTAACCGGAATTACCTCGTAACCGTGCCTAGCAAGATAGCTGGCTACTTTGTAGCTGGCCCGCCCTGGATTGGGTGATGCGCCAACTATAGCTACAGTGCGATATTGATTCAGTATCTTTTCTTCTAGCATGATAGACCTCTTCTCACATCCGTAATGGCAGGTGTTATGCTTCTCTAGCCCCTACAAAATTGACTCTGCTCCCACCTCTGTCAGCTTTAGTTTCATATCAGACACCGAGTTTTCACAAAATCGTACCCTGACCCGGAAAAAGTTGTGGCCACCCCTTATTCTTGATTCATAGTCTTGGTCAGCAAAGACATGATACCCTCCCCGGGCAAAAGCCTTAGCTAACAAGAAGCCTACCGACTACACTCCCTGACCAGCCTCTCCACTAACCATGAAGTTAATATCTATTCCAATTTTTCCCACTGCTTTACCTCGTCTAATCCATAGAACAGGTCGTCGTAATACATTTCCAATTTTAGCTTATGCCTGAGTTCTTCCTGAACCAACTTTTCACAAAGATGCTTGGCAGCCTCGTTTCTCATTACCCCCATCATTTTAGAATAGAACTCGACGGATTGTTGCTCGCGCTTCATGGCTAAAATAAGTGCCTCTTGTAGACCAGCCCCCTCTACTGTATCAGGGCTGGTTAGATACTCACTAATCATCAGGTTCGGCACTCTTTCCTGGTGCCAGTCCTGCTTGGTCAATCCTTTTGCCTTGAGGCCCTTCAGTAACTCGGCATGCTTCAGCTCCTCCCCAGCCAGTTCTTTCATCAACGCCTTAGCACCAGGGTCTTCGGTCTTGTCCTGCCCAGCTATGTAGAAAGCCTGGGATACGATTTCCTTGTATATGGCGGTATCCAATAGTTCTGCCAATTCGTCTGTCATCCTTTAACCTCTTTTGTTAATCAGTGATAATAGGAAAGTCAGCAGTAGTAAACACCATCCGCACCACTATTCCAGCAGAAGGTCATCTATTTTAACCGACCTTCCACCACATCCCAGTCGATGTTCTTGAAGAAGGCTTCTATGTAGTCAGGCCGCTTTAGCCCGTAATCGGTAATGAAGGCGTGCTCAAAGACGTCCATTACCAAGAGGGGAATGCATCCAGCCAGATGACCGGTCTCGTGCTCATTAATCCACTGGTTCAGGAGCTTTCCAGTAACATTATCTTGATACAGAATAGCCCAACCGATGCCCCGCATTTTCCCCGTGCCTTTGAAATCCCCCTCCCAGTCTTCGTAGCTACCAAAGTCTTCGGTCAGCCTCCTGCTCAGCTTGCCCGATTTGTCTAAAACTCCCTTTCCACCAAGGTTATCAAAGTAGTACTCGTGCAGCCGCATGCCATTGAATTCAAAACCCATCCGCCGCTTTAGCTCAGAGTATTCCGGACTACCAACCTTGCCTTCTTTCAACATAGCAGCGAGCAAGTCCATAAGCTTGTTGGTATTGGTTACATAGCCCTGGTACAGAGTGAAGTGGTTTTTAAGTAGGGTCTCGCTAAAGCCTTCCATCTCAATAAGGCTACTGTAGTCTTTCGCTGTGTAAGCCATTGATTTTTCCTCCTTATTCTTTACTTTTGCTGTTCTTCCTCTTTTAGGAGGTCGCTAAAGACATCAATGTGATAAATTTCATTATCCCTTATCCGGAGGAGAAGCTTTCTCAGGTCTGGGTCTTCAAGCTCCTTAGCCGCCCGGTCATATTCAGCCGCCACCTCCTGTTCAGTTTTGATGTCAGCTCGGAGCATATCAGCGGTCTTGGTTGACTGATTAACCTCAGTATGCTCAATCCTGGGGTTCCCACCACCATCAACCATCTCCTCAGCCAGCCAGCCCAGATGCTGCATCTCATTGATAGCTTGGTCCTCCATTTGCTGCTTAACATCCTTATTGGGCGACATGTAAGAGTGTAGTAGATACTGGAGAATGACAGTATACTCATGCTCAATGCCCCAGTTAAGAGTCTGGGTAACCTTGTCTTGTCGGTTACCTCTTACATCCTTAGCCCCTTTCCTCTGCGCCTTTTCCACAAAGTGCTCAAAATCACCACGGTGTGCTTCTTCGTCAGACAGGATACGCTTGAGTAATCGCTTTATCTTGGGGTCATCTATAGCTTTGATGTGCTCTTGATACTGCCTTAAGGCACCTTCCTCCAGCCGCACATTATTGCTCATCCAGTCAGCCACTGACTCGCCACCCATAAGCATCTTGCCTCTCTCCAGGCTGGGGACACCACCCAGTTCAACTATGGTCTCTGCCAGCCAGTCCAGGTGGCGCATCTCGTCCCGAGCGGTGGCCTCGATCTCACAGGCCATTTCACCTTCACCCATGGCATAAGCATGGGTCAGATACTGGATGATGGCACCATGCTCATCCTCAAGGTCTTTGTTTAGCAAATTAACAACTTTATCTTTGTCCATTAATCCCTCCATGCTTTGATTATTCTTGGGGAAATCCTCTTCCGTGCTCATTCATTTTGGACTGGTAGATGCTTAATTAGCCTGCTCCGACAATAATCCACCTCCTTTACTTAAGACAAAATGGTATAAAAGCATCAAATAAACGTCTGTCCCAATCAATGGCTCCAACCCAATAAACTCTGTGGCTTACTTCCCTTGGCTTCATCTATTATTCTATCCTTTCAAATTCATCCTTGCTTGCCCCACAGACGGGGCATACCCAATCATCGGGTAATTCTTCAAAAGGTGTACCTGGCTTTATGTCACCATCAGGGTCGCCCAGCTCCGGGTCATAGACATAACCACAAACGGTACATTCATATTTAGCCATTTTAGGTGCTACCTCCTTTTTTCTAGTTTGTATAGCCGGGAGCAGTCTTGATTTCCTGACGTAATCTGATTTTAATGTTTAACCCACAAATAATAATCATTACTAATAACATAATAACACAGATCTCACCTGTCAAGTGCTATTCAGCCACCATCCAGAGAGGGGTGTTCCCGGGTAACAAACCAGCCAGCCGGGTCACTGAGATACTCGCTATAGTCAAGCAAAGCTAAATAGTGGCTTCTTTCTTCAGCAGCCAAAGTCTGGTAATAGTCTCTCTCGGCATCATAGGTGGCACTTTTGCTTTGGCTTTTATAGAAATCGTAAGTCTTGTTTTCCATATCCATAGCTGTCTCTATAGCACCAATCTCAGTGGCTGGAGCCTTTATGTTTGGACCCATCTCCTCTACGCCCCTAGCAAATATGGTTATTAGTCTTTTGCCCCGATCAGGCTGAAAATCAATCCTGGGCCAGGCCTTTTTACTCCGGAGCGCATCATAAATTTCTTCAAACTTTTGCCGGTGGATGTCTTCTTCAGCGGCTAAAGATTGGAAAAGTTCCCTACCCAGCTGGTTATCACTGCTCTGGCTTATCTTGTGGTAATATTCC
>Ga0209978_10000827_pt1 | contig 12256 bp, 10 predicted proteins | sample BentaG_FD_182805 | JGI IMG/M metagenome (GOLD analysis project Ga0209978, IMG submission 182805) | Deep subsurface microbial communities from South Atlantic Ocean to uncover new lineages of life (NeLLi) - Benguela_00093 metaG (SPAdes)... | ecosystem: Environmental > Aquatic > Marine > Oceanic >...
GATATTATTTATGAAACGGTAGGCAAGAGTTCGTTTTCACGTAATATGAGCTCGCTAAAGAAAAAGGGAATCTATCTTGCAGGTAACGCTGGGCTGCTACAAATTGTTCAAATGCTATGGACTTCAAAGATCGGTGGCAAGAAAGTAATATTTGGGCCAGCACTCGAGCGTAAAGAAGATCTAATTTTCCTCAAAGAGCTTGTTGAGGCGGGAAAGATAAAACCGGTCATAGATAGACACTATCCGTTGGAACAAATGGTCGAGGCCCACAGGTATGTCGATAAAGGACACAAGAAGGGAAATGCAGTCATAACTGTGGAACATAGTAGCCAATCATGAAGGCCATTGTATGCACAAAATACGGGTCACCGGATATCCTTGAATTAAGAGATGTATTCATACCTGTTCCCAAGGACAATGAGGCGCTTGCCAAAGTTTATGCGTCATCCCTAAACGCAGCTGACCTAGAAATCTTGAAAGGTGTATTTGTGAACCGAATCGCAGCGCCTTTGAGACCAATGCACAAGATACTCGGAACTGATATAGCGGGGCAGGTTGAAGCGGTTGGCAGAAACGTAAAGCAGTTTCAGCCTGGTGATGAGATATGGGGGGACTTATCTTTTCCGCTTGGTTCCGGCGCTTTTGCTGAGTATGTATGTGTTCCTGAAAATGCATTAAGGTTGAAACCGGCCAGTATGACATTCGAGGAAGCAGCAGCCATACCTACAGCGGGAGTCGTCGCCTTGCAGAATCTTATCGCTAAGAGACCGATTCAGCCAGGACAGAAAGTTTTGATCAATGGTGCGGGTGGTAGTGTGGGTACGTTTGCGGTTCAGATCGCAAAGCACTTCGGGGCCGAAGTGACTGGCGTGGACAGCACGAATAAACTGGACATGATACGCTCTATTGGTGCAGACCATGTCATTGATTACACTAAAGAAGATTTCACCAAAGGTGGGCAGCGTTATGACCTGGTTCTGGACGTTGTGGTACAGCGTTGGATTTTCGATTACAAGCGTGCTTTGAATCGCGAGGGAATTGTGGTCATGGTCGGAGGTTCAATGGCTCGAGTGTTTCTAAACATACTTCTTGGGAGAATGACGACTAGGAAAAAGAAAATCGGTCTAGGGGCGTGGAAACCAAACAAAAAAGAGGATTTGGTTTTTTTGAAAGAGCTTTTCGAAGCCGGTAAAGTAGTGCCTGTTATAGATAGACGTTACCCGTTAAGTGAGGTCCCCGAAGCTTTCCGGTATCTTGAAGAGGGACACGCTAAAGGAAAAATAGTCATAACTGTAGAACATAACGACAAAACCTAATAACCTCGGAGGGATACTTATGCAAGCAATTGTATACACAAAATACGGATCACCGGATGTTCTTCAGCTCAAAGAGGTTGCCAAACCTACTCCCAAGGACAATGAAGTACTGGTAAAAGTATATGCGACAACAGTAAACAGAACAGATTGCGCAACAATTAGAGCAAAACCATTTTTTGCCAGACTTTTTACAGGTATATTCAAACCCAAAAAACAAATTCCCGGAACCGAATTTGCTGGGAAAGTTGAAGCTGTTGGGAAAAACGTAAAATCTTTAAAAGTGGGAGATAAAGTTTTTGGATTTGACGACCAAGGTTCAGGATCTCACGCCCAGTACTTGACAATATCAGAAGACAAAGCGCTAACAACAATACCAAGAAATATAACATATGAGCAGGCTGCAGCTAGTACTGAAGGTGCGCATTATGCGTATAATTTTATTAAAAAAGTAAATATAAAAAATGGGCAAAAGATTCTAGTTAATGGTGCAACAGGGGCTATTGGTTCAGCAGCAGTTCAACTTCTAAAATATTATGGTGTTAATGCTACCGCAGTGTGCAATACGAAAAATATAGAATTAGTAAAATTATTAGGAGCTGATAAAGTAATTGATTATACAAAAGAAGATTTTACAAAAGATGAAGAAAAATACAATTTCGTTTTTGACGCTGTTGGAAAAAGCTCATTTGCTAAATGCAAGCCATTGTTACAATCAGGCGGAATTTATATTTCATCCGACTTAGGTTATATGGCTCAAAATGTTTTTTTACCACTTATAACACCGATTATAAAACCAATGATTGGAAACAAAAAAACCGTATTTCCAATTCCTACAGATACTAGAAGAAGTATACTCCTTGTTAAAAAGCTCATTGATGAAGGAAAATTCAAAGCAGTAATAGATAGAAAATATCCGCTAGAACAGATTGTCGAGGCGTATAAATATGTTGAAAAAGGACAAAAAATTGGAAATGTAGTCATAACTGTGGAGCATAATAACAAAACCTAACAAATTAGGAGGAAACTCATGAAAGCAATTGTATGCACGAAATACGGACCACCGGAGGTTCTTCAGCTCCAAGAGGTAGAAAAACCTGCTCCCAAGGACAATGAAGTATTGATAAAAATATATGCCACAACCTGTCACGTAGGTGATGTGAGGGTTCGAAGTTTCAACGTCCCTTTCTGGCAAATGCTCCCCTTTCGAATATATTTAGGTCTTCGAAAGCCAAAAAGAAACATACTGGGAATGGAGTTAGCCGGGGAGATTGAAGCAGTAGGTAAAGACGTAGAAAGATTTAAGAAAGGCGACCAGGTTTTTGCGCTTACCGGTTTTGGTTTCGGCGCTCATGCCGAGTACAAGTGTTTGCCCGAGGAAGGGGGAGGGGCAAAAGGAGGGGTGGTAGCCATAAAGCCGTCCAACATGACCCATGAGGAAGCCACCGCTGGCGCTGCTTCCGGGGGAATTACGGCGTTGAAAACTCTTAGAAAGGCAAATATCCAGAGCGGGCAAAAAGTTCTTATCTACGGCGCTTCCGGAAGTGTAGGTAGCTATGCGGTGCAGCTTGCCAAGCACTTCGGGGCGGAAGTCACCGGGGTATGCAGTACCACGAATCTAGAATTGGTGAAATCTCTGGGAGCCGATAAGGTAATTGACTACACCAAAGAAGATTTTAGCAAAAGCAGTGAGACCTACGATATTATTTTTGACGCCGTAGACAAACTTCCGTCTTCACGGGGTAAAAAGGCTCTAAAGAAGAGAGGAATCTACCTCAACGTCAACAAGGATTCCGGAGGTGAGGTAAAGACTAAAGACCTGATCTTCCTCAAAGAGCTTGTTGAAGCAGGAAAGCTAAAAGCGGTAATAGATAGGAGCTATCCGCTGGAACAAATGGTCGAGGCTCACCGGTATGTTGAAAAAGGACATAAAAAGGGACATGTAGTCATAACTTTGGAGCATAATAACAAAACATAACAAGCGTTGCAGTTGACGGCGGGGAGCTGAGGTTTTTATTAATGTTTATGGGTTATGATGGATTCTGGTTGGTCGAACGCCTTTCAGCAGACGCCCCACTGCAACTGAAATTAGTTTCAGCTAGACGAAATGTCGCTCTGGCCTGCCCGTCACTCAGTCGGTAAAGACTTGATGAACTCACCTACTAGATTAATAATCGCCAATTCGTGCTTCCATGATTCGGCATCATGTTGCAGCCAAAACGGGTAAGAGGTAGCGACAATAACCATGTCGAGCTCGTCCAGCAAAACAATCAGCTGTCCGCCATGTCCCGCCGCGTAGTCGAAATTATGCTCGCCTACCCTGGCAGACCACCACTGATAGCCATAACCGATATCGCGGAAGGAAAGGCCCCAGTTTGCCGGAAATCCACCAGTCAAATTGATGTCCTCCGAGTACCTCTGCAGGGAACCATGCACCCAGTCGGCGGGAACGACCTGATTCCCCTCGTATTCACCTTCGTTTAGGTATAACAGGCCGAACTTGGCCGCATCACGTGCCGTCAAGTGCAGATCCGCACAGCCGTTGTTGTGGCCCTCCGCATCCGTGCCCCATTCGCCCGCCTCCACGCCAAGCGGTAAGAAAAGATTCTCTTCAGCGTATGCCTTGAGATTCGTACCAGTCGCCCGGTCTACGATAATCCCCAGCCAGTTGGACGATAGATTGCTGTAGTGGAACTCGGTTCCTGGATCGGCTATAAGAGGGAATTCTTCTATGAGAGGCGGATAGTGCCCCGATAAAAGGCCATCCCAGAGAGCAGGATCGGTCTCTTCCCAGGGATACCCGGCGCGCATCTGAAGCAACTCCCGAATCGTTATCTGCTCCTTCCTCGGGTCAGTTATTTGGTCGGCGACTTCCGGGAAGAAATCCAGCATCTTTTGATCCACGCTTGACAGATAGCCTTGCTCCAGCGCAATCCCGACCAAGGCCGAGGTATAACTCTTCGTCACCGATTGCAACCGGTCTTGCTGATCGATAGACCCTTCATTGAAGTAGTCTTCAGCTATCAGATAGCCGTTCTTGATAAACAACAGACTATAAATGGTCTCCAATTCAGCCGCATTGTAATACATCTCCGCCACCAGCATCGGGTCAAGTCCCTGCTCTGCGGGCGTCGATACCTCCCAGTCATCACCGGGCAGCGGTGTGTAGTCAACAGCTAAGAGATCCTCAATCGAAGGGCCAGAAATGGGCAGCGCTGATATGACCAGCAACACGATGGCGATTATCAGGAGAGAATACTGACGCCAGTTAAAGCACAATTTAAACTTTTTACCCATTGACTTCCTCCAATCAGCCACACCAAGTGTTGCCAAACAAAGGGCTTTTGAGGTTATGTTATCATAAAAACCTGCCTGTACCCCCGGTTTGATATATAACGAAATCCAAGTTAACAGGTTTCATCACTGAAGAAAGGGATTTCCTCTACGCTCATCACCGATAGTGGTGGCTGGTCCGTGGCCGGGATAGACAATGGTTTCATCAGGCAAGACCATAAGCTTTTCACGAATACTCTTCATCAAGCGTTCATGGCTCATTCCTGGAAAGTCAGTCCTGCCAATGCCAAAATTAAATAGAGTATCACCGCTAAAGACTACTCCATGCCCTGAAAGAGAGATCCCACCAGAGCTATGTCCCGGGGTATAGAGGACTTCAAATTGTAAGTCGCCTATATCTATGCGATCACCGTCCTTGAGTAACCTATCAGGCTTAGGAGGTGACTTAACAGGGGTGAGGCCGAGCGATGTTAGCATACGCATTGGGGCGGAAAATACAAAGCCTTTCTCGGCTTCATGAACGGCAAACTGGGCATTAGTCTTTTCTTGTATCTCGCGAAGTGCACCAACATGGTCCATATGGGCATGGGTTATCACGATTAATGACATAGACAATCCCGTTTGTTGCACTGTTTTCATAATAGTCTCGGCTTCAGCACCGGGGTCAACAATCATTCCTTCCTTAGTGGAAGATGAACCGACGATATAGCAGTTAGCGGCAAAAGGACCGACCGCTAGCATTTTTACAATCATTGCTCTTTTCTCTAGTAATCTTACAGTTGAATCCGTGAAGTATAGCACGGGTCTCCATTGTGAGGAAAATCACTGGTAAATGAAGTAAATAAACAAGGCTGGAGAGGAGTTAGAGGTCTACAAAGGATGAAAACAGGCAACGTAGTGGTCGTCGCCAACAAGCTCGAGGGCTGGCTCAAGTTCACTGCACTCTTGGCTGGCCCGGGAACATCTGGGGTGAAAGGTACAACCCGGTGGTGGATTGGCTGGACTGGGTACCTCACCGGGAAGTACAATGCGACCAACTCTTCTCTTAGGGTCGGGGACTGGCGTTGCCGCGATCAATGAACTGGAATAGGGATGACGTGGTGAGTGAAATATTTCCTCAGGCTTTCCCATCTCCACCACCTTACCCAGGTACATCACAGCTATATAATCGCAGACACTCTCGGCAATCAAAAGCTCATGGGTGATGTAGAGATAAGTAAGGCCAAACTCACTTTTAAGTTCCTTCAGGAGGTTGAGGATCTGTGCCTGGACAGAGACGTCCAGGGCAGAGGTCGGTTCATCAAAAGTAATGAACTCCGGTTTCGTAGCCAGGGCACGAGCGATGGCGATGCGCTGGCGCTGACCGCCGCTAAACTGGTGGGGATAGCGGTTCAATTGCCCTGCGCTTAACCCAACGGTGCTCAACAGCTCCTCGACCGCTGTCTCCCGTGCCTGGCCGGACAGAACCCGGTGTACAGTCAGCGGCTCAGCAACTATATTCTTTATCTTCATCCGCGGGTTAAGGGATGTAAATGGGTCCTGGTGGACAAGCTGGGCACGGCGACGAAATAAACGGACCCTGTTACCGGGAAATATCGCTAGATCATTCTCTTTTAGAAGAAAATTCAATTTACTATTGTTCCTGCCCAGCGACTCCAACTCTTCTATCTCCGCCTTCGCCTCATCGGGAACATCGAAATAGATATGTCCACTGGTTGGTTTCAAGAGACGGACAGCTGTCTTGGCAAGCGTGGTTTTGCCGCAGCCAGATTCGCCGACCAACCCCAGCCACTGCCCCTGCTTAATCGTCAGGCTGACACCGTCCACCGCTTTGACCGCTCCCACCGGTCTTCTAAGAATACCACCGACTATCGGGAAGTGTTTCTTCAGTTTTCTGATATCCATTAATATGTTCATAGATTAAACCGTAGACTAGAAAAGATGACAGGCGACCATATGGTCTTTGCCAATTTCTTTAAGTTTGGCTTTCTCTTGCTGGCATACCTGCGTGGCGCTCGGGCACCGCGGATGAAAGCGACAACCCGCTGGCGGGTTCAATGGGTCAGCCAGTTGCCCGGGGATGGTCTGTAGATCCTTTCCCGGCATAGGGACGGCATCCAGCAAAGCCTTGGTATAAGGGTGTGATGGGTTGAGGAATAGCTCCTCAACGCTGGTCACTTCGCAGACCCTTCCGGCGTACATAACCGCCACACGATCACAGACTTCGGATGCCACTCCCAGGTTATGGGTGATAAAAAGAACAGAGGCCCCCTTTTCCACTTTAATGCGCCGGAACAGTTCCAGCATCTGAGCCTGAATAGTGACATCAAGCGAGGTAGTCGGCTCGTCGGCGATGAGAAGCTCCGGAGAGCAGGCAAGTGCCATGGCAATGACCGCTCGCTGTTTCATGCCCCCCGAGAGTTCGTGAGGGTAGTGAACGGCTACACGGGCCGCGTCGGGGATTTCCACATCTTTCAACATATCAACCGTGAGCAACTCAGACTCATTTTTTAGTCGCCAGAGAAGCCGCCTAAACAATGGGACATGGCTCAAGAAACGCGGCTCAAAGGGATTAGATTCCTGAGCTATCTTGTTGTAGAGCCTCCTCTGCCAGCGCCAGAAGGGCCTCTTGATGCCAGCGGCAAAGCCGTCTCCATCTCTGAGCAACCTATCTACTTGTTCATTTGCCCGCTTACCCAGTAAGCGGCGCCGGTGAAGCAAGAAGACTTCGGAGATTTGATCACCTATGGTATATACAGGGTTTAAAGCGGCCCCCGGCTCCTGGAAGACCATGGATATCTTGTTGCCGCGAATGGACCTCATATTATCCTCGCTGAGTTTCAGCAGCTCGATTTCGCTATGGAGATCTCTGTCAAAAAAGGCGATGCTACCCGATTCTATCCTGCCGGGGTAGGGGATAAGGCGAAGTATAGCCAGGGCGGTCATTGTCTTTCCAGAACCGGTTTCACCCACTATCCCCAGTGTTTCCCCCTGCCTGATGTCCAGGTCCAGGTCATCGATGGCGTGGACAACACCTTCATAAGTGTGAAACCTGACTGCTAGGTCTCTTATCCTGATAATGTTTTCCATCTAGCGCCTCGCCAACCTGGGATCAAGAATATCCCTGAAGGCATCACCAAGGAGATTCCAGCCCAGCACAAAGAAGAGGATGAACAGGCCGGGAATGGTCACTGCGAACCAGTACTTCAACGGGTCACCCGTTGGCCCTACGATCCAGTTGCGGGCAAATGAAGTCAGCTGCCCCCAGTCGGCGTAGCCTTCGGGGGCACCCAAGCCCAGAAAGCTCAGTGCTGCCGCTGCCAGGACCACCGCTCCTATGTCCAGTGAAGCCATGACGAGGGTGGGGTAAATGGCGTTGGGCAGCACATGGCGCATTATAACCCTGAAATTTGAGGCGCCGATGCCGCGAGAAGCCTCGATGTAGTCCTCCTCGCGCACCTGTAGTATGTCGCCGCGGATCAGCCGCGCATAGGAAGGCCACGAAACCACGGTAAGAGCGATCATAACGCTCCTCAGGCTGGGCCCTAAGGCAGCCACGATTGCCATGGCCAGAATGAGAGCTGGGAAGGCCAGGAAGATATCGGTGAGGCGCATGATAATCTCGTCGATAACCCCACCGAAGTAGCCAGCCAGGCTGCCCAGTACAAGCCCTACGGAAAGCACGATACCAATCACCACCAAGCCCACGTGGAACGCCGAGCGGGTGCCCCAGATAACCCCGTAGAAAATATCGTACTGCCCCTCGGTCGTGCCAAAGATATGCTCCTCGCTGGGAAGTGTTGGTGTCGCCGAGTAACCGTCGCGGGGTATCATATAGGGATCCCGATGGCCCTCCGGCGTTGGGGCTATAAGGGGAGCGAAGATAGCAATGATGACAAAGATAAAGATGATTATGATTCCAGCCATCGAAAGCGGGTTCTTAGCTAGCTGCCGTACCATGAATTTCCAGTCGCTCACTGTATTGTTCCTCCCAATCTCACTCGCGGGTCAACGCGGGTATAGAGGATATCAACCACCAGGTTGACCAGCACAAACAGAACGGCATTAAAGAGCGCGAAGCCCAGGATGGATGCTATGTCCAGACGGACCGCAGATTGCCAGGCCCACCAGCCGATGCCCTTAAAGGTGAAGATAGTCTCGGTAATAACGACGCCGTTCATCATGCCAGCAAATAAATAGCCGGCCACGGTTAACACCGGGATGAGGGCATTGCGGCGGGCGTGCTTGTTGACCACCACCCTTTCAGGAAGCCCCTTAGCCCTGGCGGTGAGAATATATCCCCTACCCAGAGACTCCAGCATGCTGGAACGCATAAGCCTCATAATGAAGGCCATCTGGACCACTATAAGCGTAATAACCGGCAGGATAAGATGTCTTAAGGCATCCAGAAGAACAGGTCCATTAAGATTGAGAATAGCGTCAAGGGTATTAATATGAGTATAACGGGTGAACTCGGCGGAGTTGACCAGCAGTTCCATCGGGACACTCAGCCGGCTGGGCGGCAGGAGGCCGGTGAAGTAGCCGTAGAAGACCATTAACAGTACTAACCCCAGCCAGAAGGTGGGCAGCGACCATCCGAAGATGGCCGCCACCCGTGTCCCATGGTCAAGCGGCCTGTCTTTGTGGGCGGCGGCCTGAGTACCGAAGAAAACGCCCGTGAAAATGATAATCGGTGTGGCGAATATTCCCAGTTCCAGGGTAGTTGGCATAAAATGCCAGATAGCGTCCCAAACGGGCATGCTCACCACGCTTGACCAGCCCAGATTACCGGTGAGTACCTCGCCCATCCAGTTGCCGTATTGTACCCAGAACGGCTGGTCAAGCCCGTAAAGCTCGATGACAGCCTGTAAATTGCCCATCTGCCTGGGGTCGGTGACATAAAGAGACGCCCGCTCTATCGGGGAGAACAGCATCGTAATACCGAAGATGAAGATGGTCACCCCGAACAGCACCGGGATAAGAAGAATCAGGCGCCGAATAATATAAGACCTGAGTTCCAAATCACACCTTTATACCATAAAGAGACCCCCGCTTGCAAACGGGCGTCTCTTGGCTTGTCTCACCAGCTCACAAGATCACACCTTTATACCATGAAGAAACCCCCGCTTGCAAGCGGGGGTTTCTTGACCTGTCTCACCAAGCTCATCAGGAGCTCTGAAACATCACTCTTAGCTTGGGGGTCCTCCGATACACATGTTAAAGAAGAACGCATCAATGGAAAGCGAAGGCAGGTCCTTGAAGACGTTGAGGTTGGGCTCATCCGGGATCATCTCGTCAAATCTGCTCGATGGCACATAGACAAGGTCGGCGTCCCCGGCAAGGAGTGACAGCTTTCGGCTAGTCCATTCATCTACCACCTTGGTGAGGACCTGGGTAAACGGGACTGAGCCACCCCAGTAGGTAGTGTTTTCATCCAGTAAGACCTGAATCCCCGCGTCCCAAGTGTTCAGTTTCCACGGTCCGGTACCAATCGGCTGGTTATAGAGAGGGTTGGTACCAGTGGTTGCAGGGTGCAAGAAATTGACAACGTCTACTTCAGTGCCGTCCCAGTCGTTTATAGACTGACAATACTCAAAGTCGACAATGGAGGCCCATGCGCCGCACAGAATCTGTCTGAATGGCAGCTCCCAGGCGGCATCACACAGTGTGAACACTACGTCCTGGCCGTCAACTTCCACTGCCGCATCAATAGCTGCAAAAGTAGTGTCCTCGTAATGCCAGACAGCTGGACCGAACAGCGGCTGGTAGAACATCCAGATAGGTCCACCCGTTCTGTCCTGGCACATCGCCCGCTCGAAGGTGTATTCCACATCTCCGGGGGTCAGGTTGTTACCATTGCTGAACTGGACGCCTGAACGGATAGTGAAGCGCAAGGTGTTATCCGTCGTGTTGAATGTCCCCGCATCGGTAGCCAGAAGGGGTATGAATGTTCCGGTCGAGTTGCCGTTCCAGTAAATGAGCGTCTCATTGATCATACCCACCTGCATACCGCTGGCTGTGTCGTAGACCCAGGCTGGGTCAAGGCTTGCGATATCTCCGATGGTCTCAAAGACAAAGACACCAGGGTTGTTGTATGGTATCACCCCGCCCTGGTCCGACTTGCTCATGTCGAGGAGACGCCCGGCATAAGAAGATTCACAGGGGTTGTAATAGAAGCCACTTACATGCTCGGTGAAGTAGCGCCTCGCTAGCGGCTGGGCCAGCATGATACCGGGGGCATCGTCGTAGTATTGCTGCTGTAGAGCAGCGTAGAGCCCCATTTGTGTCGGTCCATCGGTCTCCAGGAGGGCCGCCATGATAGCGGCGTCGGTTGTGGCATCGCCGTAGCACTGGAACTCAGAGAAAACACCCGCGCTGCCCATGAAGGGAACGAGGTGATTATCGGCGTGGGGGTAGTCGGGCATCCAGCCTACCTGGAACGTAGGCATATCTCGAGTGCCCCAGATCTTATCCAAAAAAGTGGGCCACGCGACGGGCTGGATGCTGACCTGGAATTTCTCATTGATCGCCAATAAGTTCTCAGATAGTATCTCGCAGGCGGTCTTACGCGGCAGGTTACCGGAGTTGTAGAGCACGGTGAATTTGAATCCCTTGTCCCAGACTTCGCCGTCCCAGGCGGCCTCCAGATGTGTCTGAGCCAATGTCAGGCAATGGCTATACATCGGCGCAGCAGGGTCATAGCCGTAAAGCCCATCAGTGACCGGCGAGCCTCTCTGTACACCCTGGCCCTGCATAGCATCGGCGATGTAAGTGGCATAGTTAAAGGCATAGCAGAAACCCTTGCGCACGTCTGCGTCAGTGAAGAAGTCCACCGGGATACCGTCACCGTCAAGTTTACCACTGCCGATATAAATACTTGGTAGTTCTGGTTCTTCTCCTTCACCTTCACAACCCATGAGGCTCACGCTAAGAGCCAGTACTACCGCTAGTGAAATAAAAAGTATCTTTTTCAAACTATTTCTCCTCCTTTTCTGAATTTTCCAAAACTGTATTACCTTTTTTTATAGTATATTCTTTGCTTTATCACCCCCTTTCATTTATGGTTTCATGTTTTGGCTTTGCTATCCTAAATAAGCTCTCTTTTGTGAAGTAATTCGTCTAACTCGTCCTCACCTCCTTTCACTAGTGTTTATAGTATAATACACTATTTATGTTAAAATCTTGTTAAGTAAAGCGTTCTCTCGAGACTTTTTCACAATTTCATCCGCATCTATAAGAATCCCGACGAATAACTCCGCGTACGCCTAGCCACTATGAATTTTTATAATAACTTGCTTATGAAAATTTGTCAATAGGATTCTCATGCCGCCACCCGGCTGGCGTCGGTCCAAATATGTTAGCGCGTTCCTTTTTTCAATAAACCCTCTCGGGGCAGAATATTCAAGCGACCCAGGGGAGCCGAATGCACGCAACATGGTAATAGTTTGCGCTCGGGGAAAAAGTGCTGATAAATAACTTCATTTAACAGGTGGTTTACGCTTAATTTTGACAAGCGTGGCGGGTTTGAGATATTTTATTGTCATTAGAGTCCTATGAGCTTGGGGGAATAATGGGTCAAAAGAAATCAACAATTCAGCGAGCTGGGGGAAATGCAAGTTTAGACCTAAGCTTGCAGGGCATGATGGATG